>Ga0272446_1000303_pt1 | contig 79359 bp, 82 predicted proteins | sample YNPCB0061_FD_194587 | JGI IMG/M metagenome (GOLD analysis project Ga0272446, IMG submission 194587) | Hot spring microbial mat communities from Yellowstone National Park, WY, United States - YNP-CB-006-1 | ecosystem: Environmental > Aquatic > Thermal springs > Hot (42-90C) > Sediment | place... | reverse complement strand
GGGCAGAGCCTCCACCGGTTGGGAAACGATTCTGGAAGGACTGATTCAATCCAACTTCAGCATTGATGGCACTTGGCCGATGAGAACAGAAAGAGAAGCCAGAACCCGCAATATTGGTTCCAATGCCCTCGCTTCCTCGATCGTCCTGGTCTGTCGTCCCCGCCCCGCCGATGCCCCCAAGGCCACCCGTCGCCAGTTCCTCAGCGAACTCCAACGGGAACTGCCCAAGGCCCTTAAAACCCTACAACAGGGCAGCATCGCCCCCGTAGACCTAGCCCAAGCTAGCATTGGCCCCGGCATGGCGGTTTATTCTCGCTATGCCGCCATCCTGGAAAACGACGGTTCCCCCCTGACCGTCCGCACTGCCCTGCAACTGATTAACCAATACCTGGACGAATACCTCGCCGAGCAGGAAGGCGAATTCGATAGCGACACCCGCTGGGCTATCACCTGGTTCCAGCAACACCAGTTTGAGCCAGGGCCGTATGGCGAAGCCGAAACCCTCAGCAAAGCCCGAAACGTCAGCGTTCAGGGTCTGGTGGAAGCCGGCATCCTCGAAGCCAAGGGCGGCAAAGTGCGGTTGTTGAAAAGAGAGTCCCTCACCCTCCCTACCTCCCTCTCCCTAGGGGAGAAGGAGGGGCAAGATCCCGATAGCCCCTCGCCCTCTGGTAGAGGGGTTGGGGTGAGGGTCAATGACTGGCTCATCGCCCAAACCCTGATCCACACCCTCGATGTCCGCGGGGAAATGGAAGCCGCAAAACTGCTGAGCAAGCTGGGAGAACAGGGCGCAACGGCGCGAGACCTGGCCTACCGGCTGTACACCCTCTGCGACAAAAAAGGCTGGACTCAAGAGGCGATCGCCTACAACAGCCTCGTCGTCGCCTGGCCCGAAATCAATCGATTAGCATCCGAAGCCAGACAACCACAATCCGTCCAAACCAGTTTTTTGTAACCCCTTTGCGGTGAAAATAACCACAGAGACATAAAGAAACTTGAGGAAAACCCAACGATGAACACCCAACTAATTGATTCCATCATTCAGGTCATTCGTTCCCTCTCCCCAGAAGAACAGGCTGTCTTAGCAGCTAAGCTCTTCTTCGACCCCACGGCTCCGTCCACCCCAGACATGATTACCCTGGCCCTGCAAGGGGGTAGTTTCGACTTTCTTCACAACGAACCCGACAGCTACAGCCTTGACAATGGAGAACCTGTTCCGTGTCTTTGAGCAAAGGCGATATTGTCTTGGTTCCGTTTCCCTTTACCGACCTTAGCCAGACCAAGCTGAGACCAGCAGTTGTTCTTTGGGTTGATCCTCAAGGGCAAGACATTACCCTTTGTTTTGTCTCATCGCAAAACCTCGATTGCATTTCGCCAAGTGAATTCATGCTTGAATCAAGCGAGCCGGAGTTTGAGCGAACTGGACTTGAAGTTACTTCTAAAGTTAGAGTGACCAAACTAGTGACTATCGAACAGCGATTGATACAGCGACGCTTGGGGTATTTGGGAGCAGAACAAATGCGACGTTTGAACCAGACCTTGACTCAAGTTTTTCAACTTAACGAATAAACCCTTCGTGCCTTTGCAGAGATTGTCCCCCAGAAGAAACCAATGATCGCCCTCAACCTGCGCCCCACCCTCCACCTCACCGACGAAGTTTTCGAGCAACTCTGCCAACAGAACCCCGATCTGCGCCTCGAGCGCACCGCCCAAGGAGAACTGATCGCCATGCCCCCCGCTGGCAGTGAAAGCAGTCGTCAAAATTTGAGCCTCAGCGCCCAGCTCTGGCAATGGAACCAACAAACCAAACTCGGTGTCGCCTTCGACTCCTCCGCCGGGTTTACCTTACCGAACGGTGCCATCCGCTCCCCCGATGCCGCCTGGATTGCCCAAGCCCGTTGGGATGCCCTCACCCCCGCCCAACGCCGCCGCTTTGCGCCCCTTTGCCCAGATTTTGTGCTGGAACTCAAATCCCCCAGCGATGACCTCCCCGCCCTCCAAGCCAAGCTGCAAGAATACATGGCCAATGGGGCCCAACTGGGTTGGTTGATCGATCCCGAAACCCAGCAAGTGTATAGCTATCGTCCGGGACAACCCGTGCAAATTTGGGAGCGTCCGGCTTGCCTTGCGGGAGATCCTGTGCTGCCTAACTTTACGATGGATTTTATGCCGATCTGGAATTGAAATCGACTCTTAGGAGAAACCAATGATCGCCCTCAACCTGCGCCCCACCCTCCACCTCACCGACGAAGTTTTTGAGCAACTCTGCCAACAGAACCCCGACCTGCGCCTCGAACGCACCGCCCAAGGAGAACTGATCGCCATGCCCCCCGCCGGCAGTGAAACCGGATACCGCAACGCCGATCTGCTCGGTCAACTTTGGCAGTGGAACCGCCGGTGGCAACTGGGAATTGTGTTTGACTCCTCCGCCGGGTTTACCTTACCGAACGGTGCCATCCGCTCCCCCGATGCCGCCTGGATTGCCCAAGCCCGTTGGGATGCCCTCACCCCCGCTCAACGCCGCCGCTTTGCGCCCCTTTGCCCGGATTTTGTGCTGGAACTCAAATCCCCCAGCGATGACCTCGCTACCCTCCAGTCCAAACTGCAAGAATACATTGACAACGGGGCCCAATTGGGGTGGCTTATCGATCCCGAAACCCAGCAAGTCCATTGCTACCGTCCGGGGCAACCCGTGCAAATTTGGGAGCGTCCGGCTAGCCTTGGGGGTGATCCAGTACTGCCCAACTTTGCCATGGATTTTATGCCAATATGGAGCTAAGGAAAAATTCCCGGCCATGGTCACTTTACAACTTTGCCAACTTGATGTTCCACCCGGTCAACGGCTGCTGATTCACGGCCTGAGCTGGTCAGACCTGGAAGCCGTTCTCGATGAACTGGGGGAAAAACGTGCCAGCCGCATTGCCTACAGCGATGGAGTTTTGGAAATTCGCATGCCATTACCCAAACACGAGCGCGAAAAGTCCATTATTGGGGATATGGTCAAAATCCTATTGGAAGAATTGGAAATTGACTGCGAATGCTTCGGTTCAACCACCTTCAAACGACAAGCCATGAACTACGGGATTGAGCCCGATGAATGCTTCTATATCCAAAATCACCAAACCATGATTGGCAAAGATCGGCTGGATTTATCCGTTGATCCGCCACCCGATCTGGCCATTGAAGTGGATGTCACCTCCAAAACCCAAATCGAGGCCTACACCCGCTTGGGAGTGCCCGAAATATGGGTATACGAAGATACTGAGCTAAAAATTTACCTCCTGCAATCCGGGCAATATCAGGCTTCTGTCAATAGCCCAACCTTCCCTAACGTACCGATTTTAGAGTGGGTGTCAGACGTATTGGCCCAGAGTCGAGAGTTGGGCAGAAGTCCAGCCCTTCGCGCCCTCCGTCAAAAAATTCGCTCAACCCTAGCCCCTTAATTCCCTTTGTGCTTTCGTGGTTTATATTGACCACCAAGACACAAAGAAGGACATAAAGATTGCCCGATGCCCTATGACAACCGCCATCCCAGCCACAGAAGTCACCCTCCGCACCCTCAAGCAAACCCTGAACCTACAGGAGGCAGTCGATCCGCAATTTTTTTCAGAATGGCAAATCGGGAGCAGCGAACTGACGGAAATGGAGCGGAGTTACCTCGATCGCGTCAAGCTCAACTTTCTCGATCTACTGGAAGACCCCCCCGCCCTAGAAAATACCGTCAAAATGGTGGTTCTAGCCCCCTTGCTCGATCTGGCAGGCTTCTATCGTCGTCCCTTTCGGATTCAGACAGAAACCAGCCTTGACATCGAACTGGAAGATGAAGGCATCGTCATTCGGGGTCGCATCGACATCTTGGTCATCAACCAGTTTTTGTGGCTAGTGGTGATTGAATCCAAGCGCAGTGACTTCGCCGTCATCCGTGCCCTCCCCAAAACCCTGGCTTATATGCTGGGCAATCCCGAACCAACCCAGCCGACCTTTGGCCTGATGACCAACGGTACCGACTTCCTCTTTCTCAAAACCACCCAACAACCCACCATTCGATATGCCACATCCCGTTTATTTTCTCTCCTCAACCCTGGCAATGAGTTGCATCAAGTCCTGTACATTCTCAAACACCTAGCCCAGCCAACCCCATAATCCTCTAGTGCCTTTGTGGTGAATAGAACCACGAAGACATGAAACATACGAAGTTTTTCTGTCTTCCTTGAGCTATGAGCTACAGCGATTTCAAACTCAACCAATTGGTCAAGGACTTTAACCTGATTCTGCAAGAATCTACAGACTGGTTTGCCGCCGTGCCGGCAGTCAAGCCCAGTACAACCTTAGTGGATCTCCTGCAAGAACAGGTCGATCTCGCGGTTGCCATCAATACCGAAAAAGCCCGCTCTGAACTGATCATTGCGCCCGTACTGATGGAAGTGCGCCGCCAATACAAGGCTACCGTTAGCTTGTTTTCTGGTTCTGATTTTACGGTTGACCCAGATAAGGGACTGACGGGCACCTGTGACTTCATTTTGAGCAAAAACCCAGAGCAATTATTTATTCGATATCCAGTAATGACGATCGTCGAAGCCAAAAATGAAAACCTGAAAAGTGGACTCGCCCAATGTATAGCCGCCATGATTGCAGCTCAGATCTTCAACCAACAGGAAAATAACGATACTCCGATTATTTATGGTGCTGTCACGATCGGTACCACTTGGCGATTCCTCAGCATAGAAAACAACACAGTTAAGATTGATTTGAGCGAATACTACATTCAAAGAGATTTAGAGAAAATACTAGGAATTCTGGTTAATGCCATCCACTAACCCTTCGTGGTTCATACTCACCACAAAGTCACAAAGGACACAAAGAATACTCACCCTCACCCAGTTACTCCTATGGCCATCAGCAACCACGAACGAGTCGGACGCACCCTGAACTTACTCCGCGATGGGCTGTATCCCTTCGTTGAACGGGAAATGAGAGCAATGTATGGCGATCGCTGGCTGATTCCCGCCTCTGCCAGTCTGCCCGATAGTTACGTCAAATCCAAAAAAGTTGAAGACGTGCTGCGGGAAGATGTTTCCGCCTTGCTGATTCTGATATGGGAGCAATGGAACGCGATCTTTAAGCAGACCCTGGGCCAGTCGGAACGCACCCTGGTGAGCGAACTCCGCACCACCCGCAACGACTGGGCGCACAAACTCACTTTTACTACCGATGACGCTTACCGCGCCCTAGACAGTACCACTCGCCTGCTCACTGCCATCTCTGCCCCCGAAGCCACTGAAGTCGAAAAGCAAAAACAGGAACTGCTGCGGTTGCGGTTTGAAGAGCAAGCTCGCCAGCAAACCCGGCGGGCAACCGTAGCGCCCACCGAAGGCCAACCCCAAGCCGGACTCAAACCCTGGCGCGACATTGCCACCCCCCACCCCGATGTCGCCTCCGGTAACTTCCAGCAGGCTGAATTTGCCGCCGACCTCTGGCAGGTCTACCTCGACCAAGGCTCCGACGAATACCGCGACCCCATCGAATTCTATCGCCGCACCTACCTCACCAATGGGCTGCAACAACTCCTCGCCAACGCCCTAAAACGCCTCAGCGGCCAAGGTGGTGACCCGGTGATTGAACTGCAAACCAACTTTGGCGGCGGCAAAACCCACGCCATGCTCGCCCTCTACCACCTCTTCTCTTCCCCCCTTGGGAGAGGGGCCGGGGGTGAGGGAATTCAACTCCCCCTCGCCCCTTGGGAGAGGGGGTTGGGGGGTGAGGGCCTCCTGCCCGGTACTGAACCCCTCTTCCAATCCACTGGAATTCACCAACCCCCGCCAAACGTCAACATCGCTGTCTTGGTGGGCAATAAGCTCCAGCCCAGCGGCGTTGTGCCCTACGGTTTCGATGCGGCCAAGCGCCCGATGATTAAAACCCTCTGGGGTGAACTGGCCTGGCAACTGGGCGGTGCGGAAGGCTATGAACTGGTGCGGCAAGCCGATGAAACCTCCACCAATCCCGGCGATACCCTCACCCACCTGTTTAACCGCTACGCTCCCTGTCTGATCCTGATGGATGAGTGGGTGGCCTATGCCCGCCAACTGCACGAAAAGAGCGATTTAGCTGGGGGCAGTTTTGATACTCAATTTACCTTTGCCCAAACCCTCAGCGAATCGGCGAAGAATGCCAAAGAAACCTTGCTAGTGGTCAGCATTCCCTCATCGGATATTGAAATTGGTGGAGAACGCGGCAAGGAAGCCCTCGATCGCCTGAAAAATGCCATCGGTCGCGTCGAATCCCCCTGGCGACCAGCCAGCGCCGAAGAAAGCTTTGAAATCGTCCGCCGCCGTCTGTTTCAGCCCCTCACTGACCCCGCCCTGTTTGTGCAGCGGGATGCGGTGGTCAAAGCCTTTATGGATCTGTACCGCACCCAAAGCCAGGAATTTCCGAGCGAATGCAAAGACAGTGACTACGAGCGCCGCCTCAAAGCGGCCTATCCCATTCATCCCGAACTGTTCGATCGCCTCTACACCGACTGGTCGACCCTCGACAAATTCCAGCGCACCCGTGGCGTCCTGCGCCTGATGGCCAAGGTCATCCATACCCTCTGGGAGCGCAACGACCAAAGCCTGATGATCCTACCTGCCCACATCCCCATGGACGATCAGCAGGTGCAGTCTGAACTCACCCGCTACCTAGAAGACCCGTGGCTACCGGTGATTGATAAAGATGTGGATGGCCCCAATTCCCTGCCCTTGACCCTCGATCGCGACAATTCCAACTTGGGCCGTTATTCCGCCTGTCGCCGCGTCGCCCGCACCGTCTACATGGGGTCTGCCCCCACCCTGCGAGCCGCCAATCGCGGCATTGAAGATCGCCGCATCAAACTGGGCTGCGTGCAACCTGGTGAAAGTGTGGCCACCTTTGGCGATGCCCTGCGGCGGCTCACCGATCAGGCCACCTACCTGTACCTCGACAGCAATCGCTACTGGATTTCCACCCAGCCCAACGTCAACCGCACTGCCCAAGAACGGGCCGAACAACTGTTGCTGGGCGATCGCCACCCCATCTGGCAAGAAATCATCCAACGCCTCAGAGCCCATACCAAATCCGACAAAACCCGAGGGGAATTCAGCGCCGTCCACATTGCCCCCAACACCACTGCCGATATCCCCGACGACGGCACCCAGGGTGTCCGGCTGGTGGTGCTGCCTCCCCAACATCCCCACAGCAAAAGCCAACCAGATAGCCCCAGCCTCGCTCGCCAATGGGTTGAAGAAGCCCTGCACCGCCGCGGCAGCAGCCCTCGCTATTACAAAAACACCCTGATTTTTCTGGCACCCGACCAAGCCAAACTGGAAATCCTGAAGCGCAGCACCGCCCAATACTTAGCATGGAATGCGATCGTCGCCGAAAAAGAGACCCTCAACCTGGATGCCTTTCAAACCAAGCAAGCCAGCACCAAACTCCAGCAGTCCAATCAAGATGTGGACGCAAACCTGCGTGACACCTATCAATGGCTGCTGATCCCAACCCAACCCGATCCCCAGGGCAGTATCCAGTGGAAAGAAACGCGCCTTCAGGGGCAAGACACCCCCATCCTCCAAGCCAGCCGCAGGGTGGTTCACGAAGGGGATCTGCTGCCCGTGTACTCGGCCACCAACCTGCGCCTCGATACCCTCGATCGATTCCTCTGGCGCGACACGAACCACATCGACCTGAAACGGTTATGGGAGTGTTTGACTCAGTACCTCTATCTACCCCGCCTCAAAGATGCAAGTGTCCTGTTGGCAGCGGTTCGTAGCAGCGTTGCTTCAACGATTTGGGCAGACAGTTTTGCCTATGCCGAAGGCTTTGACGAGGCAAGCGGCCAGTATCTTGGACTGCAAGTTGCCACCGGCATCAACCCCAGCATCAGCCCCCACAGCCTGCTGGTAAAGCCAGAGGTGGCTCAGCAGCAATTGGATGGGGAGAGGAGGAAACAGGAAAGAGAAGAGAGAAAAGAGGAAAGCGCAACAACAAGCCAGATGCCAATGAGCAATCAACAACTCACTCCTCCCTCCTCTCGCCCTGTCTTCCGGAGATTTTATGGAACTGTGGATATGGATGCCCTGCGTCTGAACCGAGATGCTTCGACGATCGCCAACGAAGTGATTCAACATCTAGCCGCTTTGAATGGCGCAACGGTCAAAATTACTTTGGAGATTGAAGCTGAAATTCCTAGTGGTGTGCCTGATGATGTTTTGCGGACTGTGACGGAGAATTGCCGGACGCTTAAGTTTACTAAGCAATCCTTTGAGCCGACCTGAGGCAACAGGAGTGCTGCCATTTCTCTTGACACCCCTAGCCTGAATTTTATGAATTGGCAGTACAATTAGGGGTCTTAGGACGTGTTGTGAATCAGCCTATGGAACTAGATTTATTAGCGCAGTTGAACCCCAGCCAACGGCAGGCAGTGGAGCATTTTACTGGGCCTTTGTTGGTGGTGGCGGGGGCTGGCTCTGGGAAGACGCGGGCTTTGACCTATCGTTTGGCTAATTTGGTGTTGCAGCATCGGGTTGATCCAGAGAATATTCTGGCGGTGACTTTTACTAACAAGGCGGCGCGGGAGATGCGCGATCGCGTCGAGCGATTATTTGCCGATTACCTGGCTCAGAAGCTGCATAACCAGCCCTACGGCAGCCTAGGACTTGATGTCCAAACCAAGTTGCGATCGCGCGTCTATCACACCTACACTAAACCCCTATGGGTAGGCACTTTCCACAGCCTCTGTGCCAAAATTCTGCGCTTTGACATCGAGAAATATCAAGACGAACGGGGCCGCCGCTGGCAGAAAAACTTCTCGATTTTTGATGAAAGCGATGTCCAGAGCTTGTTTAAGCAAATTGTCCTTAAGGATCTGAACTTAGATGAGAAAAAATTTGATCCCAAATCAGTGCGCTACGCGGTCAGCAATGCCAAAAACCAAGGGCAGACCCCAGAAGATCTGCTGCGGGAGCAGCCTAATTATCGAGGACGAGTGATCGCAGAGGTCTACAGCGCCTATCAAGGTAAATTGGCCGAAAACAATGCTCTGGATTTTGATGACCTGATTTGGTTGCCAGTGCAATTATTTCGGCAAAATCAACAAATTTTAGATTATTGGCATCGGCGATTTTGTCACATCCTAGTGGATGAATACCAAGACACTAATCGTACCCAGTACGAGCTGGTTCGGCTCCTGGTTACCAATGGGCAGCAACGGGTTCAGGACTGGCAGAACCGATCGATTTTCGTAGTCGGGGATGCGGATCAATCAATTTACAGTTTCCGGCTGGCTGATTTTACGATTTTGCTAGAGTTCCAAGACCAATTTGGCGATCGCTTACCCGATGACGATACCCGCACCATGGTCAAGCTCGAGGAAAACTACCGCTCCACCGAAAACATCCTCCAGGTCGCCAATCACTTGATTGAAAACAATACCGAACGGATTGATAAAGTGCTCCGGGCCACTAGGGGAGCCGGGGAGGCAATTTTTTGCTACAAAGCTGCCGATGAAGTGGATGAAGCCCAGTTTGTAGCCGAAAAAATCGTTACCCTGGTGCAACAAAACCCCGACCTGGATTGGGGAAGCTTTGCCGTACTGTATCGAACCAATGCCCAATCCCGGGCCCTAGAGGAAGCCCTGCTTGGCCGGATCCCCTACCTGATTGTGGGGGGCTTGAAGTTTTATGATCGCAAAGAAATCAAAGACACCCTCGCCTACCTCAGGGTTCTGCTCAACCCGGCCGATACGGTCAGCCTATTGCGAATTATCAATGTCCCCAAGCGGGGGATTGGGAAAACTACGATCGAAAGCCTGCTGGCCGCATCCCAAGAACTGGGCATCCCCCTATGGGAAATCATCAGCGACGAAGCCGCCGCCGCCACCCTTGCCGGTCGAGCCGCCAAATCAATTCACCAACTGGTCAAGCTCCTCCAAAAATGGCAAGGGGAGGTGGAAACCACCAGCGCCCTAGATATTCTAGAAGGCATCCTAGAGGAATCTGGCTACCGCGCAGACCTGCAAAACCAGGGCACCGATGAAGCCCAGGACCGCCTAGAAAACCTAGAAGAACTTTTTAACGCCGTTAGCCAATTCCAAGAAACTAACGAAGATATCTCCTTGGCGGGATTTTTGGCCAATGCCTCCTTGGCTTCGGAGCTGGATAACCTACAAGAGGGGCAGCAGGCAGTTTCCCTAATGACCCTGCACGCCGCCAAGGGACTAGAATTTCCAGTGGTTTTCCTAGTCGGCCTAGAGCAGGGACTTTTGCCCCACGCCCGCAGTATCAACGATATCAGGGCCCTAGAGGAAGAACGTCGCCTCTGCTATGTGGGGATCACCCGCGCCCGGGAACAGTTGTTTTTATCCCATGCGACACAACGCCGACTGTGGGGCGATCGCGAACCCGCCATTGCCTCCCAATTTCTGGCAGAACTACCCCCAGAGTTAATTACCAGCAATATCAAACGCCAGTCTAAACCCCTAAAGCAAAACGCCACCGCCAGCCAGGACTGGCAGATTGGTGACTTGATTATGCACAACGCTTTTGGAGTCGGGGAAGTCACCCATATTTTTGGCAGTGGCCAGAAAATTTCCCTAGCAATTCACTTTCCCCAGATGGGTAAAAAAATCATTGATCCCAAAATTGCCCAGTTGCGTAAGGTCGATCGCTAGTAGGGGTGGTAGTCTTAATTTGTGTTCGCATCCCAACACCTTGCCAAAATCATGCCCAAGAAGATCACCACACCCAGGCCAATTCTGCCCAAGGCGATCAATGCAGTCGAACCGGATGTGGAGGAATCAGCAGACCTAGTTTATGGCCGCCACCCAGTTTTGGCAGCCCTAGAGCAGGGGCGACCCCTAAATCGAATTTGGGTATTGCCCCACCTGCGCCATGATCCCCGGTTTTATAGTCAACTCCAGCAGGCCAAGGCAGCCGGTACAGTCATCGACGAGGTATCTCCCCAGCGGTTATACCAAATCACTCACAATGCTAACCACCAGGGAATTGCGGCCCAGGTGGCAGCCTACGAGTATGTGGAACTAGAGACTTTATTGGCCCAGGCCCAAGCTTCCACCAAGGAGCCGTTGCTAGTGGTGGCTGATGGTATTACTGATCCCCAAAACCTGGGAGCGATGATCCGCTTGGCGGAAGCCTTGGGAACCCAGGGTATGGTGATTCCGCAACGTCGTGCGGTGGGAGTTACGGCAACGGTGAGGAAGGTGGCCGCTGGTGCTCTAGAGTACCTGCCGATCGCTAGGGTCGTGAATCTCAATCGGGCCTTAGAAACCCTTAAGCAGTCTGGATTCTGGATCTACGGCACAACTGTGGATTCCGGTAATTTGATACACACCATTGATTTGACGGGTGCGATAGCCTTGGTTATCGGCTCCGAGGAAAAGGGCTTGGGTATTTTGACCCAGGAGTATTGCGACCAGTTGGTATCAATACCCCTAGCAGGTAAAACCCCTAGTCTAAACGCAGCCATGGCTACGGCTATGGTTTTGTACGAAGTGAATCGCCAGCGCCTATCTAGGTCGCCAGGAAAATTACAGCTACCCTAGTCATGGTGGTTTTTTCATTGCCAAAAATAATACGTGGTATAAAAATTGTTGGTTATCCAAAGCTACCCAAGATAAAACATGAAAGAGTTCTTGATTGCCATCCTGCAAAAATTTGGCTGGGCTTGTTGGCTGGAAATTACTACGGAACAGCCCGCCTGCACCTACTACTTTGGTCCTTTTTTGAGAAGCCATGAGGCGATCGCTGCCAAAGCTGGCTTTATTGAAGACCTGCTCAGTGAAGGTGCAGAGATAAAAAGCGTTGTGATCAAACGTTGCCGTCCCCAGAATTTGACCATTGAAAAAAACCCGGGGGGAGCGAATGACCGAGGGAAAACGTCAAATCTCGCCGGTCAGACAAATATTTCGGGATGAGCTGCTAGCCACTGCTCAATGTCTAGCATTACCTGTTGGGGAATTTCCCATGGAAATAGGTGGGCAGTGTTGGTATAGAGGTGCCAAGTTGCTTTTGGTAGGTGTTGGGCAGTTTCCTGGCTAGAGGCAGAGGTGATATGGCGATCACCAGATGCTGCTAGCACTAAGCAGGGGCAATTGATTTTGTCTAGATCCCCTAGACGATCGTAGCCTTGTCTGAGTGCTCGGCTGAGGGCCCTTTGGGCAAATCGGCTGGTTTGTAAGTAGGCTGGTACGGCGGTGGCTAGATATCTATAGGTGGAGGGGGTGTGCTGCTCGACCAAGTAGCGCAATAAGGATCTTTTCCCAAAGGTGTCAATATTCCACTGCCAGCCTGGATAACCAAAATTGATTAGAGCCGCGATCGCTGTGTACAGGTAGTCGAGCCGGCCCGCCGGCGGATGGTTACCCCTAGGCCGAGCTGCACTAGCCACCAAAATTAACCCCTGAATTCGATCGCCCTGCTGTAAAGCCAACTCTAGGGCTAGAATCCCTCCCAATGACCAACCTAAAACCAAGCAGCGGTCAATCTCCTCCTTATCTAGCAATCTGCATAAATCATTCACGTGGTCTGCCATGACAAAATCTTGACTAGTGTGGCTGTGGCCATATCCCCGCAGGTCTGGAGCGATCGTCCTAAACCTCAAGCTCAAATGATCTTGAAACACAGCCATAGTCCGACCATTACCCGGATGACCGTGCAGACAAAGGACTGGAAACCCCTGCCCCTTGATGATGGTGTGTAGTTGCATAAAATTAAAATTTTGGTAAAAAATTTGTATCCCAGTGCAACCGAAGTTTAACTCGCTGGAGAAAATGCCTTGCCATGACCGTTAAGCATTGGGTAAATGTCGATCTACGGTGGAGAGTGCACAAATGTATATTCCTGCTTGGGTAATGACTTTAGCATCTTTAGGAATGATCGTTTTACTAATATCACTATTTGCCGTCCAACTTGAAATTCCACTACTAAAGTATTGGGCTATACCTTTATCAGCAGCTCTTCCCTGGCTAGGCACGGTAATCATGGTAATTGTTTGGAGTGTTTTAGAAAAAGATCAAAGCCGCGCCCAGGCCATGGCTATGAGCGGCATGTTTCCCCTGTTAGGGCTACTAGCAACTACTATTATCTCGGTTATTATCGGCTTTCTAGTGCCCCCTAGGGTTGCTCTGACCACTCGCATACTCTGGTCTGCTGGGATTTCCGGCCTTCCTGCGGTTGCCTTGGCGATATTCCTTGGGTTTGTTTTCGTACAAAAGTGAGATTTTTTAGATATTAGCGGCTGGCTATGAACCCAGAAACTGCGATCGCAGTGATGCTCACAAGCTTTGGTAATGCAACTCTGATAGGTTATTCTCCACCTTTGCCCCCAGAGGATTACGAACAGCAAGATTTCCGATTTATTTTCAGCGGAGCAGATGAAATAAGGGGTATAAATGAATGATTGCTCCGTCTGCAAGCCGTGGGATGCATCCGTCTTAGCTATGGCAGAGTTTTGCACAGAGCGATCGCCCTAAGCTGCAAAAATACAGGCGTTGGCACATTGGTGCTGAATTTAGCCATAGCCAATTTCAAGTCTTGACTCAAGAACTGATTCAGCTACCCGGAAACGATTACTATCCCGGCGATCGCTATGGATTTACTTTTAGGGCAATTCCTGCGTTGGCACTACCCGAAGCACCCACATCCCCAGAGCAAGTAGCAGAGGAGTTTCTAGATGTCATGGATCGAGCCGCAGCCTACGCAGATGCTAACACCCTCAACCACTTCGGCGATTGCTTTCGGCAAGTGAGGCAAGTATTGATTGCACCGCTTCCACCCCAATATTCCCAGTGGTTGCCTCCCAGTATCCCTGAAGTTGCCATGCGCCTCATGGCTGCCGCCGAGTCTGCCTACGTGTTTGGTATGGTGGGTTCCTGGAATGATGTACACACTGTGGGCAAAATATGAAGAGGTGACTGCCCAGCTGTCTGCGGCTATCATGACCGCGACATCCTGTGCAGCTAATATGCGCTGAAATTTACCTTGTCGCCTAGGGTATGGTCGGCTCCATACACCATGTAAGGACGATCGCTCTTAACCTGCCCAAACTTAACAGTATTGATATAGCGGTTCAAATCGGCAGTGGTAGTTAATCTCGACTAGCATCACCGTCCGCTGCATTTCAATTGTTAACCTTTTTGCTGTAGCTACCAACTCCTGTGGCATTGGATTGGGGAGGATCAAGCCGATTAACCCAAAGTGCCGTTGGCATCATGGGTAGCATGGGGAGCAAGCAGATCAGCCATTGTTGCCAGGTCAGGGGAGCTGTGGAAAATAGGCTATTCATCACACGCCACTGACTAAAGAGGATTTGTAAGACTATTGCGGTGGCAATTCCCACGATGAGGATAGGAGCATTGGCGATCGCATTAGCTCGACCACGCACATACTGAGCAATATTTGCACCCAATTGACTAATGCTCACTAGGTAAATAATTCGAGCTGCAACCAGTGCTTGAATCGCCATTGTCCGCGCCACCGCGATATCTTCCGTCGTGGACTCCGCCCATTCAAACAGTCCGAAAATCAAAATCCAATTGAACACCGACACCACCAGAATGCGGCGGAGCAGTCTGGGAGTTAGCAAGGGTTCCTTGGGGTTGCGGGGGGGCTGTTGCATTGTCCCCTGAGACTTAGGCTCAAAGGCCAGAGGAACCGTCATGGTGATGGAGTTGATCATATTCAGCCAGAGAACTTGCAGGGATAAAATTGGCAACTCCCGCGCCAGCAAGGCACTGATTAAAATCGTCATAGATTCTCCGCCGTTGACAGGCAACAAAAAGGCGATCGCTTTCTGCAAATTTTGATAAACAGTCCGCCCTTCCTCCACAGCGGCTTCGATGGAAGCAAAATTATCATCGGTCAACAGCATGTCAGCCGATTCCCGTGCCACTTCCGTACCACCTTTACCCATGGCAATGCCAATATCAGCTTGTTTAAGAGCAGGCGCATCATTTACCCCATCGCCCGTCATTGCCACGATATTGCCCTTGGCTTGGAGTGCTTCCACTAGTTGCAGCTTTTGCGCCGGGGCAACCCTAGCAAAGACCGAACCCTCTGCCGCTGCTTGCTTCATGTCCTGGTCATTCATTTCGGCTAATTGTTGCCCTGTAAATGCCACCACCCCAGCAGCAGTTTGAATCCCCATCCGTTGAGCGATCGCCCGTGCCGTGGCGACATGATCACCCGTAATCATCTTGACCTGGATGCCCGCCGACTGACAGGCATGAACTGCGGAAATTGCCTCTGGGCGGGGCGGATCGATCATGCCCTGTAACCCTAGAAAGACTAAATCGGTCGCAATATCCTCATGGTCGATCGCCTGCTGATGCATTGATACCGCTTTTTGGGCAAACGCCAGTACTCGTAAGCCCTGACCTGCCATTGCATCTACCTCTTGTTTAATTTGGGCAGCATCGAGGCCGATTGTGTTTCCCTGAGTATCAAGCACCTGGGTACACCGACTGAGCAATGCTTCCACTGACCCTTTGACATAAACCATCCGGGGCTCGGCATCGTGCAAGGTCGCCATGTATTGATAGTCTGACTCAAACGGAATAGCATCCAGCCTTGGCTTTGCAGCCGCCAGCTCCGCTTGGCTCAACCCTGCTTTTTCGGCCACAGCAATTAAGGCTCCTTCCGTTGGATCACCTACCACTGACCAATCCGACCCTGTTTGTTTTAGCTGGGAGTCATTACATAGAACCCCTGCTACCAGACAATCCACTAAAGTAGGCGGTAAATCCTCTACCACAAGGGCGTTTTGATCTCCACTGCTGACCAGGGTAATGCTGCCCTTGGGACTATAGCCGCCACCACTGGCGCGATAGTGTTGTCCTCCTGCATAAATCGCTTGGACAGTCATCTGGTTTTCCGTTAGCGTCCCGGTTTTGTCGGAACAAATCACCGTAGTACTACCTAATGCCTCTACTGCTGGCAATTTGCGAATGATGGCATTACGTTTTGCCATACGGTTGACTCCGATCGCCAGGGTAATTGTCACAACAGCGGGCAACCCTTCGGGAATGGCACTGACCGCCAATGCCACTGCTGCCTCAAACATCTGAATCCAAGACTCTCCCTGTCCCAGCCCGACCGCAAAGGTGAAGGTTGCTAGGGTCAAGGTGACATAGAGCAGGGTATGGCTGAATTTTTCAAACTTACGGGTTAGGGGCGTACTCAGACTGACTCGATCTTCCATTGACTGGGAAATTTGTCCCACTTCAGTGGCATTGGCAGTCGCTACCACAATACCTTGTCCCTGTCCAAAGGTGACAAAACTCCCTGCATAAGCCATGTTGCGACGTTCAGCGAGGGGGGTATCCGCTGGCAGAACTTGGATTGATTTATTAACCGGAACGGATTCTCCCGTTAGTGCTGATTCGTCCACCTGCATGTTGCGAACCCGCAATAATCGCAAATCTGCCGGAACCTTATCGCCAGATGCCAGCACAACCAAATCCCCTGGAACTAGCTCTCGCGAGGGAATCCGCAGGAGTTGCCCCTCCCGCAATACGGTAGTTTCGGTGGTAACAGCTTTGGCCAGGGATGCGATCGCTCCTTCTGCCTTGGCTTCTTGCACATAGCCAATAATGGCATTGATCAGCGTGACCCCCCAGATCACGGCTGCATTAGTCCAGGAACCCAGAAACGCCTTTACGATTCCAGCCAGCAGCAAAATATAGAGAAGCGGCTGGTGAAATTGCAGCAAGAACCTTAGCCACACTGGTTTTCCTGGCTTAAATTGCAATTCGTTCCAGCCATACTGTTCATAGCGGTGAGACACATCCTCACAGGTCAACCCAGTTTCTGCACTGCTGCCAAAACTCTGGATGATTTCATGATCAGGAAGTGCATGATAAGAACGAGAGGGAGACTGGACAAGCATCATATCCTCTGAAAGAACGACTGAATTTACCCGCCACCAGAAGTTTTGGGTAATGACAAGAGCATAGCATCAGGCTGGGTGCGCTGATTTGTTGTATTGTGTAGCTCCAGACCCCCTCACAAATTCCAGCGCACTAGTGATATTGAGGTTTTTTGTCTGGAATTAAATAAAAAACCGGACTAGTTTTAGCCCGGTTAGTTTGTCTAATTATCACAAGAGACTAGTTTTCAGGAGCTAGGAGCAGTTCCCGCCGCTCAGAAGGATTGACCTTGACTTGTCCCTCTTCATTGATGTCAACAACTGCTACATCACCCTCTTTGATTCGACCAGAAAGGATTTCTTCGGCTAACACATCCTCCAGTAAGCGCATAATTGCCCGACGTAGAGGCCTTGCCCCGTAGCTGGGGTTAAAGCCCTCTTCGATCAACCGATCCTTAAATTTATCGGTGACCTCTAGGGTAATCTCTCGCTCGGTTAGACGGCTGAAGACATCCTTGAGCATAATCTCGGCAATCTGTTTGACTTCTTCCTTGTTGAGTTGCCGGAATACGATAATTTCATCTAGACGGTTGAGGAACTCTGGTCGGAAGTACTGTTTGAGTTCTTCATTGACCAGGGAGCGAATCCGATTGTACTGGGTTTCCGCTAGGTCGTCACCAGAGAATTCAAATCCTAGACCACCGCCGCCTTTTTCAATGACTTTAGAGCCGATGTTGGAGGTCATGATCAGTAGAGTGTTTTTGAAATCTACCGTCCGGCCTTTAGCATCCGTAAGGCGGCCATCTTCTAGGATCTGCAACAGCATGTTGAAAACATCCGGGTGGGCCTTTTCAATTTCATCAAAGAGAACCACGGTGTAGGGACGGCGGCGCACTGCTTCGGTGAGCTGACCACCTTCGTTGTAGCCTACATAGCCAGGGGGAGAGCCAATCAGTTTGCTGACTGTATGCCGCTCCATGTATTCAGACATGTCTAGGCGAATCATGGCTTCTTCGGAACCAAAGAAGTAGGCGGCTAGGGATTTAGCTAGTTCAGTTTTTCCTACCCCGGTCGGCCCAGAGAAGATGAAGCTGGCGATCGGACGGCTGGGGTTCTTCAACCCGACTCTGGCCCTGCGAATTGCCCGCGACACGGCTTTCACTGCATCTTCTTGCCCAATCAGACGTTGGTGCAGGGTGTCTTCCATGTGCAAGAGTTTTTCAGATTCTGACTCGGTCAATTTGTTGACTGGTACGCCAGTCCAAGAAGCCACGATTTGGGCGATGTCTTCTTCGTTGACTACCGGCACCTCGTCAGATTTAGTTTCGGTTTTCTTGCTTTGGGCGATCGTCCGAATTTCGGCTTTAATTTCCATTTCTCGGTCACGCAATTCCCCAGCCTTGTCAAAGTTTTGGCTACGCACTGCATCGTCTTTTTCCTTGAGGATACGACGCAGTTCCTTGTCAAGCTCCTTGGCAGCGGCCGGCAGTTGGGAATTAATCAACCGTACCCGTGAACCAGCTTCATCGATTAAATCAATGGCCTTATCGGGTAGGTAGCGGTCACTAATGTAACGATCTGAAAGTTTGGCTGCCGCCACAAGGGCCACATCGGAAATTTTTAGCTTGTGGTGCTGTTCATAGCGATCGCGCAGACCGTAAAGGATTTCAATGGTTTCCTCCACCGTCGGCTCGCCCACCATCACTGGCTGGAAGCGACGCTCTAGGGCCGCATCCCGTTCAATGTGTTTGCGATATTCGTCTAGGGTAGTTGCGCCAATGCACTGGAGTTCTCCCCGCGCCAGGGCGGGCTTGAGAATGTTAGCCGCGTCGATCGCCCCCTCGGCCGCCCCAGCACCAATTAAGGTGTGCACCTCGTCAATAACTAAAATCACATTACCCGCCGAGCGAATCTCATCCATGATCTTCTTGAGGCGTTCTTCAAACTCGCCCCGGTACTTGGTGCCAGCAACCAATAGACCAATATCCAGGGTCACAACCCGCTTGTCTTCAAGGATATCCGGTACATCCCCGTTGGCGATCCGCTGGGCCAATCCTTCGGCGATCGCAGTCTTCCCGACCCCAGGCTCACCAATCAAAACTGGATTGTTTTTAGTGCGACGACCAAGAATCTGGATGACCCGTTCAATTTCCTTTGCTCGACCAACCACCGGGTCAAGCTTGCCTTCAGCAGCCATTACGGTCAAATTAGAACCAAACTCATCTAGGGTAGGAGTCTTGTTGCGCCCTTGATTACTGCCCCCAGCTGTCACTTCAGCGGTTTCACCCAGCATCCGAATCACCTGGGTACGCACTTTGGCCAAATCTACACCCAGATTTTCCAGTACTCGAGCCGCTACCCCTTCACCTTCACGGATTAGACCTAACAATAAATGTTCTGTACCGATATAGTTATGGCCAAGCTGGCGGGCTTCCTCCAAGGATAGTTCTAAAACCCTCTTGGCTCTTGGGGTAAAGGGAATTTCTACGGCTACAAATCCTGAACCCCGCCCGATAATTTTCTCAACCTCGATGCGAGCATCCTTTAAATTTACACCCATTGATTTCAGGACTTTTGCGGCCACACCCGTCCCTTCGCCGATCAGACCCAAGAGAATTTGCTCTGTGCCGACAAAGTTGTGTCCTAGGCGGCGGGCCTCCTCTTGGGCAAGCATAATCACCTTAATGGCTTTTTCTGTAAAGCGTTCAAACATGGTATTTCGTCACCTGTAGCTTACCCGTGTAGGAATTATCCTAGCACAGCAATTAAGGTTGCCTTGCTATGGATATGATCATTTTGCCGCGAAAGTCGCGGTCTTGCCATTAATTTATGTACCGTAGTTCCGGTAAGGAGAGTTTTATGTCGGGTTCTGAGTGCGTCGCTCTGGTGACGGGGGCATCGCGGGGGATTGGCCGGGCGATCGCCCTGGCCTTAGCCGAAACGGGAGCTAAAACCGTAGTTAATTATGCCAGTTCCGTGGCCGCGGCCGAAACAGTTGTAGCAGAAATTCGGCAAATGGGTAAAGAGGCCCTGGCCATTTCCTGTGATGTTTCCCAAGAGGATCAAGTAGAGACTATGGTGTCTAAGGTGATGGACACCTGGGGACGCATTGACATCCTAGTCAACAATGCTGGAATTACCCGCGATACCCTACTTCTACGCATGAAAACCGCCGACTGGCAAGCTGTCATTGACCTCAACCTCACCAGTGTGTTTCTTTGTACCAAAGCAGTCAGTAAAATCATGCTCAAACAAAAATCTGGGCGGATTGTCAATATCACCTCCGTGGTCGGCGAAGTCGGCAACGCCGGCCAAGCCAATTACAGTGCCGCCAAGGCCGGGGTGATTGGTTTTACTAAGTCGATCGCTAAAGAATTGGCCAGTCGCAGCATCACAGTTAATGCCGTAGCCCCAGGTTTTATCGCCACTGACATGACTAAAGACCTGAAAACCGAGGGGATTGTCAGCCACATTCCCCTCGGTCGCCTCGGCCAACCCGAAGAAGTTGCCGGGCTGGTGCAATTTCTGGCCACTGCCCCTGCTGCTGCCTACATTACTGGTCAGGTTCTAAATGTCGACGGCGGTATGGTTATGTGATTGAAACCGGTTTTTGATGATCCTGCATACCTGTCCCCAACGGCCTAACGATCACTCTCCTAGCCTGAAACCAAGCTGGCTAAGATTTTGATATCTCACCGGTCCAAGGAAGCCTCGTTGACTTGATCAACTAGTCTGCCGGGGGCAATGTGCAGGTATACTCATCTCTGGAAATTTTATTGCCATGCGTATCCTTGTGGTTGATGACGAAATAGAACTGGCTAACGCCTTGCAAGCCGTCCTCAGCCGGGAGGGCTACCAAACTACTGTGGCCTACGATGGCCAACAGGGGCAAACCTTGGCCCTGGCTGGCAACTACGACTTGGTGATCCTAGATTGGCTTTTGCCCCATACAAGTGGCCTAGAAATTTGCCAGAATTTGCGATCGCACGACAACTCTGCCCCCGTCCTATTTCTGACCGCCAAGGATACCCTAGACGACCGGGTACTCGGCCTTGATGCCGGAGCCGATGACTACTTGGTCAAACCCTTTGAACTGCGAGAACTCCTAGCCCGCGTCCGTGCTCTGCTGCGCCGGTCTAACTCCACCGAGCCCAGCCCCAGACTTAAAATCGCTGACCTAGAGCTAGACCAAGAAAACCAACTGGCCTACCGCCAAAACCGCCCGATCGAACTTTCTGATAAGGAAACCCAGCTCCTGGCCTACTTCATGGCTAACCCCGGACAACTCCTTGCCCATGACCAGATTCATCAATACCTCTGGCCAGAGGCCAATAAGCCCAACAGTAACGTTCTGGCAGCACTGATTCGCCTGCTGCGCCGCAAAATTGAAGCCCCAGGTGAAATGCCTCTGATTCACACGGTCTATGGCAAGGGCTATCGATTTGGCCAGCTCCGCCCCTAGCACTAGCTCTAGACCATTCGCTGTATCATCCCCTACAGAGTGATCGTAAATCACAAGATTAAACTTACCAAACACCATCAAATCGTTAATACCAGTCAGTGACCCCCGGCTAAATCCAGTCATTGCAATTTAGGCTGAGACATTTGCCCCTCCCAAACAGGAAAAACTTACAAGTGTCCCAACCCTATACCCAAGACTACTAAATCCCCATCCCCAGCCATCTGTGATCTTGGCCAGCGGCTCTGACCATTAAAAAACGGGTAGTTATCCCATGCGGATTGAGCAGTTACAAGCCTTCTTAGTGGTTGCTGAAACCGGTAGTTTTCTCAAGGCTGCCCAAAAATGTGGGGTCAATCAATCGACCATCAGTCGCCAAGTTCAATCCCTAGAATCGGAATTGGGAGTGAACCTATTCCACCGTGGCCTCCATGTCAAACTAACTGTCGGTGGCCAGAAATTCCTGCATTATGCCCAAAGGATTGCCCGGGATTGGCAAAATGCTGTCCACGACCTCCAGGAACTCCAAGCCGGCAAGCAAACTGAATTGTGTGTTGCCGCTGTTCATTCTATCTGTGCTTATTATCTCCCAGCGGTTTTACAACAATTTTGTTTGGATTATTCCCATGTCCAGTTGCGAGTCACCGCCCTAGGTAGCGATCGCGCCCTGAAGGTTCTTAAGGATGGACTGGTAGATCTGGCAATTGTTATGCACAACCGCTACCTCGCCAGTAATGCTGAGATGGCTGTAGAACCGCTTTTTGATGAACCAATTGAGGTTCTGATGGGTGCAGACCACCCCCTAGCCGGTCAACCCACCGTCACCTGGTCTGACTTGGCTAGGTACCCCCACATCGTTTTCAAACACGGTTACGGTATGCAACGGATTATCCAAGAGGAATTAAACCAGCAGGGCATTACCCTTAATGCCGCCCTAGAACTCAATACCCCAGATGCTTTCCGAGGGGTAGTCCGCCAAGGGCAAATGATTGCCCTGCTCCCCCGCTCCGCCCTCTGGGATGCTCGTCACGACACTGGCCTGGCTATCCGCCCCCTGCACACCAACAACCGTACCCTCTCACGCCAAATCTCCGTTGTTACTACCCACGATCGCTTGCAAGTTCCCCCAATTAAATATTTTTATGAACTGGTTACACAGCACCTGGCCCGGATTAACCAGGAGCTAGTTAGTACCCTGGTGCACACAGAGCCGCTCCCCCCGGACTTGGACAAACAATTTCCCCGGCAGAGTTGAGCTGCGGTCTCCAGGCCGCCCAGTCAACAGGGCGACCACCTCCTCAATCTGGCTAAAACTTGCTCCCCTGGGCAGGAGTCGCCGCACTACCCGCCGCTGTAATGCTAATGCCTGGGCAACTACCACCGTGCGATCGATACAACCACCCCCACAATTTGCCCTCAACCAAAGCTGCTCTGTTTGGGTTTCTAGATACTCTACTTCCCCTTGCAATAACTCCGCAGTTTGGGCCAAATGGGATATCACCTGCGGGTTTAGCTCCTGCTCGATCCATGGTAGGAGATGTTCGCGAATCTTGATTCGGGTAAATTTGCTATCTTGGTTGTAGGGATCAACCCAAACTGGTAATTGCCACTCCTGACAAAACTGCCCGGTTTCCCGGCGATCGCAGTCTAATAAAGGCCTCACTAACCTTACTCCAGCAACTAATTGGCGCTGCCATGCTAAGGCCTGCATCCCATCGGTGCCGCTCCCCCGAATCAAATTGTAAAGTAGAGTTTCCCCGCGATCGCTCCCCGTGTGGGCCGTGGCCACAGAGGCAAAACCACCAGCCTCGGCTAATTGCCCCAAAGCCCGGTATCGCCACTGCCGGGCTGCTGCCTCCGTAACTGCCAAACCAGCCGGAGCCTTGGCTAAATAAATCGGTAATCCCCGCTCCTGGGCGAAAGCCTGCACCTGCTCAGCTAAACCCCCATCCCCAGGCCAGCCATGGTCACAATGGGCGATCGCCAAATCCCAGCCCCAGTACGGTTGCAAATCCTGCAATAGACAGGCTAAACACAGAGAGTCCTGGCCGCCCGATACCGCAACCAGTACCTTTTCTTGAACCGGTAAAAGTTGTCTAAGCTTGAGAGTACGTTGTAAGCGGTGGTGTAGACCGCTAAAACGCCCATTACCCATACCCGGCTATGGTGCCTTGTTTAGGTCAGTCCAAATATCCTGGAAAAGAGCATCATCCTCCAGGCCTTCGTTTAGACCCGCCGAAACATCCTCCCCACTCAGGTCTAGTTCATCGCCCAGGGCATCGGCTAATTCCTTCTCGATCGCACTCACATCGTCCTCCTCAGCCATGGCAAAATCTAAGCCAGAATCCTCTGCTGGACTATCCTCTGAAAGCAAATCAAATTCATCACCAAACATGTCAGACATTTCAGACATGGTCGCCGCAACTTCATTGCGATCCTCCTCAGAAACCGTCATGGAAGCCAGCTCATCCTCTTCGCCCAAACCAAAGTCCATAGACTCTGGGCTACCTTGGTCAAAATCCACCCCGCCCATGGCTTCGTCACTAAAATCCATGGGCTCGTCATTGTCTACTGTCTCCCCTAGACCAAAATCCATTTCCTCGGCCGGGCCATCACCCAAGCCAAAGTCTTCATTTGCCAGATTGTCTAAGCCAGAATCTATGGAGATATCGTCGTCTTCTTCAAAACCCAGGCTAGCCAAATTGCTGGCTATGTCGCCGTCTCCTAAGTCAAATTCCTCCGGCTCCTCCGCCACAACTTCCCCCTGCTCGGCCAACTCCGCATCAAGGGCCGCCTCGTCTATCTTAAATTCTTCATCTAAGCTGGCCAGGGGATCCTCCTGGGAAGCTTGGGTTTCGATCGTCGGCGGTTCTAAATCAAAGTCATCATCCGAAAGGGCTGTAAAGTCCACCTCCTCATCGGTGCCACTGGAATCCTCCGCATCGTTGGTGATTGCCACCGCTGTGCCGCCCAAAACACCCGTAGCCACTACCCCCGCCGCTGGTATGGGAGAGCCACCACCCAAATCAAAATCATCGCTGACTCGCTCTGATTCTTCCTCGTCTTTGTCTTTTTTGACCGCTGGCTTGTCTGCAGGCCCAGACTCTGGAGCAAACTCCAAGCGAATCCGCACCTTGCCCTTCTGCCATGACCCCGAAGAAAATCGCAATACCTCGCAGGGGACGCCCGTGTCACTAAACCAGGAATTTTTGTCGTCAGTCCAAGCTGCGCTGGTTTTTAGCTGACAACGTACCGAATCGGAAAATTCCCCGACCCGGAAAGTTCTATGGTTGATAAAGATTAATGCAGTTTCGTCTGCGATCGAAATTACTTCGCCGTTATCTAGTGGTTCAAACTGGCTACTCACACCCATCCCCCTTTTGTCATCAATGTGGTTACAAGCTGGTTAGTACAGAGCAAATGCAAATTACGCAAATACTTTAGTTTGAGGAAAAGATTAGAAGAACCATCCATAGGAATGGAGACCCTTTCCTAATAGATTCACCCCAAGATAGCAAATCCAGACAACTATGAAACCAGTTGCGGCTAAAATTGCTGGTTTTTTGCCCTGCCAGCCCCTAGTGATCCGGGCATGTAAGTAGGCGGCAAAGACTAACCAGGTGATTAAAGCCCAAGTTTCCTTCGGATCCCAACTCCAATAAGACCCCCAAGCTTCGTTGGCCCAGACCGCCCCGGCGATGATGCCGATCGTCAGTAAAGGAAAACCTAGACCAATAATGCGATAGCTAATATTATCCAAGGTTTCCGCTAAGCTCAACCGCTGGGGAGCCAGAGAATTTACAGAGCTTGCAGGACTAGCTAGAGTAGCCACAGACCCCAAGGTGGTCATCCGCTCTGGGCTGCCCTCCACCACAACTAACTTCCGTTCACCACCAATTCCCCAAGAACTCCCCCGCAACGGTACATCCTGGCCCCAAGTCATCAACAGGTAGGCCACAGCTACCAGAGAACCCACCAACAAAGCTGCATAGCTGAGCATCATTACGCTCACATGCATCATCAGCCAGTTAGATTTTAAGGCTGGTACTAGGGGGGCACTCTGGCGCATCGGTTCCGGCAATGTCGTAGCCGCAAAAGCCGTAATTGCCATGGTTATTGGTGAAACTGCCGCACCGATTAAACGACTTTGGCTCATCTGCTCCGCGATTAACTGTATGCTCAAAAGGCCCCACACCAAAAAAAATAGAGATTCATACAAATTGCTGATCGGAAAATAGCCCGCCTCTAGCCATCGAGCCGCCAACAAAGCTGCTACTGTTAAATTCGCGATCGCCGTTGCCCCCCGCCCTAAATTAACCGACAATCCCGGAAAAGCCAGCCCACTCCAATACAGCAGCATGGCAACCAATAGGATTAGAAAAGAAGCATTGTCCAGTTGATTCTGTAGTGTCACCAAATCCATTTGGTGGTTTACCCCCCCGTACTTGTAAAGTTTTGGCTTGATTATCTTAGCTGGATTATTATTTTGGTTCCGTTGCCTTGGCCATTGTATCTCAATCTTTTCTCTTGGTAACTCAAGCCCGTCCCATCCGGGTTGATAGGAACATAATTTAATAGATTGATGTAATTCTCCCCCGCCCTTTACCCAAGCCCCAGAGTTTTATAATTAGCTATCAAGCGATCGCTCAAGATGACTCGTAAACAGGTTAAAAATTATGGATTTGGGTGTACCTAAAGAAGTCAAAGACCAGGAATTTCGGGTCGGCCTCAGCCCCAGCAGCGTCAGAACTTTGGTAGAAGCAGGCCATCGAGTGGCAATCGAAACTCAAGCTGGCATCGGGGCCGGTTTTAGTGATGCCGACTACCAAGCCGCCGGAGCTGTAATTGTCCCGGATGCCGCCGCCGCTTGGCAGTTTCCCCTGATCGTCAAGGTCAAAGAACCCCTGCTCCAGGAATACCCCCTCCTCCAAAAACACCAAACCCTGTTTACCTATCTCCATTTGGCCGCCGACCGTTCCCTCACCGAGGCTCTACTCCAAGCTGGCACCACCGCGATCGCCTATGAAACCGTCGAACTAGCCGACCATCGCTTGCCCCTGCTCGCCCCCATGAGCATGATCGCTGGCCGCTTATCTATCCAATTTGGAGCTCGCTTCCTAGAAAAACAACAGGGCGGCCGGGGAGTCCTCCTCGGTGGTGTTCCCGGAGTTCCCCCAGGGCGAGTGGTCATCCTCGGCGGTGGTGTCGTTGGTACCGAAGCTGCCAAAATCGCCCTCGGTCTGGGTGCGATCGTCCAAATTATTGAACTAAGTATCGACCGCCTCAACTACCTAGAAAACCTGTTTGGCTCCAGAGCCGAACTCCTCCATAGCAACTCCAGCCACATCGAAGCTAGCGTTAAAGCCGCCGATCTATTAATCGGAGCAGTCCTGCTCCCCGGTAAACGCCCCCCTATCCTAGTCTCAGCCGGACTAGTCGCCCAAATGCGCCCCGGTTCAGTAATCATTGATGTTGCTGTAGACCAAGGCGGCTGCATCGCCACCATGCACCCCACCTCCCACAGCCAGCCCACCTATACCGAAGCAGGTGTAGTCCACTACGGAGTACCCAACATGCCCAGCGCAGTTCCCTGGACTGCCACCCAAGCCCTTAACAACAGCACCCTGCCCTACGTCCTACAACTGGCCAACCAAGACCTCACTGACCCTGCCCTTGCTAAGGGTATCAATATCCACCAGCACCGGATTATTCACCCCGCCATCCAACAGGTATTTCCAGACCTGGCCTAAACCCCGGAGGAACCTTGTACACTCGCCCCCTTGCCCGCCTAATTGAAGAATTGCAGCGTCTCCCCGGCATCGGGCCCAAAACTGCCCAAAGACTGGCTCTCCATATCCTCAAGCGCCCTGAAACCGAAGTCCAGAACCTAGCCCAGGCAATTACCGATGCCAAAAAACAAGTCGGCCTGTGCTCTGAATGCTTTCATCTTTCCGCTGAACCAGTCTGTGAAATCTGCCGCTCCCCAGGACGCGATCGCTACACAATCTGTGTAGTGGCCGACTCCCGCGATGTTATCGCCATCGAAAAAACCAGAGAGTACCCAGGAAAATATCACGTCCTTGGCGGCGTGATTTCCCCCATGGATGGTATCGGCCCACAACAGCTCCACATCCAAGCCCTAATCCAGCGGGTCAGCCGCCAAAAAACCAAAGAGGTGATCCTGGCCATTAATCCCAGCGTTGAGGGGGAAACCACTACCCTCTACATTGGTCAACTACTCAAACCTTTTACTAAAGTCACCCGCATTGCCTTTGGCTTACCCGTCGGCGGCGACTTGGAATATGCTGACGAAATTACCCTCGCTAAGGCTCTAGAGGGCCGCCGCGAACTTGAGTAGCCCCACAAATACCCCAAAAACAGGATTTCCCTCTACAATTTAGCAGTGTTCTTTATTCAATTCGTAATGGTATTCGTGTGCGATCGCCCCTCCCAACACCTTACCTGACCGTAACCAGAAACCCAGACCTCGGCATTGAATCCACTGTCCGAGATTTGACCCTCCACGGCTTTAATATCGACACCGAACACATCACCAGTGAACTTGCCAATATCTTTGCCAGATACCCCAGCTTGCCGGGGGCCATCCTCTACGAACGCGGACTTTTCGCTGGTATGCTCTCCCGACGACGCTTTTTGGAATGCTTAATCCGTCCCTACGGCTGGGAATTATTTTCAGATAAACCCCTCCGTGTCCTCTATACCTACGCCCAAACCAGAGACCTGATTGTCTCGGAAACAGCCACGATCCTGGGTATTACTCAACTAGCCCTCCGTCGCCCCCAGGAATTGGCCGGCGAACCCATCGTTGTCCAAATGGAAGCTAACCAAGATTTTCGTCTCCTCGATATCCAAGAGCTTTACCTGGCTGATTGGCAAATCCGGGGGATTGAAGCTCAAGTCCGCTACGAAAGTGGCCAAGCTCAAATGATTCAGCATGAAAAAATGGCTAGCCTTGGCCGCTTGGTTGATGGTGTAGCCCACGAAATCCTTGACCCCATCAACTTTATCTGGGGTAATCTCAATTACTTGAACATCTACAGCCAGCATATCTTTGACCTCGTTGAAGCCTATGAGGAACAATTGCAAACACAAACCATTTCTCCAGCGATCGCTCGACTCAAAGAAGAAATGGAATTTGATTTTCTAGTTGCAGATCTGCCTAAAACTATCAACAGCATCCGCTACGGCGCGGAACGCCTCAAAAAACTCGTAATCAGTCTACAAAACTTCTGCCACATCGATGAGGTCAACCCTAAACCCGCCGACATCCACAGTTGCCTAGACAGCATAGTCCTCCTGCTCCAAAGCCGCCTCAAAGGCGAAATTGAAATAGTGACCCGCTATGGAAATCTGCCCCCCCTAAGCTGTTTCATGGGACAGCTCAATCAGGTGTTTGTCAATCTGATTAGCCATGCGATCGACACCCTCCTATCCCAGCCCCTTGGTCAAGCTAGCACCACCTTCTACCAACCTAAAATCACCATCTCCACTAAAGTGCAATCCGGCAAAGGTAAAGACGGCCAAGATGCCCGCTGGGTATCCATCTCCATTGCCAACAACGGCCCCTCCCTGTCTCGAAGAGCCAAACAAAAACTGATTGACTCCTTCTCCCCCCAAGGAAAACTCCAAAAGGAAAGTAGCCTCAGCCTCAGCTACTGGATCATCACAGCCCGCCATGGCGGCCGCCTAGAACTCCGCTCACCCATTGACTCCACCGAAAATACCCTGGGTGGCGCTGAATTTGAAATCCTGCTGCCCTTAACCTAAGCCTTGGGTCGAGCCTACAGACCCAGGCTACTTGAAATTCCGGCAAAATCCAAGAAAATCAGGACTCAATCCCCCTAACCGTTTTTATGCCAGCAGGCTAGGTATTAGTTGCCTGGGCATCTAGGCGCTGCTTGAGAATCGCCAACTGCTCAGCCCAACGTGGATCCGGCTGAAAACTCCCCGAATCACCAACCGTGGTAGAAGTGGTGCTGGGCTTCTTCGCTTTTTTGCGCCGCGATTTGCTGGGCTTATCCACACTAGCCTTAGCCTCGCCTTCCCCTTCATCAACTAGGGCCTCTTCTTTTTCCAATTCCTCCTCCTCCCCTGCTCCGCCTTTTTGTCTGGGCAGGGCTTTTTCAATTTTGAGGATTACTTCTTTAAATGCCTGCCCATTGAATTTGTCGATAATTTCATCGGCCAATTCATCAGTGGGTACAGTCACAAAGGCAAAACCACGACACTTGCCGGTCTTGCGGTCTTTGATAACTTTTGTGGTTACTGCATCATTTGCTTGGGCAAATAGGGCGTGTAGTTCATCGCGATTCACTTCTTCTTTGGGCAAGTTACCTACGTAGAGACGTACAGGCATCTAAATTTCCTCCAGGGTGAGTTGGTAAATAAATTTTGAATCTATTCGGTAAAAATAATGACAGGTGTTTACATTCCTATTATCTAGTCAACTAAGATGCTGTGCTGTAAATTTCCACCTGAAGGCTGATTTAGCAAAGGCTTCAGACTAGTGAGTAAATATTGTGAGCACAGATTTTTAATAGTTAAAAATTAATTTTAGCTTTACTTGACTGACCAAATGTATATCCTAACAGGATTCGACCACAATTGATCTTGACCGAAAAGTTAATTTGAATCAAGTACTTAATCCCAAATAGTTAGCCACAATCTGGAAGATTCGCTCCGCAGCTTGACCGTCTCCAAAGGGGTTGATGGCATTGGCCATGGCTAGATATGCTTCTTGGTCTTGTAAAAGTTCTGTTGCCGCCTCGACGATCGCTCCTGTCTCTGTGCCCACTAGCTTGGCAGTGCCGGCCCCGACTGCCTCTGGCCGCTCTGTTGTTTCCCTAAGCACTAGTACTGGCTTGCCTAGGCTTGGTGCTTCCTCCTGTAGCCCGCCGGAGTCGGTTAATAGCAGGTACGACCGGGCGATCGCTCCCACCAACTCCTGGTAATCTAAAGGCTCTGTGAGAAACACCCGCCCCTGCTGCCCCAAAATCCGCTGGAGAGGCTCCCGCACTACCGGATTACGGTGCAAAGGCAGCAGCACAGCTGTATCGGGAAACCGCTCCAATATCTGCAATAGTCCCTGGGCAATGTTCTGGAGTGGTTCGCCCCAATTCTCGCGCCGATGGACAGTCACAAGCATCGTCCGATACTTTGACCAATCTAAGCCTGGTACAGGACAATCGGGCTTTTGGGCCGCCACCGCCAACAGGGCATCAATGACTGTGTTACCGGTCTGGTAGATTTGCCCGACCACATCAGATTTTTCTAAATTGGCCACTGCTAAAGGCGTGGGGGCAAAGTGTAATTGGGCTACCTGGGAGATTAACCGGCGATTTGCCTCCTCTGGGTAGGGGTTAAAAAGATCATGGGTGCGTAGCCCCGCTTCCACATGCCCGACGGGAATTTGTTGGTAAAACGCCGCTAGGGCGGCACTGAATGCGGTGGTAGTGTCTCCCTGGACAATCACTAGATCTGGTTTGTCCTCCTGCCAGAGGCCGGCCAGCCCCTGCAAACACCCGCAGGTGATGTCTGTCAGGGTCTGCTTGACTCGCATGATCTCCAGATTGCGATCGCTCTGCAACTGAAAAATTTCCATTACCTGATCCACCATCTCCCGATGCTGCCCCGTAAGCACCACCTGGGTGTGGAACTGATCAGATTGCCGAAATCTCTGGATCACCGGAGCTAACTTAATCGCCTCCGGGCGTGTCCCCAAAATAATACAAACTCGCTTCATCAAGTTAAAAGGTGTTCAGTGACCAGGAATGCTTATTTGGCTGGCTACTGGGCTTTGGAAATATCCACAAAATGCCCCAAGCTGCTTTCCTATCCTAGGGCAATTGTTAACAACGCGCACCTCAACTAATCTCCACTGGCTGCTCCCTAGGGCCTGTCAGCATCTCTGCGAAATTATTCAGTATCTGTAGGCCCGCTGGGGCCGACTTCTCTGGGTGGAATTGGGTCGCAAACAAATTGCCCTGTCCGATCGCCGCCGTTACCCGTTGACTGCCATGGCAGACCGCCGCTGCCACGATCGCTGAATCCTTGGGTGCCACGTAGTAGGAATGCACGAAGTATAGCCACGGCTGACTCCCCAAGCCCCGCCACAGGGGATGTGCTGGCTGGGTTAGTTGTAGTTGGTTCCACCCCATGTGGGGAATTGTTAGCCCCGGCTCCGGCTCAAACCGACGCACCCACCCAGGAATAATCCCCAGTCCCGGCTCCTTGCCCTCGCTACTGCCCTCAAATAAAACCTGCAAACCCAAACAGATGCCTAAAAAGGGCTTGCCGCTGCTAATCGCTCCCTCAATTGCCCTCTCCAAGCCATGCGATCGTAACTGCTGCATTGCATAGTCAAATGCCCCGACCCCAGGCAAAACCACCCCATCCGCCGCTGCAATCACCCCAGGGGAATCTGTCACCTCCGCCTCTACCCCCGCCCTTGCCAGAGCCTTGCAGACAGAGTGTAAATTGCCCATATCGTAATCAATGACCGCTACTTTTGCCATATTTTTCTAGCCTATGCACATTCAAAAATTATAGATTTAAACCCACAGGTGCCTCTTTGCAAATAATTGAGTCCTGGCTCACAGCCTCCCAGGATGATCAGCCCCAAATAAAATTCCTAAGTCCAATCAAAATAGGCCAAGGCTAATCAACTAAACGGCGTGATCGTAAAATCGGCATCTGTGGTTAAGCCCCCAGCGATTACCCAGAATTCGCTGCCTTCCCAGTCGAACAGGGCATCGACTCAATCAGCCTCAACCCAGACACCGTCCTAAAAACCATGCCAGCTAGCCATCGCTAAAGTCGAAACTAGCGCCTAGACCCCCCAAATCTTGGTAAAGAAATGGTTTCATCCAAGACTGCTGATTTTAGAGGATGCCTGAAAAGCTTGGTGTCAAGTCATTTTGATGACTAAGGTCATCACTACGATCTGAAAAATCCTCGTGTACACCCCTTCTGAGTTTGTAGTGACGGTTTTAACCGTCTTTACCTTTTCAAACATCCTCGTACCTAAAACCCCTCCCGCCAGAGGGGTCTATTTGATCTACAGGGGATATTCCAGTAGCAAACTCTGCCAGTGACGGCTGATCATGCCCACTAGCCTCGCCTCCGGTAGCGGTGACTCCACCGATAAGTTACTGAGTCGGTAAAAAATCTTGCCCATGCTGGTGTGGTTCAGCTCTGTCTTGCCAACCTCCAGTAGTTCTCCCATGGCAGTCGCTACCCCCTCAAATTCCGGGAAACTCGCCTCAATCAGTTCACCTGGATTTTGGTGAATCTCCTCCCAACTCTGGTAATCCAAAAATTGCTGCGCCAATAGCCAAAATTGACTGATTTCGGCCCCCGCCGGGTATTCTGAGAGCTTCTGGAGGGTGGTTTGATAGGCAGCCAGTAAATCCCGGAGTTTGCCGATCGCTTCCGGTTGATCGGGTAGGTTGTAGACCTGGTAAACCAGCCCCGCCCATTTTTTAATCGGGCTAGTGTAGCCCCGTCGCCATGGGTAGGTGATTAGCCAAATGACCCGGCTACACAGGCGATTTAAGGCATCTGTGCTAGTGTCGACCCAAATCCCTGCGATCGTCCCTAAAAGTACCTGCTTGGCTGTTGGTAAACTCTGCCAGTCTCCACTACTGACCGGTGGAGTAATGTAACTGTAGAGCTGGGGATCGCTCAAGTAGCTGTAAAATTCCAAAATCAATTGGGGATGCTTGTGTAAATGCCGAGCCAGGGCCCGCTGCACCACGTAGGCTTGCCAGGGATTGGCTAGGATCGGCAGAATTTTCTCCCATGGCTCGGGCCGGTTTAAGTACTGCTCCACAAACCGCCCGCTGCCCCACAGGGGCAACACTGTCATCTCATCCCATAAAATTGGATGCTCGTCTCCCTTGGCCAAGAAACTCCAGGGAAGTTGGCAAATATAGACCGGTAACCGCAGTGCCCCCACCGCCACCATTAAATTAAACCCAAAGGCGATCGTCCTAAAGGTGCCGACCGCTGGCAATACCCGCCCCCGGATACTAATTGCCGCTGTAAACAACACCACCGTCACGATCGCACTGGCAAAGCCAATTAATAAAATAAATCCCATTCCCGCAAAAGCCGCCGCCGCCCGCCGGTTCAGTAGCCCAAAAGCTGCGCTAAAGGTCAACCCCAGCAGAAAACCAAAAATTAAGTACAGCCCTAAGACCACCAACTCCCCATTCACCTGTTCCTGGAAACTGGGGTTGTTACGGAAGCGATCGAGCAAAATTAAAGCACCCGCTAAAATAATGCTGTTGGCTGCATTGATGCCTAACACCGCTAAGAGTGGCCCAATGATTCGTGTAGCCACCACAGAAATAGCCAAAACCACCGCCATTGCCGCCAAGGCACACAGGGCCCCCAAGCTCCCAAAGCTGGCATACACCAAGCCCAGTAAAATCTGCCGCCGCTCCAAGCCCGCCCAGCCCACTGCCCGCCCCCCCGCCCACAGCCGGGGCAGTCGCTCAAAGGAGGTGGAAATGATTGTTTGCCCGTCCGGGGTGGCACTGACTGTCCGCACCCAGTTTTGGTGGCCTGTCAAGGTTTTGAGTGGCTTGCCGCTGGCCAAATCCCAGACCCGTACTGTGCGATCGCTCGACCCAGAAATTAACTGACTCCCCCCAGTCACCGCCAAATCCGTTACCCAGCCCGTATGCCCCGCCAAGGTATAGCGCAACTGCCCCGTGGGAATCTGCCACACCCGCACTGTTCTATCTGTGCTAGCCGAAATTGCCAACTGATTATCTGGGCTGATGACCACATCGGTGATTGTCCCTGTGTGTCCGCCCAGCTCAGCCACTGACCTGCCCGTGGTCAAATCCCAAATCCGGAGTCGGCGATCGCCCGCTGAAACTGCCCACCGCCCGTCCCCAGTCACCGCCACACGGTTCACCGGCTCCCTATGACCCTCTAGGGTATAAATCTCCTGGCGCTGCTGTAAATCCCACACCTTCAAAGTTTGATCTTGACTAGCCGAAACCAACCGCCCCGCCGCCACCGCCAAGTCTCGAATTCCGCCCCTGTGCCCTGTGAAGTTAAATAGGGGCTGCTCCCCATCCAGTGCCCAGAGTTTGAAGGTCTTATCCATAGAAGCTGAAAGAAATTGCTCCTGCTCTGGCAGTATGGCTACCTTGGTAATCCAATCCCGGTGGGCCGTGAGTGTCCGCACCAGCTTGCCATTGTCCAGGTTCCAAACCCGCACCGTCCGATCTCGCCCCCCCGAAACCGCTGTCCGCCCATCACTACTCAGGGCTACCGTCTCCACGCTCATCTGGTGCCCCCGCAGGGTTGATCGCTCCTCACCCCGGCGCAGATCCCACACCTTTAAAGTCGCATCCGCCGCCACCAATTGCACCCGCTCAAAACGATCGCCCGCCGCCGTCACGGCGATCGCCCCATCCCCAGAAACCGCCACCGCATTCACCCAGGAAGTATGCCCCGCTGTCATCCCCAATCGATAAAACCACAACGCTAAACCCAAAAAAATGACCGCCGCCGCCACAGCCCCAGGCAGCATCGCATACACCCGCCGATAGGCAGGCACCCGCCACCCCTGCCAAAACCGTGCCACCCCCCCAAACCGATACACCCTGGGGCTAGCCTGATACAAATAGCCATGAAACTCCCGGGGGCGCAGAAATACCCAATAGGTCAACAATACGTAGTGATAGGGATTAAAAGGATTGAGGCAAACCGGGCCAGTATATTTTGGAAAGTTAGGCATCATGGGCTAGCTTTGGTTGGTTGTTCAGTAACTAAATAAATTCAGCAAATAAATAACCTCTGATTCCTGCTGATAGATTTGAGATCCGCGACCCCGATACATTGCCATCATATCTACTCGACTCACCACCAGCAGTCCCACCGGGATGGCTAGCCAAATAACCACAGCAAAAATTAACTAAATCTTGGGGACAAAAAGTAAGAGAATAATTACTACTCTTTAATCCCATGTTTATTAAGATCAACTGTGCGTCAGATTGTTATTGCTGGAAACTGGAAAATGTATAAAACCGTGCGGGAAGCCTCTGAATTTTTACAGGGTTTCCTGCCCCACCTAGAACATACCCCAGAAGCTAGGGAAGTTGTCCTCTGCATTCCCGCCACTGCCCTCTGGATTACCTCCAGGAGTTTACATGGTTCCCGCGTCCGCCTGGGGGCCCAAAATGTCCACTGGGTTGATGAAGGGGCCTTTACAGGGGAAATTGCTGCCCCAATGCTCACAGAAATGGGAGTACGCTACGTCATCGTTGGCCACAGCGAAAGACGGCAATACTTCGGGGAAACCGATGCCACGGTTAATCAGCGCCTGCTGTGTGCCCAGCGCCACAACCTGATCCCAATTCTCTGTATTGGCGAGACTAAGCAGCAACGTGATCATGGGGAAACTGAAGCGGTGATTATCAAGCAACTCCAGCAGGCCCTGTCGGGGGTTGATCAAGCCCAACTGGTAATTGCCTACGAACCAATCTGGGCGATCGGCACCGGGGAAACCTGTGAAGCTAAAGAGGCCAACCGGGTAATTGGCCTGATTCGATCGCAACTCACTAACCCCAATACCCCAATCCAATACGGCGGCTCCGTCAAACCCAGCAACATTGATGAAATCATGGCCCAGCCAGAAATTGATGGCGTACTAGTCGGAGGTGCTAGCCTAGATGCCGCTGACTTTGCCCGGATTGTCAACTACCTCAACTAGTCATGACCACCTGGCAGCGTCGCCATATCCTATCCTTGGCTGACTTTACCCCAGAGGAATATCAGATAGTCCTCCGTACCGCTGCTAGCTTTCGAGAAGTCCTCTCCCGACGCACCAAAAAAGTACCAACCCTCCAAGGACGGGTGGTTGCCAATTTATTTTTTGAACCCTCCACCCGTACCCGCAATAGCTTTGAACTGGCTGCCAAACGTCTGTCGGCCGATACCCTCAGTTTTGCCCCCGGCACCTCTTCCCTGTCTAAGGGGGAAACTATCCTCGATACCGCTAAAACTTACCTGGCCATGGGAACTGATATCATGGTCATCCGCCACCAGGAAGCTGGTGTGCCCATGGCGATCGCCCAACACTTCGACCACCTGGGAGCTAAAGTCAGTATACTCAACGCTGGAGATGGCCAACACCAACACCCCTCCCAAGCCCTGCTCGACCTGTTCACCATCTGCACCACCATGGATGCAGCCGACCCATCCCCCCGCCTCCTCCAGGGTAAAAAAATTGCCATCGTTGGAGACATCCTCCACTCCAGGGTCGCCAGATCTAACCTGTGGAGTCTGACTACCTGCGGCGCTGATGTCCACCTGTGCGGGCCGCCCACCCTCCTACCCCAGTTGTTCGATCGCTGGGGAAACCGCCGCATCACCATCCACCACCACCTAGAACCAGCCCTCCGGGATGCGGATATTGTCATGACCCTGCGCCTGCAAACCGAAAGGATGAAAACTAATCTCCTGCCCAGCCTCAGTGAATACCACCAAAACTACGGGATCACCCACGGCCGCCTCCGCCTCTGTCAACCCCAGGTTAAAGTCATGCACCCCGGCCCAGTCAACCGCGATGTAGAAATTAGCTCTGCCCTCATGGATGACCCCCAATTTAGCCTGATTGCGGAACAAGTCACTAGCGGCACGGCGATCCGCATGGCCCTGCTCTACTTGATCGGTGTGGGCAACTCCGAGGAATTGAAAAACCTCAAACTCTAGCCCCCTGGGATCACCCCCAGCAAACCCTGCAATAGGTCGTAAACTATTGGTCAGTAGCTAATAGAGAACTTGTGTAAATTAACATGAACCAGCCTAAACCCCGCCCCTCCATCCCTGCTAGTGCCTGGCAGCGGCCCATTGGTCAAGGGTGGGAGCAGCCCTACACCGCTCGCTACCAAAGCAACCTGGATGATGGCCCCTGGCATGGAATGCCCCTGGGAGGATTTGGGGCCGGCTGCATCGGGCGATCGCCCAAAGGCGACTTTAACCTCTGGCATCTCTACACCGCCGAACACGTCTTCAAAAGTGTCCCCGCCTGCCAGTTCAGCATCTTTGAGCAACCCGCAACTGGCCCGGCCCAAGCCTACGCCATGGCCACCGATCCCCCCGCAGATGGCAGCCTCAGCCGCTGGCAATGGTACCCAAAGCAAAAGGGCCAATACCATGCCCTCTATCCCCGCAGTTGGAACACCTACAGCGGTGTATTTCAAACCGAACTCACCTGCACCCAATTTTCCCCAATCTGGCCCCACTGTTACCAGGAAACCAGCTACCCCGTGGCTGTGTTTGAATGGACAGCCCATAATCCCACCGACCAGCCCATCACCCTCAGCATTATGTTCACTTGGCAAAACATCATTGGCTGGTGTAGTAATGCCATTGCCAATCCTAAAATTACTGTCCGTGACGATGGTAGCCCTGAATATGAATACCAACCCCGCTGGGGTGACAGCACCGGTAATTTTAATCAGTGGATCGTCGATAACTACCGAGTTGGCTGCCTTTTTGACCGGATCCGCATGAGCGATGACCAGGTCCAGTCCGGTGAAGGGCAAATGTGCATTGCTAGCCTAGCTAACACAGCCCTAGAGGCTTTTTATAACACCCGCTGGAACCCCCAAGGTGACGGCGCTCAAGTCTGGGATAGCTTTGCCCACAATGGCTCCCTCTGCGACCATCAAGATGAAACCCCCGCTGAACCCGGTGAACAAATTGCTGGGGCGATCGCAATCCGCTTTACAGTCCGCCCCGGCCGCACCCGGGTGATTCCCTTTGTCCTGGCCTGGGATTTTCCAGTTCTAGAATTTGCCCCAGACATCACCTACTACCGCCGCTACACCGATTTCTTTGGCCGCAGTGGTAAAGGGGTCTGGACGATGATCCGCACCGCCTTCAAACACAGCGACCAGTGGCAAGAAGAGATTACCAACTGGCAGCAGCCCATCCTCGATCGCTCAGATCTCCCCGACTGGTTCAAAATGGCATTGTTTAACGAACTCTACCTCCTCAGCCAAGGTGGTGTCATCTGGTCAGCAGCCGATGAACGTGACCCAGTCGGTCAATTTGGTATCCTAGAATGCCTCGACTACCGCTGGTATGAAAGCCTGGATGTAAGGCTATACGGTGGTTTTGCTCTTTTGTGGCTCTTCCCTAAGCTCGAAAGAGCCATCCTCGAAGCCTATGCCCGTGCCATCCCCGCCAGCGATTCCACCCCCCGGATTGTCGGCTATGACCAAGCCCAAGCCATCCGCAAAGCCGCCAATGCCACCCCCCACGACCTCGGTGCCCCCAATGAGCATCCTTGGGAAAAAACTAACTACACCAGCTACCAAGATTGCAACCTCTGGAAAGACCTGGGTTGTGATTTTGTCCTCCAGGCCTACCGCTATTACTTCCACACGGGCTGCACCGATGTGGAGTTTCTCCAGGAAAGCTGGCCAGCAATTACTACCACCATTGCCTACCTCAAGGAATTTGACCTCGACGGTGACACCATCCCCGAAAACTCTGGGGCCCCCGACCAGACCTTTGATGACTGGCGGCTAGTCGGGATCAGCTCCTACTGCGGTGGCCTGTGGTTGGCTGCCCTAGAGGCGGCGATCGCCATCGGACAAATCCTCCAAAACCATGACCCCAACCCAGAAATAGCCAGAGCGATCGCCACCTACACCACTTGGCTAGACCAAGGCAAAACCCTCTACAATCAAACCCTCTGGAACGGCCAATACTACCGCCTCGACACCGGCAGTGGCTCAGATATTGTCATGGCCGACCAACTGTGTGGCCAATTCTACGCTCGGCTTTTGGGCTTGCCTGATATTGTCCCCGCTGAACGAATTAACTCCTGCCTTGACAGCATCTACACCGCCTGCTTTCGTAACTTCCACAATGGTAAACTCGGCGCTGCTAATGGCTTGCGACCCGACGGCTCCCCGGCAGACCCCACCGCCACCCACCCCCTGGAGGTATGGACGGGAATTAACTTTGGCTTGGCGGCCTTTTTTTTACAAATGGGCCGCCGCGACCAAGCCCTCGAACTAGTTGCTGCCGTCGTAGATCAGATCTACAACAATGGCCTCCAGTTCCGTACCCCCGAAGCCATCACTGCCGATCGCACCTTCCGCGCCGGCCACTACCTGCGGGCCCTGGCCATCTGGGGCGTATGGTATTACTTGAAATAACTCCCCAAAACCAGCAAGTAGATAACAAACTCTGTTCCCCGGCCCAAATGCACTACCCCTGTCGGGTTTCTCCACAGCAATCTGATGAGCGATCGCTAAACCCAAACTATGCCTACTGATGGTAAATAAATGTTCAAGGATCCTGGATTTAATCTGCTCTGGCATCCCCATGCAGGGTTTTATCACAGGCTGGCAATCACTGTCCGTACGGTGTCCCGGAGCTTTCAATATTGGCACCACTGGGTTTGAGCTAGTCTCTCTTGAGCAAATTGGGCAAATCTTCTCAGGCGAATGCGGGCTAGCTAAACCACGATCGCGCCAACCAACCGACCACCAAGCCCAAGCCAAAGTAACGCACCGCTTGCCAAAACGGCTCCCGTAGGCTCCGCCAATTGAATAGCCGACTCTCCAAGCGGAACTCCAACTCCTCTAGCTGCTCACTAATTTCCCGTAGCTCTGCCTTGGTGGCCGGATTCAGGCGGCGCTTGATAGACCTGCGGCGGCCCTGCAACTGTTGCCTCTGCTGTTGATCCTCCTCCACTTGCCGATGGCGGTCTTTCAGGGCGGCTAATTGCTGCTCGATCGCCACGATCGCTTCCTCAAAACCCAGCTCCTCAGAATCTTCAGCCATACCGCTTCGTCTCAGTTCATTGCTTAATCATTGGCCTAATTATCAGCCACTAACTGGTCATTTTTAACGCTGTTGCAGGTACAGTAAGATGCCCCTGGCGATCGCCAAGGCCATCCGGCGACGAAATTCTGGCTCACCCAAACGCCTAGAATCCTCATCCCCGGTTACAAAGCCCACTTCAACTAAAACTGCGGGCATCTGAGTATTGCGGAGTACATAGAAATTGGCCCGCCGAATCCGTCGATCGCGCATTTCTGGAATACTCTGCAAAACACTGCGGTGGATATAACCAGCCAGTTCCTGCCCTGAGGAAAAATAATAGGTCTCTAAGCCATTGACATCCGGACGGCTCAGGTTAATTGCATTGGCATGCACACTCACAAATAGATCAGCGTTCATCCGGTTAGCCAGATCAACCCTGGGGGCCAAATCCATCTCCTCATCACTAGTACGGGTCATTCGGGTAATTACCCCCTGCTGCTCTAGGAGTTGCGAGAGCTGCTGGGAGATATCCAAAACAATTTCCGACTCCCGCAGACCGCCGATGCCGATCGCCCCCGGATCCCTGCCCCCATGGCCTGGATCAATGACCACCATGACTCTCCCCCTGACTGGAGGCAACTCTGGCCCCGGAGTAGTCACCGGCGCTCCCTGGGGAAATATCTGTAAAACTGCCAGTTGGTTGCTTAGCTGGCTAATCTGACCAAACCTAGCTCCCAAGGCTGGTTGCAGAGTGATTACAACTGTTTGGGCATCCCGCTGGACCACCTGCACTCGAAATATCGGGCTATTGGCTCCCCAGTTGGGTTGGGGAAGAGGGTTAACTACTCTGGCGTTGGGAATGATGATCTGGAGGTTGCGATCGCGGTCAAAGCTAGTGGTTGGTTGGATTGCCCGGTCCGATCGAATAAACAGTTGAGTCCGCTCCCCAGAAAGCTCCAACCCCTGAATTGTTGCCAGGGAAGATGGTAATCCCTGGTCCAACTCCGCCATGCTCACCCCCACCGGAGCCAACAAAATCGCTTGAGCTTGGCTATTGTAAATTGCTTGCCAGTCTGGGGCATTAGCTTCCACCTGCAGCCGCAACCGAAATAAGGAATCCCTGATCTGCTCCACTTGGATTTGGTTAATGCCGTAGCGATTAACCCCAAAACTTTGCCCAGCCAGTCCCGGCGGCAACCCGGCCCCCTCAACTTCAAACTCGATCGTCCGCCTGTCATTGCTGCGGCGGCTGCGGATTTGGGGATCCCCAGCGATGTTACTCAGAAAGATCCCCGATTGAGTAAATTGCACTGCCGAGTTAAGCACAGAATTAGTAACCTCGCTGGCTAACGGTGGCAGTGGCTGGTTAGAAAAAGGCCGGGGTTGACCGATAATTTGGGGCGGTGGGAGTTGGACGACCCACTGATTATTGCCCACATCCACAAATCTAATTTGTTGGGGATCGATCGTATAACCCTGGTCAAGCTCCACCACAATCCGGGTAGTTTGGCTATCTAACTGGCCAATTCGTACCTCCCGCACCAGCCCCCCAATAAACTGACTGCGGGCAACATTTCCCCGACTAGTACCCGGCAGGTCAATCACTAACCGAGTCGGATTACTGATTACCTGGATGGCCGGCCAGACCCCCTCATCAGTACTAAAAGTGAGTTGATTGCGATTAGGTTCAAACTGCCATGCCGTTAAACGGGCGGCTTCCGCTGGACTAATAAATACAAAAACACCCCAAAAAACAGTTGATAACCACAGTAATTGGAGGAGCTTAAACATGACCGTAATGTGTGAGAGTTATTGATTGGTTTTTTCTGGGGAGAATGGAGCTGTTAACTTGATCAACCTTGGTAGATTAAGTGTGCGTTTGAATTAACCAAAGGCTTGTAATTGAGACTAGATTATAAAGACTTATTGGTAGGGTCTAGTCTATTTGAGTCCCAAAAAAAACAATGGCATTCAATCTTGAAAAGAAAGTCAACTGACTTTGCTAAATTGCATAAGTCCATGCGTGAGTTATGGTCTATCTAATAAATCCATAGGTTCCCCTAGGTACGCATTTTTAAGGTGAACCTAATCGGGAATCAATTTATCTGCCTTGATCCTCTGTTAATAGATGTAAACAACAGAATGATGGCTAGATGATCGATTTTTATTCAGTTATGTGTCTAGAGTACAGATAGTTATATTTTTCAGATAGTCAGATCAATAAAGTATGGGATTTGCCTCAATTGACAGAGTCATAAATTTATCGGCTAGCCAGCTGAGTTGTTTTCTCAGGCCCTTGGCATCCCCCGGAGTATCCTAGTGATTGACTGGTGGCCTATGATCTATTCACTGGCAGTCAGACTGCTCAGACTATTTTTTGATTCAGCTATCGGACTAGGTATTGAGAGCCAACTTCTTCGGCTCGACCCTCCCTGACTAGGGCTTGGTAGATGAAGGCGGCTACCTCGCCACGGGTGGCATTCCGGTTGGGAGTCAACATTCTCGGGTCTGGGTAGTTAATCACTAAACCCTGCTGGAGGGCCCCGGCGATCGCCGGCCGCGCCCACTCTGGAATCTGTTGCCGATCCGCCAGCCTGTTGAGAATACTGGGATCGCTCGATCGCAAATTCAAGCCATTCCCCAAAGCCACTAGGGCCTGCATCCGGGTGATCTCCTGCTGTGGCTGGAAGCTGCCGTCTGGGTAGCCAGCCAAAAAGCGCGATCGGCTAGCTGCGGTGATCGCCTCCCAGGCCCAAAAATTCCTTGGCACATCTGTAAACTCTCGGCTCGGCTCAGAACCAGTTACTGCAAAGGCATTCCTGAGCATGGCTGCAAATTGGGCCCGGCTCACTCGCTCATTGGGGCGAAAGGTATTATCCTCCGGAAAGCCCGCCACAATTCCACGATTGGCTAAAGCACTGATGTAGCTCTGGGCCCAGTGCCCTTGGATATCCCGAAACCTGCTATCGCCACTGGGGCGAATCAAGACCGCATCAACTAGGCCGACCAAGCGATTTGGCTCCAATTCATTGCCGATCGCTAAAATTAGCCCATTACTCAAGGTGCCGTTGCGGATATCCGCCGTGCCATTGCCCCGGATGCGATTACGCCCAAGGCTATTGGCCCTCCCTAAGTCCGGCTTGGCCATCTCCGCGGCCACCACCCCATAGGATTGATTGTTCTCGATGCGATTGCCCCGCAAAAAGGGAGCCGCTTGCCCGGTGGCTACCACCCCAGAGCTATTTTGACTAAAGCGATTTTCCCGCAACTCCACGATCGCACTGCCGCCAATAATCAAGCCATGCTCAGTATTTTCCACAAAGTCATTGTCGCGAATCTCTCCCCTGGTAGTACCTGTGATTGCCATGCCATTACCCCGATTCTGCCGGAATCGATTGCCGATCACCTGCAAGCTACTCTCGCCCCCCGCAGCTACCCCCTCACGACCATTGTTAATAAAAGTATTATTGACCACACTCACTCCGGCCGATTCTATCCAAACCCCAATCCCCTCTGGCTGGGGGTTGGTGATACTTACCCCCCGGATAGTGCTACCAGAAAGAGCCACCACGGCTGCACTCTGAGGCCCCAAAAGCGCGCTGGTAAAATCGCCGCCCCCAATCACCGCAATCCGCTCCCCTTTGTCACTTTCTTCCCCCTGGAGGGTAATTCCCCTAGGCAAAGTTAAAGGAAATAATTCGCCCGTCTCCACACTGTAGGTACCGGGGGCCAACTGTAGAGTTGCTGGGTTGCGATCGCCTACTTGACGCAGGGCATAGGTAATGCTCCGGTAAGGCTGGCTGGCCCCACCCCGCCCCGGCCCATCCTGTCCCCGCTGACCGTCAATGTAAATTAATCGCTCACCTTGGCTAGCGATCAAAGGAAAATCTACCAGCGCCCTGGTTAAATTAATTGGAGCGACTAAAGTTGCCCCCCATAGCACTGCGATCGCAACTTGTTTAATACCCATAGATATTGTTGGTTCCCTAAAAAATCCTAAGCAAAACAGTAGACAACTCCTGAATGTGTGTTTTATACTAGTCGTCCGTGGCTTAAAATCAACCAACCAAACTCCCTGGCCCCAGGCTAGAGAAACTGGAAAAATCTGGATACTGGGAAGCCCACTTCCTAAGTCCCTAGAGCCTCGGTTGTATTTAACCATGAAATCCAGTCAACAATCAAAACTAGTTGCCCCACTGGAAAATTTCTGGACAACTCTCAACCAAACCAATAAACCAGCTCAACGAGCAATTATCAAGGCTGAAAACCTTTAAATCCACAGTCTGATACAAAAACTGGTGCAACTGTCCAGGTACTACTTAATGGTGGTCAGTCCAGAAATCTTTAGAGATTTACAAGTGGTCTAACTAGCTGCCCTATTTTAGAGACGGTAAGCAAAAAGATCATCCAGTCTTGGGATCACTTTAAATCAGTTGCGGCATCAACTGTCGGGTAAACCACTCGAAAATTCCCCCAAGGGAAGCATGTCGATTTGCTCAACAGGCAGTGGGCGGGTCTCACTGTCAAACAATACTGCACGTCTTTAAGGAGAAAAACAGTGTCAATCGGCATCCTCGGCACGAAAGTTGGCATGACTCAAATCTTTGATGAAAGCGGCAAGGCAATCCCTGTAACCGTGATTCAGGCTGGCCCGTGCCGAATCACTCAAGTCAAGACAGATGCTACCGACGGCTATCAAGCAATTCAAGTGGCCTACGGCTCGATCAAGGAAAAGCAACTCACCAAAGCCGAAAAAGGGCATCTAGCTAAATCTGAATCTCAACCCTACCGCCATCTCAAGGAGTATCGCCTGGGGGACGCAAGCAACTATAGCTTGGGTAGTGAAATTAAAGTTGATATCTTCAGCCCTAACCAACTTGTAGATGTAATCGGCGACAGTATTGGCCGGGGTTTTGCTGGTTACCAAAAACGCCACAACTTCAAGCGCGGGCCTATGGCCCACGGTTCTAAAAATCACCGCCTACCAGGCTCTACTGGTGCTGGTACAACCCCGGGACGTACCTATCCTGGTAAACGCATGGCTGGGCAGTTGGGGGCTAGCCGAGTGACCATCAAGAAACTCACTGTTATTAGGGTGGATGCGGAGCGAAATCTAATTTTGGTTAAGGGTAGTGTGCCCGGCAAACCCGGCGCTTTGGTCAACATCATGCCCGCTAAAGTTGTGGGCCACAAATAGGTCTAGCTGTCAAGGTAGGAGAAAAATTATGGTTGAGTGTGTAGTAAAAGACTGGCAAGGAGCTGAAACTGGTAAAGCGACCCTAGAGTTGCGGGTGGCTAAACCAGAGAGTGCTAAGCACATTGTCCACCTGGCCTTGGTCAGACAACTAAACAATGAGCGCCAGGGCACAGCTTCTACGAAGACTAGGGCAGAGGTCAGGGGGGGTGGCCGCAAGCCTTGGCGGCAAAAGGGTACAGGCCGGGCCCGGGCTGGTTCTACTCGTTCTCCCCTGTGGCGGGGTGGTGGTGTTATTTTTGGCCCCAAGCCCAGGGACTACGAAATCAAGATGAATCGTAAGGAGCGTCGTTTGGCTCTCCGGACTGCTTTTGTGGATCGTTTGGCAGATGTGATTGTGGTTAGGGAGTTTGCTGAACAGCTAACCCGCCCCAAGACTAAGGAATTGATGCAGGCGATCGCCCGCTGGGGAGTCCCGGAAGACCAAAAAGTCCTGCTCATTCTCAATGAAGTCTCTGAAAATGTCCATTTGTCGGCCCGCAATGTCCAGCGACTCAAGATGATTACAGCCGATCGCTTAAATGTCTTTGACCTGCTCAATGCTGACAAAATCGTGATTACCGAAACTGCCTTGGCTAAGGTTCAGCAGGTCTACACCGACTAAATCCACGGTATCTAAAACCAAGATTTCCAAACTTTAAAAATATTTGAGGGTTTATGGGCAGAGTCGTTAGAGTCAACCGCAGTGAAAGGGAACTGGCTGATTTAATCATCCGACCGATTATTACCGAAAAAGCCACCATCCTACTAGAACAAAATAAGTACACCTTCGAGGTCGATCGCCGGGCCACCAAGCCTGAGATCAAAGCCGCCATCCAAATGCTCTTTGATGTCAAGGTCTCGGCCGTCAACACCATAAACAAGCCCCCCAAAAAAAAGCGGGTCGGGAAGTTTCTAGGATACAAGCCCAGATACAAAAAAGCCATAGTCACCCTCGCCCCGGATAGCTCAATCAAGCTATTCCCAGAGGTATAGGCAAGATACTCGAAAGTCGAATTTAACTAACTAAATTTATGGGTATTCGTACTTACAGACCATACACTCCCGGCCGCCGCCAAGCGAATGTGGCTGACTTTGCTGAGATCACTAAAACCGAACCAGAAAAGTCGCTGACTGCCCACAAACATCGGGTCAAAGGCCGTAATAATCGGGGGGTAGTCACCTGTCGCCATCGCGGCGGCGGCCACAAAAAGCTCTACCGCCTGATTGATTTCAAGCGCGATAAACGGAATGTTCCAGCTAAGGTAGCTGCGATCGAATACGACCCCAACCGCAATGCCCGGATTGCCCTGCTGTTCTACCAAGACGGGGAAAAACGTTACATCCTCCATCCTGTAGGACTCAAAGTCGGCGACACAATTCTAGCTGGCCCCGATGCCCCCTACGAGGTGGGCAATGCCCTGCCCCTTAACAAGATCCCCCTTGGTACCGAGGTGCATAATGTGGAACTCTACCCGGGCCGGGGTGGGCAAATTGTCCGCTCCGCCGGGGCAGTGGCCCAGGTAGTCGCCAAAGAAGGACAGTATGTCACCATCAAGCTGCCCTCCGGGGAAGTGCGGATGATCCGCCATGAGTGCTATGCCACCATCGGCCAAGTCGGTAACTTGGATCACCGCAACATCAGTTTAGGTAAGGCTGGGCGGACTCGCCATCGGGGTAGGCGGCCCACGGTGCGTGGTAGTGTCATGAACCCCGTAGATCACCCCCACGGCGGCGGCGAAGGCCGTGCTCCTGTGGGTCGATCGCGTCCCATGACTCCCTGGGGTAAACCCGCCTTGGGGGTCAAAACCCGTAAACGTAAGAAAGCCAGTACTGCTTTGATTGTCCGGCGGCGACGCAAGTCCTCAAAACGGGGTAAAGGCGGCCGGCAAAACTAGCCTAGGTCGTAGTTATGTATTCAAAGGGTTAATTAACTTATGAGTCGTTCTCTAAAAAAAGGCCCCTTTGTGGCTGATAGCCTCCTAAAAAAAATTGAGGCACTTAATGCCAAGGGCGAAAAGCAACTAATCAAAACCTGGTCGCGGGCCTCGACAATTCTGCCCCAGATGGTCGGCCATACGATCGCTGTCCACAACGGCCGCCAACACGTGCCCGTGTACATCAGTGACCAAATGGTCGGCCACAAACTCGGCGAATTTGCCCCCACCCGTACCTTCCGTGGCCACGGCAAAAGTGATAAAAAAGCCGGTCGCTAAACCCACTGCTAACCATCTAGTTAAGAGCTAGTTACGAAGGAACCGTCACCATGGCAACTATTACTCAACCTGAAGTCAAAGCGATCGCCCGGCACGTACGGATGTCTCCCTACAAAGTCCGCCGCGTCCTCGACCAAATTCGCGGGCGCACCTACCGCGAAGCCCTAATCATTCTGGAATTTATGCCCTACCGGGCCTGTGAACCAATCCTTAAGGTTCTGCGTTCAGCCGCAGCCAACGCCGAACACAACAACGGATACGATCGCAGCAAACTTATCATCAGCACTGCCTTTGCCGATGGCGGCACTCCCCTGAAGCGGTTCCGCCCCCGTGCCCAAGGCCGGGCCTACCAAATCCGCAAGCCCACCTGCCACATCACCGTAGCAGTAGCCCCCCAAGAAGAATAGGACAAGATTTATGGGACAAAAAATCCATCCAGTCGGCTTTCGCCTCGGCATCACCCAAGAACACCGCTCCCGGTGGTATGCCGATGCCAAACGCTACCCCAAACTCCTCCAGGAAGACCGTCAGATTCGCCTGTACGTCGAAAAAAACCTCGCCAGCGCTGGCATCTCCCAGGTGCGGATCGAGCGCAAAGCCGATCAAATTGACCTAGAAGTACACACCGCCCGCCCCGGTGTAGTGGTGGGCCGGGGCGGCACAGGTATCGAAACCCTCCGTACCGGACTCCAACAGGAACTAGGCGGCAGCAGGCAAATTCGAGTCAACGTCGTCGAAGTCACAAAAGTTGATGCCGATGCCACCCTGATTGCTGAATTTATCGCCCAACAGCTAGAACGGCGGGTCTCATTTCGCAAAATTGTCCGCCAAGCCATCCAACGGGCTCAAAAAGCTGATGTCCAGGGGATCAAAATTCAAGTCAGCGGCCGGCTCAATGGCGCAGAAATTGCCCGCACCGAATGGACTAGGGAAGGGCGAGTCCCCCTGCACACCCTCAGGGCTGACATTGACTACGCCTACAAAACTGCCAAGACCATCTACGGCATCCTGGGAGTAAAGGTGTGGACCTTCAAGGGAGAAATCATTCCCGGCCAAGAGGAATCTACGACTGCTGCGGCTAGCGCCCCGGCCAAGCCCCGCTCCAAGCAAAAGCGACCTAAGTTTGAAGAGCTATAGGTAACTAGTCACTTAATCCTTGGTTAAATAACTATGCTTAGTCCAAAACGTACTAAATTTCGTAAACAGCAGCGGGGGCGGATGCGCGGCCTAGCTCACCGGGGCAGCTCCCTCAACTTTGGTGACTACGCCCTCCAGGCCCTTGAACCAGCCTGGATTACAGCCCGACAAATTGAATCTGGGCGGCGGGCAATGACCCGCTATATCCGCCGGGGCGGCAAAATTTGGATTCGGGTGTTTCCCGATAAACCAGTCACGATGCGCCCAGCCGAAACCCGTATGGGTTCTGGTAAGGGTTCTCCGGAATTCTGGGTTGCAGTGATCAAACCCGGGCGGATTCTGTACGAAATTGCCGGAGTGAGTGAAGAAATAGCCCGTGAAGCCATGCGTCTAGCGGCTAACAAGCTACCCATTAAAACTAAGTTCATTGTCCGGACCCCGGAAGTAGTTGAGGAGGAATAAGCGATGGCCCTATCGAAAATTGCTGATATCCGAAAAATGTCGGATCAAGAATTGTCAGAGGGTATCTTGGCCACTAAAAAAGAATTGTTTGAGTTGCGGCTTAAGCAGGCTACCCAAAGCCTAGATAAACCCCATCTGTTCAAGCAACTGCGCCATAAAATTGCCCAGATGATGACTGTGGAACTAGAGCGCCAGCGTGCCAGTAACCAAGTTAATCAAGATACTCAAGAAGCTGATCAGGAGTAGCCATGCCATTAAAAGAACGGGTCGGAGTTGTTATCAGTAACAAAATGCAAAAAACCGTAGTGGTGGCTGTAGAAAACCGCTCTCCCCACCCCAAGTACGGCAAGATTGTCGTCAAAACTAAGCACTACAAGGCCCATGATGATGACGATCGCTGCCAAGAGGGTGATCGCGTCCGCATCCAAGAATCTCGCCCCCTCAGCAAAACCAAGCGCTGGAGTGTCGTTGAGATCCTCGCAACCAAAGGTGAATAAGCCTTAACCCACCAAATCTATCTAGGTAAACAAACCGATGATTCAACAACAAACCTACCTAAATGTGGCCGATAACAGCGGAGCGCGCAAACTCATGTGCATCCGGGTTCTAGGCGGCAACCGCACCTACGGCGGTGTAGGCGATGTCATTATTGCAGTCGTCAAGGATGCAATCCCCAACCAATCTGTTAAAAAATCTGACGTGGTCAGGGCGGTCATCGTCCGCACCCGCAAAGCTGTCCGGCGCAGCACCGGGGACAGCATCCGCTTTGATGATAATGCGGCTGTGATTATCAACGCCGATGGCAATCCCAAAGGGACACGGGTATTTGGCCCAGTAGCCCGGGAACTGCGCGATAAAAACTTTACAAAAATTGTCTCCTTGGCACCGGAGGTGTTGTAAATGCGTAAAAAAATTAAACTTAATGCCAACAATAAGCCGATCGTGTACAAAATGCACGTCAAAAAGGGCGATACGGTTCAAATTATCTCCGGGCGCGATAAGGGCAAGGTAGGGGAAATTATCCGGACTTTACCCAAACTTAGCAAAGTGGTGGTCAAGGGAGTCAATCTCATCACTAAACACATAAAACCGCAGCGGGAGGGTGAAAAGGGTCAAATTTCTACCTTTGAAGCCCCAATCCATAGCTCGAATGTGATGCTTTACTCCACTAAGGAGAAAGTTGCTAGCCGGATCGGCTATACCTTCACCGAAGATGGGCGCAAGGTTAGGCAACTTAAAAAAACTGGGGAAATCATTGATTAATCAAACTATCTATGCCACTGACCTATGAGCGGGTTAAAAACTAACTACTACGAAAAAATTGTCCCTAAACTCCAGCAGCAATTCGGGTACTCCAACATCCACCAAGTGCCGAAGCTAGTCAAGGTGACCATCAACCGCGGCTTGGGAGAAGCCTCCCAAAATGCTAAAGCCCTCGAGTCTTCCTTGGCGGAAATTGCCACTATCACTGGCCAAAAACCAGTTGTAACTAGGGCTAAAAAAGCGATCGCAGGCTTCAAAATCAGAGCTGGTATGCCCGTAGGTATCATGGTTACCCTACGATCAGCCCGCATGTACGACTTTATGGACCGGCTGATCAATCTGGCCCTACCCCGAATTCGTGACTTCCGTGGCATCAGCCCCAAAAGTTTTGATGGCCACGGCAACTACAACCTAGGACTCAAAGAACAACTAATTTTTCCAGAAATTGAATACGACAGCATTGACCAAATTCGTGGCATGGACATCTGCATTGTCACTACAGCCAACACCGATGAAGAAGGACGGGCCCTACTCAAGGAAATGGGTATGCCCTTCCGGGAAAACTAAGGTCAGCACACATTGTTAAGGAGGAATCATGGCGGCAACTGACACCATTTCCGATATGCTGACTAGAATCCGCAATGCGGGTATGGTACGGCATCAAACCACAGAGGTTATTTCCACACGAATGACCCGCAGTATTGCCCAAGTCCTCAAGGAAGAGGGCTATATTGCTGAATATGAAGAGGTAGTAGATGGGGTGAAAAAGACCCTAGTCATCTCCCTCAAATATAAAGGACGTAACCGTCAGCCCTTGATTACTGCCCTCAAACGAGTAAGTAAGCCGGGTCTGCGGGTGTACTCCAACAAAAAAGAACTGCCCAAGGTACTAGGGGGAATTGGTATTGCCATTATTTCCACCTCCAAAGGCATCATGACCGACCGCCAAGCCCGACAGCAGGGCATTGGTGGTGAAGTCCTCTGTTATGTTTGGTAACTAGGAGAGATAACGTATGTCACGGATTGGCAAACAACCCATCGAACTACCAGCTAAGGTCGGCATCACCATGGTCGGCCAGCACATTACTGTGGAAGGGCCCAAGGGCAAGTTGGCTCGACAGTTACCTGAGGAGGTGATTGTTGAACAATCGGGCAATACTCTACTTATAAAACGGCGCGATGAATCGCGATCGTCCAGGGAGCTACACGGCCTATGCCGTACCCTAGTAGCCAATATGGTAGAGGGGGTATCCAAGGGATTTGAACGGAAGTTGCAAATCCAAGGTGTTGGTTATCGGGCCCAGGTACAGGGGCGCAAGCTGACCTTAAACGTCGGTTACAGTAAACCTGTGGAAATGGATCCCCCTGAAGGGATTACCGTTGCCGTTGAGGGTAACGTCAACCTTGTCGTCAGTGGCATTGATAAGGAACTAGTTGGTAACACCGCAGCCAAAATTCGTTCGGTTCGACCACCGGAAGTTTACAAGGGTAAAGGTATTCGTTATGCCAATGAAGTAGTACGCCGTAAAGCTGGTAAGACAGGGAAAAAATAGTCGATAAACCAAGCTAAATGAATCTAGTAATTTAATTTGATAAAGTTATGAAAATCACTAGAAAAGAAGCAGTCCAGCGCCGTCACCGACGGGTACGGCGCAAGGTAAACGGTACCCCAGAAAGGCCCCGCATGGCTGTGTTTCGCTCTAACCAGCACATCTATGTCCAAGTGATTGATGACCAAGCCCAATGCACCCTTGCGGCTGCCTCCACTGTGGAACCTGAACTGCGCCAACAATTGAAATCTACGGCCACCTGCGATGCTTCCAGTGTAGTTGGTAAGCTAATCGCTGAACGAATCCTTGCCAAAGGGATTACTAAAGTGGTGTTTGACCGCGGCGGCAACCTTTACCATGGTCGAGTTAAAGCATTAGCTGAAGCCGCCCGAGAAGCAGGTCTAGATTTTTAGGAGTAAATCATGGCAGAGGAAAATAAAGCAACAGTAAAAAAAAGCCGTGGCCGTGGTAGCCGCCCCAAGGAAAAAGAAACTCTCTGGCAAGAGCGAGTCATCCAAGTACGGCGGGTCAGCAAGGTAGTCAAAGGCGGCAAAAAACTCAGCTTCCGGGCCGTGGTGGCCGTGGGAAATGAACGAGGCATGGTCGGTGTTGGCGTCGGCAAAGCTGCCGATGTTATGGGGGCAGTCCGCAAGGGCGTAGTCGACGGCAAAAAACACCTAGTTGAAGTGCCAATCACCCGCTCTAGCTCGATTCCCCACCCCGTTGATGGAGCAGCGGTGGGAGCCAAGGTAATCATGCGCCCCGCAGCCCCCGGAACCGGGGTAATTGCCGGTGGTTCGGTGCGTACAGTCCTGGAATTGGCCGGGGTGAAGAACGTTCTAGCTAAGCAACTCGGCTCCAACAACCCCCTAAATAATGCTAGGGCAGCTGTCAGGGCTTTGGCTTCCTTGCGTACCTTTGTCCAAGTAGCCCAGGAAAGGGGAATTCCCATTGAAAAACTTTACAGCTAATACGGAGGAAACCATGAGGCTTACAGATTTAGCTCCCCAATCCGGAGCAAGAAAGCGTCGGCGGCGAGTGGGCAGGGGTATTTCAGCTGGCCAGGGGGCTAGCTGTGGCCTAGGGATGCGGGGGCAAAAGTCCCGCTCTGGCAGCGGTACTCGCCCTGGTTTTGAAGGTGGTCAATTGCCCCTCTACAAGCGATTGCCAAAGCTCAAACACTTCCCTGTAATCAACCGGGTTGAATACACCACAATTAATATAAATAAGCTATCCCACCTGCCCGCGGGTAGTGAGGTTACCTTGGCGTTTCTGCTAGAGCAGGGAATTTTGACTGCCAGTAGCGGCCCCCTGAAGGTGCTTGGTAATGGTGAAATTAGCGTAGCTTTGCAGGTAAAGGCGGCGGCTTTTACAAATTCGGCTAAAGAAAAGATCATTGCAGCGGGTGGTAGCTGTGAACTGCTGACCGGGAAAACTGCTAAATCGGCTTAACTTATTTCTGATTTAGTAGGATGATTGCTATAGCTATGAACTCTACCTAGAGGTAGTACTGAATTATGATTGATAGTCGCGATCGCACCCCCACCGCCCAAGAGACGTTTGTCCAAATGGCCCAAGCCGCTGGATTGCGGGGCCGTTTGATCTATAGCGTAGCTCTGTTAATGCTTTTACGTTTGGGAGTAGCCATTCCTATTCCTGGCATTGACCGGGTTGCCTTCGCTAGGGACTTGAGGAATAGCCCAATTATTGGTTTTTTAGACACTTTCTCTGGCGGCGGTATCTCTGCTCTGGGTCTGTTTGCCCTGGGGATTATCCCCTACATTAATGCCTCAATTATTCTGCAACTACTGACTGCGGCCATACCCAGCCTGGAAAACCTCCAAAAAAATGAAGGGGAAGCTGGCCGCCGCAAAATTTCCCAGATTACTCGCTACGTATCATTAGGATGGGCAATTATTCAAAGTACAGGGATTGCTTACTGGGTACAGCGTTATGCCACAACCCCGGGCCCTTGGTTTTTTGCCCAAACAGTTTTGGCCCTAACCGCTGGCTCGATGTTTGTAATGTGGCTGTCTGAGCTGATTACTGACCGGGGTATTGGCAATGGTGCTTCTTTGTTTATCTTCGTCAGCATCGTCTCAGTCCTGCCGCGATCGCTCGGTCAAACCCTAGAACTTGCCCAAAGCGGTGACGGTCAAATTGTCGGTAGAGTAGCTGTTCTAATGGCTGTGTTCCTAGTTATGATCGTTGGCATCGTTTTTGTCCAGGAGGGCACCCGCCGGATTCCGATCATTTCAGCCAAACGTCAAGTCGGCAAACGCCTGTATCGTGAACAGAAAAGCTATCTTCCCCTGCGCCTAAACCAAGGGGGGGTCATGCCAATCATCTTTGCCTCTTCGGTACTGATTTTGCCAGCTTCCCTCTCCCAGTTTGCTCGCGGCGGTGACCCTAATTCTCCTTTTAGCCAAGCACTGTTGGAAATTTCCAATCTACTGCGCCCAAACAGTATTCCCTACGTAATTGTCTATCTGCTGTTTATTCTATTCTTTAGCTATTTCTACTCATCTTTGGTGGTTAACCCCGTGGATATGTCCCAGAACCTAAAGAAAATGGGAGCTACAATTCCTGGGATTAGGCCGGGGCGCAACACCAGTGATTACCTAGAAGGGGTTCTCAATAGGCTAACCCTACTGGGAGCATTGTTCCTGGGTGCTGTGGCTGTCATCCCCACAGCCGTAGAGAGCGCTACTAACGTCACAACTTTCCAGGGGTTAGGGGCAACCTCACTACTGATTCTTGTGGGTGTAGCGATCGACACAGCTAAGCAAATCCAGACCTACGTGATCTCCCAACGTTACGAAGGTATGATCAAACAATAATTCGCAACATGGTTAAAACTCGTGTTATTTTTTTGGGTCCACCAGGGGTAGGTAAAGGTACCCAAGCTAAGCTAGTTGCGGAAAAGTTAGGCATTCCCCACATATCCACCGGAGATATCCTCCGCAAAGCCCGCCAAGAGGGTACGCCCCTGGGACTGGAAGCTAAAGCCTATATGGATCGAGGTGATTTAGTTCCAGATTCAGTCCTCAACGGCTTGGTCGAAGCCCGCCTCCAAAACCCAGATGCAGCTCAAGGTTGGATTTTAGATGGATTCCCCCGGACGCGCTCCCAAGCTGAATTTCTTCAAAGTCTCCTTGGAAAACTTAGCCAGGGTGTAGCAGCAGTAATTCACCTAGATGCCACTACTAATGTGCTTGTGGAGCGTTTACTCAAGCGTGCCCAACTAGAAGGACGCACCGATGATGACGAGGAGGTGATCCGCAACCGTTTAGATGTATACCAAAAAGAAACTGCACCTCTAGTGGATTTCTACCATGAGCTGGTGCAGGTAATTGATGGTAGTTCTTCCCTTGATCATGTAACCCAACAGATATTGGAGGTATTAAACTAATATTTCTAAACATTTGTTAAGCTCGGAAAAGGTCTGTTAAAATTAGGTGTTTACTGTGCTTACAAACGGACAGATTTTGAGGTCAAAGCAAATTGTCTAAGCAAGATTTAATTGAAATGGAAGGGACGGTTACCGAGTCACTGCCCAATGCCATGTTTCGTGTGGACTTGGATAATGGCTTCAATGTGCTTGCCCATATTTCGGGCAAGATTCGCCGTAACTACATCAAGATTCTACCGGGCGATCGCGTCAAAGTAGAACTCACACCCTACGACTTGACCAAGGGAAGAATCACCTACCGGTTACGTAATAAAAAGTAACCGTAAATTTATTTACACGATTATGCGTTAATTGATATAATAATTGACTTGCAATATGTATAAAAACTATGAAAGTACGCGCATCCGTCAAAAAAATCTGTGAAAAGTGCCGCGTTATTCGTCGGCGCGGTCGGGTTATGGTGATCTGCGCCAACCCAAAACATAAGCAACGTCAAGGGTAATCCCTGTAATACAAGCTAGATACGGAGAGGTTTAGTGTGGCTAGAATTGCTGGAGTAGATATTCCCCGCGACAAGCGAGTGGAAATTAGTCTGACCTACATATATGGTATAGGACTATCCCGGTCTAAGGAAATTTTACAGAAAACTGGTGTTAATCCAGACACACGGGTTAAAAATCTTACTGACGCGGAGGTGGCAGCGCTCCGGGCGGCCGTGGAAAGTGGCTACCAGGTTGAAGGAGATCTGCGCCGTTGGGAATCAATGAACGTCAAGCGCCTAGTCGATATTGGTACCTACCGTGGTCGTAGGCACCGGGTAGGCTTACCGGTCCGGGGTCAACGTACCCGCACCAATGCGAGGACTAGACGCGGCCGCCGTGTGGCTGTGGCCGGTAAGAAAAAAGCTCCCGGCAAGAAATAGTTATAAACTTAACTCCTATCTCACTACTGCAAGTGTTGATCAACTATGGCTAAACCGACCAAAAAAACTGGACCTAAAAAGCAAAAGCGCAATGTACCCAATGGAATTGCTTCTATCCAATCTACTTTTAACAATACGATCGTCACCATCTCCGATTCTAAAGGGGATGTGATCTCTTGGGCTTCGGCTGGTTCTACAGGATTTAAAGGAGCAAAAAAAGGCACTCCCTTTGCCGCCCAGACCGCTGCCGATTTAGCAGCTCGTAAGGCGATCGAACAGGGCATGCGCCAACTAGAAGTAATGGTCAGTGGCCCCGGTGCAGGGCGTGAAACAGCCATTCGTGCTCTCCAAGGAGCGGGTTTAGAAATCACCCTAATCCGTGATGTCACTCCCATTCCCCATAATGGCTGCCGTCCTCCTAAACGCAGACGTGTCTAGAGGTCTTTTCTAGGGTTAACTAAAAACCCTTACAACAATTTTCTCCCAAGAGCAAGATTTACTAGAGGGCAGGAGCATTATCACTGTGGCGCAGTTTCAGATTGAATGTGTTGAGTCTAAGGTCGAAAGCGACCGAAAGCATCATAGCAAATTTATCCTAGAACCCCTAGATAGGGGCCAGGGAGCTACCGTAGGCAATGCCCTGCGGCGAGTACTACTCTCCAACTTGGACGGTGTAGCAGTTACCGCTGTCCGCATTGCTGGAGTTACCCACGAGTTTGCTACCGTACCTGGCGTCCGCGAGGATGTCCTGGAAATCCTTCTGAACATGAAGGAGGTTGTCTTCAAAAGCTACAGTAACTCCCCACAAATTGGCCGAGTCGCTGTAGTAGGCCCTGCTACTGTCCGCTCAGCCCAATTTGAGCTACCTTCGGAGCTAGAAATTGTTGACCCCGGCCAGTACGTGGCAACAGTTTCGTCGGGGGCTAAGTTGGAGATGGAATTCAAAGTCGAAAAAGGAAGGGGCTATAGGTCTATTGACCGTAGTCGGGAAGATGCCACATCCCTAGACTTTATGCAGATAGACTCGGTATTTATGCCTGTTAACAAAGTCAACTATGCAGTGGAGTCTACCCGTGCTGATGGTTCCCTAGAGAAAGACCGACTGATAATGGATATTTGGACTAATGGCAGCATCTCTCCCCAGGAAGCTCTTTCCCAGGCCGCAGCGCTGCTGGTAGAACTATTTAACCCCCTCAAGGATATTAGCCTAGAAACCGCTAAGGATGAATACCAAGCTGACGCGGATCCCACAAGCCAAATTCCCATTGAAGAATTACAGCTATCAGTCAGGGCCTACAACTGCTTGAAACGCGCTCAGATCAATAGTGTTGCTGATCTTTTGGCCTATTCTCAAGAAGATTTGCTGGAGATTAAAAACTTTGGGCAGAAATCAGCTGACGAAGTGATTGAAGCTCTGCAAAAAAGGCTGGGAATTACCCTCCCCCAAGAAAAAAACAACAAGTAGATACACTGTAAAGAATAAGGAGAAATACCATGCGCCACCGTTGTCGAATTCCTCAACTGGGACTACCTGCAGATCAGCGTAAAGCCCTGTTGCGATCGCTCACCACTGAAATCATTCGCCATGGCCAAATCACTACCACAAAAACTAGGGCGAAGGCCGTCCAACCCATCGTCGAAAAAATGATCTCCCTGGCAAAGGATGGCTCTCTGGCCGCCCGCCGCCAAGTCTTGGGTTATATCTACGACAAACAACTCGTCCACAAGCTATTTGCCGAAGCGCCCAACCGCTACGGTAGCCGTCCCGGTGGATATACTAGGGTGCTCCGGACGATCGCCCGTCGTGGAGATAACTCAGAAATGGCGATCATTGAGCTAGTCTAGGTGGCCCGGATCGCCCTACTGCTGCAATACATAGGCAGCAAATTTGCAGGCTGGCAAAGGCAACCACACCAGCGTACTGTCCAAGAAGAGCTAGAAAAAGTCCTCAGTGACCTCCAGCAAAGACCCGTCAAGGTAATTGGCGCAGGACGCACCGATAGCGGGGTTCATGCCGCTGCCCAAGTGGCTCATTTTGATGCCCTTGGCCCAGTGCCCCCGGAGAATTGGGCAAACATCCTTAATGCCCGTCTTCCTGATGATATTCGAGTCCGTGGCTCAGCCGCAGTTCCTCCCGACTGGCACGCTAGGTTTTCAGCTAACTCTCGCCGCTACCGCTATACCATCTATACTGCCAACGACCCCAATATCTTTATCCAGCCCTTTTGCTGGCATTACTACCACAACCCCCTAGACACTCAGCTAATGCATCAGGCCCTCCAACCCCTTTTAGGTGAGCAAGACCTAATGGCCTTTTGCAGGGCTAACTCAGGACGCAAGCATTCCCTGGTTCGAATGCAAGATGCCCAATGCTACCGAGACGGAGACTTTGTCTATGTCGAACTCCAGGCCCAGGGATTTTTGTATGGTATGGTAAGGCTCCTTGTTGGACTACTGATTTATGTGGGTAATGGAGATAAAACAGTTCTAGAATTTACTCGCCTCTGGCAAGATAAGTGCCGCGACCAGGTCAAGTATGCAGCCCCGGCCAGAGGCCTATGCCTGCTGCGGGTGGGGTATCCCGTATTTCCCTTTCCTCAGCATTTGTGGTTTGACACCCAGCCGAAATTCCTTTTAACTAGATAAGGGGAAATTAAATTCTATGTATCAACTTAACCTGGTCTTAACAGGCCTTGACTGAAAATCCTATGGAAAAAACCTATCTACCTACTGTTGGCTCTATTGCCCCCAAATGGTACGTAATCGATGCAGCCGAACAGCGATTAGGACGATTAGCTACCACTGTAGCGATGATCCTGCGGGGCAAAAATAAACCCACTTTTACTCCCCACTTGGATACTGGGGATTTTGTAATTATTATTAATGCGGAAAAAGTAGCTGTTACCGGGCGTAAACGTAGCCAAAAGCTATACCGCCGCCACTCTGGCCGCCCTGGGGGCATGAAAGAGGAATCCTTTGAAAAACTACAGGCTCGGATGCCAGAGCGGATTATTGAACATGCTGTGAAAGGAATGCTACCCAAGACTTCCCTGGGAAGGCAGCTTTTTACCAAACTCAAGGTGTATCGGGGCGCAGTTCATCCTCATCAGGCCCAGCAACCTGAAGCCTTGAATCTTATTACTGTTCCTGGAGGGAAATAATGCAAGCAATTGAACAAAGTGGCCGGGCTGTTTACTTGGGAACTGGGCGGCGGAAGTCGTCGGTGGCCAGAGTCCGTTTGGTACCTGGTAGTGGTCAGGTAATTGTGAATGATCGCCCCGGAGATAACTACTTCAACTACAACAGTAACTACTTAAGCACCATCAAGTCTCCCCTAGAAACCCTTGGTCTGGAGAATGAATACGATATCCTCGTCAATGCCCATGGGGGCGGCCTGACTGGTCAAGCCGACTCAGTTCGTTTAGGAGTTGCCCGGGCCCTCTGTGAATTAGACCCAGAAAACCGTAAACCCTTAAAAATTGAAGGCTATCTAACCCGTGATCCCAGGGCCAAGGAACGTAAAAAATATGGCTTACACAAGGCCCGTAAAGCTCCCCAATACTCCAAACGCTAATTTAATTAATAAACCTATGCCTAAACCTGATATTCACCCCCAGTGGTACCCAGAAGCAAAAGTCTATTGCAACGGCGAAGTGGTGATGACCGTCGGCTCTACTAAGCCTGAACTACATGTTGATGTGTGGTCTGGTAATCATCCCTTTTTTACAGGTACTCAAAAGATTATTGACACTGAAGGCCGAGTTGAAAGATTCCTCCGCAAATATGGCATGTTGGATGATGCCGGTGAATCTGACAAAAAGGGTAAGTAGCTGTATTCAATTTATCTCCAGGGGTAGCTCTAGGGCTGACCCCTGTTTTTATTCAACCTTTATCTAACCCTACGTCTGACGAATCCCATGGCTGAAGCATACTTGCTAGAAAAACTCCAATCAGTAGAACAAACTTTCCATGAATTGACCCGCCGTTTGGCTGATCCTGATGTGGTTAAGGATCCCCAAGGTCTGCAACGCCTAGCCAAGGCTAGGGCCGATTTGGAAGAAACTGTAATTGCCTACGATGCTTGGAAGCAAGCTCAAGGGGAATTGAAAGGGGCTAAACAAATTCTCAAGGAAGCAGGCGGCGACCACGAACTACAGCAATTAGCTGCCCAGGAGGTATCAGCCTTGGAGGCACAAATTTCTGAACTGGAGAAGCGACTGACTATTTTGTTGTTGCCCAGGGATGCTAATGACGATAAAAATATCATGATGGAGGTGCGGGCGGGTACTGGTGGCGAGGAGGCTAGTATTTGGGCTGCGGACTTGGTGCGGATGTATTCTCGCTATGCTGAAAGACAAGGCTGGCGGGTGGTAATGCTAAGCGAGTCTTTGGCGGATATGGGGGGATTTAAAGAGGCAGTTTTAGAGATTAAGGGCGATCGCGTTTACAGTAAGCTCAAATACGAAGCTGGGGTACACCGGGTGCAGCGGGTGCCAGCAACGGAGGCCGGGGGGCGAGTCCATACTTCTACTGCGACTGTGGCAATTATGCCGGAGGTGGATGAGGTGGAGATTCACATTGATCCTAAGGATATTGAACTGACCACTGCTCGTTCTGGGGGAGCTGGTGGCCAAAACGTCAACAAGGTTGAAACTGCGGTGGATCTATTCCACAAGCCCACGGGTATTCGGGTTTTTTGTACTGAAGAACGCAGCCAATTGCAAAACCGGGAGCGGGCTATGCAGATCCTCCGGGCTAAGCTCTATGAAATGAAACTACGGGAGCAGCAGGAGGCCGTCAGTTCCATGCGTCGCTCCCAAGTGGGTACAGGGGCGCGGTCAGAAAAAATTCGTACCTACAATTACAAAGATAACCGGGCGACTGATCATCGCTTGGGACAAAACTTCTCCCTAAACTCGATTCTTGAGGGGGATATCGAGGATTTGATTCAATCCTGCATTGCCCAAGACCAACAGGAGCAACTAGCTGAGTTGGCTGCTTCTGGGGGTTAGGCTACCAACTGCGGCGAATTTCGGTTACTTGGTCGGCATGGCTGAGGATCGCTGGGGAAACTTGGTTGCCTGTGAAAATCACGTCTACGGGTGTGGGTTTTTGGGCAACTAGTTCTAAGACCGTTGCTTCTGGAATGATTCCTAGGTGCACAGCTGTAGTTAGTTCGTCTAACACCACTAGGTCGTAGCGCCCGCCTAGGATGGCCTGTTGAGTGTATTGCCAGAGATTCTGAATTGCTCTAGTCTCTTCTGGGGTAATTTCTCGGTGGTCGATCGTCAGGTTGCGGGGGAGGTTACAGCGCAACCATTCAAAGTTTTCGCCCAGTTTAGTGGGGTGCTCTTGCCCTTGGTTGATGCCTCCTTTGAGGAATTGGACGACTAGTACTGAGGTGCCTTGCTGGGCTAGGCGGAGGGCTTGGGCAATTACATGGGTAAAAATATTTTTCTGCCCCTGGGTGCGATCGGTAAAAACTTGTACCATTCCTGGGGTGGCCGATGAGTTGTGCTGACCGTGGACTGAGGTTTCTAATTGGACAATCATGCTTACTGGGTGAAAAATTCTATTTGAAATCTAGGCTATGAGAACTAACCTAGGACTGTTCAATTTTATATCTAGTATGTATATCTAGTGTGACTTTTGCGTGCGATCGCTTGTCAAACACTAAATAGATAGCCAAATAGATAGCCGCCTAGCCACGGCGGACATTGAAACAACACCAGTCACCTTTTTTCCAAAGGGCAGCCACTGTCCACCCATTTTGCTCTAGGGCATCGGTAATCGGTTTAGCTTGGTCCAACAAAATGCCACTAAGAATTCCCCACGTACCGGGATGAGAAATGATCTCCCATTGGGGGATCAGGTCGACAATTACCTCAGCCAGGATATTGCAGATAATGCCATCGGCGGGCTGGTCACTGAGCTGCCAAATCGTATCACTACTGCCGAGGGCAACGGCCATGCGATCGGCACTAATCCCATTGACCCGCCGATTGTCCTCGGCAGCCTGCACTGCCAGGGGATCTGTGTCTACCGCATAAACCTGTTTAGCCCCCAGCAAAACTGCCCCGATACTTAAAATTCCCGACCCGCAGCCAATGTCGGCCACAATATTGTCAGGATTGTCAGGGTTTTCGTTGCCAATTCGCATTTCCAAGGCTTCTAGGCAAAGCCGGGTAGTGGGGTGGCTGCCAGTACCAAAGGCGGCTCCAGGATCTAGGCGCAATACCAGCCGATCGCTCTGGTCAGGAAGCGCCAGCCAAGCGGGATAAATCAAGAAGCGATCGCCCACCTCCTCCGGCTGCCAGTGCTGCTTCCAGCTACTCGACCAATCCTGCTCATCAATGAGATGCCACTTCATCCGAGGAACAGCTAAACCCAAATTCAAAGCATCTTGACGCAACCAGAGAAATAGAGCTGATAAATCTAAAAGACTGACCTGCCTCTCAGGAATATGGCTACGCAACAGCAGTAAACTCCCCTGGGATTCTGTTGCCATCCCCCGGCAGCCAAACTCTTGCAATCGCCAGAATAGGCTATCCTCAAAGGCAGGATCGCAGGTTAATTCTATTTCCCACCAATTATTAGTGCCCATGGTTGCCCATCTGTAGAAATTGGCTGGATTCTAAACCCATGGTACTAGCTTCCAGTTTCGATAATCTTACAAAGTAACTGTGTAAGCGTCACGGATGCCCGTTACTTTTTTGATTTCAGCAATGATTCCCTCCGGCAGAGGATCATCTAGGCTCAGCACCATCACCGCATCACCCCGGACAATCTTCCGGCCCACCTGCATACTGGCAATGTTGACATTAAATTGTCCCAACAGAGAGCCAATGTGGCCAATGATCCCAGGCATATCGCGGTGCAGGGTGAACAACATGTAGTTGCTGGGTGGAACATTAATCGGGAAGTCATCAATATTGGTAATTCGGATCTCCCCATCGCCCATGAGAGCGCCGGTGACAGAGTGCTCTCCCAGAGCACCCTTGGCCTGGAGCTTCAAGGAGCCTGAGTAATCATGGAGAGATTCATCGCGGGTCTCAATGACGCGGATTCCCCTTTCTTTGGCCTCGATCATGGCGTTGACAAAGTTGACCCGTTCCCGGAGGGCATTGGCCAGGAGTCCCTTGAGGGAGGCGATGACTAGGGGTTTGCTTTCCTGGTGGGCCAATTCGCCGTATAACCCCACATGTAAAGACTCAATCCTCCCGCCAGAGAGCTGGCTGACCAGATTACCCAGGGTTTCTGCTAATCGTAGGTAGGGGCGTAGTCTTTCCATGACTTCGGCCGATAGCCCAGGGATGTTGACGGCTGAACGGGCTGGTAGCCCCAGTAAAACATCACGGATCTGCTCGGCTACGTCGATCGCAACATTAGCTTGGGCTTCGGCGGTGGAGGCTCCCAGGTGGGGGGTGAGAATTACTTCCTGGTTCAGACCCCTCAAGGGAGACTCTCCCAAAGGCTCCTGCTCGAATACATCTATTGCAGCTCCGGCAATCTGCCCCGCCTGGAGGGCAATGGCCAGGGCCTGCTCATCAATAATGCCGCCCCGGGCACAGTTGATAATCCGGGCAGTGGGCTTCATCTTGGCTAGGGTAGTGGCGTTGATGAGGTGGGTAGTCTCTGGGGTTTTGGGCAGGTGCAGGGTGATGTAGTCTGATTCTTGGAGGAGTAAATCTAGTTCCACAACCCGGCAGCCCAATTCCTCGGCCCGCTCGATCGAGACATAAGGGTCGTAGGTCAATAACTTCATGCCCATAGCTCTGGCCACTGTGGCTACATGGGAACCAATTTTACCCAGACCGATAATCCCTAAGGTTTTTTTGTAAACTTCCACGCCGACAAATTTCTGCCGCTCCCATCGCCCCGCCCTGACTGATTGGTCGGCTGCCGGAATGTGGCGGGACATGGCCATAATCATGGCTAGGGTGTGTTCTGCCGCGGCGATCGTATTACCCTCCGGGGAATTGACTACAATAATCCCCCGCCTAGTAGCCGCTGGCACATCAACGTTGTCCACACCGACCCCAGCCCGGCCGATGATTTTTAAATGCTGCCCGGCATTGATCACAGCTTGGGTGACCTTGGTGCCAGAGCGGATCATCAGGGCATCATACTCAGGAATTACTTCAATGAGCTGCTCTGGGGTGAGATCAGTCTTAACATCGACTTGGGCTACCTGGGAGAGGATGTCAATGCCTACCTGGTCGATCGCATCGGAAACTAGAACCTTGGACATAATTTAAAAATTGCTCAACAGACCGCCGGAGCTTGCCTATTAGTAAAAATGAAACATTAGTGAAACAGATATAGTCTTTATTTAATTCGCTTATCTTGTTCGCGGCGGCGGCGATCGCGCCACTCTAGGGCAGTCAAGTAACCGACCCCGCCGGTCACAATAACCAGCAAAGCAAAGGCTGTTAGGGTTAGTCCTGTAAAGATTGTCTCTTCCACCATGTTTTCAAGACCTCTTCGTTCAAAGACCTTTCAGAGCTACAGACCGTTGCGACCCCACACAACCATTGCGATCGACCAGCTAAACAAAGCCAAAATTGCTACCCAGCCTAAGGTCAAAATATCCATCTAAGTCACTCCTAAAAATCTTCAGATTACAAAGTAAATCAAAGTAAAAAACCAAGTCAATCCATTGTATCAGTCTACAGACTGGGATGCCCCTGTCGTCCCTAGCAGAATATTTTGGCAGCTCTAAAAAGATGAAATTAACTTGAAATCATCTACAGAACCGCTAGATTTAATCCCGACTTAAATAGTCGGGTATGGTTGACGGTAATTTCTCCCCTGTAGTAGGATGGCGACAATTGAAAACAGCCGCTAGAAAGCCCTATGATTACCGCTCAACCCCAAACTAACCTGACCTGTAACACCATCAAAAACCTCAAATGCAAAGAATGTGGTGCTGAATACCAAGCAAAAGCTATCCATGTGTGTGAGCTGTGCTTTGGTCCTTTGGAAGTAACTTATAATTACGAAGCCATTAGGTCTCAAGTTACCCGCCAGACTATTGAAGCTGGACCCAAGTCAATCTGGCGTTACCGGCAGTTGTTACCCATCACCACTGACCAACCAATTGATGTGGGAACAGGTATGACTCCCCTATTGAAGGCCAACCGTCTGGCCCGGCGTTTGGGCTTGAAAAATCTCTACATTAAAAATGATGCGGTGAATATGCCTACCCTCAGTTTCAAAGACCGGGTAGTTTCAGTGGCTTTGACTAGAGCCAAGGAATTGGGCTTTACAACGGTTTCCTGCGCTAGTACTGGGAATCTGGCTAATTCTACTGCTGCGATCGCTGCCCACGCGGGCCTAGACTGCTGTGTTTTCATCCCCGCCGATCTAGAAGCGGGTAAGGTTCTGGGTACCTTGATCTACAATCCGATTGTTATGGCAGTTAAAGGCAACTACGACCAAGTAAACCGCCTCTGCTCGGAAGTAGCCAACACCCATGGCTGGGGTTTTGTAAATATCAACCTGCGCCCCTACTACTCAGAAGGCTCTAAAACCTTGGGTTATGAAGTGGCCGAACAACTGGGCTGGCAACTCCCTGATCATGTGGTGGCTCCCTTGGCCTCCGGCTCCCTCTACACCAAGATTTACAAAGGCTTCCAGGAATTTATTAAACTAGGCCTGGTGGCAGATAAATTCGTCCGCTTTAGTGGCGCCCAGGCTGAAGGCTGCTCCCCGATTGCTCAAGCCTTTGAAGCTAACCGCGATTTTATTGCTCCAGTCAAACCCAATACGATCGCTAAATCTATTGCCATCGGTAACCCAGCCGATGGAGTCTATGCCCTGGATATTGCCCGGAGAACCAATGGTCAGATCAGTGCCGTCAGCGATGCGGAAATTGTAGCTGGAATCAAGCTACTGGCAGAAACTGAAGGCATTTTCACTGAAACCGCAGGTGGTACGACGATCGCTGTCCTCAAAAAACTTGTCGAGAGCGGCAAGGTCAGCCCCGAAGAAACCACCGTGGCTTACATCACCGGTAATGGCCTAAAAACCCAAGAAGCCATCCAGGGAGATGTGGGCGAACCCCTGACCATCGAAGCCAAACTAGATAGCTTTGAGCGGGCCTACGAACGGGCCCAGACCCTTGATCGCCTAGAGTGGCAGCCAGTACTGGTCTAAATCAACCAACGGAGACTACCTAAACATGTCTGTTAAAGTTCTAATTCCCACCCCCCTCCAGAACCTCACCAATAATCAAGCTGTGTTAGAGTGCCAAGGGAAGACCATCAGCGAATTGATCGAGTCCCTAGAGGCAAGTTGCCCCGGCATCAAAGCTCGGATTTGTGATGATGTAGGCCAACCCCGCCGCTTCTTGAACCTCTACGTCAATAGCGAAGACATCCGCTTTCTAGAAGGCACAGCCACTGCCCTGCAAGACGGAGATGAGGTGAGTATTGTCCCCGCTGTGGCCGGGGGCTAGTTGCTCAAAACCTAGGCATTTGATGGGCTGGGGTTTGTCTACCCCAGTTTATATTCCAGTTAATGCTCAGCTAATACTTAATACTTGGTTGCACCTGTTAAGCATGCAAGCAACTCAGTAGCTTATCTTGTGGTGACCTGGCCTATTTTTAAGTGGATTGTAGATGGAGCGACAGACAAAGATTCAGCCTGACCACTACGGTAGCAGCTGTAAAAGGCTATGAAAGTTTAAGTGCTCTGTTTGTCGAGGACTCCAAAGTTATATAGTAGTTGAGTTCCCAAACCTGGTTATCTGAATGTTAATTGCTATGGCAGGGGCCAGATTCATCAACAGATCGCCAACTCTAAAAAAAATAACCCTATGCTCTGGCCCTACACCACCCCCGGTATTCCTGATGACTTATTTGAAAGGTTGCCTGGTATTCCCATGAGTAAACGGGAGGAGCGACTACTGCTCCTCTCCTATCTTCGTCTCCAAGCCAATTCAGTACTGTGGGATATCGGCGCTGGTACTGGCACGATCGCTGTAGAAAGTGCCCTGTTGTGCCCCCAAGGAAAAGTCTTTGCCATTGAACGGGATGAAGAGGTCTCCGGGTTAATCGGCCGTAACTGCGATCGCTTCGGCGTGAAAAATGTTACAATTGTAACAGGCAGCGCTCCGGAATGCTTGGAAGCTATCGCTATGCCCCCGGATCGAGTCTGCATCGAAGGCGGGCGATCGCTCAAAACCATCCTAAAAGAAGTATGGCAATATCTGCCCGCCCACGGTCGAGTTGTGGCTACAGCAATTAACCTAGAGCATCTGTACAGCCTCTCCGAAGGCTTTGCCGAACTCCAATCCCGCAACATCGAAATAGTCCAATCGGCCGTCAACCGGATTGAGAATCGCGGCCCCCGGCAAATCTTCGCAGCCGTCAACCCAATTTTTATCCTCAGTGCTGAAAAGTTCTAGCCCCGCTGCATGATATGGCTGAGACAAGAAACGTCAGCACGTCCAAAGTGAATGCTAAAGGCAACATTGAGGTTTTCTAGGGATTTGATCAGCCAAGGCACCCCATCCTTGGAGGAGGTTTCGTAATGGTTGAACAAAATCGCAAAACGCTTTTCCAAGTACGGTTTGACCTTACTGCACAACAAGACAATCTTCAGTAAAAGTCCGATCGTGTAGGTCGCCCCTAGATTGGTGATCAAATCCACAAACACAAAGTGATTTGGCTTCTGCTGGCTCTCGACCACCAGGTAGTTGAGGGTCTGGCTGCATGTCCGCATGACCATAAATTCATCAGGCTTCTTTTGGTCATTCTGGGTGGAAATTCCCATCAAATATTCGTACAAGTTATTGTTGAAGCTGCGCTTACCGTAGGCTGGATCGATCGCAGTTGTTAGGTAAGAGTAAAAGTCTTCTTTAAAGGCCCGGAAAGTTTTAGTGTGCTCAGCATGGGCAGTAAAACTTTGAGCCACATCCCGGTAAGTTTGGCCGCTATGAACCTTACCTGTGTATTGTTTCAGGGAAGCCGCCAACTCGCGATCGCTTAATAAAGTTGGATTTTCCACTACCTCAAGCATCCGATTAGAGCCAGTAGCAGCTTGGTGAGCCCGGCGTACTTGGTAAGTAACGTAATGGGAAAGATCAGTTTCAAACTTCTGCTGAATCCGTTCTTGGATGTCTCTGACCATCATCTTTTGCTCATAGTCGCTATCTTCACTGAGCAAGCAGTGGTCATAGAGATAGGGGTATCTCTGGATCAGATTACCCACCGGCAGATTCTGCTCCAAAGCATCCGTAGCCGTGTGCTTGAGGACTTGGGACAAACGACGCAGGGTATGGTATTGCTCAGTTTCTCCAAAATCGCGGATCAGTTCCCGGACACGGCGCACCCCCCTAGCGCTGGTAGCTCCCATATGTATGGGCTGATCCAACAAAGCGATCAACTCAGGAATCGCCGCTTGGTGGTGGGGGTTGTGCTGCCAAGTATTGATCAGAATGTAAAAGCTCCGATTCAGGATGTATCTAAATTCCTGCTCAGCTTGTTTGGAAAGGGCAATTTGTTGGAGAATTCTGGCAATTTGAGGATTTTCGTAGCTGATTGCTTCTAGGAACAAATGCCGAAACTTTTCAATCATCTCCTGAGGCGGAATTGACTGGGCGCATTGGAGAAGATGATCGTAAATTTGTTGGGCTTGGGCGCTGGCTGGCCCGGGTTTGGCATTGAGTTCTGTGTCCACCCTTTTAACCTCTTCCTATATGCTGACTTTTTGATAAGATGTACGGTATTTGAATTTGCCTACCTTTAAAGTTACTAGAGAAGTATCGGAAAAATCCATAGGAAGCACGTACGGCTTTACCAAAGTATTTTAATATCCTTGGCGACTGCTATTTGATAGATAACGGTCACTGTAACTTGTCTACTTTGCCTACCTTATTCTAGTCTGTTTCATTAGTGATTTGGGGGGTCTAGCACCCATCTTCCCCTCCACCTACGATTATATTCGCAAACCTGCCCCGTGCCTATCATCTAACTGGAGATTGAACCTTTAATACCAAGCCTATGTCTAGTGGAGTCACCTTACGAGAACTAGTGAAACTACTGTCTTCACAGTTGATACATGATAATTCTAATTTATTGGATATTCCAACCCGAGGAATTGATACTGATACGAGATCGCTTCAATCACAGCAAATATTTTTGGCCCTGCGGGGAACTAACTTTGATGGACATGACTTTGTTGGCCAGGCTGCTGAAATGGGGGCGATCGCAGCGATCGTTGATCATCCCGTAGCCTGTAGTTTGCCCCAATTGGTAGTACCTGATACCCTGGCTGCCTATCAGCAAATTGCCGCTTGGTGGCGTGATCAATTTGAGATTCCTGTGATTGGTGTCACAGGTTCCTTTGGTAAAACCACTACCAAGGAGCTAATTGCGGCGATTCTAGGCAGATTCGGCAGCGTCCTAAAAACTCAATTTAACTACAACAATGAGATCGGCGTTCCTAAAACTTTACTAGAGTTAGATAAAAAACATCACTTTGCCGTGATTGAAATGTCAATGCGAAGCTTTGGCGAAATAGCTATCCTCAGTGAAATTACTAAACCAACCATCGGTGTAATTACGATCGCCGGCACAGCACACATCGGTCGCCTCGGCTCAGTTGAAGCAATTGCCCAAGCTAAATGCGAACTCCTGGCTACCATGCCCCAGTCCAGTACAGCCGTCCTCAACTACGACAGCACCAGATTGATGTGTACGGCAGCCAAGGTTTGGTCTGGGCCGACCGTAACCTACGGCTTGAGTGGTGGTGATCTCCGGGGGAGATTGATTGACCCACAAACTTTACAGGTTGCTGGGCAAATCCTCCCCCTCCCCCTGCCTGGCCAACACAACGCAACGAATTTTCTGGGGGCGATCGCCGTAGCTCAGGTGTTGGGCTTGGATTGGTCTTTTCTCAGGGGCGGGTTACAGGTGGACTTACCAGCGGGCCGAGCCAAGCGTTTAGAACTGGCCCAGGAAATTACTTTCCTAGATGAAACCTACAACGCTGGCCTAGAGTCGATGCTGGCTGCTCTAGACCTATTGGCCACAACCCCAGGACAGCGCCGGATCGCGGTGCTTGGAACCATGAAAGAACTGGGGGAAATGACTGAGCAATACCATCACCAGGTGGGTGCAAAGGCTAGGGATTTGGGTCTGGAGGGCTTGTTTGTCTTGGCTGATGACCCTGAAGCTGGTGCGATCGCAGTCGGAGCCAGACCAAAATCTGCTGAATGCTTTACTAGCCACTCTGATTTAATCACTAGGCTGCGGGAATTTATCCAGCCAGGAGATACAGTACTTTTCAAGGCCTCTCGATCTGTCAAACTCGACACTATCATTGATGCTCTGTTACCGAACTACACACGACTGGCCTAGTAGTGGGCATGACATCAAGATAACCTGAAGACCATGATAAATAAGGCTTAATCATCAATAAGATACAGTTCCTAAAAACCTAAAATTGAGCTATTTTGAGAGCTAGTGGGAGATTTAGGACATAGGTTCTAGCCGGGATGATTGTAAAAAAAACGATACAAATCTTTTTTTGGGAGTGATGATCAGCGAGTATTTACTGACTAGCCAATCAAGATTATTTGCTGATAGCTTGTATCTACCAATACCAGTGCTAATTTAAAAACATGAAGCAGTGGAACTGCTCTTCTGATAAATCATCAACTTGATAGGACAAGATAAGGAGGAAAAAGACTGATCTTCTTAAAGTTCGATTTAAGGTTCGATAAATTCAGACTACGAACAGCAACTGATATTAGAATGCCTAGATAAATCTAGCTAAATTACCGGGAGCAACATCCAAAGAAACATAAATTTAACTGGATGACTCTAGATAGACTCACTAAATTAATAGCGTGTACATCTAGGTAGTGATATGAATTGCAATAAGGAGGTAAATTTCTGATTTTTACAGTCGTTGTTTGTGTTCTGAAAAAACATGTGATTCAGTTGACAACAATACCCGCTAGTGATACTGATATTTTCTTAAATGTTGAAACAAGGGAGTAACCACTTGCAAGTCAGTGCGTAGCTCTGGGCAGTAAGTTCCCATCCAAGAAAATTTCTCAGTATATCTATCTGGGGTATTGTTGTCTCATTATGATCAATTTTCTAGTCCATAAATAGGCGTATAAATATAATTTAATTTGAATAGCTATTGAGTTGTTTTAAATTGACTATCTATAGCATCAAATTATCTATTTTTTTTGAAGTAAATGGCTGATTTTGCGAGGAATTTTTTGCCAGAAACTGGGTTTTTGCCACACTAAAATATCCTGATAGCTGGTGTAGTGCGATCGCCCACACCAAGAACCGTACAAATTATGCAGTAACCAAAATCCTCGACTGCCCCACCAATCTAAAAATACCGGCTCAACAAAACCTGTGGCATTTTCAGGCTGGTCTTTATTGCTTGTCCAGCAATCGCCCAGATCATAAATAATTTGTTGGCTACTTTTTTCTTGAATAATTAATTGCTCAGACTCTTCATTGAGGAGAAAGCAGGTAACAAGGCACCGGCCCCCCGGCTTGAGGACTCGTTTGATTTCGTCGATGTAATGGCAGGCTTCGTAGCCCCGCAGATGGGTAAACACCGAGGTCAGAAAAACCACATCGAAACTTTGATCTGGATATGGAAATATAAAATCTTGGGCTAAAGCTTTGCCCTCTGGGTTATACCAGGTATTGTGGAGATCGACTTTTTGGAATTGAAAATTAGGCGATCGCACACTGATATGCTCCCGGGCCCAAGTAATTAAATTCTCGATAATATCAAAACCCTCATACCGAGCTTGGGGATGTAGGTAATAGGTCAACACGTAGGCCATTCTACCAACGCCACAGCCTATATCTAGCACCGCATCCGTGGGCTTGAGGTCAGCCTTGTCAACCAGATAACCTAAAAATTCTAAAGCAACGTTTAAAAACGCTCCGCCAATTGTGTACATGTCCTCCTGGGACGGCAGTGGCAGGGACGGCTCGATCAGGGCAAACAATGGCTGGCCTCGGCCAGCGGCGGTGACTGGCTGGACTGTGATCAGGCGATCTTTGGCTTGGGGAACTGCTGCTTGATCAATATAGATTTTGAACCTAGCATTTTCAGTGCTGGCTAACTGGGGAAATAGCTCATGGATTCTGGGGCTGGGAAGGCCTGCTTCCACCTGAAAGTTTGTAATTGGCTGTCCGCCGATTTGGAGTTGCCACTCAACAATTGGCGAATTGGTAATCAGCCAGCCTGATATTTTCCATTTATTTTCCTCAGTTACAACTTTATTGATCCACCCTTTTGTCGCTACCGGTTGATGAATGAGCATGTAGATAAAGCAGATAAATAAATACGTCAGTAAGTTGCGCCAGTCAATATTGTGGACTCTGTAAACTTTAGGCGTTTAGTTGTGGGGGCATTATCCCACGACTATGGAAAAAAATCTCACAGGGGCTAGTTCAACTTTTGGGTTTAGGCTAAGAGAAAATTAATCGCCTTACCCCTGCTTTGATCAGCTCTCCCCATAGGTAGAGGCGATCGTAATCTTGATTGGTTTGGGCGATCGCCCGGTCAAACTGGTAGCCGACCTTGGCCAATGTATAGGAGAAATCCTGTTTAATTGGCTCGCATAGCCCGTAACCTTGGTGATTGTAGTACTTGGCAAAGAACACCTTGTACATGCGAATCCATTCATGGAGGCCGCTGGCATGGGACAAGGGATTTTTCTTGCGCTGGATGATGTAGCTTGGTAATTCCCCTTGGAAGGCTTGGCGCAGGCACCATTTTTCAATACCGTTGTTTACCTTCCACTGTTTGGGGGTGCTCAGGGCTAATTTAACAACTTGATTGTCTAGAAATGGTACCCGTGTTTCCACTTGGTAGGCCATGCCGCAGCGATCGACCCGCTGTAACTCGGTGCGGTGCAGATTAGCTAGCTTGTACCAAAACAGCTTTTGGATATCGGCTTCGTTGAGGTTTAAGCCATGCATCTCGTAGCCACCAAATAGCTCGTCCGAACAATCACCGCCCAAGACTACCTTGATGCCAGCGGCGTGGATGCGTTGATAAAGCTCCACAGTGATTGTGGCATTGATAATGTCGCCATACTCAGACAGTTCACTGATAGCGATCGCCCGTTTCACATGGCGCAGATGGAAACTAGCCTTGGTTAAAGGAATTGCCACATGCTTAATCCCCTGTTCTTGGCAAAAATGCCGGGCAATAGTTAAGTCATCACTCTGGGCTGAGCCGATCGTAAACGCGGTGACATTGCTGTGGAACTTGACCGCTTGGCTGAGGATGATCGAACTATCCAAGCCCCCACTATAGATGATTCCCACTGGTAAATCAGTGTCAACCCGCTTTTGAACCGCTTCGCCAATTACCCGCCGTAAATTACCCAAATATTCCTCTAGGGGAGGAATTGGGGCTTCAATTGATTTTGGCGTAAAGTAGGTGGCCGTTTGACCGCTACTGGTGCGCCATTGCCCGGGCAGGAGGACTTGGATTTTTTGCCCCAGGGAGACTAGGGCTTTAATTTCTGAGGCAATAAACAGGTCGAGGCCCTGCTCTACGTAATAAAGGGGGCTAATCCCTAGGCGATCGCGCGCCCAAAATACCTCCTGGGTATTGAGATCAACGATCGCAAAGGCAAACTGCCCCTCAAAATAATCTAAACAACCGGGGCCATACTCCGTGTAGGCATAGAGGATAGTTTCGGTGTCGCTGTCGGTTTGAAACTGATACTTGCTAGCTAATTGGGCCCTAATTTCGGGAAAGTTAAAAATCTCGCCATTAAAAACAATTAGCCGATCACGGGCCTGATTAAAAATAGGTTGAACCGCATGGTCGCGGTCTACAATTTTCAAACGGCGGGTTCCCGCTAGGATGCGATCGCCCACATAGGTTTCCGTCACCTCTCCCCGACCAGCCATCACCTCTAGCATGGAGTTAAACAAACTTTGATAGCCCGCAGCTCCAGGCCCAAAAACTAATGCAATACCACACATAGCTCAAGAAAAATTAGGACAACTGCCACAGGGACAGCTTTTGACCGTAGCCATCAATTTGACTGGGATGCAAGCAAATATGCCAGACCCGGCCCTCCTCAATTAAGTTAATTACTCGTTTGCGGTAATACCCCTCTAAAACAGTCTGTAAGGCTGTAAACAGTTGGGGATGGTTTTGTACATACCAGTTTCTTTCGATATCCGCCGCATAGCCGATCGTATGGGAACTAACCGAAGGTGCCCAATAACCCAGACTGGCTAAATGGCGTTGATGGGAAACAGTCCTCAGCAAGCTATTTACCTGAAGCTTTACCGGTACATCCAATTGGCTGGTCAACTGAGTACTGATTTCGTTTAAAAGAGCAATCATTACTGGCTTACAGCGGGTAGTCCGCATCCCCACTGTCCCCCGGGCCGGATGATTCAGCCAATTCTTTAACTTGCGGCGCACTGGATTGAGGAGCTTGTGCCAAGGCTCTTCCCGCAGCACAGAAAACCGGAACAATAGTTGGTATTGATGCCGTCTAGAACATAGGTCGTATAAATCCGGGTCAGTATTGACATCTAAGTCATTGGTGTAAGCTGGAAAGTCTCGATACCAAAAATACTCGACTTGGTGTTCTAGTAGAGTCTTGACTAGCTCCTTGAGTTGCTGTGCCCCAGCATAATGGGCTGGAAAAGCCGTAAGCAGGCTGTCAAAATCATACAAAAATTGTTGGCTAGCCCTGCTGCCAATCAGCCCCAATCTTTTTTGGCGAGAAATAAAATCCTGAGTTACCGAAATTACCTGAGTGGATGTGTCGATCTTGTTAAATGTAGAAACAAGCTCCTCGACCTGTTCGCGATAGTGCCAACATATGCTCTCGTGATTGGTGTAGGCAAGCCTAACGTAAGGTTGCCTTGCCTTGACGGCAGTGGGCAATCGGAAAGATGACCTCATTTGCTGGGTTCCTCAGGTAAAAGCAAGCTTGAATAAAAATACTACAAAATTAAGAGGGCGTGAAGTAGCTTGTCTGGGGTCAGACAAGACAGTCTCAATTTAATCCCGTCAATGTTAACACGAGATTAATAGATTCTAAAAAAAAATGCCAAGAAGCTGGGATACCCAGTTCGACCAGCTGCTTATGGAGAAATCTATCTGCTTTCTAAGTTCCTTGCAGTTCCTTGGTAGCAGCTCATTTGGCTCAGCTCAATGTTCCTAATGTATTTTTGAATACAGCTGATTGCTGCAATTTCTAATTATGTGTATATATCTACTGTTATATCTAATTTTAGAGGACTATAGTTGATTTTCTGGTGATTACATTTGTAAATTACAAAAACTTGGGTAATACACGGTGAAAATCAATCTTGGTTTGATTCGGATGTCTAATTTGGCGATTGAGCTAGCTCAGGGACATCGTTGCCAATTTGTAGCCAGCGATCGCCATTGAGACCTTGGAAGATTCGGATACGCACTTCACCCCGGTAGTGGTAGTAGTTGCCAATGGGAGTGACTTCTTGCTCTAGGGGTACACCATTGAGCCATGTGAAATTTTCCCTTTTGTTGTAGATATTTAATGCTAGCTGCCCCTCCCGTCGGAGGATGCGGACTGCGTAGTTGGTGGTTTGGAAGGCAAAAAGGGTGGTATCGATCGCAGTGGCCGTGGGGTTGTCTAGGGCATATTCAGTGATGGTGTAGTTGAAGGTGATTGATCGCTCTCCCCGGTTGTTGATGGTAACCTCAACTAATCCGTCTCGATCCACATAGGTTGTGCCATCAGAAACAGTTGTCTCGTTCATGGCTAAGCTACTAAAGATAGTTGTTCTGGTGTTTTTTTGGAAGACATTGGCAAAAACCTGCTCCCCGCGCCGAAATACCCGCACCACATAGTTTGGCGTGATAAACGTGACTAGGGAAGTATTACCCTGATTAAGTCGCAAGGAGTCTCCCCTCAGCCATCCTGTAACCCCGTCTAGGCCGACTTCATACCAGGTCCAGCCATCAGCCCCAATTTGATCACCCAGCACCGTCAGGCTTTGCCCCGTCGATAGTCTCCTTATTGTCAGGGAATTGCGATCTGCTCGTTGGCGAATTTCTCCAACCGGGGAAATTACTAGCCCTTGGACTTGGGCCCAGCTAGCTGCTGGAACTAAAATTAGCCAGCCCAAACTCAGTATAAAACTACGAATCCATCGCGAGATCACGACTTGGTGTTGCATAATCTGAAAACACATCACTACTGCTTATCCTAGCTTGGTCGGGGGAGACGATCGTCAACTTGCTCTCCTAGAGATTGATTTTGAAAAGATGCTTTAGAGATTTCTGGCGATCGCAACCGCAACTATAAAAAACAACATATGCTGCCCTGGAAATCAGGAAAACTGATACAGTACTTTTCACTTCTACATAGACAGCCCAAAAGTCCAGCATCAGGTCGGGTGCAGTGGCTTGTTATGTTGTACAAATTTTTTTTGTGCTGATCGCCTCGGTTACCCACAGACCCCAGCGCCCCTTCACCAACAACCTTGACTAGGCACAAGTCTGGCGCTGGCAATATAACGACTAAGCTCACCGGACGCAGATAACTTTTGTAACCCAACCAAACAGCTTGCGGCGTTCCGGTGCAGCGACTTGTTAGCCCTGCCACAACAATCACCTCTAAAGGCTTTAAAGCAGTCTTACAACTAATTCAAGTGTTATGTTTTAACTATTAGCAGAACCATCGCCCAAAGAAGACAACATTCGCAGAAGGTCAGTAATCTGCTTTTGATCTTGAGGTAAACTTGATGCTTTACCACTCAACCCATCAGCAATTTGCAATTTATTGATTAGCTCTGTACCAATTTCTTGAGTTAGAGCAGCACCCACAAAACCAATACGCTTACTTCGTGTTAACTTCTCTTCAAGTCTATCTAGTTCTGGTAATGCCGCCGCCAAAGCAACTTTTCCTTTTTCACTACCATAACCAATTGCAGTTTGCAAACGGCGACGTAAGAGATCTCTTACCTCATCTTTGCTTAGTCTAGCAAAGCTTGTGATGGAACGTTGGACTGGATCACCTGAGTTAGCAAATACCTGAAAAAAGGCATCAATAAAGTATCGTGATCGTCTCCACATATAGGAGCGAAAGGGGATGTTTTCAGTGTACATATTAGGTGAAGTTGAATCAAACCAAACTTCATCACAAGGAACGCTTTTACCTATAGTAGGAACTTCATCCAGTCGATCTAGTTGAATTCCCGCTGTCCAACTATAGTAGTCACCCTCAGTAAGGATAATGCGTTTAGGATTTTTAGCTGGATCTTCTGAAAAACCGTTCAAAGCCTCCTTGAAGATTGCCGCAATTGCTTGGGTGATTTGTAGATGCCGAACTTGCATATAACTCTTTAGGTGTTTTGCATAACTCGCTAGCGTTGCATCATCTTTGTTCCCAATTTCTTTCTCAAAGATCAAATCAAAAGCTTTTTTGCGGGAAAGTCCAATAATTTCATCGCCTGAGATTGACTTCGGGAGACTCTGAATGTAACTAATACCAGTTCCAGAATCTTTCAAAACAAGGTTCCAGGGATTAGGAAATGTATCAAACTGTTTGAGCAAATCAGGTTGTTCATCGCTAAAAAATTTACGGCAGCTTTCACAAAAACAGGTAAGTTCTAACCTTCCATTGTCACTTGTTCCCATTGGAAGAAGATCAACCGCATCAAGAATGATACCAGCCAACTTCCAGGTTTTGCCATGTTGATCTAGGGGTGATAATCTCTCTTTTAACAAGTCCATTCCTGTGCCGAGAAGCATACCTATCATTTCTTGAGCACGACGGTTGCCAATACAAACTTGAGGACTATTATCCCCAGCAATGTCTGTGATATGTAATGCGTTGGTTTGAACGAATTGCAAACTGGGATCAAGTAAAAGATAAATATCTTGGTTCAACTGCGCGAATTCAAATGCAGCATCAAAAATATCTTTTGAAGAATCATCAAAATAGCGATAAGTTGATACTTGCAATCCTGAATCTTTAATATCAAAAAGCAACCCGTCTGGGGTGGTAATAGGTAGAACTACACCTTTAGGTTTTTGTCCCCAGTCCTTCCTAAAGTCCTCAATCAGCTGAGAAGGACTTCTATATCGAAGAATTGCAGGATGAGGAATATCTAAAATTCCATCTCCACTACCTTTTTCCATACTCGCAATAAACTTGAACTGTCTAGCCATTTATATCCCTCAATTTTTGTCGCCCAATCTGAGTTAACTCACACTGATCACCAATAGAACGTTTCACACATTCCTGTTGAATTAGTTCATTGAATCCTACACGAACGGATGTATAGTCTGAACTGAACCTCATCAAAAATTCACCAAACAGTTGAGACTCAGAGAATCTCCACTCTGGAGGATTAGCTAATTCACGAATCACTTTTAATAGGTCGTCTGAAACTCTTGAAACAGATTTTCTTTGATGAACTATGCCACCACTTTCTCCACTAACCTCATATTTCTGGGTGCTTTCCTTTGTTGGTTCCCATCCTGGTGATAGCAGTCACTGATGATTGTGTACACCTCCAAAAAAGTTGGTGTTATCAGCGCCTGTTTTGGTTTGATAACCAGTGCTGCTATCCCGATTAATTTGGGTCATTTGCCCAAAGTCGTTATTAACTTGCAAACGAATCTCTTCTGCTAACTGTTGTACTTGTCGGCTCAAAACAATATCTGATTCCAGTACCTTGTGAAGATACTCAGTTAATCTCTTTTGATCTTCAGTTGAGCCATTTGCCGCTCCTTCTAGTAGTTTGTCAGTACCGGGCTTACCCTGTAAACACTGCTTCCAAACCAGTTGACCTAACTGTTTTACCTTATCGGGTAAGCACTCAACAGCTTTCTCACCTAATTTAGAGCCAATCCCTTCGTAAAACTTGTCCAAAACTGCCTTTGCAATAGGAGTCGCCAACAGAAGTGTAAGTTGCTCAATCATAATGCCGAAGGTTAAGAATTTACTGGCTTGATT
>Ga0272446_1000302_pt1 | contig 79406 bp, 53 predicted proteins | sample YNPCB0061_FD_194587 | JGI IMG/M metagenome (GOLD analysis project Ga0272446, IMG submission 194587) | Hot spring microbial mat communities from Yellowstone National Park, WY, United States - YNP-CB-006-1 | ecosystem: Environmental > Aquatic > Thermal springs > Hot (42-90C) > Sediment | place... | reverse complement strand
GGCGCGTGCACCAGGAGACCCACATCCGGGAGTGGGTACAGCACCGGACGCAGGCGACCTGGCTGGCGACCGCAGGCTGATGGGATCTTCGATTGGTCATGTGCGCTAAGTTCGCGCCTATAGGGCAAAGCCCTCCCAGGAATACTACGTTGCCGGTTCGCGGGCGCCCCACGGCAAGCGGGGTTGGGGGCCACCGGCTTCCAACAGGGATCACCGCCCGCGCATGGCAATGTAGACCTCCACGTGGCGGCGGGCGATGGCCGCCTGGGTGAAGCGGGCCAGCACGCGCTCCCGCCCGCGGCGGGCCAGGTCCTGCCGGGCGGCGGGATCATCGGCGAGGCGCGCGATGGCCGCGCTGAGGGCGGCGACGTCGCCTTCAGGGTAGGTCAGGCCGGCATCGCCGATCACGTGAGGGATTTCGCCAGAACATGCGCCGATCACCGGCACACCGCAACTCATCGCCTCGATCAACACCCGCCCGAACTGTTCCTTCCAGGTTGGCGTGGTGCGCGAGGGAAGGGCCAGCGCGTCGAAGCTGCGCAGCATCGCGGGCGCTTCGGTGCTGCTCACGGCGGGAAGCAGTTCAAAGCGCCCATCGAGGCCCAGTTGCGCCGCCCGCCGCGCGATGACCGGCCGTTGCGCCCCATTGCCCACCAGGCGTAGCCGCACACGCTGCGGCAGCCGCGCCACCGCTTCCACCAGATCGAGCACCCCCTTCTCGGGAACCAGCCGGCCCAGATAGCCAACCACGAAGGCGGCCCCATCCCGCTGCTGCGGGGACGGAGCGAACAATGCGGGGTCCACCCCCACCTGGGGCACGATCGTCAGCGGCCCGGTGTAGCCGTGACGACGGATGATACGGGCGGCTTCCTGGTTGCAGGCCAGGGCATGGGCCGCGTGGCGGAAGTTGTAGCGCTCGAAGAGGTTGAAAGGTGGCGGGTAGAAGCGCTCGATGTTGGCGTAGTTGTAGAAACAGCACCGCGCGCCGAGCGCCACACCCAGGCGCATCGCCTGGAAGGTGGCGAGGTTGAAACTCTCTTCGTCGATGTGGAGGACCTCGGGCCGCAGCCGGCGCAAGGCGCGCCCCAGGGTAGGGTAGAAGTGGAGGTGGTGCCGGCCATTCAGGGCGATAGGCAGCACCTCCAGCGCATATCCGGCGGTATAGCGCCGTTCCAGCCGCTGCATACCCACGCGGGGCTCGCGCCAACCCGGCGGAACCAGCACCGTCAACTCGACGCCGAGCCGGGCGATCTCTTCGAGCTTGCGTTGATAGGCGCCGGTCACCAGCGCCTTCGAGAGCATGACGACACGCATAGAAGGTCTCTGGGGCAAGCGGGTCGCCCCATACCCCTACCTGCTAACGTGAAAATGGGGGAACCAGGTTCCCCCATCCCCCCGCCCGCGGGAGGGTTTGGGAGGGCAAAGCCCTCCCAGGAACACCCTATGGTCATCCCGTCGGGGTGCGGCGGAGCCGCATGGACGGCTAACGTGAACATACGCTCTCGGAGAAGGGGTATGGGGAAACCGGGGTTCCCCACGCCCCCGCCCCGCAGGGGTATGGGGAAACCGGGTTTCCCCATACCCCCCACCCGGTGGGAGGGTTTGGGAGACCGGCGAGCCACGCCCCCGTTACCCTTGCCTCGCCGCGAAGGCATCCATAAACTGCGCCAGGGCGAGGCAACTCTGCTCCTCCAGCGCGTTGTAGAGCGAGGCGCGGATGCCGCCGACGGAACGATGTCCGGCCAGCCCCACCATGCCTTCCGCCTGGGCCTCGCTGACGAAGCGTTTCTCCAGGGCCTCATCGGGCAAGCGGAAGGTGACGTTCATCTGCGAGCGGGAGCCGGGTTCGGCGTGACCGCGGTAGAAGCCGCCGCTGCGGTCAATCGCGGCATAGACCATGGCAGCCTTGCGTCCATTGCGCTCGGCTATGGCGGAAAGGCCGCCCAACCCCTCGATCCACTCCAGCACCAGATCGAGCAGATACACCGCAAAGACCGGCGGGGTATTGTAGAGGGAGTTGTTCTTGGCGTGCGTCTTGTAGCTGAAGATGGCCGGCAGATCAGCGCGGGCATGCTGCATGAAGCTCTGGTTGATCGCTACCACGGTCACACCTGCGGGCCCGATATTCTTCTGGGCGCCGGCGTAGAACAGGGCCAGACGCGAGGCATCGAAGGGGCGCGCCATAATGTCGCTGCTCATATCGGCCACCACGGGCACACCCTCGATAGCGGGAAGCTCTGGCCACTGCACCCCCTGAATGGTCTCGTTGGTGGTGATGTGCACATACGCCGGATCTTCGGAGAGGCGGATCTCGGCCAACGCCGGCACGCGGCGGTAGTTGCCTTCGGCGCTGCTGGCAGCCACCGCCGTGCGCCCAACCCGGCGCGCCTCTTCGAGCGCCTTTTCGCCCCAACTGCCGCTGACGACATAATCGGCCACTTTGCCCGGCACGAGGAAATTCAGGGGTACCAGGGCGAACTGCGCGCTGGCGCCTCCTTGCATAAACAACACCCGATAGTCGTCGTTCAGACCGAGCAGGGCCTTGAACCGACTTTCGGCGCGCGCATTGATCGCTTCATATTCCTTCGAGCGATGACTCATCTCGAGGATGGACATCCCGCGCCCCTGGTAGTCGAGGAGTTCGGCCTGGGCGCGCTCCAGCACGGCTCGCGGCAACACCGCCGGACCGGGGTTGAAATTGTGTATGGCCATGGGCATGCTCCTAACGTGAACATGGGGGAACCAGGTTCCCCCATCCCCCGCCCGCAGGAGGGTGTGGGAGGGCGCAGCCCTCACGCAGGGGGATGGGGAAACCGGGTTTCCCCACGCCCCCGCCCGTGGGAGGGTGTGGGAGGGCTGCGCCCTCCCAGGAACAACCTGTTTTCATCCCGTCGGGGTGCGGCGCGAGCCGCATGGACGGCTGACGGGCAGGATCGACAGGCGACGCGCCGGCGTTGCCGGGCGCGTCGTCCACGAGTACTTCTGCCGCACAGTATACTCGATACTGCGGAGTTTGTGGCGCGTTCCGGGTGTGACGGAATGTCTTGCGCGCTCCCCCACGCCCGCATCCGGTATAGCCCGCGCAGGCGGGCTTTGCCCCGTAGAGCCGAGGGCTTATGGGTATTAAGAAATGACTCCGCTAACCCTGGTCCTTTGGAGCAGGGGGCTGGGGAAACCTGGTTTCCCCAGCCCCCTCCGGGGCGGTGCGGCGGGCGGCGCCCGCCGCGATCCCGCTGGTCCGTCCGCGGCGGGCAGAACGGCAACGGCCGTCACCGCCGCAGGACCGGCAGCCAGATCAGGGTCGGATTGATGGGCGTGAGCGGGCCATACTCATTGGTCTGACCGCCGCGTTCGACTTCGACCAGCCAGTAGGTGTGCCCGCCACCAGGCATCGCGCCGGTGTCGAGGAAGCTGTAGCGCTCCCCGCCGCTGCTGCTGCCCCGCGCCGCCAGCAGGTTTGGCGTCATACGGCTGGCCGTGGCGCGTGTGCCGTCACTGCTGCGGTAGAGGTAGAAGCCCAGCGTGTTGATCTCCACGCCCGTCTCCCATTCTACCAGCACGCCCGACGGCTTCTGGATCGCCGTAAACCGCTTGAGGGTGATCGGCGTTAGCCGGCTGAAGGTGCGCACGTCCTCGTCGTCCTCAACCCGCACCGGAACCGGCCGGTTTCCGGGCGTGCTGTCAATGTCGAACTCGTTGGCCTGTGAGACCTGGGCGAAGTTGGTAATCTCGCGGTTATCGCCGGGCAGCACCCTGGTGGTGATCAGCAGGAAGGCCGCCCCATTGGGTGGCAGGACCCCCACGGTCCAGCGGCCGGTTCGCGGGTCGTAGGCGCCCTGCGAGGGCGCGGCGCTGACGAAACCGAGTTCTGGTGGCAGCAGGTCCTCGACCTCAACCCCGGTCGCCACATCCGGTCCCCGGTTCACCAGGTTGATCCGCAGCAGGGCGCCGTCGCTGAGCCTGCCGATCACCCGCACCGGCTCCTGGTCCAGTTCCAGATCAATCACCCCGCTGGGCAACGACACGCTGGCGAAGTCGTCCTCATTCGGATTGCCGTTGTTCGGAGTGCTGTCAGGATCGGGCAGATCCGAGGCGATGACTTCAACCGTGTTGACATACGGCGGGCTTCCCGACACGCGGATCACCACCCCCAGCGTGGCGCTCTGGCCCACCCCCAGGGTTCCCACCTCCCACACCCCGGCGGCGTAGGTCCCCTGGCTCGGCGTAGCCGAGATCAGCGTGGCGCCGGGGGGGAGATTCTCACCGACACGGACGCCGGTAGCGATGTCGGGGCCGGCATTGTGCACCCCGATCACGTAGCCGACCTCTCCTGTCGCGCTGGGGCGCGGCTCGACGGCCCGCTTGCTCACCGACAGGTCGGCCAGGGGCGACTGCACGGTAACGGTCGAGCGATCGTCCTCGCCAGGCTGGTTGTTCCCCGGCACGCTGTCGGGATCAGGTTGATCGGAATTGGTAATCTCGGCCAGGTTGGTGAGCGGCCCGGCGCGATCCACCCGCGCCGTAAGCGTCAGCGTCACGGGCACGTCGATCTCGACGCGCCCCACCTCCCAGATGCCCGTAGCCGGCGCGTAGCTGCCCTGGCTGGTCGTGTGACGGAGGTAGGTCAGACCCTCGGGCAGCCGCTCGGTAACGCGGACACTGGTAGCCACCGACGGGCCACTGTTGATCAATTCGATGGTGTAGGTGACCTCGCCACCGAGCGATGGGCGCGTCGTATTGGCGCGCTTGGTCAGCGACAGATCGGCGCTCTGCGGATCGAGCGCTACACTGGACTGGTCATCCTCGTTCGGATCGCTGTTGCCTGGCGTGCTGTTCGGATCGGGCTGGTCAGATCCGGTGACCTCAGCCGTGTTGACGATGCGGGCGAAGCTCAGGACCCGCGCGTTGATCCGCAGTGTGGCGGCCCCGCCGGCCGGTACGCTGCCCACGGCCCAGCGCCCCGAGGCAGGGTCGTAGGCGCCCTGGCTGGTGTTGTGCCCCAGGTACTCGAGACCCGCCGGGAGCCGGTCAGTAACCTCAACGCCGGTTGCAGTGCTCGGGCCGGCGTTGCGCAGCAGCACCGTGTAGACAATCGTGTCGCCGACACGGGGCTGCGGATTGTCAACCGTCTTGACCAGCGAGAGATCGGCCAGATCGCCAGCAACCACCGCGAAGCCCTGATCGTCCTCCGTCGGCACGTCGTTATTCGGCGTACTGTCGGGATCGTACTGGTCGGAGGCGCTGACCTGGGCGATGTTGACAAACGGCCCCGTCCCCAGCACCGTCACCACCAGCGTCAACGTGGCGCGCCCATTCGGCGCCAGCGCGCCCACGTCCCAGCGGCCACTATTCGGATCATAGCTGCCCTGGCTGGGCGTGGCAGACACGAAGCCCAGGCCGATCGGCAGCCGGTCGCTCACCCGCACGCCGGTAGCCTGGTCGGGGCCACGATTGAACACCTCGAGCGTAAAGGTCGCGTTGGCGCCCACGTTGACCCGCGGCGCGTTGACCCGCTTGGTGAGTTCCAGGTCGGCCACATTGGGCGGGAGGCGCACACTGGACTGGTCATCCTCGTTGGGGTCATTGTTGCCGGGGGTGCTATCCGGGTCAGGCGTATTGGATTCGCTCACCTGGGCCGTGTTGACTACCGCCTGGCCGTTCCACAAGGCGGCAATCGTGAGCGAGGCGACCTCATCACGGGCCATCGTCCCGACGGTCCAGACGCCGGTGGCAGGATCATAACTGCCTCTGGTTGGAGACGCACTCTCGAAGCGCAGCCCGTCGGGCAAGCGGTCGCTGACGGCAACGCCGGTCGCGCGGCCCGGTCCGCGGTTACGCAGGGTAACGGTAAAGGTGACCACGCTGTTGGCCCGCAGCGGCGGCGGCGAAGCCAGGGTCTTATTCAGTTCCATATCGGCCACGACGGCGATGGGGGCGATGTTCGTGGCAGTGTTGTTGCTCAGATCCGGGTCGGTGTTATCGTTCGGGCGGCGCACCACGGCGGTATTGGACAGCGCACCCTCGGCGTCGGGATTGAGCCGGCCAACAATGGTATAGGTGATCGCCGCGCCGGGGTCGAGATCCACGCTCGTCTCGATCAGGTTCCCGGCGCCGGCGGCATCACCGCAGCGGCCAACGCCGACGGTGACGGCGCAGGTCCAGGCAACGCCGGTAACCGCGGCGGGCACATCATCCCGGACGCGGGCGCCGACGGCCGGACTCGGGCCGGCATTACGGACCACGACGGTGTACGTGACGTTCTCACCCGGAGTGAGGGTTGGCGGGCTGTGGCTTTTCTCGACCGAGAGGTCAGCTTCAGCCAGCACCACCTGGCCGGTCAGGGTGACGGGCGCGGAGGGCAGGTAGGTCCAGGTATCAATCAGGCGCCGGTCGCCGAAGCCCTGCGTAAACGTACCGCCGGCAGCCGTCGTCCAGCGATGGGCGCCGGGGAGGCCAGGGGCGACCGAGGGCGTGCCCTGGAGCACGCGCCGGGCATCGAGGGACGCGCCGTAGCAGCGCGGATCGGCCACCTGGGCCCGGTCGGGGGGCGGCGGCGCATCGGTTGCCGCGCAGAGCGAGAAATCGTAGGCGCCGCTTCCGGTGTAATTGTACGCATCATCGTAGTACACCAGACTTGGATCCGGATCGCCCGGCCCGGAGGGCGGCCGGACCCGCAGCAGGCGATGGCCATTCTGGTGATTCTCGACGTCAATAAAGGGGAAATGCACCTCGCCGCGGTTCAAGCGCAACTGGGCGCTAAACGACTGGGTGCCGGCGGGCACCCTGGCGCCAGTGCCATCAAGCCCATCCCAGTACACGCGATTGGTCCCATTGTCGGCGGGGCCGTTGATCGTGCGATCGTTGGCGTTGCCAAACACCCCATCGCGATTGATGTCCAGGATCAGGGTATATGACGTGGCGCCCGGGTTGTCGAAAATAAAGTAGCCGCCGAGCGGATTGGTGCCGGCCTGCCCAGGGGTGCCCTCCTCGCCGACGAAGCGCAGATTGGCCGGTTGCGGCGGCGGCTGCGGGGCGGTGAGCAACCAGGTCGTGCCGCTGGCCGAAGGCGCGCTGGCCGGGAGCGTGGGGTCCGGGCCATTCACATCAAAGAAGATCTTGTGGGTAATGGCGTTGGTGGCGAAATTATCGGGCAAACGGGGGTTGTAAATCGTATACCCCGGCGGGAGAGCCTGGTCAAGGTTCCCGCCGACGAGTTGCACCGAGCGATAGATCGGCCGGCCGGCGAGGTCGGTGATGCCCCTGGTATTGGCGAAGAAGATGAAGCCAAACGGGTCGATCCCGTTCATATCCACCTGATAGCCATAACCGTCGTAGGTCAGGATGTAGAACCGGCTGTACAGACCGACCGTGGGCGGGTTGCCGTTGCTGGCGTTACCGCCCATGTTCAGGGCCAGATAATTGGCGAAGACCCGCCCGGGGATCTCGGGGCCAGCCGCGCCGCCCGGCCCCGGCGCGCGCACACTCACGTCCCAGGCAGCGATGGAGAAGTTCTGACGATCGGCGACCCGACCGGCCCACTCCTCATTGGCAAGGATTGGCGGGGAAGGGTTGTTGCCAGGAGGCGCATCCGGATTCGCGCTGATGAAGTCGAATTCCCAGATGCCATCACCGGCAGCGGTTGTTTCCGCCGCGCTGACCACACAGGGCACGTAGCCCCCCGGCGCCGGTTGGGGGCCGGCAAGTTCCTGGGCCAGGTTCTCGATCAGCCCATAGGTTCCGGTGCCACGCTGGGTGCAGCGTCTGGCATCGAGGCGCGGCGGCCAGGTTCCCGGCGGGTCGTTGGGCGCGCGAATGATCACATCGCCCTGACCGAACCCCATCACGCTGGAACCAATAAAGATCTGCTCGCCGGCGCGCGCGAAGGCCTTAATCGTTGACTGTCGCGGGATTCCGGCAGTGGTCAGCGTAGATTGCCACTCCAGAAAGGCCCGATACCCGACGCTTTCTACGGGATCGTCAAACAGATTGCGACTGCCCTCAGCTTGAAGCGACCGCGCGCCGGGCAGCGCCATCAGGATCAGGCTAAGCAAGGCGACCAGGCGAACGACGACGCGCGCAAGCGGTGATGCAGGGCGGTTGATGCGAGGCAACATACTTCCCTCGTTGCTATGGGCCACGAGCCAGACAGATGCACAGACATGGCCCCGCGCAGGTTACAACGAGGGTGCTTGGCGCGGTTGCACTCTACGAAGCGATCGTACTATCGCCAGTGGTCGCCGCATTGTACGTCAAAAGATGCGTCAATTCAAGCCGTTTTTGCACCAAACTAGCGATTTTGACCTATTCTTAATGGTTAATAATTGGGTAAAACACTGCATGTAGTAATCCTGATCATCAGGGCCATCGCATCTCATTCTGCATGGTGATGCCATGCAGGAACACGAACACGTGAGCGCACACTGCTGGTTGGGCTGACACCCCGCTCCAGGTATGCTGCCCGCAGTGACAGCGTCTACCTACCTAGGGAGGGCACGCATGGCCGAGGGGCATTTGGCGAGTATCGCGACGCATTTTGAACACCTGACCGACCCGCGGGTGGAGCGCACCCGCGCCCACAACCTGCTGGATATCTTGACGATTGCGATCTGTGCCATCCTGTGTGGTGCGGAAGGACCAACCGGTATGGAGACCTTCGGCCAAGCGAAGGAGGCGTGGTTGCGCATGATCCTGCCCTTGCCCAATGGCATCCCGTCGCACGATACCTTCAGCCGCGTGCTCGCGCAGCTCAATCCCGCAGAACTCCAGGCCGGGTTTCCGGCGTGGTTCGCGGCGATCCAAACCGCCATCGAGGGAGAACTGATTGCCGTGGATGGCAAGACGCTGCGGAAATCGGCAGCCAAAGCCTGGGGCAAAGCGGCGATCTAGATGGTCAGTGCGTGGGCCATCGTGTGTATTCCTGCTGGGGCAACTCATGGTCGTTCTGGGATGTTCCTGGCGCGCTGGAACGGCGCGCATCCCCCCGCGGCTTCGGTGGGGCAGGCATCTCGCCCGCCTGCGGCGTATCAGACTCTTCCCATAAGAATACACCTTAACTACCCCTCGACATTCTTAGAAGATGTGGTACAATTGTTCTTAACAGTTTTTATCCGATAGCGGAACAAACCACGGAGGACTTTCTTGACTGACGACTTGCTGGAAGGCGCCAAGGATACAAACGGGGTAGATGTATCAGGAGGTTCGCCACCTGCACTACCTATTGAACTGTCACCCGATGAGCGGTATTTCACACTCTTTGCAACTGCTATTCGGAAGTGCCTAGCCTATAAACCGAAGCTTGGTAAGGGGCGTGGGTCAGGCCTGGCAGTGCGGGAGTTTAGGGCTATATACGAGGCAGATCCTTTTTATCACTGGATAGGGTTGGACTCGCCTTTGATGTATGCAGCCCACAAGGCCGCTGGAGGAATGACCTCTGTATACCGGCAAATCGGTATAGGTAGTCAATGGATTTTTTATCAGATGCTCCAGGATTATCTTGGCCTGTCACCGGAACAGGCAACCTGGAGCTACATAGTCGAAGGAGCAAGAGGCAAGCAGCGTAAACTCTCGCTTGATGGCCGCATTGATATAGCCGATGTAACAGACACTGCCACAAAAGCAAGAGTGCAGAACTGGATTAACGAGGTGGCAAACAAGATCGGCTTGCCCGATGACACATTATCCAACATCAAAGGGGTTGTTTTTGAGGTGCGCCAGGGTTACAAAAGCAAAGACTCAAAACGGCAGAACGCCGATATCGCCAATGCGTCAAAAGCATATGCACACTTGTACATCCCAGCGATCGTTTTGTTCTCAACTCAGATCGATAGTGATGTAGCCCATCGCTATCAAGAGAATCTGTGGCTCCTTCTCACAGGTTCCTTACATGGATCTATAACGACAAGTACATATGCATTTTGTCGCAGTGTAGTAGGCTACGATCTAGCCGATTTCTTTACCCGCTATTCACCGCGGATCAAGGCCGAGGTTGAGAACGTGCTCAAGAGTCTACTTTCTGCATAGAGGACAATATGACGCAGCAGCAACTTGGCCTATTCGATCATTTGACGCATAGGGCCAATCTCAAACATACTCGGTATGGCTGGCTTAGGCTAACCCCATCTTACTCTGTGCATCTAGTAGAAAATATACTGGATAATGGTGCATCTAGAGATGCCATAATACTTGATCCTTTTTGTGGCACTGGAACTACTGCTCTCGTATGTGCAGAGAGGGGTATTGCCTCAGATACAACGGATATAAATCCATTTCTTCTTTGGGTAACAGAAACTAAAACACGGGCATATCAGATAGAAGATTTGAATGAATTTATTTTTATTTCAGAAGAAATAGCAAAAAAAATCACAACTCATACCGTTGACAAAGTATGGACACCAAACATCCATCAGATAGAAAAGTGGTGGAGCGAAGATGTACTACAAATCCTTAGTCATATCATGTTTGTTATTCACAGCAATGAGAACACGTATTCACCTCAGGTTCTCAGGTTGCTTAAAGTAGCCTTCTGTAGGGTCATGATTACACACTCGAGTGCCAGCTTTAATCATCAATCCATGTCGTTCAAAAAGCAATACAGTTGTTCGATGTTCAAACATTCGGTTGATGATATCAAGGTAACATGGAGATCAGCAGTAAATGACATTTATAGGGCAGCTCAAAGTATAATACTCTTATCACCAAAGGTGATTTTATGTGATGCACGACAGCTTTCATCTGTGCTTCCACATAATTATTACACCTGTGTTATAACATCACCGCCCTATCCTAATCGCATGAGTTACATCCGGGAGTTGCGGCCATACATGTATTGGTTGGGTTATCTAAACGATGCCAGAGAAGCTGGAGAGCTTGATTGGAAGGCAATTGGTGGCACATGGGGAGTTGCCACCAGTAATGTTGGAAAGTGGCTACCTCCTACTAAAAGAACTATCCCCTACGCCGGATTTACCGGTATTCTTGAAAGAGTAGCAAAGCATAGTGATATACTTTCCCGGTATATCCACAAGTACTTTTATGACATGATTGATCACGTCAACGAACTATTTATCGTGACCAAATCTTGCGGATCAATTCATTATATCGTTGGCAACTCGAAATTCTATGATGTATTGCTGCCTGTTGAGCAGATTTTCGCGGCCTTGTTCGAGGCATCAGGGTTTGTGAATATTAGAATAAAGCCCATTAGAAAGAGAACATCAAAAAAAGAATTGTATGAGTATATCGTCTCAGCAACGAAGCCGTAAGTCCCGCTCATCTTCATCCCCTGTGACCTGAAACGCACCGATTGGGTTGAAACGACACTGCTGCGTGCAGTTTGTGGTATTCTCAGCGCGGCGGGCGTGCTTGGGGCACTATAGGTGTCACAATACCCGTGACGTAAATGGAAGACCCGATGAGCACACTCTATCTGCTGGCAACCTTGCTCCACTACCTGTATGCGTTGGTACTGGCACTGCTACCATCTTAGATTGCGGATTGTAGATTGCCGCTCAATGCAACAGGAAGCGCTCCAGCGCTCACGAGCTTGCCGCGTCTCTATAACGCTCTGGTAGCCACCGACCCTGCCTCTGAACCTGGCTTGGCTCGTGCTGACTATGGCGCAGCGCCCGAAGGTCTGACAGCAGTAGCCCTGGGCAGGGAGCCCAGGCTGTTCGCGAACAGAACAATCGCCATAGAATCATTCAGCGTATGCGGATTGTTGAGTTGCACCGGCGGCTCGGACATAGGTTGGGAGTTCATAGTTCCCCCTGTTTGTTCGTGCGGGATCACCACGAACCTATGTTCGTTGTTAAGGCGGCCCACATCTGTGATCTGCTGAGAATGTACGACTTTTCATGGTCCTGATAGGACTGCTATACAGTGCCCTTATAACAACCACGTTGCAATCAATCGAGGTGCATCAGGAATTACAACATGAACAGGATTAAATACTACTTCAATCTGATTGCGGAGCAACTAGATGTAAAATATAGGCAAGCCAGCACAAGCGGAAATCGCTCAAATATCGGATATAATCGAGAGAAATTCATCGAGATCTTCTTGCAGAAGCATCTCCCAAAAAGATTGTTCGCATTTTTGGGCGACCGGGTAATAGGCTTGCGTGGCGAATCTGACCAGATAGACATAATCGTATCTAATGACATATCGATTCGTTTTGAAGAAAACGAACGAAACTTCATTACAGCCGAAAGTGTTGCGGCAGCGATTACAGTAAAGAGTTATCTAGACAAAGCAGCCATTCAGGATTGCCTCTCAAACCTGGCAAGCATTCCACAGTTTTCGCCCGATATCCTAAGTTTTAAAGCATTGAAGACGGGAGCATTCGAAAGATTCATCGAAAAACATCCGTCTTTATATATTTTTGCCTATGATGGAGTGAACGAAGAGACATGCCTTGATCATATCATGGAGTTCTATAATGTTCATTGTGATATCCCCCGAAATCGATGGCCTTTAGGTATTATCGTTAACAAGAAGTATATAATTAAGCACGTAAGAGAGCCAACAGCAATGCTTGACGGCACGCCTATTCCTGCGCCTTCAATTTACCCCTTCACACTTGAAGAAAGCAATTGGGGTTGGCCTTTCATACACCTCATTGACGATATCACATCTTATGTAAGTTGGCTTTCATACATGAATATACAAATGGAACATTATTTTAATTCGGCATACTTTGTAGAAGAAAACCAAACTCCTGTAAAACCCGAGGCCGAACAGGGATCGTGATGTATTGCAAGCCAGTATACGTCATGAAAAAAAGCCAAAACATCCAAAAACGTTTTATACCAAAAACGCAGCAACCTGACCACGTCGTGCACCCGACGCTGCTGGCGCGGCCCTAACCCAGGCTCGTTTTACCCGCAAACTGCGGTCGCCTTGTGACCAGGCCCGACAGCGCCGCATTGCCCCAGCAGATTTCTGGCACACCGGGCAAATTGGCGATCCACCCGACGGAACGAGGCGCCCGTGCAAGACATTGATACCGCAACGGCACTGCCAGGTACCGTTTTCGCCGCGCTGTACCGCAGCATACGGCTGCCTGCGCCACTGTTGGCTGGCAACGAAGCCAATTCGCCAGCGGTATCGACATTTCGTCACACCCGATCCCGTTGGTCCGCCCACAGCGGGGGCGCGCCCTGTGGTATACTCCCAGGCGACGATCCCGTGGCGGCGCCGCGCGCTCCGCCCTATCACGCCTGCCGCCCTCAGCGACGGGTGCGCGGGTGTGCCTGATGACGCATGCATGTTCTGGTTATCGGCGCTGGTCTGGCCGGTCTGACCTGCGGGCGCGCGCTGTTGCGCGCCGGGCATCAGGTCTCCGTCTTCGAGGCCGACGATGCTGTGGGCGGGCGCGTGCGCTCCGATACCCACAATGGCTTTATCTTCGATCGGGGCTTCCAGGTGCTCTTTACCGCCTACCCCGCCGCGCGCCGGCAACTCAGCTACCCTGAGCTTGATCTGCAGCCGTTCGATCCGGGTGCAATCATCTGTGAGGGTGGCCGCCGGGCCGTCCTCACCGATCCGCTGCGCGACCACGACCCCGCCGCGGTGCTCGCGGCGGCCCTGAGCCTGGTCATCGGCCCCGCCGATAAGCTCCGCACCCTGGCCCTCGCCGCCGAGTTCCGCGGTCGCAGCGTGGATGACCTGCTCGCTGGCCCCGATGAGCCGACCGAGGCCTTTCTGCGCGAACGGGGCTTCAGCCGGGCGGCCATTGATCGCTTTTTCCGCCCTTTCTACGGGGGCATTTTTCTCGACCGTTCCCTCGCCACCAGCGCCAAATGCTTCAAGTTCGACTTCAAGATGCTCAGCGATGGCGATACGGTGGTGCCGGCCCGCGGCATGGGGGCGATCAGCCAGCAGCTCGCCGCCGAGTTGCAGGCGGCCGGCTGTATCCGCCTGAACACCCGGGTCGCGGCCCTCACCACCGAGGCGGAACGGGTCACCGGCGTCACGCTCGCCGATGGCGGCCAGGTGACGGGCGACGCGGTCGTGGTAGCCACGCCTGCGCCCGAAGCCGCCCGCCTGAGCGGCCTGCCCATGCCCGAAGGTTGCGTTGGCACGACCAACCTCTACTTCGCCGGTTCGCGCCAGCTCTACCGGGGCAAGAAACTGCTGCTCAATGCCGCCCCCGACGCCTTTGTGAACAACGCGGTGTTGATCAGCAACGTGGCCCCGAGCTACGCGCCCCCCGGCATGCATCTGCTCAGCGCGACCGTGCTCGGCGTGCCGCCGCTCGACGATGAAGAGCTTTTCGCCCGCGCGCGGGCCGATCTGCGCTGCATGTTCGCCGGCGATCGCGCGGCCCTGCAGGCCCTCGATAGCTACCGCCCCCTGCGGATTTACCGCATCCCCTACGCCCAGTTCGCCCAGCCGCCGGGCCTGCATCCCGGCCTGCCCGACAACCGCAGCGGGCGGCCCGGTCTGTTCTTCGCCGCCGAGTTCACCGAGGCCAGCAGCATCAATGCCGCCATGCTCTCCGGCGAGAAGTGCGCCGCCGCGTTGCTCGCAGGCGGCGCCCAGGGCCGACAATTAAGTTAAGGCGCCGCATGCGGCACGGCCCCCCTCCCAACCTCACCCCGCTGGGGGGAGGAGCCGGACGCTCCCTCGACGGGGGCATAGGCTGAAGCCGGGTTCCCCATCCCGCTCTACCCGGCCGTAGTCGCCTCACCACCCATGATCACCAGCGTCGCCAACCCGACCATCAAGCGCCTCCGCGCCCTGCGGCAGCGCAAGGCCCGCGAGGAGAGCGGGCTGTGCCTGGTCGAGGGCATTCGCCTGGTCGCCGAGGCCGCGCAGTGCGGAGCGGGGGTGGAGCGCCTGCTCGTCGCTCCCGCCCTGCTGACCAGTCCGTTCGCCCGCGACCTGGTGGCCGCCCAGGCCGCCGCCGGAACTCCCGTCCTCGAGGTGTCGCCGGAGGTATTCGCCAGCCTGGCGCAGAAGGAGGACCCCCAGGGGCTTGCCGCGGTGGTGCAGCGGCGCTTCGCCGACCTGGCCGACCTGCCCCGCGACCGGCGCCCCGGCCCGGTGGCGCTGCTCGAACCGGCCGACCCGGGCAACCTGGGGACAATCATTCGCACCGCCGACGCTGTGGGCGCCGCCGGGGTGATCATCCTCGGGCCGGGCGTTGACCCCTACGATCCCACCGCCCTGCGGGCCAGTATGGGGGCCGTCTTCGCCCTGCCCCTCGTGCGCGCCTCGTGGGAGGAGTTCGCCGCCTGGAAACGGGCCACCGGCCTGCCGCTGATCGGAACCTCCGACAAGGCCCCCACCAGCTTCCAGGCCGTCGTCTACCCCCAGCCGGCGGTGCTGCTGATGGGCAGCGAACGCGAGGGCCTGGCGCCCGCGCACCAGGCCCTCTGCGATCTGATGGTCGCCATCCCCATGCGCGGGCGGAGCGACTCGCTCAACCTGGCCGTCGCCACCGGGGTGATGCTCTACGAATTGCTGCGGCAGTGCGATGCCGACGGCGGCGCCCTCCCACACCCTCCTACCGGGTGAGGGTCTGGGGAAACCCGGTTTCCCCAGACCCCTGCGTGAGGGCCAGGCCCTCCCGCGGGCGGGGGTGTGGGGAAACCGGGTTTCCCCACACTCGCACGTGAGGGCGCAGCCATCCCGAACCCTCCCGCGGACGGGGGTAGGGGGGAACCTGGTTCCCCCATGGTCACGTGAGAGTCATGCGCATGGCGCACACTGCCCGATGCAACCGGCCCGAGAGCGCGGGCAGGACGCCCGCGTCGCGGCTCCGCGGGCACGGTGCCGGCCCCCTCCCCAGCCCTCCCCCGCTGGGGGAGGGAGTCCGGCTCCTCCCTCCAGCGGGGGGAGGCTGGGAGGGGGGCGGAACGCGGCGAACGATGGTCACCGCAGCCGTCCATGCGGCTCGCGCCGCACCCCGACGGGATGAACATCCTTCCTGGGAGGGCTGCGCCCGCCCACACCCTCCCACCGGGTGGGGGAATGGGGAAACCCGGGTTTCCCATCCCCTTGCGGGCGGGGGCGTGGGGAAACCCGGTTTCCCCACACCCCTCGCCGAGGGGGTATGTTCACGTTAGACCCACCATGGCATCAATCCGGCAACACCTTCCCCGGATTGAGCAGCCCCCGCGGGTCGAGCCAGGCCTTGATCTGGCGCTGGGCGGCCAGTGAGGTCGGGCCGAGGGCCCGGGGCATGAAGGGCCGTTTCAAGGTGCCGATGCCGTGCTCGCCCGACAGGGTGCCACCCACCTCCAGCGCGGCGGCGAAGACCGCTTCGGCGGCGGGCCAGAGCCGCGCCGTCTCGACGGGGTTCCGCGCGTCGAAGAGGATGTTGGGGTGCAGATTGCCGTCGCCGGCATGGCCGAAGACGGCGATCGGCAGGCCATAGGCCGCCGAGATGGCCTTGATCCGCCGCGCGCATTCGGCGATCCGCGGCAGGGGCACGCAGATGTCCTCGCCGAGGCGGTTGGGGCGCACCCGCCCCAGGGCGACGGAAACCGCGCGCCGGGCCTTCCACAGATGGACCTCCTCGACCGCGTCGCGGGCCAGGCGCACCTCCAGCGCGCCACCGGCCCGCGCCAACCCCGCCAGGCGCGCCGTGTCGGCCTCGACGTCTTCCGGTTCGCCATCGGCGAGCATGAGCAGCATGGCCCCCGTGTCCCGGGGCAGGCCGAGCGGCGCATAGGCTTCCACCGCCGCCAGGGTCGTGTCGTCCAGCAACTCCAGGCCCGCCGGCACGACCCCGGCGGCCATGATCCGCTCGACGGTCGCGCATGCCGCCTCCAGGCCGGCGAAGAGCGCCAGCACGGTGCGCCGGCTGCGCGGCAGGGGCAGCAGCCGCAGCGTCGCCTCGGCGATGATCCCCAGCGTGCCCTCCGCGCCGATCAGGAGCTGGACCAGCCCGTTGTCGGGACCCTGGCCGGTCAGGCCGTCGCCCCAGCGCGCAAGGCGGCCATCGGCCAGCACGGCGGTGATGGCGAGGGCATAGTCGGCGGTCACCCCGTACTTGACGCAGCGCGGGCCGCCGGCGTTGCAGGCCAGGTTGCCGCCGATGGTCGAGACGCTCTGGCTCGACGGGTCGGGCGGGTAGAACAGGCCCACGGCCTCGGCGGCCCGCTGCACCTCGGCGGTGATGGCGCCGGCCTCCACGTGAACCACCTGCTGCTCACGGTCAACGCGGATCTGCTGCATACGGTTCAGGCCGATCACCAGGGCGCCGGGCGAGGGCGTCGCGCCCCCGGCCAGGCCGCTGCTGGCCCCCCGGGCGACGACGGGCACGCCGTGGGCCGCGGCCAGACGCACCAGTTCCGCCAGTTCCGCCGTGGCGCCGGGGAGGGCGACGGCCAGCGCGGGGCCGGCGGGCCGGGCGCTGGAGGCGTCGAAGGCGTAGCAGGCCAGCGCCTCGGCGCTGGTGAGCAGATAGCGCGGGCCGACCACGGCGGCGAGCGCGTCGAGGAAGGCCGCGCGGCGCGCCCCCCCGAGGGCGGGCGCGGGCGCGGGCGGCGCTGGCGCCTCACCCGGCGCGAAGCGCCAGAGCGGGGCGGGCGGCGGCCCCTCCTCGGTCGCCGGGCCGCCCCCCACAGCGGCGGCGCGGGCGCGCAACAGGGCGACGAACTGAGCCGCCTCACCGGGGTGGCCCGCCGTCACCCGCAGGCACAGGCGACCCACCCCGGCGTCGCCCCAGAGCGCCAGCGTGGCGCGGTAGCGGCGCGCCAGGGTCCGGGCCGTCTCCACGAAGGCCGGCAACGCGGCGCGCGGCAGGCTCAGGGCCAGGTCGGCGCCCGCGGCAGCCAGACGTTCCCAGCGCGCCCAGGGCGCCGGTTCGGCCACGCACTGCGCCGCGGCAGCGGCGGCCAGGCGCTCGATCAGCGCCATCTGGCGCGCCAGCGCGGGGGGCCGGCCCTCCAGTTCGGCCAGCAGCAGACCCGCGTCGCCAGTGTCTGCCAGCGCCAGGGCGCTCAGGGCCAGGCCCTCGGCGAGCAGGCGGGCGGCCAGGCGACAGGCGGCGGGCAGGTCGGCGCAACGCAGCAGGCGCGCCTCACGCGCCGCCGGGAGCGGGCGCAGACTGAAGGTCAGATCCCGGGGCGCGCCGAGGTCGAGCGCGCCCCCGGCAAGCGCGCGATGCAGCCCGTAGCCGGTGGCGCGCTTGATGGTGGGGCCGCCGGCGACCAGCGGTTCCGCGGCGCCCGCCTCGAGCGTAGCCGCGCGCAAGTAGCGCCCGATGGGACCGTAGCGCAGCGCCCGTCGCCCGCCGGCATTGCGCGCCACCAGCCCGGCCAGGGACATCCCCGGCGTCAGGGGGAAGATCGGCAGGCACAGACCATGGGGCGCCAGCGCGGCATTGAACTCCTCGATAGGCGTCGTGGCGGGCGCGGTGGCCAGCAGCGCGCCGGGTTGGAGGGCCAGGGTGTGGGTGAGTGACATACGTTTCGAGGTCGAAAAAGGTCATTTCTGGGGAGGGCTGCGCCCTCCCAAACCCTCCCACCGGGTAGGGGGATGGGGAAACCGGGTTGCCCCATCCCCCTGCGGGGCGGGGGCGTGGGAAAACCCGGTTTCCCCACACCCCTCGCCGAGGGCGTGTGTTCACGTTAGACGGTCATGCGCATGGCACACAACGCCGCGATGAACATGACTGGGAGCGCGGGCGAGACGCCCGCGCCACGGCTCCGCGGGCACGGCGCCCTCCCTGACCCTCCCCCACTGGGGGCGGTCACCCGGCTCCTCCCCCCAGCGGGGGGAGGCTGGGAGGGGGGCTGAACGCAGCGAACGATGTTCACCTCAATCAGTGATAAGATGACAGAGGATCACTAACAATCTCCATGTTCATAGGAACCAGGAGTGAGCGCAGCCATGCTTATAGCACTGTTCGGACTCATCGGTTCGATCATCATGGTCATCGTGGGGTTCGCCGTGATCGGCGCGCGGGGTGAAATGCGCAGCGACACGCACACCACGCAAGGCACCCACATCCAGGTCGGCACGGAGGATGTCTTCGGAGAGAAGCGCTGGGGGGTGCATGTTTTCCGGGGCATCCAGAAAGGCGCCGCTTTCTATGCCGAGAAATCAACCGCCGAGATCCTGGCTCTCCTGGCCAGGGGCCGGTTGCGGGAAGCGTGGCCCTGGGCGCTGGCGGCGCTGGGGACCCTGCTGATCTTCTTCTGGGGGCCGCTCATGGTCGGGTTACTGGCCGGTTGGCAAGGACCGGGCCTCTGGGCCTTCGTCGGGTTATTCTTCCTGGGGGCGTTGTGGGCCGCCTTCCCCCGCCGCCGGAAGGATGCCGGGAACGCAGACGAGACTACCGATGCAGAGTGAACGCCAGGCGGCTGCGCGCCTCGAGCGCAGGAAATTTTGGGAAGGGCGCAGCCCCCTGCTTGGGGGCTGGGAACATCCGGTTTCCCCAGCCCCCGCTTCCGACGGACTGCGTTGAGCGGATTTCTCAATAACCATAACCACCAACCCGCCCCTAGCCTGGGCGACGCGCCCGGGAGGCGCTCAGCGCTCCGGCAGAGCCGCACCTGGCAGGCCGCTCTTGTTCGCGACAAACGCCGCGGCCTTCTCGCCGATCTGGCGGAACTGCGCCGAGAGCGCATTGAGTTTGTCAACCCATTCCTGGCGCGGGGTTTGCCCTTCGATAGCTTTGAAATAGACTTGCATGATACAAATCATTGCAACAGGGTCGATCAGCGCTGCCTTGAGCGAGAAAGCAACGACGAGGGCGATGACCAGCGTCCAGAATCCAGCAATGCCCGGCACCCATGCGACGAGCGCCGCTACCGGCGCGATGATCGCCAGAAAGATCGCCAGGGTCAGCACCCACACAAAGACGGTGAGCCATACCGCGTTCTTAAGCAGCAACTTGTAGTTCTGCGCGTAGAGCACCACACCGTCGCGCGCACCTATCCAGGGGTTCTCCTGCCCGGTGCGGATGTTGTAGGCGAGAATTGCCTCATCAACATAGGTCAGTGATAGATTTATCACGGTGGTGACAAAGCCTATCACGTTTTTCACCCCTGGGATCGGCAGGAAACTGCTGAGAGTGAAAACCGCCCTATTGAATGCGCGAAGGATGCCCTTGATGATTTGATCGATCCCAAACAACACCGACGCCTCAATGAAGCGCGTTTTTACGATCCGCATAGCATGGGCGATCTGGTTCCTGCCCCCGGCGATGGTCTGATTGTCGAGGAGTTGCACCAGCGCCGCGATGTGGCCGGCTTTGAGGAGGTAGAGCAGATACTCGCGGGCGAAATAGAGCGCCCCCGAAACCACTCCGAAGCCGATCAATCCACCCCAGAATGCAAACCCCGCTCCGGTTTCCGCATCCTGGAGGATGCGGCCGATCATGTAGCCTATGCCAGCGCCGCCGCCAGTGGCGATGATATAAGCCAGGGCGATGCCGAAATAGACTGCGAGACGCAAGCCGATGAATGGCATGGTGCGAAGCATCAGGTTCAGGGCTTTGCCGACATCGAAGTCCCACATCGTTGCCATACCTCCCTTGTTAATAGAACGTATGGGGTGAAGGGATGAAGAGAGGCCCAACCTCCGCGTGTGACCCCATTCCCCACTCGCGGCGGGGGGCGCTGCCAGCGGTTCACCAGGGGCTGCCTGGCCACTACGGAATGATTGTGGGGGGTTCGCAGCTCTCCGCGCCTCTCCACCGGAAGGCGACCGCGTAACCCCTGTATCATTAACGCCAGCGTGCCGATCACCGGTTGGCCATGGCGGGGAGCAGATACACGTCCTGGCCGCCCCTGGCGATCAGCAGTGGTTCGGGCATCGTGTCACCTTTCCAGGCGGAGCGCGGAGGGCCGCGCCCGCGCCTCGTAAGCGTTCACATTGCTCCTGGGAGCGAAGGCAGCTTACCCGCGTAGACGCAACCCGGGTAGGACGCCCTCGCGCCCAGGCGCGTGGGTTACCCCAGGTGCGAACAGGTACCGCGCCTCCTCCGGGCTGTTGCGCAAACGGTCGTGCAGCGAAACCACGTGGGCATGTTCATGAAGTTCTCCCCACGCGGGGGAACCCGGCGCCCGCCCCCTCACCGCCACAGGGCATCCCAGATATCCTGCAGCGTGGTCTGCACGCCGGCGATGGTCTGGCGGACGGGATCGGGCGACAGGCGCGCATCGAGGCGCGTGCGGGCATCATTGATCACCTCGTTGAGCAGCGCATGCGCCTCGGCGGCGTGGAGGCGGGTGATCAGATCGGCGTACACCTCGATCAGTTCGAAGCGATCGGCCTTGGGCGTCTCGTTCAGCAGATTCTCCAGGATCTGCCGCGTGCGGTCGCGGAAGGTTTCGATGGACATGGCGCGCTTCCCCTTCGCTGCGGAGTAGTTCCTCCATTATACGCCGCCGGGGGGCGAAATGTTGGGGATTGTGGGCAACGGTAGAGTTGCGTCAACTCTTTTGGAGGGGGGTGGGGAAACCAGGTTTCCTCACCCCCTTCCACATTGAAGACGCGCTCAGCAGGTGGCGCTCACCCCTCATCGGGGGCGGCGGGACCAGGGGGCGGGTTGCCGGGCTTGAGCACCTCGCGCGAGCGCCCGCCCTCAGCCGGGCCGACGATGCCCTGTTGTTCAAGCAGATCGATCAACTGGGCGGCCTTGCTGTAGCCGATGCGCAGGCGGCGTTGCAGCAGCGAGGCCGAGGCCCGCTGGTGCTGGCGCACCAGGTCAATCGCCTGGGGGAGCAGGGCGTCCTGCTCATCGGCGCTGAGGAACTCGGCGGGCGGCTTGAACGCCTCATCTCCCTGGGTAGCGGCAGGCGCGGCGGGCGCGGCGGAGGCCGTTGCCGGCGCGGCGGGACGCGGGCCGGGCAGCGTGCCGCTGAAGGGCGGCCCGTTGACGCCGGGGCTGCCGCCGGGCTTCGGCGCGCCGGCCTCCTGGCTCGTCTCGGGCGGCGTGGCCTTGCGCCAGAACTCGACGATGCGCTCCACCTCCCGGTCGGACACATAGGTGCCCTGAATGCGCACGAGCCTGGCCGAGTCGGCGGCCATGTAGAGCATATCGCCGCGCCCGAGGAGCATATCGGCGCCGGGACCGTCGAGGATGACCCGGCTATCCACCTGCGAAGTCACGGCGAAGGCGATGCGTGAGGGGAAATTGGCCTTGATCAGGCCGGTGATCACGTCCACCGAAGGGCGCTGGGTGGCGATGATCAGGTGGATGCCGGTGGCGCGGGCCATCTGCGCCAGGCGGCAGATGTAGGTCTCGGTCTCATCGGGGGCCAGCATCATCAGATCGGCCAGTTCGTCAATGACGATAAGAATATAGGGCATCGGCTCCAGGTCGGAGCGTTTGCGGGCCAGGTGCTTGAAGCCCTCCAGATTGCGCACCCCGTGGCGGGCGAAGATCTTGTAGCGGCGCTCCATTTCGCGGGTGGCCCACTTGAGGGTGGGCACCACTCGTTCCAGTTCCGTCACCACCGGGGCCAGCAGGTGGGGAATATGGTTATAGACGGTCAACTCGACCATCTTCGGGTCAACCAGGATCAGCTTCAACTCATCGGGGGTATGCTTGAGCAGCAACCCGCAGAGGAAGGCGTTGATCGCCACCGACTTGCCCGACCCGGTGGCGCCGGCCACCAGCAGATGGGGCATTCTGGTCATATCGGCGACGACGGGGTTGCCGCTGATGTCCTTGCCCAGGGGGAGTTTCAAGCGCCCGCGGCTGGTCTCGAACTCCTCGCTATCCACCACCTCCCGCAGGCGCACTACGGCAATCGAGGAGTTGGGGATCTCGATCCCCACCGCCGACTTGCCGGGGATGGGCGCTTCGATGCGGATGGACGAGGCTGCCAGGGCCAGGGCCAGATCCTTCTCCAGGGCGGTGATCTTACTCACCTTCACCCCCACCGCCGGCTGAACCTCGAACTGGGTCACGGCCGGGCCAGGGTTGACATTCACCACCTGGGCCTCGACCTTAAAGCTGGCGAGGGTATCCTCGATCGTGCGCGAGAGGCGACGGATCTCACTGTCGCCGATGCGGCTCTCGGGGGCAAGCTGGTCGAGCAGATCGAGGCCGGGGAGGGGCCAGGCGCGGTAAACCGGGGCGGCGACCTCGAAGCCCTCCAGGGCCTCCTGGACGATCTCGCGGGGAGGCGTGGCGGCGCCCGCGGGGGCCGGCGCAGGCGGGGGCGGCGGCGCGGGCGGGGGGGCCTGCGCCGAGGGCGGCAGCGGCGTTTTTGCCGGCGCGGGGGCCGCCGGCGCGCCGGGGCGCTGGAAGAGGCTGGCCCGTGTGGGCCGCGCGGCGATGGGCGTGGGCACAATATCGTCATCGCCGCCCCGGGGCGGAGGCGTGAAGGGCAGATCGGCGTCGGCCAGGGCCGGGCGCGGCGCGGCGCTCCCTTCGGCGGACCGGCGCGGCGCGCTCCACAGCAACTCCCAGAAGGCGCTGAGGCGGGTATACATCCCCGCCAGCAACTCGCGCAACGTCAGGTCAAAGGTCAGCAGCACGCCGGCGAGGCCGAGCACCAGGCTCACCAGCACCCCCGCCGGGCGCCCGATGCCGCGATCAAGCCCCTCGACTACCCAGAAGCCGAACCAGCCCCCGCCTTCGTAGCCCCGCTCACCCAGGGCCCGGGCGTGGGCCGGAAACTCTAGCAGCGCCAGCACGGCGAAGACGATCAGCCCGATGCCGGCGAAGGTGGCCCCGGTGAGTTTCGCGTCGCGAAACTGCTCCTGGATGAGGATCGCCAGCCCCAGCAGGCCGAGGGTGACCGGCACCACGATCGCCCCATTGCCGAAGGCCCGGCGCACCGCTTCGACATACAGCGCGCCGACCCCGCCCGCCACCCCGGTGACGAAAAAAATGATCGTCACCGCGGCCACGGTGATCAGCGTCAGGGCGAACAGATCGCGTTGATGTTCCGGGCGCAGGCTGATAAGGGGCTTCGGCGCGACCCGCGCCCCCCGGCGCCCGTTGCGCCCCTTGCCCGCCGTGGCCCGGCTGCGTGATCCTTTGTTATTGGCCCTGGCCATAGTGTCGCTGGGCGGCCTTGCCGGAATGGAGGCATCCTAACGTGAAAATAGGCCCCAGGAGTGTGGGGAAACCGGGTTTCCCCATCCCCCGCCCGCGGGAGGGCCTCGCCCTCACGCAGGGAGATGGGGGAACCAGGTTCCCCCATCCCCCCGCCCGGTGGGAGGGTGTGGGAGGGCCTTGCCCTCACGCAGGGAGATGGGGGAACCGGGTTCCCCCATCCCTCCGCCCGGTGGGAGGGTGTGGGAGGGCCTTGCCCTCACGCAGGGAGATGGGGGAACCAGGTTCCCCCATCCCCCCGCCCGCGGGAGAGCCTCGCCCTCACGCAGGGAGATGGGGAAACCGGGTTTCCCCATCCCCCGCCCGGTGGGAGGGTGTGGGAGGGCGTAACCCTCCCAAGAAAAACCTTATGTTCATTCCGTCGGTGTGTGGCGGAGCCGCATGGACGGCTGAGGTTGATTATAGCACATCTGCGCGAGCGGGGGTGTCTCGAAGCGCGACGGCGCCCAGGCCCTGAAAAAAGTCGCCAATCCTATTGACAATTTTTAGAAAAAATCGTAAAATCACTCCTGCAATAGCAATTTATTGCAGATAGTTTGGTAATAATTATCAGACGAAGAAGGAGGCGTCCATGATGAGCGTTCCCCTTCGTTCGATACGCGCCGTCCGCGCCATACCACGCCGCTCGCGGGCCCCGGGTGACGAGGGGCCGCGGCGATGGCACTCTGCGTATGCTGTCTGTGGAGGTGAAGGCCGGACCATCAAGCTCGTTTGACAGGAGCAAGTGATGCATCGTCTTATCACGCGTGACCCGGTAAGCGGCGGCGAACTGATCGTCACGCGCCTGGAGTGCCCGCAGAGCGGGATCATCATCGAGGGGCAGTTCAGCCTGGGCTGGATCGGCCGCCTTACCGCGGAACAACTCGATTTTGTCGAGCGCATGGTCAAGAACCGCGGCAACATCCAGAAGCTCGCCGCCGAACTGGATATCGCCTACAACACCGCCCGCGCCCGCCTCGACGAGATCGTCGCCGCCCTCGGCGGCGCGCCCGAAGGCGATGGGCATGCCGACCGCCGCCAGATCCTCGACCGCCTCGCCGCCCGCGAGATCAGCGTCGAGGAAGCGATGAAGCTGTTGAAGGGCGCGTAGTTGGGCCGAAGCAGTGGCTGCGCCACTACTTCACCGCGCCGGGATGGATCGGCTCTATGTTGACCAGTGACGAGCGTGAACGCATCCTGAAGTTGCTCGAGGCGGGCCAGATCTCGGCCCACGAGGCGGCCCAGTTGCTCGACGCGCTGGCCGAGGACCGCCGCGGCGCCGGACGCGCCCCCGCGCGCCTGGTGCGCATTCGGGTGAGCGATCTGCACACGGGCCGCCTGAAGGCCAATGTCACCGTCCCCGTCGGGCTGGTGAACGTCGGTCTGCGCCTGGGCGCGCGGCTCGCGCCGCAACTCAGCGGCTCGGCGCTGGAGGATCTGCTGCGCGCCATCCAGCGCGGCAACCCCGGGCGGCTGCTGGAGTGGCAGGATCTCGAAGAAGGCGAGCGCATCGAACTGCTGGTGGAATAGGCGTTTACGCCCCCCAAGGAGCACATCAATGACCGAACAGCGTTTTCCCGCCGGCCTGGAACCGCGGGTGCGGATCGGCGCGGTACAGGGCGATCTGCGGGTCGAAGCCTGGGACGAGGACTCCATCCTGGTGCGCGCCGCCGCGCCAGGCGAGGTGTATCAGGAGAACGATGAGGTGGTGATTGACCAGGCCGGCGATCTGGTGATCCGCGCCCCGGCGCGCGCCGCCATCGCCCTCGAGGTCTGCCATGGCGACGCGACCCTCAGCGGCGTGCGCCAGGCCGCGTTGACCCGTGTGCACGGCGATCTGCGCCTCACGGCGCTTACCACGGCGCAGGTTGAACAGGTGGGCGGCGACGCGCGCGTCGCCGCGCTGGTCGAACGCTTCAGCGCCGCCGGTATCGGCGGCGACCTGAAGGTCAGCGCTGCCTCGGACGCGACGGTCGCCGTGGGCAGCGTCAGCGGCGACCTGGAGCTTGACGGCGCCCTGGGCGCGCTCCAGGTGGGCCAGGTGGGCGGTGATGCCGACCTCGACGGCGCTTGCGCGCGGGTTGAACTGGGCCACGTCGGCGGCGACCTGGAGCTGGCGCAGGTCAATCAACTCAACGTCGGTTCGGTGGGCGGGGATCTGGAGGTTGAACGGGCCCTCGGCCAGGTCGAGGTCGGCAATGTCGGCGGCGACGCCGACCTGGCGTCACTCGAGGGCACGCTGGCCCTGGCCAATGTCGCCGGCGATCTCACCCTGCGCGCCAGCTTCGCCCCGAACAACCGCACCCGCACGCTGGTGGGCGGCGACGCCCGCGTGACCCTCATCGGCGAGCCGGATCTGACCCTGACCGCCGTGGTGGGGGGCGACATCCGCGGGGTGGCGGTCGGCCAGGGAGACGGGCGCAAGCGCCTCAATCTGCGCTACGGCGCGGGCAACGCCAGCCTCGATCTGGTCGTCAGCGGCGATCTGCGCATCGAGGCCCCCCGCGCCGATAGCCGCAGTTCGCGCGTCGAGAGCGGCTTCAGCGCGGAGTTCGAGCGCGACTGGGCCGAGCTTGGGCGTGATCTGGGTGAACTGGGCCGTGAACTGGGGCGGATCGGCAGCGAGATCGGCGCCGAGATCGCCGCGGCGCTCTCCCGCGAAGGGGTGATCGGCGGCCCGGCCTGGGCCGAGGATCTCGCCCGCGAGGTGGAAGCCAGGGCGCGTGAGTTGCAGCGGCGCGCCGAGCGACACGCCCGCGCCGCGGAGGAGCGCGCCCGGCGCGCCGGTGAACAGGCCCGCGTGCGGGTCAAAATCAATGAGCGCGAGTGGCAGTTCGATCCGCAGCGCCTCGAGCGGATCAAGGAGCAGGCGCGGCGCGCCGCTGCCGAAGGGCTGGTCGGGGCCCTCGAGGCCGTCGAGCGCGCCCTGAGCCGCCTGCGCGTCCCGCCCGACGCCCCCGCGCCTCCCGGCGCCCCGCCGCCGCCTCCGTCCGCCCCATCGCCCGCCACCGGGCAGACCATTCGTATCGAGACGCCGCCGGAGCGGGCCGCGCCCGGCGACATCGAACGCGAACGCGAGGCCATCCTGCGCATGGTCGCCGAGGGGCGCATCTCGCCCGAAGAGGGCGACCTGTTGCTGGAAGCCCTTGGATGAGCGCCGGAAGGTTGTTCCTGGGCGGGCGCCGCCCGCCCATCCCCGCCCACGGGCGGGGGTGTGGGGAAACCCGGTTTCCCCCCCTCCCAGCCTCCCCCCGCTGGGGGGAGGCTCCCGGTTCCCTCCCCCAGCGGGAGAGGGCTAGGGCGGGGGCGGTGTTCGTAGGAGGGCGCAGCCCTCCCAAACCCTCCCGCGGGCGAGGGCATGGGGAAACCCGGTTTCCCCGTGCCCCTGCGGGCGGGGGTGTGGGGAAACCCGGTTTCCCCGTGCCCCTGCGGGCGGGCTGCGCCCGCCCATCCCCGCCCGCGGGCGGGCGTGGGGGAAAGCCGGGTTGCCCCCACCCCAGCCTCCCCCCGCTGGGGGGAGGCTCCCTAACCCTCCCCCAGCGGGGGAGGGTTAGGGAGGGGGCGGTGTTCGTAGGAGGGCTTTGCCCTCCCAAACCCTCCCGCGGGCGGGGGTATGGGGGAACCCGGTTCCTCCATTTTCACGTTAGTGTCTTCCAGAACACCGCCGCCATTGCCACGCGACCGAGACTGGTGAGGGCAAAGAGGCAGGCCAGGCCGGTCAGCGTGATCGGCCCGAGGCTGACGTGGGCGCCGGCGAGCAACATGGCCAGCGCGCCGCCGAGCAACCCCGCCACCAGCGTGCCCAGGCCGGTCACGGCGCTGTAGGCGGCCATGGCCGCCCCGCGGCAGTCGCCCGGCGCGCGGTCCATCAACACATTGGCCAGCCCCTGGGTCAACCCCGGCCAGAACACCCCGGAGAAGATCGCCGTCAGCCACAAGGGCGCGATGTTTGTCGGCGTCGAAAGGATCCAACCCCACGGGAGCGGAACGGTGCCCAGCACACAGGCGACCAGCACCGCGCGGTAGCCATAGCGGTCCTGCAGCCGCCCGACCAGCGGCCCGAAGACCAGCGACACGGCGCTGGTGACAATAGCGGTGAGGCCCAGGGTGGCGAAGCTCAGCCCGAGCGTGTTCAGCCCGTAGGCGCTGAAGAAGGGCGTGGCGATGCCGGTCACCAGGGCCCACCCCGTGCCGGCGAACATAAAGTCGCGAAAGCGGCGGTGGCGGAGAGGCGCGCCCAGGAGTGCCGCCGGATTGGCGCGGGGCCTGGGCCGCAGGGGCGGCTCGGGCTGGCGGGCGATCAGGACCGCGGCCAGCAGGGCCGCCAGGACCGCCGCGCCGAAGATCACCGCGTAGCCCGGCGCCTCATGGCCCGCGGCGCGGAAGGCGTCGAGGGTCTCACCGGCAAGAAAGGTGGCAGCCATGGCCGCGAGCGCCGCGACGGTGTTACGCAGCCCGAAGTAGGCCCCGCGCCGCTGTGGGGGCACCAGGTCGCTCATCCAGCTCATCCAGGCGTTGGCGGCGATGCCGTTGAGGGCGTAGGAACAGGCCAGGCCCACGAAAAAGATCGCCAGTTGCGCCCCGTTCAAAAAGCTGAGCAAGGGCAGGGCCAGCAACAGCGCCCAGATCAAGCGCCCCGCCAGCGCGCCGTACAGCACCAGCGCCCGCCGGTTGCCCATGCGCTCCTCCAGATAGGCCCCGACGAACTGAAACAACTGGCCGATGAAGGGCAGCGCGCCCATCAGCCCGAGTTGAAAGCTGTTGGCCCCCAGCAGTAACGCAAAGCCGGTAAGGAAAACGCTGCCGCCGATTGCGCCCGTGATCGTGATGTGAACGTTGGCGATCGCCCCCTCGAGGATCGAGATGCGCATACCGCGGCGCACCTCCGCGGGCGACAGGGGCGCAAGCGTGGGGATGGAGCCGGTGACTGGCCGGGTGGCGGCAGTGGAGTGCGCGACATGGCGCACGGAGGTTGTAGTGCCCATCGCTAGTTCCTGACTCTCCTGGCAACGCAACGCGGCGCCCAGATGCGCCGCCAGGCCTATCCTACTCCAGATAGTTGATTAGTCAAGTGTTATGAGACTGATACCGGGATGAGACCCTGGGCGGAACAGGCCGCAGTGCTCAAGGTGGGGAAACCGCCTTTCCCCCATACCCCCGCCCCTGGAAGGGATCGGTCCACCCACAACACAATCGTTCGCCACGACGGGGGGTGACGCAGTCGCCTCGCGGCGGGGGCGGGGATGCGGGGAGACTGCGCCTCCCCGACTCCTCCACCAGGGCTACGTCAAAGTCCGGTTAATCGTCCACGCCGTGGGCGTCATGGTCTTTGAGAAAAAATTAATCCGCTATACCGGGCTGGCCGTGGGGCTGATGGTCTTTGAAAAATTAATCCGGTATGCCGGGCTGGCCGTGGGGCTGAAGCCCTCGGCTAGGGAATGCGAAGGCCGCCTGCGCGGCCTGGAGCGGAGTATGTATTCAAAGACCATAAGCTCTCGGCTACGGGATGCGAAGGCCACTCGCGTGGCCTGTGGAGCCCGCGCAGGCGGGCTTCGCAGAGGCTAGCCCGCGGCTTTAGCCGCCGGGCGGAGAACTTTGACGTAGCCCGACCCCTCCACCGTCCGTCCTGTCAATACGAGGGGCGTGTGCTATAATCCAGGTAATCGCCAGCAGGCGACAGGGTTACTTCCGGGAGGCCTGGCGTGAACCTGATGGATATCCTGCTGATTCTGATCTTCTTCGGCACGCTGGCAACGGGGTTTTTCCAGGGCGCCATTCGCCTGCTGGTGCTGATGCTGGCGTTCTACCTGGCCCTGGTGCTGGCCAGCCTCTACTATCCCGCCCTGGGCGAGTTTTTCGTGCGGAACTTCGACGCCGAACGCTTCGTCGGACAGTATCTGGCCTTTTTTCTGGTGTTGTTCCTGAGTTTCGCCCTGCTCGCCATCGCCGGGCTGTACACGTTCCGCTATCTGCGCCTGGCGGGGAGCCTGGAGTACCTTGATCGCATCGTCGGCACGATCCTCGGCCTGTTCTTTGGCGCCCTGATCGTGGGCGTCGTCGCCGCCCTCCTCTGGAACCTGATGATCCTCCGCGGAGGACGTAATATTGACCTGCCGCTGCTGCGCTCCCTGGGGAACAGCGTGGCGAACTCCTTCGTCTTGCAGTATTTTTCCACCGTCGTGCTCCCCCTGGTGTACAACTTCCTCGATCCAGTGCTTCCCGAGGGCGCGGATATTATCTTTGCGGTGCAGTGAGCGCAGCGCAACCCTCTGTCATTTGACAGGACGTACGCGGTGGAGGGGGATGCGCGGAGGCCGGGCCTCCCCGCATCCCCCTGTTCCCGCCCGCGGCGGCCAGGCGGCCTGGCGCAACCCCCACGGCCCTCCCGCCGCGGGCGGGCAACAACCGGTTGGTGGAGGGCCGCAGGCCCTCCACTCCCCCCGCCGGAAGGCGACCGCGGAACTCCTGTGTTATGTGAGGGTACAAAGCGTAGCATAATCCAATGACCATTGCTGATCAGACCATCACCACCCTGGAATTTCCGAAGATCCTGGCCCGGTTGGCCCGCTACACGGCCTTCTCAGCCTCGCGCGAACTGGCCCTGGCCCTGCGCCCGTCAACCGAGGTCGCCGAAGTGGCGCGGGCGCTGGCGTTGACCGGCGAGGCGCGGGCGCTCCTGGAGGAGGTGCCGGGGCTGTCCATCGGCGCGATGCGCGACATTCGCCGCGCCGCGCAGCATACCGCCCGCGGCGGGGTGATTGACGGCCCCAGTTTGCTGGAGGTGGCCGGATCGGTAGCGGCGGCGCGCGCCCTGCGCGCGCGGCTGCTCAAGCTCGACCCGGAGCGCTTCCCCCTGCTGAACGAGCAGGCCGGGGCCATGCCGGTGCTGCCTCCGCTCGAAACGGCGATCGAACGGGCCATTGGCGATGATGGACAGGTGCTCGACGCGGCCAGCAACCGCCTCGCCGAACTGCGGCGCGAGGTGCGGGCCGCCTTCGCCCGTCTGCACGAAAAGCTCCATCACCTGATCACCTCCAGCGCCTACGCCGGCGCCCTGCAGGAGCCGATCATCACCGTGCGCAACGGGCGCTATGTCGTGCCGGTCAAAGCCAGCCACCGCAAGGATGTCCGCGGCCTGGTGCATGACCAGTCGAGCAGCGGGGCCACGCTCTACATCGAGCCGATGGCGGTGGTGGAACTGAACAACCGCTGGCGCGAGTTGCAGGCCGCCGAGGAGGAGGAGGTGCAGCGCATCCTCGCCGCTCTCTCCGAACAGGTGGGCGCAGCCGCGCCGCAACTGGTCGCCACCGTCGAAGCAGTGGCGGCGATCGATCTGGTCTTCGCCAAAGCGCGCTACGCCGCCGATCTGCGCGCCGTGGCGCCCGCCATCAGCCCGGCGCTGCCGCCGCTCACCCCCGGCGGCGGCCCCGAGGCCGCCCCGCTGCTGCTCAGCGAGGCCCGCCATCCCCTCCTCGACCCGGCTACGGTGGTGCCCATCACCCTCTGGCTGGGGGGCGAGTTCCGTATTCTGCTCATTACCGGCCCCAACACGGGCGGCAAGACCGTGGCCCTCAAGACCACCGGCCTGCTCGCCTTGATGGCCCAGGCCGGGCTGCACCTGCCCGCCGCGGCGCCCTCGCGACTGCCGGTCTTCGCCCAGATCTTCGCCGACATCGGCGACGAGCAGAGCATCGAGCAGAGCCTCTCGACTTTCTCCTCGCACATGCGCAACATCGTGTACCTGCTGCGCGCCCTGGAAGCGGAGGAAGCGGAGGCGGCGCGGCTGGGGATGGAGCGCTGCCCGGCCCTGGTGCTGCTCGACGAACTTGGCGCGGGCACCGACCCGGTGGAGGGTTCGGCCCTGGCCCGCGCGATCATCGAACGCCTGCTGGATCTGGGCGTGCTTGCCGTGGCCACCACCCACTACGCCGAACTGAAGGCCTTCGCCTACGCTACCCCCGGCGTGCAGAACGCCTCGGTGGAGTTCGACGTGGAGACCCTCGCGCCAACTTACCGCCTCAGTATCGGCCTGCCCGGGCGCTCCAACGCCCTGGCGATCGCCAGCCGCCTGGGGCTCGATCCGGATCTGGTGGAGCGCGCCCGCGCCACGATCGATCGCAAGGACGCCCAGGTGGAGGATCTGCTCGCCGGTATTCATCAGGAGCGCGAAGCTGCCGGGGCCGCGTTGCGCCGCGCCGAGGAGTTGCGCGAGGACGCCGAGAAGTACCGTGACCGGCTGGAGCAGGAGTGGCGCGCCTTCAACGAGCGCCGCGAGGTCGAAGCCGAGGCCGCGCGCCAGGAGCTGGAAGAGGAACTGCGGGAGACGCGCCTGTTGCTCAAGCGCCTGCGCGACGATTTTCGCAGCGTCTCGCTCTCGCGCGAATGGCTGGAGCAGGCTGAACAGCGCCTCGCCGCCGCTGCGGAGCAGGTCAAAGAGGCCGCGGCCCGCTCGCGCGCCGCGCCGGCGCAGCCCGCCCGTCCCGCTCCCCAGGCCCCGCGGCCGCTGCAAGTCGGCGACACGGTGCTGGTGCGCCCGGTGGGCCTCAAGGGCGAGATTGTCAGCCTTGACCCTGACGACGGCAGCGCGCAGGTGCAGGTGGGCGGCTTCCGGATGAACGTGGACCTGAAGGATCTCAAGCGCGAGAAAGGCGCCCCCGAGGCCGGCCCGCGCCGTGAGTACCGCGCCGAGCACGGCGTCGCGCTCCCCCCCGCGCCCGACGTCTCGATGACCCTTGATCTGCGCGGCTATCGCGCCCACGAGGTCGGCGACCGCCTTGATCGCTATCTGAACGACGCTTATCTGGCCGGGCTGCACCAGGTGCGCCTGGTGCACGGCAAAGGAACAGGCGCCTTGCGCCAGGCGGTGCGCGAGACGCTGCAAGGCCATCCCCTGGTGGCCTCGTTCAGCAGCGGCGGCAGCGATGGCGGCGATGGGGTGACCGTGGCGACCCTGATCGAGCGGTAATCCCCGGACAGACGTGGTACAATACCGTCGCTATGCCCGAACCGCTCGTCTACCTGCTCCTCATCGTCGCTCTCGTGCTGCCGGTGCCGGGCGTCATGCTGCTGCGCCTGCTGTGGCCCCGCATCGGCCAGCGGAGCGTGGCGATCGGCGCGGCGGTGTTGTTCGCCTGCGCTATTCTCAGTGCGTTGATCCTTGCCCGCAGTGAGGTACGGGTGTTGCGTATCGGCAGCTACAGCCTGTTGCTTCCGGGCGCCCGGCCGTTCGATGCGGCCGTGCTGGCGCCGCTGGAAGAGCCGGCTGCCCCGCTCCCGATCGCGCCGACGCCCACGCCGCGCCCCGGCGCCACGCCCACGCCCAGCGCCACGCCCGCAGCCACCGCCACCGTCGAAGCAAGCGCGACGCCTTCACCCACGGCCACGCCGGAACCTACCGCCACCCTCGAACCGACGGCCACCCCCGCGCCGCCTGCGGCGCCCGCCGCGGGCCGGCGCTACGTCGTGCAGGCGGGTGACACTTTTCGCGCTATCGCCGAACGCTTTGGCGTCTCCGTTGCCGACCTGTTGCGCGCCAATAATCTTACGCCCGAACAGGCCGACAATCTCCGCGTGGGCCAGGAGCTGGTGATTCCGTGACCGCGGGCGCTAGAGGGGGCGGTAGAGAGGCTACGCCTCCCCGCCGCCCCTCCGAACGGGACCGATACGTATCTGCACCCACAGGGGAGCAACCGTGTCCACAGCTATCAAGACCATCGAACGCAAACCGCGGGTCGCCAGCGATGCGCCGGCGCCGCTCCTGCTGCTCCTGCACGGCTACGGCGCCAATGAGCACGACCTGTTCGATCTGGCCGATCTGGTTGACCCGCGCTTCCACGTGGTCAGCGCCCGGGCGCCCCTGGCGCTGCCCTGGGGCGGCTTCGCCTGGTACCATCTCAGCGGCGCTCCGGGCCGCCTGATACCCGACCCGCAGACCCGCGCCCAGGCGGCTGACCTGGTCGAGCGCTTCGTCGAGACCCTGCCGGGTAAGATCGGCACCGATCCGCAGCGCACCTACATCCTCGGCTTCAGCCAGGGCGCGATTATGAGCTTCGCCGTGGCGGTGCGCCGCCCGGAACTGGTCGCCGGCCTGGCGCCGATCAGCGGCTACCTCGACCCGGCGCTGCTGCCTCCCACCGGGCTCCAGGGCCTGGAACGGCTGCCCATCCTGCACATGCACGGAACCTACGACGAGATTATCCCCGTCGAGGCCGCCCATATGACCCGCGACATGCTCCGCCTCAGCGCGGCGCGTTACGCCTATCACGAGTATCCCATCGGGCACGGCATCCATCCCGAGGGGATCCAGCTTGTCCAGCGGTGGCTTGCTGAGCGCCTGGCCGAGCCGGTGGAGCGGGGAGCCTGAATCTTATGAGCACCGGGCTGCGGATACCCTTTGGCGATCTGGCACGGCAGGCGGCGGAACTTGACCCCGAGGTGACCGACGCCCTGGCGCGGGTGGTCCGGAGCGGCTGGTACATCCTCGGCCACGAGGTCGCGGCCTTCGAGGCCGAGTTTGCCGCCTTCTGCGGGGCCGGGGCATGTGTCGGGGTGGCCAGCGGCGCCGAGGCCCTCTACCTGGCCCTCACCGCCCTCGATGTCGGCCCCGGCGACGAGGTGATCACCGTCGCCAACGCCTGTGTCTACCAGGTGGCCGCGATTGCGCAGACCGGCGCGCGCCCGGTCTTCGTGGACATTGATCCGGCCACGCACACCCTCGACCCGGCGCTGCTGGAGCCTGCCATCACCCCGCGCACCCGCGTGCTGTTGCCGGTGCATCTCTACGGCCGCGCCGCCGACATGGCGGCGATCTGGTCCATCGCGCGCCTCTACGACCTCCAGGTGGTCGAAGACGCGGCGCAGGCCCACGGGGCCCGCTATCGCGGCCCCGAGGCCGGCACGCTGGTCGGCGGCGGCGCGAGCGCGATCTGCTGCTTTAGCTTTTACCCCTCTAAGAACCTTGGCGCGCTGGGTGATGGCGGCGCCCTCACCACCAGCGACCCGGACCTGGCGGCCCGCCTGCGGCGCCTGCGCATGTATGGCTGGGGCGAGAAGTACATCGCCGTTGAAGCCGGCGGGCGCAACTCGCGCCTCGATGAATTGCAAGCTGCCGCGCTGCGGGTGAAGTTGCGCCGGCTGGCGGCCTGGAACCAGGCCCGCCGCGAGCGAGCCGCCTGGTACCGCGAGTTGCTCGCCGGGCTGCCCCTCGAATTGCCCGCCGATGATCCCGGGCACGTCTATCATCTCTTCGTGGTAGAGTGCGACGCGCGCGACGCCCTGCGCCGCTATCTGCTCGAGGCCGGGATCGGCTGCGATGTGCACTACCCCGTCCCGGCCCACTTGCAGCCGGCCTACGCCACGGCGAGCCAGCGCCAGGGCGCGCTCCCCCATACCGAGCGCGCCGCGACGCGCGTGCTCTCCTTGCCGCTCTTCCCCGAGTTGACCCGCGCCGAGGTGGAAGAGGTGGCCCGGACGGTGCGGGCGTTCTTTGGGTACCATTGAGCTTTGATGTGCGAGGGCTTGCCCCTCCCAACCCTCCCGTGGCAGGCATGTGCGCTCATCCAGACGATCGCTGCGCCGCCTGTGGCGCGATGCTCAGCGGCACGTCCTATGCGCTGATCGATCGCCCCGAGCGCTACTGCGCCCGTTGCATCGCCACCCGGCCCCGCTGCGCCGCCTGCGGCGCGCCCCTCGGCGCTCAGTACTGGCGCCTCCACGATGGGCGCCTGCAGTGCCCCGCCTGCCACCAGGTGGCGATCTACGACCCGGACGTGGCCCGCGCCGTGTTCGACGAAACGGTCGCGGCTGTGGCCGCGCACCTGGGGATGACCCTCAACGTCGGCGTCGCCTTTCGCCTGGTGGACGCGCCGACCCTCGCCGCCCTGCGCGCCGAGGGGCGCCCCGCTTCGCCCGAAGATGAGCGCACGCTCGGCCTGTACCAGCGCCGCGGGCACGTTCGGGTGATCTACATGCTCTACGGTCTGCCGCGTCTGGCCTTCCGCACCACCGTGGCCCACGAGTACGCCCACGCCTGGCAGGCCGAACGCTGCCCGCTCCTGCGCGACGAGGAGTTGCGCGAGGGACACGCCGAATGGGTGGCCTACCGCCACCTGCTCGCGCTCGGCTGCATCCGCGCCGCCCGGCGCATGCTTACCGCGCAGCATCCCTACCGCCCGGCCCTGGAACGGGTGCTCGCCCTGGAGCGCCAACTGGGTGTGGCGGGGGTGACCGCCTACATGACGCGCGCCGAGTAAGACCGTGTCGGATTGTAGATTTTTGATTTTTGATTGCTGTATATTCCACTAAACTAACGTGAAAATAAGCCCTCGGAGAGGGATGTGGGGCAACCCGGTTTCCCCATCCCCCCACCCGGTGGGCGGGTATGGGCGGGCGCGGCCCGTAAGCAGGGGGATGGGGAAACGCGGTTACCAAAGCGTCATAGAGACGCCCCGAGTTCGTGAGCGCTGAAGCGCTTCCTGTTGCATGGAACCGCAATCTAAAATCTAAAATCTAAAATCTAAAACCTAACGCGAACATATGGATCTCACCCCCGAACAACGCGCCGCCATCGAGCACGACGGGCGCCTGGTGATCACCGCCGGGGCCGGTAGTGGCAAGACCCGCGTGCTGGTCGAGCGGTACATCCGGCTGCTCGACGCTGGCGGCGATCCCGATCCCTTCGCCGCCATCCTGGCCGTCACCTTTACCGAAAAGGCGGCCCGCGAAATGCGCGAACGGGTGCGTCTGGCCCTCGAGCGCGGCGCGGGCGCGTCCGGCGCGAGCGCCCGCCAGGCCAGCCTTGTCGCCGCGGTGGAGGGCGCCCGCATCGGCACCATCCATAGCTTCTGCGCCACCCTGCTGCGCGCTCATCCCGTCGAGACGGGCCTCGACCCGCGCTTTGCCATTCTCGACGAGGTGGAGGCCGGGCTGCTCCTCGCCGAGAGTGTGGACGAGGCCCTGCGCGAGGTGGTGAGCGGTCGCGGCGAGGGTGTGGCGGCGGCGCCCACGACGCTGCCCGCCGGGTTGGAGGTGCTGCTGGAGGAGTTCGGCCCCGCCGAGGTGCGCGCCGCCCTGGTGGATCTGCTGCGCGGCGGCGGCGAGACCCGCGCGGCGCTGCGCGCCCTGCCCTCCGACCCCGCTGCCCTGTTGCGGCACTGGCACGAACGCCTGGCCATGGCCCGCGCCGAAACGCTGGAGGAGTTGTTTGCCGGCGCGCCCTGGCGCCAGGCTGCCGCCACCCTGCTGGCCCTGGCCCCCATCGCGCCCGCCGATGACCGGATCGGCGCCCAGGTGCGGGCCATGGCCGCCTGGCTCACCAGCCTCGACCCGCAAGCGCCCGACTTCGCCGCGCTGGATGGGCTCAACCTTCAGGGCGGCAGCAAACGCCTCTGGGGCAATACTGGCGATCTCGACACGGCCAGAGAGGCCCTCCGCACCCTGCGCGAGGCCTACCGCGCCATGGCCGACCTCCTGGCCTTCGCGCCCGACCCGCGCATCGAAGAGCGCGCCGCCCTGGCCACCCTGGCCCTGCGCGACCTGTTCAACCACGCCGACGCGCGCTACGCGCAGCGCAAGGCCGCCCTCGACCGCCTCGACTTCGACGACCTGGAGCGCCGCGCCCGCGACCTCCTGGAGCGCCACCCCCACGTCCGGGCGCGCTGGCGCGCCGAACTCCAGGCCGTGCTGGTGGACGAGTTTCAGGACACCAACGACGACCAGCGGGCCATCATCTACGCCCTGGCCGGGCCGTCCGCCGACCCCGGCGCCGCCGGCCCGCAACTCTTCGTCGTGGGAGACGGGAAACAGTCCATCTACCGCTTTCGGGGCGCCGATGTAAGCGTCTTCCGCGAGGTCGAAGGCGATATTCAGCAATGGGGCGGGAAGCGGCTGGCGCTGCAAACGTCGTTTCGCGCCCACGCGACCCTGGTCGAACTGATCAACCGTATCGGTGAACGGCTCTTCTGGCGGCCAACAGCCCCTCGCCCCTTCGAGACGCCCTACGAACCGCTGACGGCCCACCGGCCCCCGCCCGCCCATCCCATCACCGCCGAATGGCACGTGCTGAGCGACGCCGGCGAGGCCGCCGAGCGTCGCACGGCCGAGGCCGCGCTCCTGGCCGGCCGCCTGGCCGACCTGGTAGCTGGCGCCGCCGGGCCGATCGTCTACGACCCGCAGTTCGGCTGGCGCCCCCCGGCCTATGGCGACATCGCGCTCCTCTTTCAGGCCTCGACCTCCTTTGAGTCCTTCGAGATCGCCCTGCGCGAACGGGGCATCCCCTACCTCACCACCGCGGGACGGGGCTACTACGGACGCCAGGAGGTGCTCGATCTTATCCATCTTCTCCAGGCCATAGACGATCCGAGCAACGAACTGGCCCTGGTGGGCGCGTTGCGTTCGCCCCTGTTCGCCATCGATGACGGCGCGATCATGGCCCTGAAGCTGAGCGGCGCGGCCAGCCTCTGGGAAGCCTTGCTGGCCGCCGTGGAGGACGGCGCCGCCGGCGCCGGGGTGCCGTTCGCCGCGCGGACCCTGGGCGAGTTGCATGCCATGCGCGGGCGCTCCACGGTGGTTGAATTGCTGCGGGCGGCCCTCGACCGCACGGGCTACCTGGCGATCATCAGCGCCCTGGAGGACGGGGAACGGCGCCGGGCCAATGTCGAGAAACTCCTGGCCGCGGCGCGCCTCGCCGGCGGGCGGGGGCTGCGGGCCTTCAGCGAATACCTCGACCTGCTGCTGCGCGTCGAGGCCCGCGAAGGCGACGCGCCCCTGGAGGCCCAGGGCGCCGTGCGCCTCATGACCGTGCATCGCAGCAAAGGGCTGGAGTTCCCCGTCGTCGCTCTGCCTGACCTGGGGCGCGCGCCGCCAGCGCCCCGCGCGCGCTGGCTGGCGCGGCGGGCCTACGGCCTGGCGCTCCAGGTGCGCGACCCGGCTGACGAACAGCGACTCCCCGCCGCCTTCCTGCTCGCTCGCCACACGGAACGCCAGCTCGAGCGGGCCGAGCGCGAGCGCCTGCTCTACGTGGCCCTGACCCGCGCCCGCGACTACCTGATCCTCAGCGGAGCGGCGCAGTCAAAGGGTGACGACGGCTGGCACGCCGCCCTTGCCGCCGCCCTCGGCCACCCGTGGGAGACGGGCGGACCGCCCCCCGGCGCCCTCGGGCCGCTCCTGGTCATGCGGCATGACCTGACGTGAACATAGACTGCTGAAGCAGGGGGATGGCGAAACCGGGTTTCCCCACGCCCCCGCCCCGCAGGGGAATGGGGAAACCGGGTTTCCCCATTCCCCCACCCGCGGGAGGGTCTGGGAGGGCGCAGCCCTCCCAGGAACAACCGTATGTTCATCGCGGCGTTGTGCGCGAATCGCATGGACGGCTGACGTGAACATAGACTGCTGAAGCAGGGTGATGGGGAAACCGGGTTTCCCCATCACCCCACCCGGTGGGAGGGTTTGGGAGGGCTGCGACCCTAAGCAGGGGTCTGAGGAACCGGGTTTCCCCAATCCTGCGGATGCGGGCCGCAGACCCGCGCATGCAGGCCCCGGCTCGCGGGCGGGGGTAGGCGAGCGTGGCCCCCCGGGCCCGCCCACAAGGCAGGGGCGCGGGGAAACCCGGTTTCCCCGCCGTTACCGATCGCTCCATCGGGGCGGGCGCTTCTCCAGAAAGGCGCAGATGCCCTCCTGCGCGTCGGGGAAGGTGGCGTTGAAGGACATCACCTCTTTGGCGTAGGCGTAGGCCTGGTGCTGGGGCATGTTGATCTGCCGGTAGAAGGCCTGCTTGCCCAGACCCACCACCGTGCCGCTGGCGGCGGCGATCTTCCCGGCGAGGGCGCGGGTCGCGCTCTCCAGTTCGGCGGGCGGAACCACCTGGTTCACCAGCCCGAACTCGCGGGCCTCCGATGCCGAAATCGGCTCGCCCGTCAGGAGCATCTCCATCGCCTTCTTCGCCGGCACGGCGCGGCTCAGCGCCACCATCGGCGTCGAACAGAACAGCCCGATCTTCACCCCGGGGGTGGCGAACCGGGCATCCTCGGCCGCTACCACCAGGTCACAGGTGGCCGCGAGCTGGCACCCCGCGGCCGTAGCGATCCCGTGCACCTGGGCGATCACCGGCTGGGGAATGGCCTGTATCGTCTCCATCAACACCGTGCAGACATCGAAGAGCTGGCGGTAAAACTCGGCGCTGCGCCCGCTCATCTCGCTCAAGTCGTGGCCCGCGCAGAACGCCGGTCCCGCGCCGCGCAGCACCACCACGCCGATGTCGCCGCGCCGGCCCACGGTACGGAAGGCGTCGATCAGTTCCTCCATGTGTTCCAACGAGAGCGCGTTGCGCTTCGCGGGCCGGTTCATCGTGATGAACGCCAGCCGGTCGTCAAGCTCGATCAGCAGGTGCTGGTAAGACTGGGACACGGTCGTCATTGACGGTTCTCCTTTGCTTGCAGGACACGGTTTCGCGACGCGGCGCGCTCCACGCGGTACCGGGCGAGGTCCGCCGCTCGCGGTGGGGTCGGGGCGGTCTGGCCGCCCGCTCGGGGTTGCATTGCACCGACCTGCCCTTCCACGGGCAAGTGGATAGGGAAATGGTACAATCACCCGTCAGGAATAGCAAGTCATATCGGGTTCCTCGTGAATGTAGCCCCTCGGAGCGGGATGTGGGGAAACCGGGTTTCCCCACATCCCTGCCCGCGGGAGGGTTCGGCAGGGCGTTGCCCTCAAGCAGGGGTCTGGGAAACCTGGTTTCCCCGGCCCCCGCCCGCGGGAGGGTCTGGGAGGGCGTCGCCCTTCCAGGAACAACTCTTAGTTGTATCCCGTTGGTGTGCGGCGCAGCCGCATGGGAACTGACAGGAGGCCCGCGGTCGCTGCCCCGGCGGGTAGCCCCGCCAACGGGTGAAGCATCACAACCGGTGGCGCCATGCGCATCCTGTGGATCGACCCCTTTCATGGCGGCTCGCATGCCGCGGTCGCGGCGGGCTACGCGGCGCGCGCCGCGCATCAAGTGACATTGTTGACCCTCTCGCAGGCAGGCGGCTGGCGCTGGCGCATGCGCGGCGGGGCCGTCACCCTGGCGCGCATGGCCCGCGCCCTGGGCGAACGCCCCGACCTGATCGTCGCCAGCGACATGCTCGACCTGGCCACCTTTCGCGCCCTGACGGCCGATTGCCTGGGCGGCGCGCCGGCGGCGGTGTACTTTCATGAGAATCAACTGACCTATCCCCTGCCGCCCTCGCGCCAGCGCGACCTGGGCCTGGCCTGGATCAACTACACCTCGGCGCTCGTCGCCGACGCGGTGATCTTCAACTCCGACTTTCACCGGCGCGATTTTCTTGGCGCCCTGGGCGCCCTGCTGAGCCGCTACCACGATCACCAGGAACTGGAGAACGTCGAAGCCATCGCCGCGAAGAGCCACGTGCTGCCGCCGGGGATCGACCTGGCCGCCCTGGACGCTGCGGCGGAGGATCAGGCGCCCGCCGAGGACGGGCCGCTGACCATCCTCTGGAACTCGCGCTGGGAGTACGACAAACAGCCCGGGGCCTTCTTCGCCGCGCTGGAGGCGCTGGAGACGCGCGGGGCCGACTTTCGCCTGATCGTGGCCGGCGAGCACATCGACCCGCGCGCCCCCGCCTTCGCCGCCGCCCGCGAACGCTGGCGCCAGCGCATCGTTCACTGGGGCTACGCCCCCTCGCGCGGGGCCTACGCCGCCCTGCTGCGCCGCGCCGATGTGGTGGTCAGCGCCGCCATCCAGGAGTATTTCGGCATCGCGATCGTCGAGGCCCTCTACTGCGGCTGCGCTCCGGTGTTACCCCGGCGCCTGAACTACCCCGACCTGCTCCCATCCTCGGTGCATGCCACCTGCCTCTATGAAGACCACGACGGCATGGTGAACCTGCTCCTGACCCATTGCCAGGCGCGCCAACGGCCCGACCGCGCCATGTGGCGGGCCATCGCCGCGCCCTACGACTGGGGCCGCCTGGCGCCCCACTATGACACGCTCTTCGCCGCCCTGACGTGAACATGGGGGAACCAGGTTCCCCCATATCCCCGCCCGCGGGAGGGTTTGGGAGGGCTGCGCCCTCCCAAGAAGTATGTTCATCCCGTCGGGGTGCGGCGCAAGCCGCATGGACGGCTGAGGTGAAAACCGTTCGCAGCGTTCTGCCCCCCTCCCAGCCTCCCCCCGCTGGGGGGAGGAGCCGGACTCCCTCCCCCAGCGGGGGAGGGCTGGGGAGGGGGCCGTCACCTTCGTTGCAACGGATTGCCGCTCGAGCAGGGATATGGGGAAACCGGGTTTCCCCCTACCCCCACCCGGTGGGAGGGTTTGGGAGGGCTGCGCCCTCCCAAGAAGTATGTTCACCCCGTCGGGGTGCGGCGCGAGCCGCATGGACGGCTGATAACGAAATTGTCACCTGTGAGTCGCGGACAAGGGGATGCGCAAAACGCCTTAGAAAGCCACGCACAGCTACGATACCCAACAATACTGTTATTGACAGAGACCACGACCAATTGTAGTCTGTAATTATCGCAAGATATCAACAGCGCTCACCTGCTGGCGAGGCGTACAGGCACGCTCAAGGATCGAGATGTCGCTCTTCTGCCATGCTGCAGAGTCTACGACTGCTATCCGCAGCCACCGCGGGATCGATTGGATCTCGCATTTCTCCCCGATCCCCTCCCAGGGGCCGGGAACTGGTGAAACCCGATTTCTCCGGTCTCCTCTCCGAGGAGCCAGGTTCATCTCAGCCGTCCATGCGGCTGCGCCGCACAACGCCGCAATGAACATACGGTTGTTCTTGGGAGGACGAAGCCCTCCCAAACCCTCCCGCGGGTGGGGGCATGGGGAAACCCGGTTTCCCCATGCCCCTCTTCGAGAGCCTATTTTCACGTTAGTTTGTAGCACATTCCAGCGATATTTCCCCCACGGCCCTGGTTCACGTCTGCACTACCTTTGGCGGTGCGGTGAGACTGCGCCCGCCGCACTGCTCCCCAACGCTGACAAGGAACGTTCGCACAGCGAAACGATGTTATAGCGCTAGAGCGAGGAAGTGACCGTGAATTCGCGCACGTTCAGGGTGTTTGTCACCCTTGGTTTGATCGCCATGGCCTCTGGTCTGGTTCTGAGCCTTGGCGCATCAACGCCTGCCGTGGCCCAGGGCGAGCTCTCGCTGCCGGCGTTTCGCGCCCTGGTGCAGGCGACCGATCGCGCAAGCTGGACGGAGACCGCGGCGCTTGCCTCCGGCGCGCAGGTAGGCGTCCTGGTGCAACTGGAGACGCCGCCACTGGCCCTGGTGGGCCATACCTGGAGCCACGCGGAACGCCAGCGCTACCTGGCGCGCCTGCGGGCCGAACAGGACCGCATCGCCGCGCAGGTCGAAGCGCTGGGCGGCAGCGTCCTGGCGCGCTTCGACCACGCCGCCACGGGTCTGGCCGTCACCATTGACGCCGGCGCCGTCGCGGCGTTGCGTGACCTGTCAGGGGTCGAGGGGGTGGTGCAGGTGAAGGATTACGCCGTGGATCAGGGCGCCCGCGACGGCGCGTTGCTCACCCTGGCTGAAGTGTCGGCGCTGATCGGCGCTGATGCGGTGCGTGCCCGGCGCAGCGACGGCACCGGCGTCGACATCGCCCTGGTCGACTCGGGCATTGATTACACCCACGTGAAACTGGGCGGCAGCGGCGACCCGGCCGATTATCGCCGCGCCGCCTGCGGCAACGCTGCCCTGGCCCCGGGCCAGCCCGGATGCGACCCGGCCCTCGACCCTCCCGCCGATCTCTTTCCCAATGCCAAGGTGCGCGGAGGCTATGACTTTGTCGGCGATCTCTGGCCGAACCCCGATCCGCGCTGCGGCGCCCTGCAGGTCTGCATTTTCTTCGACGCCAATCCGATCGACCTGTCCGGTCACGGCACCCAGGTTGCCGATATCGCCGCCGGGTTGCCCGCCAGCCCCGGCGGCGCCGACAGCGGCGTCGCGCCCGGCGCCAATCTGTGGGCCTTTAAGGCCTGCAACGGCGACGCCGGGCTGTGCAACGGCGTCGCCCTGCTGCGCGCTCTCGACGCGGCCCTTGACCTCGACGGCTCGGACCGCGGTCTCTGCACCCCCGGCGTCACCCCGGGGTGCCTGGCCTACGATCCCGCCGATGTTATCAACCTCTCGGTCAGCTTCAGCTACGGCCAACCCGAAGATGCCCTCACCCTCTTCGCCGATCTCGCCGGCTACTACGGGTCGCTGGTGGTGGCCGCGGCGGGCAACGACGGCAACCGGCCCTACATCGTCGGCGCGCCCGCCGCGGCGGATGCCGCCCTGGCCGTTGCCGAGAGCCTCGCGCCCGACAACGGCAAGGAGCGCATCGCGCCGGGCGCCAGCCGCGGGCCGCGCATCGCCGATAATCGCGCCAAACCCGACCTGGCCGCGCCGGGGGCCATTCTGTCGGCCCGGGCCGGCGGCGGCGCCGCGCTGGCGCCCTTCGGCGGGTCGTCGGGCGCGGCGCCGGTGGCCGCCGGCGCCGCCGCGCTGATGATCCAGCAACTCGAGCGCCTCGGCCTGCTCAATCCCAATCCCGGCCTGGGCGACGCGCCCGATGTTCCGCTCTCGCTGGCGCCGTTTGTCAAGATCCTGCTGATGAACCACGGCCAGAGCCTGCTGGCCGCCGAGGGCGATGCGCCGGCGCCCATCACCCTGCAGGGCAGCGGGCGCCTCGATGCCCTGGCCGCCTTCCGCGGGCGCACCCTGGCCTGGGACGCGACCGAACTCGCCGCGCGCCTGGCGGAGGATCCCAACCTCCGCGGATGCACGTTCACCCCGTTGCTCGACCTGCTCAACTACCTGTTGTTCCGCGTCCTGCCCCCCTGCGCCAGCGCCTACCCCTTCGGCGACCCCCTCTTCCGCGCCTGGAACGCCCAGACCGGCAGCGTCTCCTTTGGCTACCAGCCCCTCGCCGCGCCGCAGACGCTGCAACGCCAGGTGGCGATATTGAACTACTCTACAACGCCCCGCAGCTACAGGCTCAGCGCCAGCCTGCGCGCCGGCGGGCCCGGCGTGAGCCTGAGCGTCAGTCCGGAGCGCGTGGATCTGCCGCCGCGCAGCGCCACGCTCGTTACCGTAACCGCGACGATCGACCCGGCCCGGCTGCGGGCCTGGGCCCTCGAAGAGGCCGCCGGGGCCACCTGTGCCCCGGGAGGCGCTGCCGGGGAGTGCGAGAGGGGCGCGGCGCCGTTGGAAGTTGATGGCCTGCTGGTGATTGACGGCAGCGCGAACGACTGCGTCAGCGTGCCGATCCATCTGGTCCCGCGCCGCGTGGCCCAGGTGCGCGTGACCCGGCAGGAGAGCGACCGGCTCGAACTGGCCAATCCGGCGCCCGTTGCCGCTGGCCCGGTCGAGAACTTCGCCCTGGTGGAGATCAGCCCCAACCAGTGCGACGCGCTGAATACAACCACACCCTGCGCCACGCCCGACTACGTTATCGGCTCGCGCCCCGGAAGCGGCGCAAGCCCGGTGGACCTCTCCGGCGTCGGGTTACGCAGCTACAGCGTTCCAGGGCTGAACGCCACCCTGGGGTTGCCGCCGGCGCCCCCGGGCGCCATGCCCGACGAAGTGGTCGAATTCGCCCTCACCGTCTATGATCGGCCCTTCCGCGCCTCGCCCGACGTGCCGGCGCGCTTCGAGGCGCACATTGACGCCAACCGCGACGGTGTCACCGACTACGTGGTGTACAATGCCGCACCCGGCGGGCGCAACAGGCGCCACGCGGTCTTCGTGCGCGCCGTGGGCAGCGCGGCGCCCCCGCGGAGCTATTTCTTCCTCGTGGCCGATTTTAACACCCAGAACTATGTCTTGCCCGTGCCGGCCACGGCGATAGGCCTGCGCAGCGACCGGCCCTTCAACTACTTCGTCCTGGCCTACGACGCCTACTTCCTCAACCGCGGCGCGCCGCAACTCTGGGACTGCTCGCCCGCCCCCGCCCCGACCTGCGGCGCCACCGCCCACACCATGCAAACCGGGCAACTACGCTTCCGCCCCGCGGTACAGGAACTGACGCTCCCCCCCGGCGGCAGCGCCACACTGCCCTTCAGCGCCGACCCCGATGGCCCCGCCGGCTCGCCGTCGCAACAGGGGCTGCTGCTGCTCTTCCGCGATGCCCTCCCCGGGCAGGGATCGGCGGCGGTAGTGTTTCAGGCGGCTATGCGAGAACGCAACATCTCTGAGCACACGATCTTTAATCCTTTCGTCGCGCAGTAACGGCGCATAAGGCCTGTAGGAACCTCGGGCAGGCGGGTCGTTCCACGGCACCTGCTTTGCGCACCCGGCGTCGCCTCCGCCCCCACGGGGGAAACCGGGTTTCCCCGCACCCTCGCCCGCGGGGGGTCTGGGAGGGCTGCGCCCTCCCAGGAACAACCTTTTTTCATTCCCCCTGGGGTGGCATACGGGGAGGCTGCGCCTCCCCGTGTTTTCTCTGCCCCATCCGCGGCGGCCAGATTTCAGGTAGAATCAAGAGCGACGGCCACAGTTCTACAAGGAGCGCACAATGTCCGAGCAGAAGGTCAAGGTCGGGGATATGGCCCCTGACTTCGAGGTGCTGAGCGACACCGGCGAGCCGGTGCGGCTGTCGCAGTTCCGGGGAAAAAAGGTGATCCTCTACTTCTACCCGAAGGACGACACCTCGGGGTGCACCACGCAGGCGTGCGGCTTTCGCGACAACTACCCGACCATCGAGGAGAAGAACGCTGTCGTGCTCGGCGTGAGCCCCGACAGCGTCAAGTCGCACCAGAAGTTCAAGACCAAACACAATCTGCCCTTCACCCTGCTGGTGGATGATCAGCATCGTGTCGCCGAGGCCTATGGGGTGTGGGTGGAGAAGAGCATGTACGGCAAGAAGTACATGGGGGTCGAGCGCTCGCACTTTGTGATTGACGAGGCGGGGCAGGTCGTTCAGGCCGAGATCAAGGTCAAGCCTGCTGAGAGCGCGCAGCGGGCCCTGGCGGCGTTAGGGTGAGCCGGGGGCGTAACTGTTCACACCTGGGGTGACACCCGCGCCTGGGAGCGCGGGCGTCCCGCCCGCGTCGCGTCTCCGCGGGCAAGCTGCCCGCGCGGCCCCGCAATTCCGGCGACGGCCCGGGGAAACCAGGTTTCCCCGGGTATCACAGCAATGGCGACATGAGCCGCGTCAGGTTCTCGAAGAGCCGCTTGCGGAGCGGGCGCCGGCGCCACTCGTCGAGGGTCAGTTCCCGCGAGCGCGCCGCGTAGCCGGCCTCGGCGCGCCGCAGGTCGGCCACCACGCGAGGATCGTAGCAGAGCAGCGTCACTTCCAGGTTCAACTCGGCGGTAGCCGACGAGGGCTTGCGGTTCGCCGGCACAATGAACAGCATCACGAAGGGGATGATCCAGGTGAGGGTCGTCAGCGCCAGGGCGATCCAGGTCCATACCGGGGTCATAGGCAATCCCTGCCATCCCTCAGGCCCGGCGCCCAAACTGGCGCTCGATCTGGGCGGGGGTCATCAAGATCATGGTCGGGCGGCCGTGGGGGCAGGTGCGAGGGCTGGCGCACTGCTCGAGTTGCTGCAGGAGCTGGCGCATCTCTTCGAGCGCGAGGGGCTGCCCGGCGCGCACCGAGGTATGGCACGCGAGGGTGATCAGCACGGCTTCGCGCCAATCGAGGGGGGTGGAGCCGCCCTGACCGGCCAGGCGGTCGGCGAGTTCGTGGAGGGCGCGGGGCAGTTCCTCGAGGGGCAGGGTTGCCGGGGCGGCGCGCACCAGCACCCCATCGCCCCAGGGATCGAGGGCGAAGCCCCAGTCGGCCAGTTGCGCCGCGTTGCCCAGCAGCAGGGCAGTCGCGGCGGGGGCCATCGGCACGGCCTGCGGCAGCAACATCCTCTGCGACTCCACCTGGCCCCGGGCGTGCTGGGCCATGAGCCGCTCGTAGGTAATGCGCTCATGGGCGGCGTGCTGGTCAATCAAATACATGCCCTCGGGGGCCTCGGCCACAATGTAGGTCAGCCCCACCTGGCCCACCACCCGCAGCGGCGGCAGCGACGCGGGCGGCGCCGCCGCGGGCGCGGCAGGGCCGCGTTCAAGCGTCACCGGGGCGGGCGGCGCGTCGTGGCCCCCGCCGGCATGCCCCGCCGGGGCCGGCGCGCCCACGTCCCAGCGGCTGCGCTCGCGATCCCAGGCCGCGGCGCCCGCGCCCCAGGCCGGGGCCTCGGGATCGCGCGGGGCGGGCGCGCCGACCTGGCGCAACTCGAAGCGCCGTTGCAAGGCGCCATCCTCCGCGCTCCAGGCGGGAACCTCGGCCCCCGCGACCAGGGCCTCGCGCACGGCGCGCCCAACCACACTGAAGACGCGGGGGGCGTAGCGAAACTTGACCTCGCTCTTGGTGGGATGCACATTGACATCCACCGCCAGGGGATGCACGCGGATGTCAAGCACGGCCAGGGGATGGCGCCCCTTCATCAGCAGGGTATGGTAGGCCTCCTCCACCACCGCGGCGAGAGCGCCGCGCGGCTGCAGGGCGCGCCGGTTGACGAACAGGTGAAGATAGCCCCGCGAGCCGCGGGTCAGGCCGGGGGGCGACACCAGGCCGGTGACTCGCACGGCCTGCTCGTCGTCGCCGGCGCTGGCCTCGATCGGCAGCAGTTGCCGGGCCACCTCCAGCCCGTACAACTCGACCACCACCTCCCGCAGGTCGCCATTGCCGCTGGTTTGCAGCGCCAGGCGCCCCTCCAGCAGCAGGCTGAAGCGCACCTCAGGGTAAGCCAGGGCGTACTGCTGCACCACGGCGCTGATGGCGCTCAACTCGGTGGCCTCGGAGCGCAGGTACTCGCGCCGCACGGGGGTGTTGTAGAACAGGTTGCGCACGGTGATGCTCGTGCCCGGCGAGCAACCGCGCGGCTGGCGCGCCTGCACTTCGCCCCCCGCGATACGCACCTCGACGCCAGGCTCCTCGCCGGCCGCGCGGGTCACGCAGATCACCTGGGCGACGCTGGCAATCGAGGGCAGCGCCTCGCCGCGAAAGCCCAGGGTGGTGATGTTCCACAGGTCCTCGGCGCTGCCGAGTTTGCTGGTGGCGTGGCGCTCGAAGGCCAGTTCGACCTCGGCGGCCGGGATGCCGCAGCCATCGTCCAGCACCTTGATCTCGCGCAGGCCGCCCCCCCGCGCCTCGACGCTGATCCGCCGCGCGCCGGCGTCCAGGGCGTTCTCGACCAGTTCCTTCACCACCGAGGCCGGCCGTTCAACCACCTCACCGGCAGCGATCTGCGCCGCCACCGTCGCGTCCAGCAAGCGGATCGGCACGGCGACCCTCCCTCATCCCCCGGCATGGGTCAGCCCCGGGTGACCGTTGGAGAAGCGCGGGGAGGCTACTCCTCGCCGCAATCCCTCCAGACGGTTCCTCAGGCGTGAACCTATGCCCTGACGAACCCCAGGATGGAGCGCGAACATCCTTGCGGATGCATTGTAGCAGGTTTGCGCCGGATGGCAACCACCGCATGTGTAAGTGTTCAGATTGCTCCTGGGAGCGCGGGCAGCTTGCCCGCGGAGACGCGACGGGGGCAGGAAGCCCGCGTTCCCAGGCACGTGTCGTACCCCGGGTGTGAACAGCTACCCACATGCTGGTTATAGCCGGCTGATAGACTGTAGGCAAAGAATCCGGGAGGGGCCACAGCCCTCCCTAACGTGAACATAAGCTCTCGGAGAGGGGTATGGGGAAAGCGGGTTTCCCCACGCCCCGCCCGCAGGAGGGTTTGGGAGGGCGCAGCCCTCCCAGGAAGAACCTATGTGCACACTGTTCGTGTACGGCGGAGCCGCATGGACGGCTGAAGTTCTCTTGTCCATCACCGGTTGGAGAAGGAGAGGGAACCCATGGGTTCTCCGTCCCCCTGCCTGAGAGGATAGCGAAGCCTGTATGCTGTCAGCCTTGCTTGCCCTCGCCATCATTATCTTCCAGACCGCGCTGGCCGCGCTGATTAGCGTGCGCTCGCGCGACCAGTTCGCCTCGCGCCTGTTCATCGCTTTTTCCGTCGTTGTGATCGCCATGATCGCCGGCGTGCTCCTGCGCGACGTGGCCAGGGCGCCTGAGGCGGCCTACGTGAGCCTGGCGCTCGCTTCAGCCATGCTGGGATATTACTTCGCCCTGTTGCTGCTGCTGCTCAGCGCGCTGTTCGTTCCGCAATGGTGGGAAGGCCCTACGCCGGTGCGGCGCCCGATCCTCTGGATCAGCCTGCCCTATTTCCTGATCTCCATTGCGATCAGTCTTGACCTCCTCAGCGGACGGGGCTTCATCGTCGAGGGCATCCGCTTCGAGGAGGTCTACCGGCTCAACTACGTCCGCCCGACGGGGATCGTCCTGATCCTGCTCGGAGCGATCGGCCAGATGGTGTTGCTGGCGCTGCTGGGCTTTGCCTTCTTCGATTCGCGTCACCGCCGGGTTCGCCCGGCGATTATCCTGCTGGCCCTGTGCTTCATCCTCTCGTTTGTGATCGGCGCTCTCACCCCGCGACTCGGGCCTGTCGCCAATCTGATCACCCAGATCCAGATCTTTCCCACGGTCGCCGTTCTGGGCTACCTGGCGCTGGGCACGCGGCTCTTCTCCCCCACCCGCGCCGCGCTCGATATGGCCCTGGGCGCCCTGCGCGAGGCCATCGCCGTGACCGACGCCGCCGGCATGATTGTCTTCGCCAACCCCAGCGCCCGGCGCCTGGGCCTCCAGGTCGGCCAGCCGCTTGAGGCCCGCTTCGGCCCGCAGATTCAGAACGCCCTCGACGGGCATTCTCCCGACGCCGAGGGTATCGCCTTCGGCCTGCGCACCGCCGAACACTACCTGGAGGTGGTCGTCGCTCCGGTAAGCGACCGGCGCGACGAGCGCCAGGGCGCCCTGGTGCTCGTCCGCGACGTGAGCGAGACGGCGCGCTACCAGAGCCTGCTTGAAAGCGAACGCGCCCGCCTCGCCGCGACGGTCGCCGATCTGCAGCGCGCCCGGCAGCAGGAGCGGCGCCTGGCCGCCACGGTGCGCTCCCTGTCGCTGCCGCTCATCCCGGTGCTGCCCGGCGTGCTGGTGATGCCCCTGATTGGAGAGTTCAACAGCGCGCGTATGCAAGAGTTCCTCGAGGTGCTCCTGCAGGGCATCGAAACCCGCCGCGCCTCGACGGTCATGCTCGACATCACCGGGCTGGCCCGTCTCGACGCCGAGGGCGCCCAGGGCCTGCTGACGGGTATGCGCGCCGCTTCCCTGCTGGGCGCGCGCTGCATACTGGTGGGGGTGCAGCCCGAGGTGGCCCAGGCCCTGATCGCCACCGGCGTCACCCTCAGCGACGTGCCTACCGCGGCCACCCTCGAGCAGGCCGTGGTCGGACAACTCAGATCGCCCGCGGCGACGCCAGGGCGCAGAGGCGCGACGTATTGAACTCGATGCCACCAGGGCTTTCCGTCATCGCGCGGTCGGGTCAAACGTTCTGCGCAAGGCTCCGCATCCTCAGGGGAGGGTGGGCGTCGCCGGGGAGGGGGTGGGTGTGGAAGGGGTCGAAGTGGCCGCGGGCGTCGGGGGCGCGGCCACTTCCACGGGCATGACCCAGAGCGCGCCGCCGACGCCGATGAGCGCCAGCAGGGTCAGGGCGGCCAGGGCCAGGCCCAGGCGCGAAAGCGGGCGTTCGCGGGGCGCGGCGCGGGCGGCGGGCGCGGCGGTGGGAGGGTCAGCAGGCGTTTCGGCGGGCGGCGCGGCCGGCTCGACCCGTGGCGCGGCGGCGCGGGTGCGCCCGTCCAGTTCGTCAATCTGGGCAATCACCACGGTGATATTGTCAATGCCACCGAGTTCATTGGCCCGATCCACCAGTTCCTGCGCCGCCTGATCCGGCGGCTGCAAACCGGCGATGGCGGCGATCTCCTCATCGCTCACCAGGCCATGCATGCCATCGGTTGAAAGGACCACCGTATCGCCCGCTTGCAACGGTTCGACGAACACATCCACCTCCACCCCGGCGCTATGGCCGAGGGCGCGGGTGATAATATTGCGGACCATAGACGAGCGCGCCTCTTCCGGGGTCATGAGACCAGCGGCAATCTGGTCGGAGACAAACGAATGGTCGCGCGAGATCTGGGTGATCCGCCCACTACGCACCAGATAGGCCCGGCTATCACCGACGTTGGCCACCAACAATTGATCGGCGACAAGCAGCGCGGCAACGCCGGTGGTGCCCATGGTCCCATGGCCCTCGGCGTAGACCCGCGCATTGGCGCTGATGAAGGCCGCGCGCAGCGCCTCGGCGGGAGGCGCGGCGGGATCGAAGGCCGCGATGATCGTCTCGACGGCCAGGGCGCTGGCCACTTCGCCGGCGGCATGGCCCCCCATCCCATCACAGACGACCAGCAAGGTAGCCTCGCCAAACTGCTTGACGCCGTAGGCGTCCTGGTTAACTTCGCGCCGCTTGCCGGGATGGGTGCGGGCGCTGTAGCGTACTCTCATCGGAACGTTCCTTTGCCGCATGCCGGCAGATGTGGCGAGAGTATACCACAGTGGGGCGGAGTGTGCCGTCAGCGCACGGAGCGCGCGAAGAGCAGAATGGCCGCCGCCACCACCAGCAATAGCAGAAAGGCCAGATTGCCCGTCGCGCTGGTATACAGCACGGCGAAGGCGACGAACAGCAGCGCCACGAAGGTGCAGCCGCGCCGCACCCGTCGAACGCTTTCTTCGGCATCGTTGGGATTTGTCATGAGATGTGGTTTCGCTGCGCGAACGTCACGCTCCGCATGGGATCGTGCGCGGCGCCAGCAGATTCCCTGGCGCTGCGCCTGACAGATGTACAATAGTACCATGGGAGGATGGCACTGCCAGGGTGGATACCGTATTGTAATCCTGAAGCAACTATTCTCATCCTTCCAGGCGGGAGCGGGCGTGCTATAATGCTCTGCACACACCGGGGTAATAACATCGGGCGCGACTGGTCCAGTGTATCATACTATCGAGGAAGCCATGTTTGATCAGGACACCTGGCGCGCGCGCATTGCCGAACGGCTCAGCGGTTTTGCCCGCAATCCTCGTCAGGATATTCACATCACCGGCACCGGCTCGTTGCTGGCGTACCTGGCCGTGGGAACCCTGGAGCCGTTCCTCGAGGCCTACCAGCGCGAACCGATCGCCGCGGTGCTGACGCTGGCGGAGATTACCCGTGGTCCGGGGGCCGATCTGATCGTGCGGCGCGCCGGGCAGATGCGCTACCAGGTCGCGCGCCTGATCGAACGCGAGTTGCGCACCCGTCCGGAGATGCGCGCCGCTGTCGAGCAACTCTTCATCGGCCTGCAGGTCATCACCCTGGCTCGCCAGCGGCTCAACAGCTCGCGCGACGAATGGTTCAGGACCACGCTGCTGGCCGAACTCGATGGCTTCACCCCCGGCGAGTTCGCCCATCTGCGGCGCGAACTGATCGACGCGAGCTGGCATTCGCGCTACGAGACGATCCGCAGCCTGCGTAGCCGCCATGGCCACTACAGCACCAGCGATCTGGTGTTGTTGCACGACGGATTGAGCGACAGCGCCTCACACGTGCGCGCGGCGGCGGCGCGGATGCTCGGGCAATTCGCCGGCACGCCCCCGGCGCCCCTGGTCAAGGCCCTCACCCGTGTGGCGCTCTACGACTGCGACCTGGAGACGCGCTTCGCCGCCGCGCGCACGCTTGGCGCCCTGCGCGACCGCATCGCCTCCCCCCAGTTGATCGATTACCTGGGCCAGTGCCTGGTTGACGAAGACAGCTTCGTGCGCTCCGCCGCCGCTATGGCCCTCGGCCAGCTCGGCGAACTCGCCGGCGCCCCGACGCTGATCACCCGCCTCACCGAACTGCTCAGGGATAGCGATGTTTACGCCCGCGAGGCCGCCGCGCGCGCCCTCGGGCGCATCGGCGCCGCCGCCGCCACCACAACGGTGTTCAACGCCCTCACCCGCGCCGTGGAGGACCCCGACGCCAGCGTGCACGAAGCCGCTGTGGAGGCCCTCCGGCAGTTGCGCAAGGTCCGCGCCACCCTCCCCCTCAACACCTCCCGCTTCCCCAGTGAACCGTTAATGGTATAATGAGCGAGTTGTGTCCACGTACCTGCCCCGTCTGAGGAGGGCCGGATATGGAGATCACCCACCGCCGGATGAACCGGGTTGACCTGCTGGAGGTCGCCGGCAGGGTGGACGCGGCGACCGCGCCGCACCTCAAGCAGCAGATCGATAACCTCTTCAACGAGGGGCGTTACCGCATCGTGCTCGACCTGGCGAACCTGGAGTATATCAGCAGCCCCGGGCTGCGCGTCTTGATCGAGGCGCGCAAGCGCGCCCGCGAGTGGAAGTTGACCGACCTGGAAGGCGGCGACATCCGCATCGCCAATCTTCCGCCACGCATCAAAGAGGTCTTCGACCTGACCGGCTTTACCTCTCTCTTCGAGCTTTACAACGATACGGTCGAAGCGGTTGGTTCCTTTTGAACCATCCCATGGACAGCATCACGCTCACCGCCGATCTCGAAGCGCTGGCGCGCATCAGCGCCTTTATCACCGCCGCCGCCGAACGCGCCGGCCTCGACGAGCGGGCCACCTGGCAGGTGCAACTCGCCGTTGACGAGGCCGCGACCAATGTCATCCAGCATGCCTATGATCCCGAGGCGCCCGGCGATATTACCCTCTCCTGGCGCAGTGAGGGCAACCAGTTCATCGTCACGCTGCGCGATTTCGGGCGCCAGTTCGATCCGGGCAGCATTCCCCCGCCCGATCTCTCCTCCCCGCTCGAAGAGCGCCAGGCTGGCGGTCTGGGCATCTACCTGATCACCCGCCTCATGGACGAAGTGCGCTTCGATTTCAACCCCCAGGGCGGGAACATGCTGACCATGATCAAGTACATCGCTCCCGCGAGCGGTGATGACACGCTGACCTTCCCCGTTACCGGGCGGGTGGACGCGGCGACGGCCCCCCAGCTCAGCCGCGCTGTGCACGAGGAGATCGCCCGCGGCGCGCGACGGGTGGTGCTCGATCTCAGCGGGGTGTCCTTTCTCTCCAGCAGCGGCCTGCGGGCGCTGCTGCTCATCCGTAAAGAGTTGATGACCCTCGGCGGCGAATTGCGCCTGGCCGCCCTGCAACCCCAGGTGCGCGAGGTCTTCGACCTGACCGGCTTTACCCAGGTCTTCGCCATCCATCCCGGCGTTGCGGAGGCCCGCGCCGCCTTCGGGCAGGGACGCACGTGAACTGGAAAGCGCCGCAGATCCTTGACGGCGCGGCCCTTCCGGCCGGGCGGCACCCGCGCCATGGCCATCCTCTGGAGATAAGGCGGGGTACCCGGGTTTCCCCACTCCCCTGCCGGGCCACCAACCGTGGGGCCCCCCTCCGGGGGGGCGCTCCCACACGCCCCCGGCCACCAACCGTGGCGCCCCCCGCTGTCCTGACCGCCCTGCCGGCGGGCGAAAGCGCCAGGCGCGTCTATTCGCGCACCGGAATGCCCCGCTCGCCGAGGTAGCGCTTCACATCGGCGATGGTGTACTCGCCGAAGTGGAAGATCGAAGCCGCCAGCACGGCATCGGCGCGCCCCTCGGCGATGCCCTGATACATATGCTCCGGCGTGCCTGCGCCGCCAGAGGCGATCACCGGCACCGGAACCGCCGCGCTCACTGCCCGCAGCAACTCCAGATCGTAGCCCGTCTTCTGGCCGTCGGCATCCATACTGTTGATGCAGATCTCGCCCGCGCCCAGCTCCACGCCGCGACGGATCCACTCGATCGCGTCGAGGCCGGTGGGCCGGGGATTGGCTCCGGTATGGGTAAAGACCGCCCAGCGCGGCGGCTCGCCGGGGGCGCTGACACGCCGCGCATCCACCGAGAGCACGATGCACTGGCTGCCGAAGCGCTTCGCGCCGTCCGCGATCAACTGCGGGTTGAGCACCGCCGCAGTGTTGATGGACACCTTATCCGCCCCGGCGCGGAGCATGCGGTACATATCCTCAACCGTGCGCAAGCCGCCGCCGACCGTCAGGGGAATGAACACCTGCGCCGCGGCCCGTTCGACCACCTCGACCATAATCGCCCGCTCGTCGCTCGAGGCGGTGATGTCGTAGAAGACCAGTTCATCGGCCCCGGCGGCGTCGTAGGCCGCGGCCAGGGCCACGGGGTCCCCCGCGTCACGATGGTTGACGAAGGAAACCCCCTTCACCACCCGTCCGGCCTTTACATCGAGACAGGGGATGATCCGTCGTGTGAGCATCGCGTCACTCCTAACGTGAACATAGGCTCTCGAAGAGGGGGGTGGGGAAACCGGGTTTCCCCGTTCCCCCACCCGCAGGGGGATGAGAGGCGCAGCCCGCGCGCAGGGATGTGGGGAAACCGGGTTTCCCCACGCCCCCGCCCCGCAGGGGCATGGGGAAACCGGGTTTCCCCATGCCCCCACCCGCGGGAGGGTCTGGGAGGGAAAAGCCCTCCCAGGAGAACCCTGTTATCCCCTTACGGATGCGGGCCGGAGGCCCGCGCACCCGGGCCCCGACCTACGGGAGGGTCTGGGAGGGCTGCGCCCTCCCAGGAACAACCTGTTTTCATCCCGTCGGTGTGCGGCGGAGCCACATGGGCGGCTGAGGTGACCATCGTTCGCCGCGTTCCGCCCCCCTCCTAGCCTCCCCCCGCGCTGGGGGGAGGAGCCGGGTGCCCGCCCCCGGTGGGGGAGGGGCAGGGAGGGGGCCGGCACCGTGCCGACGCTCCCGGGCCGTTTGCATCGGGCGTTGGGCGCCATGCGCATGACCGTCTCACGTGACCATGGGGGAACCAGGTTCCCCCATCCCCCCGCCCGCAGGAGGGTTGGGGAGGGCGCAGCCCTCGAGCAGGAGGATGGGGAAACCAGGTTCCCCCATCCCCCCGCCCGCGGGAGGGTTGGGGAGGGCGCAGCCCTCGAGCAGGAGGATGGGGAAACCAGGTTCCCCCGTCCTCCCAGCCGGTGGGAGGGCGAAACGCTCCCAACCCTTCCCTCCGGCCCCTACTTCGGGCGCACCTGACCTTTACGGCCACGTTCCTCGGCGGGAGGCGGCCCGGCGGCGCGGGCCCGGGCCTCCTCCCGCCGACGGCGGGCGTCGGCGATCAGCGCGCGAGTGGCGCAGGTGGCCCAGACCGCCAGCAATGCGGGGGTGAACAACACCATGGGCACGACCAGGATCAGGCTGATCACCAGCACGACCGCCATCAGGAAGAGGGTCACAGCGGTGTAGATCGGGTAGCCGATGGACAGCAGCAGGGCATTGCGCCCGATCAAACCCAGGGCGGGGTCTTCCTGGAGCATGATCAATGGGTAGGCGTACAGCGCCAGGCCGAGCCAGAACAACAACAGGTACAGCCCGAGACCGAGGAGCAAGCCGCCCAGGATCGAGCTGATACCCAGGTAGAAGCCCAGGTTGAAGAGGATCAGCAGCGCCCCGCCGCAGGCGATGAAGGTGATCAGGAGCGTGGGGCGAAGATACAGACGCATGCCGGCGAAGAGATCGGCGATCCTGGTGGCCCGGCCCTCGGTCACGCGGTGGGCGACGTAGAACAGGCCGGCATTGGCCGGGCCGGCGGGGAGAGCGCCCAGCAGAGCGATCAGCAGCGCCGCCAGCGGCGCCCCCTCGGCCAGCGCGCTCAGGGCAAGCGCCCACAGCGGCAGGCTCATCGCTGCCCAGATCAGGCTGCAGACCAGAAGCACGAAAAGGTCGTCGAAGAGGTCACGCAAGGCCTTGCCGAGGGCCTGAAACGGATTACCCATGTCATCGCACCGGGCGGATTATTTTCACTTTTTTCATTATACCAGAAGCCCCCGCCTCAGCCGGTTGCGCCGCGCCAGCGCCCATGCTACAATCCTGAGGTACTACTCTATGTTCCGGGTCCATCCGCGCGAACACCCCCGGTCGCTCCACAAGACGCGGCGATCAGGTCCTCGCGGCGGACCCCCATCGCCCTCCCTGCCCACCTATGGAAGAGCAGACCGTATCCAGAGATCGCCATTCACCCATCCCCGGGCTCGATCCGGAGGCCACGCCGCTCCTGGGCCTGGGGCTTGGCCTCACCGGCCTGGCGCTCGGGTTGCGCCCGCGCCTGGCCCCGGTGCCCCTGGCGCTTACCGCGCTGGCCGCGGCCCTCTACCGCGACCCGGAGCGAGCCACCCCCAACGAGCCCGGGGCGCTGTTCGCCCACGCCGACGGCGTGCTCTTGCGGTTGGAGGAGGTGTACGAGCACCGTTTCATCCATTCGGACTGCCTGCGCCTGGTCGTGGCGATCCCGCCGTTCGATGTGCCGGTCTGCCGCAGCCCGCTTGCCGGGACGGTGCGCGTGGTCGAGCAGGTTAGCGGCGAGTACCGGCCCGCGAGCGACGCCGAGGCGGGTGATCGCAATACCCGCGTGTACATCGGCCTCGATACCGAGTGGGGGCCGATCCTGGTCGCGCTGGTGGCCGGCCCGCTGGGGCGGCGCATTCTCTGCCGGGTGCAGCCGGGCGAGCGGGTCGAGGCCGGCGCGCGCCTGGGCACGGTGCGCTTCGGCGCCCGCGCCGATCTTTACGTGCAGCGCGACGCGGTGCGCCTGATGCTGGCCCCCGGTCAGCACCTGGTCGCCGGGGTCACGCGCATCGGCGACGTGGCGCCCCTGTGAGGGGGAAGACACCGTCCTCCCGGGCAAACCTTATGTTCCACCTGGTCGAATGACGCTCGAACCCCGCGGTCCTGGCGCCGCTTACACCCTGCTCTTCGATGACGATGACGCCTCCGGCTCCGGTCTGCCGGAGGCGTTTCGCGCCATCTACGGCGGCGACTGGCGCCTGCTCGACCCCTCTGACGAGCGCCCCTACGTCTACACCAACTTCGTCGTCTCCCACGACGGGCGGATCTCCTTCGACGAGCCGGGGCATTGCAGCGGCGCCCCGGTGAGCCTCAACGCGCCCCACGACACCTGGCTCATGGCCCTGCTCCGCTCGCGCGCCGACGCCATCCTCACCGGCGCCGCCACCCTGCGCGCAGCCCTGCGCCACCGCTGGACCCACTGGGCGACCTTTCCCACCGATCGTCCGGCCTTCGACGCTCTGCGCGCGGCCGAGGGCCGCGCGCCATTGCCGATCTTCGTGGTCATTAGCGGCAGCGGCGATCTGCCCGCCGGCGCGGCGGCGTTGCGCGCGCCCGGCCAGCCGACCCTCATCGCCACCACTATGGCCGGAGCGGAACGGGCGCGCGCCACCCTCGCCGGCCTGCCCCACATCACCTACCACCTCAGCCCCGGCGAGCGGGTGGACCTGGCGGACCTGGCGCGCCACCTGCGGCAGCAGTGGGGCGCGCGCACCCTTCTCAGCGAGGGGGGCGCCCGAGTCTACGGCGCGCTGCTCGCCGCCAGCCTGATTGACGAGGTCTTCACCACCAGCAGCCCGGTGATCATCGGCAACCGCACGGCCCCCGCCCCCGCCCGCCCCTCGCTGGTCGAGGGCGTGGCCTTTGCCCCCGGGGCCGCGCCGCGCCTGCGTCTGGTGAGCCTGCGCCGGCACGGCGACTATCTGTTCCAACGGGCGCGCTTGCGCCCGTCCTCACGCTAACCACACCCGCACCCCTCCCGCCGGGGGGCCGAGCGCCAATGGCGCCAGCGCCGCACCGCCCCTCGCTGAAAGGGTGGGAAACGTAGAGGGGCGGGAAGACCCTGCCCCTCTACCACTCTATATCCGAGAGAGCGTCCAGAAAGAAACCCGGTTTCCCCAGCCCCCTGCTTAGGGGCGTAGCCCGGCCAGACCCTCCCGCAGACGAGAGCGTGGGGCAACCGGGTTTCCCCACACCCCTGCTTGAGAGCCAGGCCCGCCCGCGGGCGGGGGTATGGGGGACCCGGTTCCCCCATTTCCACGTGAGACGGTCATGCGCATGGCGCACCACGCCGTGATGCACATGACCTGGGAGCGCGGGCGTCCCGCCCGCATCGCGGCGCCGCGGGCACGGCGCCGGCCCCCTCCCTGCCCCTCCCCCACCGGGGGCGGGCACCCGGCTCCTCCCCCTGGCGGGGGGAGGCTGGGAGGGGGGCGGAACGCCGCGAACGATGGTCACCTCAGCCGTCCATGCGATTCGCGCACAACGCCCGATGAACATACGGTTGTTCCTGGGAGGGCTGCGCCCTCCCAGACCCTCCCGTAGGTCGGGGCCCGGGTGCGCGGGCCTCCGGCCCGCATCCGCAAGGGGATAACAGGGTTCTCCTGGGAGGGCGAAGCCCTCCCAAACCCTCCCGCGGGTGGGGGCATGGGGAAACCGGGTTTCCCCATGCCCCTCTTCGAGAGCCTATGTTCACGTTAGGCATGGTTCAAACGCACGTGACCGTTTGCCTCGACACGGGACCACAGGGGAGGTTGTGGGGGGGGGGGGGGCCAGGCCCCTCCACAACCTCCCCGCCAGACTGTCAGGCGCAAACCGCAGGTTTTGAACCATGCCTTAGAACGGGATATCGTCGTCGTTCTCGATTGGCTGGGGTTGATTCCGGGCAGCGGGGCGCGCCGGGGCGCGCGAGGAGGCGCCCGAGGGGCGCTCGACCGCGCCACCGGGGGCGGCGGGAGCACGGCGCGAGGGGGCAGGTGGTGAAGAGGTCGCTTCCGGCTCCTCGACCTCGGGAAGCGCATCGGGCGGGAGGCCACGTTCACTGCGGCTGGAGAGGATGATCATGTCCTGGGCCACCACCTCGGTGGTGTAGCGGTCCTGACCGTCCCGGTCGGTCCACTTGCGCGTTTGCAAACGGCCCTCGACATAGACGCGGGTGCCTTTGGTGAGGTAGGTGTTGCAGATCTCGCCGAGCTTATCCCACGCGACAATGCGGAACCACTCCGTATCCTCATGGGTCCCGCCATCGCGATCCTTCCAGGTGCGATTGCTGGCGACGCGGAACGTCGTGACCGCGCTGCCCTGCGCCGTGTAGCGCATCTCCGGGTCGGCGCCGAGATGACCGGTGAGCTGTACCTTGTTCAGATCCTTCGCCATAGGTGACCTCCTCGTGACACGTAGACACTCGCCCCGACACGTACCGATCGACCGAGTGAATCGAACTGGTGTTCGCAACTATAACACGAAAACATGTGCGCGTCAAGGGGGGCAGACCAGGGCTACCGCTACGACAGACCAGGATCGTAGCCCGCCTCGAGGTCGCGCCGGGCGAAGCGGCGGAAGGCCAGCACCGTGCGCGTGCTGGTGACGCCGGGGATGCGGGCGATCCCCCCGGGCACGGCCTCGTCAAGCGATTCGTAGGCCGTAACGCGCAAGACGGCGATGATGTCCACGTCCCCGGTTACGGAGTACACCTCGGCAACGTGCGGCAGTTCGGCCACGGCCTAGGCCACGTCGCTGATGCGCTGCGCTTCGCAGTGGATCATTACAAATGCGGTGACCATGGGTTTCCTCGCTCTGTGCAACGAAAACGACACGCATTGGCGGCGCTATCTTCCTGAGGTGACCATCGTTCGCCGCGTTCCGCCCCCCTCCCAGCCTCCCCCCGCTAACGTGAACCTACGCCCTCGGCGAGAGGGATGGGGAAACCGGGTTTCCCCACGCCCCCGCCCCGCAGGGGAATGGGGAAACCCGGGTTCCCGATCCCCCCACCCGGTGGGAGGGTTTGGGAGGGCGCAGCCCTCCCGGGAAGGAAGTTCATCCCATCGGTGTGCGGCGTGAGCCGCATGGACGGCTGGTGGGAAGATATGCCTCAGGGAAGGGTCTGGGAGGGTGCCGCCCCGCCAGACCCTGGCGCATCGGCATGCTGCGCGGCGGCCCGCGATCAAAACGGCTCCGGCGGCCGGACGCGCCACAGCATGGGGGCGATCCAGAACCAGGCGGTGTTGGCCAGGGTAAAGGCGCCCATCAATACGACCAGCAGGCGCGCCCACCACCCGCGACGCCAGAGGGCCTCCACGGCCAGCGCCGCGCCCAGCGCCACGACCCAGGCAATGAACATCAACCAGCGGGGACTGTTGGTCACGCCGGCAACGAATGGGAACACGGCGAAGATCAGGGCCACGGCAAGGCTGCCGAGGGCCAGCCAGAGCACCGCTCGTCGCGGGCCAGCGCCGGGCGCCTCGGCCCGCGTGGCGCGCCAGAGCCGCCAGATGCCCCAGGGCATGAGCGCGAGCGGAAAGAGGCCGAAGTGGATGACAAAGCCGTTGCGCCACAGGTTTTGCCACATCAGCGCCCGGTTCGCCGGCTCGCGCCCCGCCACGGCGTTCAACCCGCCCTCGCGGGCGATCTGGAACTGGTTCAGAAACATCGGCGCGTAGGCGCTGTAGAAGCAGATCAGCGCCAGCGCTCCGGCGCCGGCGACTGCCAGCGTCAGGGGCCAGCGCGCGCGCCACGCCCAGGCGTCGCCCCGGCTCGAGGCCCAGATCGCCAGCGTCAGCCCCGTGACCAGGAGGGCGGTGTTGATGAAAAAGCCAAAGTGGCCGAGAAAGACCATGCTCAACAGCAGGCCCACGCCCAGCGTCCACCAGCGCCGCGCGTGCGGCGCGTCGCTCTGCCAGGCGCTCAACCCCAGCGCCAGGGCGGCAATCAGCAGCAGATGGAAGAACTGGGTGTAGATGTGGGTCATGAAGGCCCACCAGGTGGTCATGAAGGTGGCGGCAGTGAAGACATAGATCCCCGCCGCCAGGAGCGCCGCGCGTTGCCCGGTGACGCGAGCCGCGATGGCGTAGACGACCGCGGCGCTCAACGCATCAACCAGCGCGGCGCCGAGTTGCAGCACGGCGCGCGGATGCAGTCCGATCAGGGTGAGCGGCGCGACGAGGCTGTAGGGGCCGGGCGGGTAGGGAAAGTCAACCCCCCGGTTCCTGGAGACGATGACGATCAACCCCCAGACCATGTCGTTGAAGCGATTGTGATGGAAGCCGATATCACCGTGCATGCTGTCGGGGTACAGCCGCCCGCCGTAGCGCAGGGCGAAGCTCAGCGCGATAAACAACGTCAGCCAGCTCAGGCTGAGCGCGTCCAGGGGCAGATGGAGCCGCGCTGCCAGGGCCGGCAGGGCGCGCCGCGCGGCAAGCGCAAGGGGGTAGGCCAGGGCGCAGGCGATCAGCGCCGCCCCGGCGCCGAAGGCCCAGCGTGGCGGGTCGAGCAGCGCCGCCAGGGCCAGCAGCCCGGCCAGCACCCCGACGGCCAGGTAGGTGTGGGCGGGCGGCCTGCCACCGGCACGCTCGCGGGGGGGGTACGGCGTTCCCAGCGCATGGCGCGCGCTCATCCAGGCCAGCGCCGCTGCGCCGAGCCAGGCGCCGAGCGGCGCCCAGGCGGGGGCAACCAGGCCCGCCGGCAGCGCCGTGACCGTGACCAGCCCCAGCGGCACGCCGAGGCGCCGCGGATCGTCGGGCGGGCTGAAGGTCGGGCTGTCCAGGGTCAGATGGAGCGAACCGTCAGCCTGGGCTGCCGGAGGCGCGATCAGCCAGTAGCGGCCCCCGGCGGGCCGCAAAGGCAGCGTCGCCAGCTCCTGATCGCCCGCGAAAACGGTTAGCTCGTGCGGCCCGAGCGTGGCCGGGCCTGGCAGCAGGGTCAGCGAAACCAGCAACCCGCGCCGTCCTACGCCTGGCAGGTGGATGCTGGACCTCCCGGCCGTCCAGCGGAAGGTGCCATAGTCGCCGCGCTCGGCGCCATTGAAGCCGCGCAAGAAGGGCAGGTCGCTGCCCACGCCTTCTTCATAACCGGCGTCAATGCGGTAGTGGAACGGCAGGTGGGGAACCAGGAAAAACACGAGCGCCAGCGCCGCGAGGACGGCGCCCAGATACGGGTGAAGGAGACCCAGCGCCTCGGCGCGCAGCCATGCCAGGGCGGCGCTGCTGGCGGATCGGGAGGCGGCTCGGGGCCGCGCGATCGTTGGCATGCCCATAGGGGCGATTATACCCGATATGCCGGAGGCCCTGCCCGCGGGCAGGGCCTCCGGCAAGGGCTACGTCAACGTCCGGTTAATCGTCCGCGCCGTGGGCGTCGTGGTCTTTGAATGGGAGGGCTGCGCCCTCCCCAACCCTCCCACAAGTGGGGGGATGGGGAAACCGGGTTTCCCCATCCCCCTGCGCACGGGCTGCGCCCTCACCTTCCCGGGGGCGGGGGCGGGGGCGTGGGGCAACCCGGTTTCCCCACACCCCTCGCCGAGGGCGTAGGTTCACGTTAGGGGAAGCCCGGGGTTTCCCGCCACCCTGTCGGCAGGGCGCCGATCACTGATCGTTGTCAGCCGGCAGCTCGGCATCCGCGCCGAAGGCTTCGTCCTCGCCAGACGGCTCTTCCTCGCCGAACGCGCCCTCGTCCGGCTCTTCGCCGCCTTCGGGCGCACCCTCACCGATCAGTTCAAGCAGGCGCGCGCGCACCTTCTCATCGGCGTCGCTGGCAGCGGGCGCCTCGGTCTCGCGGAGGCCGAGGAGCGCCTCGGCCCGTTGCACCTCGGGCGGCGGCGGCTCGGCGGGTGGCGCAGCAGCCCCTTCTTCCATCATACGCGCCATCTCGCCCACCAGGTCATCGCGCCGGCTACCGTCCAGCAGCCGCTTCTCGATGCCCGAACCGGCGGGGATGAGCTTGCCGATGACCACATTCTCCTTCAGGCCGCGCAGGTAGTCGACCTTGCCGTGGATGGCGGCATCGGTCAACACGCGGGTCGTCTCCTGGAACGAAGCCGCCGAGAGGAAGCTGTCGGTGTTCAGCGAGGCCTTGGTAATGCCAAGCAGCACCGTGGCGGCCGTGGCCGGCTCGCCGCCCTGGCTGACAATATCGTTGTTGAGGCGCCGGAACTCCGCGGCCTCGATCAACTCGCCGGGCAACAGGCCGGTGTCGCCCGGCTCTTCGATCCGCACCCGGCGCAGCATCTGGCGCACGATCACCTCGATGTGTTTGTCGTTGATGTTCACGCCCTGGCTGCGGTAAACCTTCTGGGCCTCGTTGACCAGGTACCGCTGGACGGCCTCTTTACCCTGCAGATCGAGCAACTCCTGCGGGTTGGCGCTGCCGTCGGTCAGTTGCTGACCGGCCACGACGCGCTCGCCGTTTTCCACGCGCAGGCGCGCGGTGTGGGGCACCACCAGTTCGCGCTCTTCGCGATCCTCCTGGCTGATCACGATCCGGTCGCCATACACAAAGGCTCGTCCGGCCAGGCGGGCCACAATCTGCGGATCGCTCTGACCGGCGCGGTTGCTCTCGGCGATCACCTGGCCCTCAACCACCTCGCTCTCAGGTTCGACCGTCACGACGTAGCCTTCCGGCACCACATACTCGTCGGTGTACACCTCGGTGGCCACGACGCGCAGGGTGCGCACACCCTCTTCATCTTTGGAGATATGCACCACACCGTCAATCTCGGCCAGCAAGGCCTTGCCCTTGGGCACACGGGCCTCGAAGATCTCCTGCACACGCGGCAAGCCCTGGGTGATATCATCGGCGGAGGCCACACCGCCGGTGTGGAAGGTGCGCAGGGTCAACTGCGTGCCCGGCTCGCCGATGGACTGGGCGGCGATGATGCCCACCGCCTCGCCGATGTCCACCAGCTTGCCCGTAGCCAGATTGCGCCCGTAGCACAACCGGCAGATCCCGTGCTCGGCCTGGCAATTCAGCGGCGACCGCACATAGACCGAGGTTATACCCTTAGCAACGAGCAGCGCGGCCAGTTCCTCATCGATCTCCTGGTTGCGTTCGGCCAGCACCTCGCCCGTCTCGGCATCAACGATCGGGGCGGCCAGCACGCGCCCGATCATGCGCACCTGCAGTCGCTCCATCAACTCGTCATCATCGGCGGCGTGGAGCCATGTGCCGTCTTCCGTGCCGCAATCCTCGATGGTGACGATCACGTCCTGGGCCACGTCCACCAGGCGCCGGGTGAGGTACCCGGCGTCGGCGGTGCGCAGAGCGGTATCGGCCAGACCCTTGCGCCCGCCGTGGGTCGAAACGAAGTAGTCGAGCACCGAGAGACCTTCGCGGAAGTTGGCCTTGATCGGCAACTCGATGATCCGCCCGGTCGGATCGGACATCAGTCCACGCATACCGGCCATCTGGGAGATCTGGTTAATATTGCCGCGCGCGCCCGAGGTGGACATCATCGCCACCGGCCCGAAGGGGTTCAGATTCTCCTTGACGGCGCTAATCGTCTGCTTCGTGGCCTCCTGCCAGATCCGCACCACCTCCTGGTAGCGCTCCTCTTCGGTGATCAGACCGCGGCGGAACTGCTTCTCCACATCAAGGACCGCGGCCTCGGCTTCGCGCACGATATCGTACTTCCTGGTGGGCACTTCGATATCATCAATGCCGATGGTCATACCGCCAAGCGTGGCGTACTTGAAGCCCAGGGCCTTGATCATATCGGCCTGTTGGGCCGTCTTCTCCGAGCCATAAATACGCGCCAGTTCGTCGCGGGACTTGTTGCCGTGGGCCGCGCGGACCTCATCGAGATCGGCCTCGCTGAGGTTCTTCAGGCTGGTGTAATACTGATAGCAGTCGGCGATGATCTCCTTCAGCCCCTTCTTATCGACCAGGCGGTTGCGGAAGCGCAAGGGCGGCAACAACTGGTTATTGAGCAACACGCGTCCGATGGTCGTCTCGAGCAGCATACGCGGCGTCCCATCCTCGGCGGGAGGCAGCGCGCGCATCTGCTCGGCGCGGTCATTCTTGCCCGACAGCGTGCCCTCCATGCGGATCCAGATCGGGGCCTGGATATCCACCAGGCCCTTGTCGTAGGCCAGCATGGCTTCATCAATCGAGGCGAACTTCTTGCCGCTGCCTCTGGCCCCATCGCGCACCATGGTGAGGTAATAGCACCCCAGCACAATGTCCTGCGAAGGGGTGATGATCGGGTCGCCGTGGGCCGGGCTGAGCAAATTGTACTTGCTCAGCATGCGCGTGCGCGCCTCCTCCTGGGCCTTGCGCGAGAGGGGCACATGCACGGCCATCTGGTCGCCGTCGAAGTCGGCATTGAACGCGGCGCAGACGAGCGGGTGCAACTGGATGGCCGACCCCTCGATCAATTTCGCCTCGAAGGCCTGGATCGACAGCCGGTGCAGCGAGGGCGCCCGGTTGAGCAGCACCAGGTAGTCCTGAATCACCTCTTCGAGCACGTCCCACACTTCCGGGCGCACGCGCTCGACAATGCGCTTGGCGCTCTTGATATTATGGGCGAAGCCCTTTTCGACCAGGCGGCGCATCACGAAGGGCTTGAACAGCTCGAGGGCCATCTTCTTGGGCAGGCCGCACTGGTGCAGCGCCAGGTTGGGGCCGACCACGATCACCGAGCGGCCCGAGTAATCAACGCGCTTGCCCAGCAGGTTCTGGCGGAAGCGACCCTGCTTGCCCTTGAGCATATCGCTCAGGCTCTTGAGGCGGTGCTTGCCCTTGCCCGACACGGCGCGCCCGCGGCGGCCATTGTCAATCAGGGCGTCCACGGCCTCCTGGAGCATGCGCTTCTCGTTGCGCACGATGATTTCGGGCGCGTTCAGCTCCATCAGGCGCTTGAGGCGATTGTTGCGGTTGATCACCCGGCGGTACAGGTCGTTGAGGTCGCTGGTTGCGAAGCGCCCGCCGTCGAGTTGCACCATGGGCCGCAGATCCGGGGGGATGACCGGCAGCACGGTGAGGATCATCCACTCGGGGCGGTTGCCGCTCTTGCGGAAGGCCTCGACCACGCGCAGGCGCTTGGTGGCCTTTTTGCGCCGCTGGCCCTGGGTGGTCTGGATCTCCAGTTGCAACTCCTCGGCCAGCCGGTCAAGGTTGACCGTGCGCTCGATCAACTCGCGCACGGCGCCGGCGCCCATATCGGCGCGGAAGACGCCGGGGGCGATATCGCGGAGCTGGCGGTACTCCATCTCGGTGAGGATGCGGCAGACCTTCAGGCTGTCGAGCTGATCGAGCTTCTCCTTCTCCTCACGCACCAGTTGATCCAGTTCGCGCTGCAGGCGCTCGTGGAGCTTCTCCTGTTCCTGGGTGGCCTCATACTCCTTGCGCTCGCGCTCGGCGTCGGTGTACAACTCCGCGTCGGCCAGCTCGCGCTGGCGGCGGGACTCGAGCGCTTCAACCTCCTGATCGACCAGTTCATCGAGCTGATCGAGCACCCGGTCCGTGATCGTCTCGCCTTCCTCGACGATCACCGTGCCACGGAAGGCGACGTCCTCGTCAGCCGGTTCGCCGCTCAACTCTTCGAGACGCTCGCGCAGCTTCTCGGCCTCGGCGACGATCTCCTCGCGCAGGCGCTTGTAATCCTCCTCGATCCGGCGCTGGGTCGAGACCTGGGCGCTCTCCATGCCCCCAAGGTCCTGGGTGAGCAACGTGGACAGTTCGATGCGCTTCTCCTCGGCCTGGCGCTGCAACTTCTCGCGCTTCTCGGCATATTCGGCCTGGATCTGCTCACGGGTGAACTGGCGCATATCCTCCTTCACCTCGACGATCACATACGAGGCGAAGTAGAGCACCCGCTCCAGGTTGCGCGGCGAAATATCGAGCAGCAGGCCAAGGCGGCTCGGCGTGCCCTTCACGAACCAGATGTGGCTCACCGGCGAGGCCAGGTTGATATGCCCCATCCGATCGCGGCGCACCTTGGCGCGGGTAACCTCGACGCCGCATTTATCGCAGACCACGCCCTTGTAGCGGACGCGCTTGTACTTGCCGCAGTAGCATTCCCAGTCCTTCGTGGGACCAAAGATGCGTTCACAGAATAAACCATCACGCTCAGGTTTGAGCGTGCGGTAATTAATGGTTTCAGGTTTGGTGACTTCACCGTGCGACCAGCCCCTGATGTCCTCGGGCGAGGCCAGGCTGATGCGAATCGCATTGAAATCGTTGATCTCGAGCATTGGGCTCACTCCTCTGGCGGCGGATACGCCGCAAAGCGCGCGCAGCGCCCTGGTGCTAGTGCCACGGAGCGTTCACGAGAGGGTGCGGCCCTCCCGCACCTTCCCGGGGGCGGGGGGGGGTGGGGAAACCCGGTTTCCTCACCCCCCTGGGGCCTATGTTCACGTCAGCCGTCCATGCGGCTCCGCCGCACACCGCCGCAATGAACATACGGTTGTTCCTGGGAGGGCTGCGCCCTCCCACACCCTCCCGCGGGTGGGGGCATGGGGAAACCCGATTTCCCCATGCCCCTGCGGGGCGGGGGCGTGGGGAAACCCGGTTTCCCCACTCCCCTGGGGCCTATGTTCACGTCAGGGGAGGGTTTGGGAGCGTTGCCTCCCAAACCCTCCATTTCGGCAGGAGCGACAGGGAACCGGGGGTTGCCGATCATCAGAACTCGCCGCGCTCCATCCCCGACAGGTTAATGCCATCGAGGGCGGCCATATCGCCGTCGATATCGTCGGTGAGTTCCACCGGCTTCTCGTCTTCGCTCAACACCTCGACGCTCAAGCCGAGGGACTGCAGTTCCTTAATCAGCACCTTGAAGCTCTCGGGCACGCCAGCCTCCTGGATCGGCTCACCCTTGACGATAGCCTCATAGGTCTTCACCCGGCCAACGACATCGTCGGACTTAACGGTGAGCATCTCCTGGAGGGTATAGGCGGCGCCGTAGGCCTCCAGGGCCCAGACCTCCATTTCGCCGAAGCGCTGGCCACCGAACTGGGCCTTGCCGCCGAGCGGTTGCTGGGTAACCAGGCTGTAGGGGCCGGTCGAGCGGGCGTGGATCTTATCCTCGACCAGGTGGGCCAGTTTGAGCATATAGGCATAGCCCACGGTCACCGGATGGTCGAACTTCTCGCCGGTGCGCCCATCGTAGAGGGTCACCTTGCCATCCTCGGGCAGGCCGGCCTCGCGGAGCATGGCCTTGATCTGGTCCTCGTGGGCGCCATCGAAGACGGGGGTGGCCACGCGGTACCCCAGGCGCGCGGCGGCCCAGCCCAGGTGGGTCTCGAGGATCTGCCCGATATTCATACGCGACGGCACGCCGATGGGGTTGAGGATAATATCCACCGGGCGGCCATCGGGCAGGAAGGGCATATCCTCCACCGGCAGCACGCGACTGACCACGCCCTTGTTGCCGTGACGACCGGCCATCTTATCGCCGGCGCTGATCTTGCGCTTCTGGCAGAGCAGCACGCGCACGGTCTGGTTCACGCCGACGGGCAACTCGGCGCCATCGTTCCGCGAGAAGACCTTGACATCGATGACCTTGCCACGCACGCCATTGGGCACGCGGAGCGAACTATCCTTCACCTCGCGGGCCTTCTCGCCGAAGATGGCGCGGAGCAGGCGCTCCTCGGCGGTCAGATCCGTCTCGCCCTTGGGCGTAATCTTGCCCACGAGAATATCATTGGGTTGCACCTCGGCGCCGATATAGATGATCCCGCGTTCGTCGAGGTTGCGCAGGCTATCCTGTCCGACGTTCGGAATATCGCGGGTAATCTCCTCAGGGCCGAGCTTGGTATCGCGGGCCTCCACCTCATACTTCTCGATATGGATCGAGGTAAAGATATCTTCGCGCACCAGGCGCTCGGAGACCAGGATAGCGTCCTCAAAGTTCCCGCCCTCCCAGGGCATATACGCCACCAGCACATTCTGGCCGAGGGCCAGTTCGCCATTATCGGTGGAGGAGCTATCGGCGATCACCTCGCCGGCCTGCACCTTCTGGCCGCGCACCACGGCGGGCCGCTGGTTGATGCAGGTATCCTGGTTGGAGCGCATGAACTTGCGCAGGCGATACTCGCGTTCGTGGCCATCGTCCTCCTGGACGACAATACGATCGCCGGTAGCCGCGACAACCACGCCGGACTTGCGCGCCACCACCACCTGCCCCGAATCGCGGGCGGCGCGATACTCCATGCCGGTGCCGACGATAGGCGCATCGGGGCGCAGCAGGGGCACCGCCTGCCGTTGCATGTTCGAGCCCATCAGGGCGCGGTTGGCGTCATCGTGCTCCAGGAAGGGGATCAACGCCGTCGAGACGCTGACCACCTGCTTGGGCGAGACATCCATATAATCAATGCGTTCGACCCGTTCCTGCACGAACTTCTCGGCGAAGCGGCAGGAAGCCGTGGGCTGAACGAAGCGGTTATACTCATCGAGCGGCGCATTGGCCTGCGCGACAACGAAGCGGTCCTCCTCATCAGCGGAGAGGTACTCCGTCTCCTGAGACACAACCGGCTGGATGCGGACGGTTTTGAGCGGCAAGGCGGCGATCTGCTCGGCGAGGGCGCGATTGACCTCCGTGCCGGCTTCGGCGACGACCGCGCCGGTATCCGGATCAACCACATCTTCGCGCAGGATCTGGCCGCGCAACAGGCCCACGGCGATGCGTCTGGCGGTCGCCTCGTCCACGCGGGCGCCTTTAGCGGCGATCAACTCACCGGTGCGCAGATCGCGCACGTCGCGCAGCAACAGGCCGCGCTCCTTCCAGACCGGCGCATTCTCGATGCTGTTGTACACCTTGCGATAGGGCGTCTCCAGGAAGCCCATCTCATTGACCCGCGCGAAGGTGGACATGGTGCCGATGAGACCGATGTTGGGGCCTTCGGGAGTCTCCACCGGGCAGATGCGCCCATAGTGGCTATGGTGCACATCGCGCACCTCGAAGCCGGCGCGGTCGCGAGAAAGCCCGCCGGGACCGAGGGCCGACAGGCGGCGCTTATTGGTCAGTTCGGCCAGGGGATTGGTCTGGTCCATAAACTGGCTCAACTGCGAACCGCCGAAGAACTCGCGCATCGCGGCGACCACGGGGCGGATATTGATCAGGCCGTTGGGCGTGGCGCTCTCAGGATCCTGGAGCGACATACGCTCCTTGACCACGCGCTCGAGGCGCAGCAGACCCACGCGGAACTGCTGCTGGATCAGTTCGCCCACGGTGCGGACGCGGCGATTGCCGAGGTGGTCAATATCATCGGCGCGACCGTGGCCATTGTTCAACAGGATCATCTGCTCCACGATCTTAAAGATATCGCGAGGCAGCAAGACGCGCACATGGAGGCCGGGGGCGTTGGAGGCGCCATCACGGCGCCCGTCGCGCTCCCAGAGGTTCTTATTGAGTTTATAGCGCCCGACCCTGGCCAGGTCGTAGCGCCGCGGATTGAACAGCAGCGACTCGAGCAAGGAGCGCGCATTCTCGAGCGTCGGCGGGTCACCGGGGCGGAGGCGCTTGTACAATTCCAGCAACGCCTCTTTGCTATTATGCACCGGGTCCTTATCCAGGGTTGCCTGGACGTAGGGATGCTCGGGAACGGTATCAACGTGGCGCAGCAGTTCCAGGATCTGCTCATTATGGCCGTGCTGGTCAAGCTCATTATCGGGCACCCAGCGGCCATTGCCGTGCTCATCGGCCTGCCAGGCCATAATGGCCCGCAGCAGGATAGTCACGGGGATCTTGCGCTTGCGATCCACCTTTACACTGATCACATCGCGCTTATTGGTCTCGAACTCCAGCCAGGCGCCCCGGTTCGGGATCAACTTGGCGGAGTGCAGCGAGCGGCCACTGGTCGGCTCCTTCTCGTCCTTAAAATAGACGCCCGGGGAGCGGATCAACTGCGAGACCACCACGCGCTCGGCGCCGTTGTAGATAAACGTGCCATTATCCGTCATCACCGGAAAATCGCCGAGAAAGATCTCCGACTCCTTGATCTCGCCGGTGCTGAGAATGCGCAACTCGACATTGACGCGCAGCGGGGCGGCATAGGTCAGATCGCGCTCACGGCACTGGAACTCATCGTGGCGTGGTTCACCGAACTGGTAGTCGCGGAAGTGCAATTCAAGGTTCTTGCCGGTAAAATCCGTAATCGGCGAGATCTCCTCGAAGAGTTCGCGCAGCCCTTCGCGGCGGAACCACTCAAAGCTGTTGACCTGGGTCTCAATGAGGCGCGGCAACTCGATCGCGTCGTGGATGCGGGCGAAGGAACGCCGTTCGATGCGGCGGAGGCGTCGCCCGTTCACACCCTGATCAATCGGCGCGATCAACGGCTGAAGCACCACAGACTCAATCAACGGGGGCATACTCACCTCTTCATCAATCGTTGGCGGGCGATCATTGGGCGACAGCGTACACCTGGGGACGCTGTGAGCGGGCGCGGGTAAAAAGCAGAATAGCCGGTCCCGAAGACGCCCCAACCAGGGGACAGTCTCAGAACTGGCGCGACAGGAGCAGGTAAATTAGCGGCGCGCGCCGTGCGGCGCAGCGCATGGTGAGTAGACAAAAGTGGTCAATAATTGCGTCCTGCGGGAAGGGCTCATCCGCCACCCTGGAGAGCCATACCCAATCGTGACAGGAAATGATACCATTCGCAGGGAGTTTTGTCAATACCGACAAGGCACAATTTCGCGCGCGCCTCTGTATTGTACCACAAGATGCGCCGCGCTGGGGAGGGATCGCAAGGCGGGCATGGAGCCACGTTATGGTCTTTGAGAAATTCATCCGCTAACGTGAACATACGCCCTCGGCGAGGGGTGTGGGGAAACCGGGTTGCCCCATGCCCCCACCCGGTGGGAGGGTTTGGGAGGGCTACGCCCTCCCAGGAAGTATGTTCATCCCGTCGGGGTGCGGCGCGAGCCGCATGGAGGGCTGAAGAAATATCAGCTATCCGCCCCCTGCCCGGCGGCTCACGCCGCGGGCTCGTGAAAGCGAAGCGCACCTGCGCGGGCAAGCGCCGTCCATGTGGCTGCGCCGCACCCCGACGGGATGAAGATGAAGGTTCCTCCTGGGAGGGTGCAGCCCGCGCGATGGGCACTTTGCAAAATAATGTTGCATTCTGTGCAAGATATTGACATGGCGTTGCTATTAGGATAAAATACAGGAGGATTTAAATATTTGTTGCAAGAATAATTCAGGGACCGACGGCGCGCCGTCCGCGCCCCGCACCGGCCACCTGGGTGCAGAGGGTCCTATGCACACCAACGACGACCGTTCCCAACACCTCGCCGCCATCGATGAGCTCATCCGCCAGCTCATCTGGCAGAGCCACAAGCAGTTGCTCCAAACCCTGAGCCGCCCTGATATCGGGCTCACCCTGCCGCAAATGGTCACGCTCTTCGCCATTCGTAGCGCGGGGACCTGCCGGATGAGCGAACTGGCCGAGATTACCCAGCAATCAGCAGGCACGCTGACGGGGATCGTGGATCGCTTGATCGCCGAGCACCTGGTTGGACGGGTGCGCGACCTCGACGACCGCCGGGTGGTGCAGGTGACGCTCACCCCGCAGGGAGAGGCGCAACTGGCCCGGGTGGAGCAGGCCCGTCGCGAGGATATGGAACGCATGCTGCGCGGCTTTTCCGACGAGCAGGTGATTGCGCTGGAGCAACTGTTGTGCCAGTTGCTCGGCGGTATCAACGAACTGCTCAACGGCAATGGCGCGGCCATCCCCCATGAGATGGTCACCACCAACGGCAAGCGCGGCCCTGATCGCGCGGTGCACCATCAGCAACCAGCCGACGCATACCCTTCCCTGCGGCGGGTATGAACCGGCGCGTGACGCCCGGTTCCGACGAGGGTTACGCGTCTCGCGCCGCCCTCCTGCCATAAATGGTATACTATAGCGCGTGCCCTGCCCCGGCAGTTGCAGGGCGCTCCGCCGACTCCGGCGCGATCCACACCCAGCGTTGTCATTGCCTATGCGCGTCCTTATTACCGGATCCAGCGGGCAGATTGGCACGAATCTGGCGCTGCGCCTGCTGGCCGATGGGCATAGCGTGTTTGGCGTCGACCGCCGCCCCAATCCCTGGACCGGCGCCTTCCCCACCCTGCTTCAGGATTTAGCCACCCCTCAGCGCGAGTTTCGCGGCGGTATCGGAGGGGCGCCCTACCCTCCCTGCGATATCGTGGTGCATCTGGCGGCCAACGCCAAGGTGTACGACCTGGTCGAACAACCCCACCGGGCGCTCGAGAACATCAATCTGACCTTCAACGTGCTGGAATACTGCCGGGCCAACGGCCTGCCGGTGATCTTCTCGTCTTCGCGCGAGGTGTACGGCGACATCCGGCGCTACCTCACCGAGGAGCGCAGCGCCGATTTTAGCTTTACCGAGAGCCCCTACTCGGCCTCCAAGATCGCCGGCGAGGCGCTGATCTACTCCTACGCCCGCTGCTACGGTGTGCGCTACCTGGTCTTTCGCTTTTCCAACGTGTACGGGCGTTACGATACCGACATTGAGCGGATGGAGCGGGTGATCCCGCTCTTCATTCGGCGCCTGAGCCGGGGCGAACCGGTAAAGGTCTATGGCCGTGAAAAGGTGCTGGATTTCACGTATGTGGACGATTGTGTGGACGGCATCGTGCGCGGTATGCAGCGGCTGCTGGGGGGCGAGGTCGTTAACCGGACGATCAATCTGGCCTATGGGCAGGGCAACACGCTTGTGCGCCTGGCGGAACTGATCGCCGGGACGCTGGGGGTGCAGCCGCAGATTATTGTCGAACCGGTCAAGCGACCCGGGGAAGTCACCTACTACGTTGCCGACATCACCCTGGCGCGCGAACTGCTGGGGTTCACCCCGCGCGTGCCGCTTGAGGAGGGGGTGCGCCGCGCGGTGGCCTGGTCGCTGCGAGGGGAGGGCTAACCGATGACCGAACGGCAGCCGACCCGGCGGCGCGAGCGGCGGGCGCGCGCGGCGCAGACGCCATCCACGCCTCAGCGTCCCGCCCCTTCTCCGGCGACGACGACCGACCAGGTCAGCAGCTTGCTGCAACTCTCCTCCTATCTGGTCGCCGTTCTGGACCCGCAGGAGATCCAGGCCGGTCTGGTGGCGCACCTGATCGAGGCGCTGCCCTCGGTGCAGGCGGGCATTCTGTGGATCAACCAGAATGGCCGCCTGCGCCCCAGTTCCGTGGCCGGGCTGCCGCTGGAGCCGCAGACGGCGCAATTGCTGGCCGCGTCTTCGTTGCGCTGGGGCGAGGGCATCGCCGGGCTGGCTTTCCAACGCCTGGAGCCGCAGTTCGTCGAAACACCCCTGGGCTACCGCGCCGCGGCGGAGCAGGTCGCTTCCACGTCAACCAATACGGCCCTCTTCCAGCAATTGGGCGAACAGTTGCCGCGCAACCTGACCGTCGTCGCGGTTCCCCTTCGCGTGGGCGCCGAGACGCTTGGCGTGCTCGAACTGCTCAATCTTGGCGCCTCTACCGAAGCAACCTGGCGGCCCCTGGAACGCGCCGATCTGCCGATCCTGCAAACCTTCGCGAACCTCGTCGCGTCGGCGCTCAAGAACGCGCAACTGTACGCCGAGGCCCAGCGGAACGAGCGGCGCCTGAAGGCCTTCGACGCAGTGGTCACCGCCATTTCTACGGCCGCCGACCTCGATGATCTGGTGCGCAGCGTGCTCGATGTCGTGGTGAATCTGCTGCCCGGCACGCGCGGCGCGCTGCTGCTCCGCGAACCGGCCCTTGAGCGGCTCGATCTCGCCGCGCAGCACGGCCTGCCGCAGGACTGCGTCGAGGCGCTCCGGCGCCTCCCCGTGGCCGAGGCGCCGTTCGCCGAGGTGGTACACTACGGCCAGCCGATGCAACGTCCGTTGCTCGAAGAGCGCGGCGAAGGGGTCTTTCTCAGCCACGGCCTGAACTCCTGCGCCTACTTCCCCTTACTGGCCGGTGGCACGGTGGCGGGGGTGCTGGCCCTGTACAGCGACTGTGACCTGAGCCGGCACGCGGATAAAGAGATGCTGATGCCGATCTGCAACCAGGTCGGCTTTGCCATCGCCAACGTGCGCCTCTACGCCGATAGTCAGAGCGAGCGGCGCAAACTCAACACGGTGATCGCTTCAATCGCCGAAGGGGTGTTGCTCTGCGATGCGCACGGTCGCCTGGCAATGGCCAACGATGCCGCGCTCACACTGCTCGGTCTCGACTCCCCGCCCTTCGAGCAACCCCTCGCCGAGATGCCCGATTTTTACCGCATGCGCGATATGGAAGGCCGGCCCCTCGGCCTCGAACAATTGCCCTTCGCGCGGGCGCTTGCCGGCGAGGTGTTCCAGGACTATCGCCTGATCCTCCGCGGCGCCAGCGGCGATGAGACCGTTATGAGCTTCTCCGGGGCGCCCACCCGCGCCGACGATGGCACGATCGAGGGCGCCGTGGTCGTCTTCCGTGATGTGACAACCAGCCAGAAGCTCGAACGGGCCAAGGACGAGTTCCTCGCCGTGGCCGCTCACGAACTGCGCAGCCCCCTCGCCGCCGTGCGCTCCTATGCCGACCTGCTGCTGCGCCGCGAGCAGCAGCGCAGCGAGGCCGACCCCCGCGATCTCCACGGCCTGACCATCCTGTCGCAGCAGGTGACGCATATGCTACGTATGGTGGACAACCTGCTCGATGTCTCGCGCATTGATGCCGGACAACTCGATCTGCAGATCCAACGGGTGAACCTGTTGAACCTTGCCACGCAGGTGCTCGATCAGCAGCGCCCCGCGGCCGGGAACCGCACCCTGGCGCTACTGCACGACGCCGAGGAGCTCTTCGTCGAGTGCGACTCGCTGCGAATCAGGCAGGTGTTGACCAACCTGATCGGGAATGCGATCAAGTACAGTCCTCCGGAGAGCGAGATCACCGTCAGCTTGCGGCTGCTCGATGCCGAAAGCGATGAGGCGCGGGCGCTCGGCGGCCGGGGGGTGCTGGTGCGGGTGACAAACCAGGGCGCCGGCATCCCCCCCGAGCAGCAAGCGCGCCTGTTCCAGCGCTACTACCGGGGGCGCAACAGCCGCGCCGAGGGTCTGGGTCTCGGTCTCTACCTCAGCAGGCAGTTTGTGCAGATGCACGGCGGGCGGATCTGGGTGGAAAGCGTCGAAGACGCCGGGAGCAGCTTCGTGTTCACCTTGCCGTTGCAGCAGAAGCCAGACCAGGAAGCGCCCGTAAGCCAGAACAGTGAGTGATGATCGGGTTGCCTGTGGGCAGGGGCGTGGGTTGCCCCATCGCGGGTCCGAAGGAGCAGGAGCGCGGGGAAAGCCGGTTGCCCCCTTCGCCAACGGGCCTGGGAGCGCCGGACGCCGCCCCGGCGGGCAGGGGCGCGGGGAAACCCGGCTGCCCCTTCGCCAACGGGCCTGGGAGCGCCGGACGCCGCCCCGGCGGGCAGGGGCGCGGGGAAACCGGGTTTCCCCGCTTTCGTTCAGGGAAGAAGGAACCGTATGCGTTTTAAAGAGCACATTCGTGGACTGCCCGCATACAAGCCGGCCAGGCTGCTCGGCGGGCCGGCGACGGCGGTGGTCAAGTTGTCGTCGAACGAAAATCCCCTCGGTCCTTCGCCGAAGGCCATAGCGGCGCTGCAGGCGGCAATCGGCCAGGCGCACCGCTACCCCGACTCGGGCAGTCTGGCGCTGCGGCAGGCCCTCGCCGCCAGGGCCGGTCTGGACGCGGCCCACGTAACCTGTAGCAACGGCTCTGACGAGTTGATCCTGCTGCTCTGTCTGGCATTTCTCGAGCCGGGCGACGAGGTGGTGCTGGCCGAGGGCACCTTCATCAGTTACCTGCTGCGGACGCTGGAAATGGGCGCCACGCCGGTGCGAACGCCCCTCCGGGCCTACACGTACGACCTGGCGCGGATGGCGGCGGCGATCACGCCCCGCACCCGGCTGGTGTTCGTGTGCAACCCCAACAATCCCACCGGCACGGCCGTAGGCGCCGACGAGGTCTTCGCCTTTGTGCGGCGGGTGCCCGACGATGTGCTCATCGTGATGGATGAAGCCTATGTGGAGTTCGCCGCCGGCCCCGACTACCCCGACCTGCTGCCGGAGGTCCGCGCCGGGCGGCCGAACCTGATCCTGCTACGCACCTTCGCCAAGATCTACGGCCTGGCCGGGCTGCGCCTGGGCTACGCCTATGGCCACCCCGAGGTGATCGCCTACCTCGAACGGGCCAGACCGACCTTCAATGTGAACCTGCTGGCCCAGCTTGCCGGCCTGGCCGCGCTGGAGGACGACGAGCACGTGGCCCGCAGTCGCGCCTACGCCGACAGTTGCCGGACCTTCTTTATGCACGAACTGGAGGCTATGGGGCTGGCGCCGATCCCCAGCCGGACGAACTTCGTCGCGGTGCCGGTGGGTGACGACGCGGCGGTGAGCGAGGCCCTGAGCGCCCGTGGCTTCAGCGTGACGCCGCTGGCGGGGTGGGGGGTTCCCGGCGTCATCCGGGTTTCCTTCGGCACAGAAGAGCACAATCGGGGCTTTATCGCCGCCCTGCGGGAGGTGCTGGGACAGTCCTGGTGACGCACCGACGAACCATGTTCACCTCAGCCGTCCGTGCGGCTCCGCCGCACCCCGACGGGATGAACATAAGATTGTTCCTGGGAGGGCTGCGCCCGCCCACACCCTCCCGCGGGCGGGGGCATGGGGCAACCCGGTTGCCCCAGCCCCCTGCGTCAGGGCTGCGCCCGCCCACCGGGCGGGGGCCTGGGGCAACCCGGTTGCCCCATACCCTGCGTCAGGGCTGTGCCCGCCCACCGGGTGGGGGCCTGGGGCAACCCGGTTGCCCCATACCCTGCGTCAGGGCTGCGCCCGCCCACCGGGCGGGGGCCTGGGGCAACCCGGTTGCCCCATACCCTGCGTCAGGGCTGCGCCCGCCCACCGGGCGGGGGCC
>Ga0272446_1000301_pt1 | contig 79414 bp, 83 predicted proteins | sample YNPCB0061_FD_194587 | JGI IMG/M metagenome (GOLD analysis project Ga0272446, IMG submission 194587) | Hot spring microbial mat communities from Yellowstone National Park, WY, United States - YNP-CB-006-1 | ecosystem: Environmental > Aquatic > Thermal springs > Hot (42-90C) > Sediment | place... | reverse complement strand
GCCCACGGCGGAGGCAAGACTTGCACGGAAACCGATCAAATTATTGACAAAAGCAGGAACGTGGTGCGAGTCTTGTCGCAAATTAGTGTTTGTTATCAATGGGTTGTAGTCGATTGTCATCTTTTTATGGAGACCAGCATGAAGCCTCTGAACCTCGCTCTCGTCACGTTTCTTTCCATTCTCTCGGTGCCGGCCCTGGCGACGGGTGACGTGGTCGCCGGCAAGCAAAAGGCAGCGGGCTGCGTGGCCTGCCATGGCAACGATACCTTTGGCGGCATCTTTTTCACGCTTCAACTGGCTGGGCGGAACGCGGACAAGTTGCTGATCAAGAGCAACAAGTACAAGACCGGGAAGATCCTGCACCCGATCATGAACCTCGCTACGGCCTTTTACACCGAGAAAGATCTGGAGGACATCTCCGCCTACTACCAGTCCCTGGGCAAGCCCGCCCTGAACCTGCCCTACGTGCAGATCAAGGGAGATGACGAGCCCGCTCCGGCTGCGGCGTCCAAATAACCTGCGCCATGGTGCGGTTGAGCCTCATCCGGGAGAAGGTGTATGACCCGGTACTCAGGATCATCCACCTCTGGATTGGCCTGACGATCCTGCTGCTGCTGCTCAGCAGCCAGGTGGCCAAGTGGGTCGCCTTTACGCCGGATGCGGCTGCGCTCTGGCGTTTTCATGTCTGGTTGGGCTATGGCCTGCTCCTGGGGCTGTGCGCCCGTGTGAGTTGGGCCTTATACGGGCCCAAGCATGCCAACTGGCGCCAGTTGTGGACGTGGCGGGCCTGGTTGGCGGCCCTGCGCCAGCACACTTTCTTCACGGCACCGACGCGCTTTGGCCACCACCCTCTGGCCACCGCGGCTTACCTGGCTTTTTATGCCACGGCTGCGGTCATGGTCCTCACGGGGCTGGCCCTGGCGGCCATAGACCAGGGGCAGGGGCCCTTGTACCCGTGGCTTGGCCATGATGTGCTGCGCAAGCCCTGGTTCAGGTGGCCCCATGATGTGCTGGAGGAATTCATTCTGGTCTTCGTCTTCATCCACATCGCCGCGCTCATCCTGCATGAGGAACGCCACGGGATTCCGCTGGCCCAGGCCATGGTGAGCGGTTACCAGTATCGTGAACAGGACCGGGAATGAAGAGTCTGCCCGTTCTTCGCACTGAGTGCAGGGCAAGGGAATGAGCTGGAAACATCTGGTGGTCCTCGTGGCGGTTATCGGCGTGGTGGGCCTCTGGATCGCGCGCTCGCCCGCGGTCCGCGAAGCCCGGTTCCCCATGCCCGCCGGCAAGGTCTATGTGGTGGAATGCGGCGGCTGTCACACGGCGTATGCGCCCGGCCTGCTGCCCGCCCGCTCGTGGCACAGGATCATGAACGAACTGGAGGCGCATTTCGGCGAGGACGCGAGCTTGGCTGAACCCCAATACTTCGCGATCCTCAAGGAACTGGAAACCCTGGCGGCCGACGGGAGCTACGCCGACATGCGCATGGGGCGCATCAGTGGCTCCATCCCTCCCGATGCCCAGCCCCTGCGTTTTTCCGAGACGGCCTTCTTCCGGCACCTGCATGACGAGGTGCCCCCCGAGTATTGGAAGCAAAAGCGCATCGGCACGCCGTCCAATTGCATTGCCTGCCATCCCCGGGCCAATGAGGGCCGATATGACGAAGGGGAAGTGGTCATTCCCCGGGGTTAGCCCGCTTTTACCTAATCGCCGAACAGGCGATCCAGGTTCGGCTTCATGTCGTTTCCTGACGCATTCGCGCCGGGATTGCCGAACAGCGCCTCCAGGGCGCCGCAGGGATCGCCTTTGGCCGGGTCGACGGGGGCAAAGGCACCGGGCCGGACCTGGAACCACTCACAGTAGTTGGCCCGGGTCTTGTCTTTCACTTCCTCGGCCATGGGTTCGCGGCACTGCTTTGCCTTGCCTGCGTCATGATGCCGGCACATGCGGCACACATGCAGTTCGGCATGGCAGGTGGTGCATTCCGCGCGCCTGCCCAGGGGCTGGGGCAGGTCGGTTAGATTCGCCCCGCATTTCCAGCACACCAGATCGGTTGTCATTGGATCATCCTGAATGGGGGTCCTATCCCCGGGTAGGCCTGAGCCGCCTGGGGATAGGGGGGGAGCGTCACTCCTTGGTGCCGCAGGTGTTCATGCCCAGGATGGGATAGAGGGGGCAGAACTTGATCAGGCCCGTGGCTAGGGGCACCACGCCGATCCAGGCCCAGACCGGACCACCCAGCACTGCCGCCCACAAGATCAGCGCGGCACCCACCAGGATACGAAGAACTCGATCGATTCCACCGACGTTCGCTTTCATGCCATTACTCCTCAATGGTTGCACAGTATTGCCCGTGGTCGGGCAGCGATCACTTTATGCCTTTGGAGCAGGATTTATGTGACTTTGGTTACATGAACTGAAAAACGGGTTGGGGGCTATCCCCCCTCGATTAAAGTTTGCAGCGATCGCGCCGTAATCTGACGAAGTCCTAGGAGCCTGTCGGACTAGCCACGGACTCCACCCTGGTCAGGGCCTGCACAGCCGCGGCCGCTCCGGCCAGGGGATCGTGACGCGAGGAAAGCGAGACAGCCAGTTGACGCGATCCATGGTTGAAGAAAAAGACAAAACCGCCCAGTGGCCGGCACCTGCGCCCGCACCCTGGCTCCTGCCGCTGTTCTGGGTGCTGGCGGCGTGCGCCTGGCTGCTGCTGGTCGCCTTGCCGGTGCAGGTGGCCAGCCAGGGCTGGCTCGCCCTGGGAGGCGTGGCAGCGATGCTCGCCCTGCGGCGGCCGGCGCGCCGCCACCCAGCGCTGCGGCTCACCGTCCTGGCCCTGGCGGGGCTGATCACGGCGCGCTATATCGTCTGGCGTGCCACCGAGACCCTGATCGTCACTGATCCCTTCTCCACCCTGGCCATGCTCGCCCTGTTCCTGGCCGAGCTCTATGCCGTGGGCATCTTCTTCCTGGGCGCCTTCGTGAACCTGATGCCCCTCAGGCGGGTGTTGCCGGCCCTGCCCGAGGATCGGACGCGCTGGCCGACGGTGGACGTGCTGGTGCCCAGTTATGACGAGGACCCGGCCCTGCTCGAGACCACCCTGCTCGCGGCGCTCAACATGCGCTATGCGGAGGGGCGCTGCCGTGTCCATCTGCTCGACGACGGCGGGACGGATCAGAAGTGCAACGACCCCGATCCGATCAAGTCCACGGCCGCGCGGCTGCGGCGCGAGGCGCTGCAGGCGCTGTGCGCGCGCATCGGCGCGCATTACCTCACCCGCGCGCGCAACGAACACGCCAAGGCCGGCAATCTCAACGCCGCGCTGCCGCACATCCACGGGGATCTCGTCGTGGTGCTGGACGCCGACCACGTGCCGACGGTGGACTTTCTGGAGCGCACCGTGGGCGCCTTCGTCGCCGAGCCCAGGCTGTTCCTGGTGCAGACCCCGCACTTCTTCGTCAATGCCGACCCGGTCGAGCACAACCTGCGCATCTTCGGCCGCATGCCGCCGGAGAACGAGATGTTCTACGGTGCCATCCAGTACGGCCTGGACTTCTGGGAGTCGTCCTTCTTCTGTGGCTCGGCCGCCGTGCTGCGGCGCGCGGCCCTGGACGAGGTGGGCGGCTTCACCGGCCAGACCATCACCGAGGACGCCGAGGCCGCCCTGGAATTGCACAGCCGTGGCTGGAAGAGCGTCTATTACGGCCGCCCGCTCATCTCCGGGCTGCAGCCCGAGACCTATACCGGCTTCATCACCCAGCGGGTGCGCTGGGCGCAGGGCATGCTGCAACTGCTCCTGCTCAAGAACCCGCTGCGCCGGCCGGGGCTGAAGTTCTGGCAACGTCTGGGTTATCTCAACAGCAGCGCCTTCTGGCTCTTCCCCTATGCGCGCATGCTGTTCCTGCTCATCCCCTCGGCCTGGCTCATTTTCGGCTTGCAGGTCTATCACGCCAACCTGCAGCAGTTTGCCGCCTACACCCTGCCGCACCTGGCCGCCGTCACGCTCGCCGGCCACCTGCTCTACGGGCGGGTGCGCTGGAGCTTCGTCTCCGAGTTGTACGAGATGCTGCAGTCCTTCTACAGCCTGCGCGGCCTCTTCCAGGTCCTGCGCAATCCCCATGCGCCCCGCTTCAAGGTCACACCCAAGGGCGAGGTGCATTACCGCGACTTCGTCTCCTCCCTGGCCAGGCCCTTTTATGCCTTCTACCTCCTGGCCTGGGTGTCGCTCGGCTTCGGCGTATGGCGTTGGGTGCACGAGCCGCTCACCCGCGACGTGACCGCCATCACCCTGGGCTGGGAGCTGTTCAACCTGCTGCTTCTGCATGGCGTGCTGGGGGCCATGTACGAGCGGCAGCAGCGGCGTGGGGCACCGCGGGTGCCAGCGAAAGAGCCGGTGCGTCTGCTCGGCAGCCAGGGCGGGGCCCTGTCGGCACACATCCTGGATATCTCCGCCAGCGGCCTGCAGCTCGGTTTCGACCCGGCCCAGTGCGTGCCCGAGGGGCGGCTCTGCATCGAGGTCACCCCCACGGCGTTGGGACACCGGGTCGAGCTGCCGGTGGCCCTGGCCTGGCAACGGCCCGGCGCGCTGGGCCTGCATTTCGAGCCCGAGGACCTCGCACAGCAGCGCGCCATCGTGGCCCTGGCCTATGGGGACAGCCAACGCTGGCTGGAGATGCAGCAGTGGAGACAGACAGCCGAGGTGGGGGTGCTGCGTGCCTTCGGGCTGCTGGTTGTGGTCGGGCTGCGGGCGGCTGGGGCGCATTTCGCTGCCCTGGTCCTGGACCTGCCAGCCCGCCTGCGCCGGCGCAAACGGGCGCGCAAGCGCCACGCTGCAGAGCGCGCTGCGGCAAGACCCCTGCGCGCGCCAGTCGGGCACCCTGCCGGACCCGACGATGCCGCCCCGACTCGGTCCGCACCCACGCCCATGGCGGCGCGAATGAACGAAAAAACCCTGGAGTTGACATGAAGCCGAAGCGAGTCGTGTTTTGCCTGATCCTCCTCCTATTTACCCGAGGTGTCCTCGCGGCCCTGCCCGAGGCGCCGGCACGGCCCACCCGGACGGCGGCCGCGCTGGCCCACTTCATGCCCGAGCCCGCGCCGCTCGACCTGCGTGGGGCGCATGCGCGCGCCGAGCTTGCCGTCCCCATCGCCGCCGGCATCGACGTCCAGCGGCTCACCCTGCACCTGGCGGCGACCAATTCCGTGGCCCTCAGGCCCAAGCGCTCGGTGCTGCGCGTGCTGCTCGACGATGCCCTGGTCGCGCAGATCCCGCTCGATCCAGGGCTGCCGCGCATCGAGGCCACGATCGAGCTGCCGGTGGGACGTCTGCACCCCGGCTACCATCGTCTGGTGTTCGATGCTGCCCAGCACTACACCGAGGACTGCGAAGACACCGCTGCGCCGGAGTTGTGGACGCAGATCGACACCCGCCGTTCCTGGCTGGCGATGCAGGCGCGCCGGCGGGATGATCCGCTGCGCCTGGCGGAGCTCGACCGGCTGTTCGACCCGCGGCTCTGGGGCCCGCAGCAGCTGACCATCGCCAATGTCGGACCGGTCACGGCGGAGCTCATCCGCCTGGGCGGCCTGGCCGCCCAGGCTGCGGCCCTCAAGCTGCGCTACCGCCCCCTGCAGGTCCTACAGCGCAATCTGCCCTTGGAGCCCCAAGCCCTGGTGGACTTGCTGCAGACGCCTGATGACAACGGGCCGGTGCTGCTGTTCGCCACGGCGCGGCAGGCTGCCACCCTGTTGGGTGAGAAAGAGGCCGTCGCCCGAGGCGCCTTGTTACGCCTCGACACCGGGCCCGCGCGGCCGGGGCGCCCACTGTTGATCGTGCAGGGGGAGACGCCCGCCGAGATGCAAGAGGCCCTGCAGGCACTCATGGCCCAGCAGGCCCCCTTGCCGGATCAGGCGCAGGCCGTCGTCCGCGGGGCACGGCCTGCCCATGCCCCCCTTACTTTGCCGGCCAGACGGCCGGTGCAATTGTCCGAGCTCGGCTGGCGGGAGGATTGGCGGGTCGTCGGCCGCCATGGCCGCCGGACCATCGATTTCACCCTGCCGGCGGACTTCTACACCCCGCGCGCCGATTTCCTCGTCCTGCGCCTGAATCTAGCCCATGGTGCGGGGCTGCGCGCCGATTCGGCGCTCAATGTCTTCGTCAACGGCAGCTTCGCCCAGGCCGTGGCGCTCAACGATGCACGCGGGGCGCGCTATGACGATTATGAGGTGCGCATCCCGGTGGCCTTGCTGCAGCCGGGGCCCAACCGGGTGGAGTTGGGTGCCCGCCTGGTGCCGGCGGTGACCGGGCGCTGTCTGGAGCAGGCCGACGACCAGTTGCAGCTCACCGTGCGCGCCGACTCCAGCCTGCGCCTGCCCGAGCATGCGCCGGTAGCGGCGGTGCCCGATCTGCGTCTGCTTGGGCGTAGCGCCTACCCTTACGCCGAGGCGCCCAGCCTGGGCCTGTGGCTGGGCGACTCTGACCATCGCACAGTGGGCGCGGCCTGGACCCTCTTGGCGCGCCTCGCCCAGGTGCATGGCCAAGCACTGCCAGGGCTCCGGGTCAGTCTGGGTGCCCAGCCGGCCGCCGACACCCAGGATCTCCTCCTGGTGGGCAGGCCGGACCAGTTCCCCGCAGCGCGCATGGCGGCCGCCCCGCTGCGCCCCGATGGCCGCATCCTGCACTCAGGCCAAGGCCTCGTCGCCGATGCGCCGACCTGGTGGCGGCGCTGGCTCCTTTGGCTCAGCCGCGGTCTGCCCCCGGCCGAGGCACGGCCGCCGATCGCCAGCCTGACGCTGCAGGGGCCGGCACTCGGGCGTCAGGCCGCGCTCATGCAGTGGCTGGACGCGGATGATCGTCTGTACACCTGGCTGGCCGCCGAGCGTGGGGAGGTCCTGGAGGAGCGCATCGGCCAGCTGGTCGAGCCGGCAGTCTGGGCGAGGCTCGAAGGGGATGTGCTGCTCTGGCGCGACGAGGACCACGTCCATACCCAGCGGGTGGGTGACACCGCCCTGCGCGGCGGGGCGCCCTGGGGCATGCGGCTGAGCTTCCTGTTCAGCCAGAAGCCGGTGTATTGGCTGGCGATCGGTCTCGTCGTCCTGCTGCTGGGCTGGACCACCTGGCGTCTGCTGCTGCGCTTCAAGGCCCGCCGGCACGGTAAGGTGGAGGAAGCAGGCCGATGAGGTCTGCCGCCCTGGCCTGTTGCCTGCTGTGCCTGAGCCTCATGACGCCGGTGCTGGCCCTGGAGGCGAACGCCTGGCAGACCTGGCGCGACCGCTTCCTCGCCGCCGACGGCAGGGTGATCGACACCGGCCAGGGCGGGGTCAGCACCTCGGAGGGGCAGGGCTATGGCCTGCTGCTCGCCGCCGCCGCCGGCGACGCGGCGAGATTCGAACGCATCTGGCGCTGGACGCAGGGTCACCTCGCCATCCGCCCCGACGGCCTGCTCGCCTGGCGCTATCACCCCGAACGCGGTGTGGAGGACGACAACGCCGCCGCCGACGGCGACCTGCTGGTGGCCTGGGCCCTGGCGCGCGGCGCGCAGCGCTTCGGCCGCCAGGAGTACCGCAGCGAGGCGCAAAAGATGGCGGCGGCCATCCGCCGTCGCCTGGTCGTCGAGACCGCCTGGGGCCCCGTGCTGAAAGCGGCGCCGGCCGGCTTCGATCGCCCGGAAGGTCCAGTGGTCAACCTCTCCTACTGGATATTCCCCGCCTTTGCAGAGCTCGCCCGCATCGACCCCGATCCGGTCTGGCAGGGATTGCAGGCGAGCGGCCTCAAGCTCCTGCGTCTGGCCCGCTTCGGCCGCTGGGGCCTGCCGCCGGACTGGTTGTTGCTTGCCGACCCCCTGCGTCCGGCCCCCGAAAGGCCCGCCCGCTTCGGCTACGATGCCCTGCGCATCCCCTTGTATCTCGCCTGGGCGGGGATCGAGGCGCCGGATCTGCTTGACCCTTTTCGGGCGTTTTGGCGGGACTGGGCCTGCACGGGGCGGCTGCCGGCCTGGACCGATTTCGGTCAGGATACCATCGACGCCTGGGGCGAGTTTGCCGGGGTACACGCCATCGCCCGCCTGTTGGGGGTCGAGGCCCGCGGCTATCGGCCACAGCGGCTGGAGACCCTGGATTACTATCCCGCCACCCTCGTTCTGCTTGCCGGACTGGCGGGCCGGGAGGGTACGAGATGAAGACCGCCCTCTGCGTGTTGGGCGCGAGTGCCTTTGCCGGCGTGGCCCTCGGCCAGACCTGGACCCCGTTGCCGCAAAGCGGGCAGGTGCGTCAGACCGAGCAGGCGGGTGTGTACATCCAGCGCCGGACCGAACCGGTGGAACTGCCAGTCGCCCCGGTCCTGACCGAGTCCAAGCCGCCTCGTATGGCAATGCCGGTGTCGAAGGTGACCCACGACCAGCCACAGACCGACACGCCTTTGCCTGCCGGGACAGTTGCGCCCCAGCCCCAGGGCGAGGACAGGCGGGCCGTTTGGCTTCGCCTCCTGGCCGAGGCCGAAGCTCAGGGCCTGACCCCAGCGCTGGCAGCAGGTCTGGAGACGGATGCTGCCTGGCTCGAGTCGGAGGCCGATGCCGACTTCCTGCAACGCCTGGGCTGGGTGTTCCATGCCGCCGGTCGCCTGACGGAGGCCGAGCATTGGTTTACCCAGGCCCTGACGCGTAGCGTCGAATCCGCCGGGGCCAGGCAGGGTCTGGCCCAGGTCTGTGTGCAACGCGGCGAGTTGGCGCGCGCCTTCGAACTGCTCGCGCCCATGCCCGAGGCCGCCGGACAACGTCGCGATCTGGCCAGCACCTTGGCGGAACGGGCGCGCGCAGCGGGTGATGACACGGGTGAACGACGTTGGCTTCTGGCCGCCCTGGAGCTTGCCCCCACAGCGCAGGACCTGCACGAACGACTGGCCTGGAATGCGCAGCGTCGCAAGGACTGGGTGCAGGCGGAGGCGCTGTTCCGCCGTCTGCTGGCGCACGAACCGCGCCCGGCCTGGACCGAGGGGCTGGCCGCCAGCCTGCAGGCGCAAGGCCGCATCGAGGCGGCCTATGCGGCCCTGGAAGGGCTGGATTCGGCCACCGCCTGGCGGGCGGCACTCGCCGGTGAATTGGCCGAGCAGGCCCGGCAAACGGGCCGCCGGTCGGCGGAGCGTGATTGGCTGCTCGCCGCACAGCGGGACGCGCCGGCCGATGCCGACCTGCGCGTGCGTCTGGCACGCAATGCCGAGACAAGCGGTGACCGGGCCGCGGCCTGCGCAGCCTGGGGCGAGGCTTATCGGCTGCGCCCGGAGGCCGACCTGGCCGCCGCCTGGGGCGAGTGCCTGCTGGGGCTCGGGCGTCGGGAAGAGCTGCTTGCGTTGGCGCAAAGCGACGACGGCGCCCTGGCGCACTGGTGGCGCGTGCAGCAGGCCCGCCAGTTGCAAGCGCGCGGCCTGGCCCGCGCCGCCGCACGCCAGGCCCCCCAAGGTGCCCTCCCGGAACTTGCCGGCGTACTCGCCCCGCGCGTAGGCCTGGGCTTCGCCGGGCGGGACAAATCCGGCAGCGAGGGCGGCAGCCGCCTGCGCCTGCGCCTGTCGCCCAGCCTGCGCTATGCCGGGACCCACGCCGGCGGCTGGCTGGAGGCCGAGGTGAGCGGCGTTGGCGCGGATGCCGGAGTCGCCCAGCCCGGCCTGCCCTTCGGCTCTGCCGTCGCCGGCCAACCGGCCAGCCCCACGCGGCTCGACGACAGCGCGATCCTGCAGCTGCGCTGGAGCACCCTCGCTGCCGCCGGTCCCTATGCACGGCTGGGCACCACCCCCAGCGCTGCCGCCCTGCCGGCCACGGCCAGCTTCGCCCTCGGCTGGCGCGAGGTCGGGGAGGATGCGGCCTGGCGCATCGAGCTTGCGCGCGAGCCGGTGCGTGACTCCGTCCTCTCCCTGGCGGGACAGACCGACCCGGCAAGCGGCTTCGCCTGGGGTCGGGTGTTGCGCACGGGATTGTCCGCCAGCGGATATCGCCGCCTGGATGGAGGACCCTGGACCCTGGCCGGAGAACTACGTGGGGCCCACCTCGATGGCCGCTCGGTGGCGGACAACCGCCAGCTTGTTGCCCAGGTCGAGCTGATGCACGGCTTCGCGGCCGAGGGTTTTCGTTTTCTTCAGGCCGGCCCCACCCTCGGCTGGGAGGGCTACCAGCGCGACCTCTCCGCCTTCACCTGGGGGCATGGCGGCTACTTCAGCCCGCGCGACTACACGCGCCTGGGCGCCGCCGTGCAGTTCGAGACGGCGGCCCGTCCGGATTGGCTGCTGGCCGGTCGTTTGAGCGCGGAATGGCAGCGTGTCGAGCGCGCTGCCGCTCCCTGCCATCCGTTGCCACCACCCGCCGGCCCGACCACCTGCACGGTGGATTACCCTGGAGAGCGTAAGCAGGGGTTGGCCGGCCAGGTCGAGCTGCGCGGCGTTACGCGCCTCTCCCCACGCTGGCAACTCGCCGGGGCCTATGCCTGGCGTCATGGTCAGGATTTCCGTGATCAGATTTTCGGCCTCGAACTGCGCTATCTGTTCGAACCCCAATCCGTGTTGCATAGCGAAGATCTACCCGACCTGACGAGTCGGCTGTGGTGAGACCACGCATGGCTCAAACCCAGATTGTCCATTAGGGAAACGCTGATTCATTGCCCCCTCTCCCGCGGGGAGAGGGGGTGGGGAGAGGGTAACTGATTGATTTTTCGTGGATACGCTCCCTCTCCCCCACCCCTCCCCCCGAGGGGGAGGGGAGTTATTCAGCACTTCCTTAGGACGCACGAAGATGGCGGGGCGGTTTGCGAGTGCGATTTTCGAGTGGGTTCGCGCACGGGAGGGTACGTTGTCGTCAAATCAACCCGCCGCCCAGCCCCTGCCCAAGGGAGAGGGGGACAATCCATCGGTGATTCCCTCATGGGCCATTCGGGTTCAACGCGCCAAGGCCTGCACGCATTCCGCGATCAGCTCGGGGCCGCGATAGATCAGGCCGGTATAGATCTGCACCAAGCTCGCGCCGGCCTGGATCTTTTCCCGGGCGTGTCGGCCCTCCAGGATGCCGCCGGCGCCGATGAGGGGCACTTCGCCTCCCAGTTCCCGGTGGAAGGCCGCCAGGACCCGGGTGGATTTCTCCCGTACCGGCGCGCCGGACAGGCCCCCCGCTTCCTGGCCGTGGGGCAGGTGTTCCACTCCTTCCCGGGACAGGGTGGTGTTGGTGGCGATGACCGCGTCCATGCGATGTTTTTTGAACAGGGCGGCCATCTCGGCGATCTGGGCGTCCTCCAGGTCCGGGGCGATCTTCACCGCCACGGGCATGTACTTGCCGTGGCGTTGCGACAATTCCGCCTGCCGGGTCTTGAGGGCCGAGAGCAGGGCGTCCAGCTCGCTGCCGCCCTGGAGGGCACGCAGGTTCCTGGTGTTGGGAGAGGAAATGTTGATGGTGACGAAGTGAACCTTGCCGTACAGCTTGTTCAGCAGAATCAGGTAATCGTCGGCGGCCTTCTCGATGGGGGTGTCGAAGTTCTTGCCCAGGTTCACCCCCAGGATGCCCCGGTAGCGGGTGCCTTCCAGGTGGGCCAGCAAGTGGTCCACCCCCAGGTTGTTGAAACCCATGCGGTTGATGATGGCCTGGGCGGCGGGCAGGCGGAACAGGCGGGGCTGGGGGTTGCCCGGCTGGGGCCGGGGTGTCACGGCACCCACTTCCAGGAAACCGAAACCGAACGCGCCCAGGGCGTCGATGGCCTCGCCGTTCTTGTCCAGGCCGGCGGCGAGGCCCACGGGGTTGGGGAAGTCCAGGCCCATGACCCGCACGGGCAGGTTGGGCACGGCGGGCATGAAGGGCTTGAGCAGACCCAGGCTGTGGAGCCGATTCAGGCTGGACAGGGTGAGATTGTGGGCGGTCTCGGGGTCGAGGCGGAAGAGCAGGGGGCGGAGCAGGGCATACACGACGGACATCCAGCAGGGAGATGCCTGATTTTACTCCCCGCCGTTCAATGCCCCTGCCACAGCTCCACCCGGTTTCGGCCCAGTTCCTTGGCCCGCAGCAGGGCGATGTCGGCGTTGGCGATGGCCTCTTCCACGGGCCGGTGGGGGTGCATCTCCGCCAGGCCGAAGGAGGCGGTGACGCTGTGGTGCTCGCCGCTGGGCAGGCGGATGGGCAGGCGTTCCAGGCCCTCGCGGATGCGTTCCACCACCAGGGCCGCGTCCTTTAGGGGTGTGCCGGGCAGGCAGAGGAGGAATTCCTCGCCGCCATAGCGGTACACCGAGTCGTACTTGCGCAGGGCGCTGGCCACGAATTTCATGCCCTGGCGCAGCACCGCGTCCCCGGCCGGGTGGCCCAGCTCGTCGTTGACCCGCTTGAAGTGGTCGAAGTCCAGCAGGCACACGCAGCAGGGGCGCTGGATGCGCAGGGCCCGCTCCTGTTCTTCACGCAGCTTGGCCAGCATGCCCCGGCGGGAGGCGCAGCCCGTCAGGCTGTCGGTGGAAAGCAGTTCACCGATGATTTCCAGCTGCATGCGGCGCAGGGCGGTATTCAGACGCAGGGCCAGGTCGATGCAGCGGTCGTAGGCCTCGGGCCGGGGCTGGCGCCCTTCCAGGATATCTCCCAGCGCTGCCCGTGCCGCTGCGTGCATGGCCTGCTGCAGGGCCCCCAGGTCGTCGAAATCCGGGCTTTCCTCCAGGGGGTGGGGGCGCTGGCCGTAGTACCACTGGCCAAAGGGGGTACGCAGGTGGGCGTCTTCCGCCATATCCGCCGGTTGAAGGGGCTGGCCGTACACCAGGGTCCGGTTGAGGTGCTTGAACCAGGCCAGATGGGCGGCGATGATGACTTCCAGTTCCTCGGTCTGGCGCTGGATTTCCTCGCGTTCGAGCGGCAGCGACATGTTTTCCCTGATGGTTCTCGTTGCCGCCATATCGGCAACACCGGCGCTAACTTGAGGTGGTCCGGTCCGGCTCCGCCATGTGCAGGGTGCGGGTGGGGAAGGCAATCTCCGCGCCGTGCCGGGTGATGATTTCCGCCACCCCCAATAGGATGCCCTGCTTGAGTTCATGGAAGCGCGCCCGGTCGGTGACGGGGGTGAAGGCCAGGAGGATGAAGTTCAGGGACGACTCGCCGAAGGTATCGAAATTGACGATGAGGTTCTGGCCCTGGTCGATGTCGGGGTGGGCCCGCAACAGGGCGCGGACTTCCTCCACGATGGCGGCCATCTTGCCCAGGTCCTGGTAACGCAGGCCGATGGTCTCCTGGATGCGCCGGTGGGTCATGCGGGAGGGGTTTTCCACCACGATGTTGGAAAACAGGGCGTTGGGCACGTAGATGGGATTCTTGTTGAAGGCCCGCAGGCGGGTATGGCGCCAGCCGATGTATTCCACCGTGCCCTCGATGGCCTTGTCCGGCGAGCGGATCCATTCCCCCACGGCGAAGGGGCGGTCCAGGTAGATGGTCAGCCCGCCGAAGAAGTTGGCCAGCAGATCCTTGGCGGCGAAGCCCACGGCGATGCCGCCGATGCCGCCGAAAGTGAGCACACCGGCGAGACTGAAGCCCAGGGTCTGGAGGATCACCAGGCCGGCCAGCACCAGCACGACGATGCGCGCCAGCTTGCTGATGGCGTCCACGGTGGTGTGGTCCACGGTCTCGCCCCGGGCTTCCTGCAACTGCACCACACTGGCGGCCACGTTGTGGATCAGGCGGAACAGGAACCAGGCCAGGCAGAGCACCACGCCCACTTCCCGCAGGGGCTTGACCATGTCCAGGTCCGGCAGGCCCATGTCCGCCCGGGTCAGGTTGGCCGCATAGGCCAGGCCCAGGAGCCAGAACAGGGTTTGCAGGGGCAGGCGGGCGGCGCTGATGAGGGCCTCGTCCCAGACGGTGGTAGTGGCGGCGGCCAGTCGTTCCGCCCGGCGCAGGAGGTGCCCGGCCAGCAGGTTGAGGGCCACTACCACGGACACCACCACCAGGATGTCCAGAATCCAGATCTCTCCCCGGAATGCCAGGCCGAGATGGTCGATCAGCGCTTTCATGGCGACAGGATGGATGAGTTGCGAGGGCGGCCATTATCCCCCAGGCGGGGAAGGTGGGCCTGACGTGGTCGGCCTGCTATCCTGCCTGCCCTGAATATCCTGCCCGTTCCCATGCAGTCAGCAAAACCTCTCCAGTCCTACCGTCCCTACTGGGCCAAGCGCTTTGGCACGGCCCCCTTCCTGCCCATGTCCCGGGCGGAGATGGAGCAACTGGGCTGGGACAGTTGCGACGTCATCCTGGTGACCGGCGACGCCTACATCGACCATCCCAGCTTCGGCATGGCCCTGGTGGGCCGCCTGCTGGAAGCCCAGGGTTTCCGCGTGGGCATCATCAGCCAGCCGGACTGGCGATCCGCCGATCCCTTCCGGGTGCTGGGCCGACCCAACCTGTATTTCGGCGTGACGGCGGGCAACATGGATTCCATGGTCAACCGCTACACCTCGGACCGGAAGATCCGCTCCGACGACGCCTACACCCCCAACGCCGAACCCCACAAGCGCCCGGACCGGGCCCTGACCGTCTACGCCCAGCGTTGCCGCGAGGCCTTCAAGGACGTGCCCGTGGTCATCGGCGGCATAGAAGGCTCCCTGCGCCGCATCGCCCACTACGATTACTGGTCCGACAAGGTGCGCCGCTCCGTGCTGCTGGATTCCAAGGCCGACCTGCTCCTGTTCGGCAACGCCGAACGGGCCCTGGTGGACCTGACCCACCGCCTGGCCGCCGGCGAGAAGATCGGCGAGATACGGGATTTGCGCGGCAGCGCCTTCATGGTCCCCCACGGCTGGAAGCCCTCCGACGAGTGGCATGAGCTGGACTCCCTGGCCATGGATACCCCAGGCCGGGTGGACAAGCACCCGGACCCGTATGCATCCACATTCCCCTCCCCCGCAAGCGGCGGAGGGGCTGGGGGAGAGGGTCAATCAAATACGACCCACCCCGTTCACTTCATCAGCAAGGATCAGCGCCGCGCCGCCCTCCTGGCCGCCCGCGCCCACACCGTCATCCGCCTGCCCGCCTACGAGCAGGTGGAAAAGAACCCCGTGCTCTACGCCCATGCCTCCCGGGTCTTCCATTTGGAATCCAACCCCGGCAATGCCCGGGCCCTGGCGCAGGCCCACGGCGACCGGGACGTCTGGCTGAACCCGCCCCCCATCCCCCTCACCACGGCGGAGATGGACTACGTCTATGACCTGCCCTACGCCCGGGCGCCCCACCCGGCCTACGGCGAGGCCAAAATCCCCGCCTGGGAGATGATCCGCTTCTCGGTGAACATCATGCGGGGCTGCTTCGGCGGCTGCACCTTCTGCTCCATCACCGAGCACGAAGGCCGCATCATCCAGAGCCGCTCCGAGGCGTCCATCCTCCACGAGATCGAGGCCATCCGCGACAAGACCCCGGGCTTCACCGGCGTCATCTCCGACCTGGGGGGGCCCACGGCCAACATGTACCGCCTGGCCTGCAAGGACGAGAAGATCGAGGCCGCCTGCCGCCGCCTGTCCTGCGTGTTCCCGGACATCTGCCCCAACATGAACACCGACCACGGCCCCCTCATCCAGCTTTACCGCAAGGCCCGGGCCCTGCCGGGCATCAAGAAGATCCTCATCGGCTCCGGGGTGCGCTACGACCTGGCGGTGAAGTCGCCGGAATACGTGAAGGAGCTGGTGACCCACCACGTGGGCGGCTACCTCAAGATTGCCCCGGAGCACACCGAGGAAGGCCCCCTCAACCACATGATGAAGCCGGGCATCGGCACCTACGACCGCTTCCGGCAGTTGTTCGAGAAATACTCCAGGGAAGCGGGCAAGGAGCAGTACCTCATCCCCTATTTCATCGCCGCCCACCCAGGCACCACGGATGAGGACATGCTCCACCTGGCCCTGTGGCTGAAGGCCAACAACTTCCGCCTGGACCAGGTGCAGACCTTCCTGCCCACCCCCATGGCCATCGCCACCGCCATGTACCACACGGGCAAAAACCCCCTGAAGAAGGTGCTGGCCGGGGGACAGGACGTGCCCGTGGTCACCCAGGGCCGCATCCGCCGCCTGCACAAGGCCTTCCTGCGCTACCACGACCCGGAGAACTGGCCCCTGCTGCGGGACGCCCTCAGGGAGATGGGCCGGGAAGACCTCATCGGTAACGGCAAGAAGCATCTCATTCCCAGCTTCCAGCCCGCCGGCACCGGTCGCCGATCTCTTGAAGGCCGGGGCCGCGGCCCCCAGCCAGGGCGTGGCGAGCCGCGCAAAGACCCCCGCCAGACCCCGCGCAGCGCCCCCCGCCGTGAAGAAGCCCCGGAAGCCCCCGCCAGGCCCCCCCGCCGCGGCGCCGGCCGGGGCCAGCCCGTGGCCCGCCCCGAGCAACCCGTGCCCGCAGGCCGCCGGGGCCGGCGCCACAAACCCCGAAAGTAAGCGCGAAAGCCCCACCTCCCCCTGGGAGGGCTGGGGTGAAGCCGCCCCGTTGCCCGCCGCGATGACCCTCCACATCTTCCACGCCGACCCCCACATCCTGGTCCTCGCCAAGCCCAGCGGTCTTTTGGCGGTCCCCGGCCGGGGCCCGGACAAGCAGGACTGCTTGAGCCGCCGGGTTCAGGCCCGATACCCGGACGCCCTCATCGTCCACCGCCTGGACATGGACACCTCCGGCCTATTCCTCATGGCCCGGGGCCCGGAAGCCCAACGCCGGCTCAGCATGGCCTTCGCCGACCGCCGCGTGCACAAGCGCTACATCGCCGTGGTGGCCGGCCGCCTGATCCCACCGGCCACCCCGGACGGGTGGGACCTCATCGACCTGCCCCTCATGGTCGACTGGCCCAACCGGCCCAGGAGCATCGTTGACCATGCCCGGGGCAAGCCCAGCCGGACCCGCTGGCGGGTGTTGTCTGATCAACCCCCTTGCTCCCGGGGAGAGGGCAGGGATGCGGGACGCGACCAGCATGATCGCCATAACCCGGCAAAGGACACCACCGTCCCCACCACCCGCCTGGAACTGGAACCCCTCACCGGCCGCTCCCACCAGCTTCGCGTCCACCTCCAGGCCCTGGGCCACCCCATCCTGGGAGACCCCCTCTACGCCCCGCCCGCCGTTTTCAGCCAGGCCGAACGCCTGCTGCTCCACGCCAGCCGCCTGGCCTTCCCCCACCCCGTCACCGGCGCGGACCTCCAATTCGAAAGTCCACCGGACTTCTGAAGCGCCTCGTCGTCTCCATCGGCATGACCGACACCCCCTGCCCTGAGGTAGCATTCAACCCAGATTGTCCATTAGGACGCGCGAAGATGGCGCGGCGATTTGCGAGTGGATTCGCGCACGGGGGAGGAACCAATAGCCGAGTCTATTGGCGACGAGCACGGGGGCGAAGACGCCGCAAAGCGACCGCCAGGGCGCGCGTAGGCCCACAGGGCCGCCTAATGGACAATCTGGGTTCAACCCAAAATTCCCCGGCATGGACATCGGCGACCCATGCCCAAGCTGAAGCACAACCCAAGGAGGCATCATGAAAACCTGGCTGATTCCGCTCCCCTTCCTGTTCGTCGCCGGCCTGGCCAGCGCCGCCGATCCCGTCCCCACCTCCGCCACGCCCAAGGCCGATGAGGCCGCGACACCCGCCGCGGCACCCAAGCCCACCGCCACCGTCAAAACCAGGCGCCACCCGATCCGGCATCTGCCCAGGGGCGACCTGCGCTACTGCCTGGACCTGAAGGACCACAAGGCCATCATCGCCTGTGCGGAAAGGCAGGGGAAAAAGTAAGTTTCCGGGCCAGGGCTGCACGCCCGTCCTGTCCGTTCCTTCACCCCAGCCCATCTCCCTGAGGGAGGTGGGCGTTTCGAGGAGTAGTTGTGATGAGTCTTTCCATGTACCAGGCCTCCGTGCCCCAGTTCATCCGCATGCTGACCAACCTGATCGGCATTCTGGAGAAAGGGGCGGCCCACTGCGACGCCCGCAAGATCGACCCCCTGGCCCTGACCCAGTATCGACTCTACCCCGACATGTTCAACCTGGCCCGACAGATACAGACGGCCTGTGACCACGCCCGCAACGCGGCGGCCCGGCTGGCGGGCCAGGAGGCGCCGCGCCTGGAGAACACGGAGCAGACCTTCCCCGAGCTGATCGGGCGGGTACGGGACACCATCGCCTACCTGGAAACCTTCAAGGCCGGGCAGATCGACGGCACGGAGGACCGGGAGGTGGTGGTGAAGCGCGGCGAGACGGTGAACACCTACCGGGGCCAGGACTACCTGGTGCAGCGGGCCCTGCCCAACTTCTACTTCCACGTCACCACGGCCTACGACATCCTGCGCCACAACGGCGTGGAGCTGGGCAAGCGGGACTTCATCGGCTGAACTCATCCGTCCAGGCCCGAGGTACCCACAGGGGCCGCGCCCGGGCTGGCCCGGCGCAAGGCCCCGGGGTTGGTAGAATGCATCCGCCCCATCCACCTCCCCCGGCATGAAACGTATCACCACTCAAAACTGGCTGGAACCGGATGCCACCGGGTCCGCAGCCGGGGTGGATGCCCGCGCCTGGCGGGATACCTTCCTGGCCATCCGCCTGGATGGGAAGGTGCCGGGGGAAGTGGCGGCCATGTTCGAGACTGCTCGGGCCAGCATGATCTATGGCCTGTTCTACGCGCCCCTGGTGACCCTGGGGGTGGAGCACTGCTACTGGGTGCTGGAGGCGGGCATCCGGGCGCGCTGCGCCCAACTGGACCTGCCGGTTTCCGTCCAGGATCGGCAGGGCAGGGGCTACGCCCTGTCCTTTGCCCACAACCTGCGCCAACTCACGGAGCAGGGTCTTGTGCCGGGCGAGGATGCCGCTCTGTGGAAGCAGGCGGGGGAACTGAAGGTCTGGCTGGCGGTGCCCCGGCATGGGGACGGGGTGGCCAGGGACCATGCCGTCACGGCCCTCAGCCGGGCGGCGGAGCTGCTCAACAGGCTGTTTGCCTGATCACTTCTCCGCGTCCGGCACGAACCTGAGCACGTTGCCGTTGATGCAGTAGCGTTTGCCCGTGGGGGGCGGGCCGTCGTCGAACACGTGGCCCAGATGGATGCCGGAGCTGGCGCTCCTCACCTCCACCCGTTTCATGCCGTGGCTCATGTCCTCGTGCAGGGTGAGGGCCCCCGGCACCGGGTTGAAGAAGCTGGGCCAGCCGGTGCCGCTGTCGAACTTGGCGTCACTGCGGAACAGGGGCGCGCCGGTGATGGGGTCCACGAAGGTGCCGGGGCGCTTCTCGTCCAGGTGGGAGCCGGTGAAGGCCCGCTCCGTGCCCTGCTCGAAGGCGATGCGCCGCTGCTCCGGGGTCAGCAGCCGGAAGCCCAGCCACTTCCAGAAGCGTTCGCGGTCGCCGTTATAGCCGGTGTAGCGGGACACCTCCCGACCCTGTTCGAACAGCACGATGGTGGGGGTGGCGAACAGGGCCTTCTCCAGGGTCCAGCCCGTGGGGGCGTTGGGGTTGAGGGTGCGGGTAACAGGCACCGGGGAGCGCCAGTGGTCCAGAACCTCGGCCTTGAACTGCTTGCAGAAGGCGCAGTCCTCCGCCTCGAACACCACCAGTTGCCGTGTCTGGGCAAGCGTCTTGCCGTCCAGGCGGGGGGCGGGCGGGGTGTCGGTCGCGGCGGTCTTTGAGCCCGGGAACTTCACCCCCGTGCCCCCCAGGCCGCAGTAGCCGTTGGGGTGCTTCACCAGGTAGTCCTGGTGGTAGGCCTCGGCGGTGAAGTAGGTCTTCAGGGGCGCGATCTCGGTGGTGATGGGGCCGAAGCCGGCCCGGGTGAGGGCCTGCTGGTAGATGTCCCGGGTCTTGCGGGCCACCGACTCCTGGGCAGCGGAATGGGTATAGATGGCGCTGCGGTAGTTGCTGCCCACGTCGTTGCCCTGTCGGTCCCCCTGGGTGGGGTCATGGTTTTCCCAGAACTTGGCGAGCACGGCCTCCAGGGTGGTTTGGGCAGGGTCGAAGGTGACTTTCACCACTTCCGCGTGGTTGCGCTTGCTTGTCCTGCCCATACGCAGGTCGCGTTCGTGCTTGAGGATGGCCTCGTAACTGCCGGCGATGTCGCCGTTGGCGTAGCCACTTTCCACGTCCACCACGCCGGGCACGGCGGACATGCGCTTTTCCGCGCCCCAGAAGCAGCCCATGCCCAGAACGATGTAATCCAGCTGGGCATTCGGATCATCCAGCACGGGCTTGGCCGTCATGGTGGGGTTTCCCTTGGCGCAGGCGCTGACCAGGAAGCTCAGGCCCAGGGCCATGAGGATGACGCGGAGGATGGGTGGCATTCGTTTGGAGGGCATGGCGTCTCGCTCGTTCAGGCAAGGTGGAAGTCAACAGGGTTGTGGGCAATGGACCGCTCGTGTGGCCGAATAATTCCCTGCCCATGGGAGAGGAGGGCATGGAGCGTGACGTATGTTGCTGTGTTCACGCTCACCCGGAAGGTGCGCCCGCAACGGGAGGGTTTAAGATAATCCACGTCTCGCCACGTGCTTTTTCTTGTCTCTCTCATGACCCAGACTGCTGCCAAACCCTGTCCCTTCTGCGTCCTGGACCCGGCCCGTATCCTGGCCGGGGATGAGCTCACCGTGGTGTACAAGGACGGCTTCCCCGTCTCTCCCGGCCACACGGTGATCCTTCCCCGGCGCCATTTCGCCACCCTGTTCGAGGCCACGGAGGCGGAGCAGATGGCCCTGCTGAAGGCCCTGGGGGAATGCAAGCGCATCCTGGACGAGCGCCACCAGCCCGACGGATACAACATCGGCATCAATCACGGCGCCGCCGGCGGCCAGAGCGTGCCCCACCTGCATATCCACGTGATCCCCCGCTACAAGGGCGACCGGGAAGACCCCAGGGGCGGGGTGCGCTGGGTGCTGCCGGACAAGGCAAAATACTGGGCCTGAGGGATGAAATTTTCACAGTTGCCCATGGGGGCCCGGTTTGAGTTCCAGGGCAAGGTGTACGTGAAGACCGGCCCCATTGCCGCCACGTCGGAGGAGGGGGGGCAACGCATGATTCCCCGCTACGCGGTGCTGCGGCCCCTGGACGGCCCGGTGCCCGTTCCATCCCCCAGGGTGCCCCGTATCCTGGATGAAGCGACGGTGCTGTCGGCCTTCGAGCCCTTTTATCAGGCGTGTGTCGGCGTGCTGGAGGGCGCCGTGGAGGATGACGGCAGGCTGGATGGGGCGCGGCGCGAATTGTCCCTGGCGCGGGACCGATTCCTGGCGGCCCTGGGCAACGGTGACTCGGCCGGCACGCCTGCGGGCGCCCAGGAGAAATGAACCCATGAACAAGTGCTGCTTCTCCTTGCTACTGGCCCTGACCTGGCCGGCCGCTGCCGATGCCGCCTACAAGGGCCTGGACGGCAATGCCCTGCTGCGCATGTGCCAGGGAGCGGACAAAGTGCGGGCCCTGTCCGTCATGTGTCACAACTATCTCAACGGCTATCTGGATGCCGCCCACCACTTCAGTCCCCGCCTTGGCTTCTGTATGGGGGAGGGGGATAAGGAGAAACTCCCGGATGGCCTGGTGGCCTGGCTCAAGGTCCATGCAGACAAGCAGAAGCTGCCCGCCGGTCAGGTGGTGGACCTGGCCCTGCAGGACCTGCATCCCTGCAAGGGCCAAAAGTGACCCCGGCCCTGCCATGACCGACCCCGACGACGCCCGCTGCTGGCATGAACACCAGACCCGGTTCTGGGCCGTGGTGGCCGCACCCTGGGTGCTGGTCCAGGTCATCGAGCCCGCACCCCACTAACCCACTCCCCTGACCCCCATGGCCCTCAAGGCAACCATCTTCAAGGCCGACCTCCAGGTGGCCGACATGGACCGCAATCATTACGCGGATTACAGCCTCACCCTGGCGCGGCACCCGTCCGAGACCGACGAGCGCATGATGGTTCGCCTGCTGGCCTTCACCCTGTTCGCCAGCGAGGGCCTGGGCTTCGGCAAGGGCCTGTGCGTGGATGACGAGCCGGACCTGTGGCGCAAGGACCTGACCGGGGCCATCCAGCTGTGGATCGACGTGGGTCTGCCGGACGAGAAGTGGACCCGCAAGGCCTGCGGCCGGGCGGAGCGGGTGATCATCGTCAGCTACGGCGCCCGGCCCGCCGATGTGTGGTGGGAACAGAACCGGGACAAGCTCGCCCGACTGGAGAACCTGGCCGTGTACCGCCTGCCCTACGAGGCTACCGAGGCCCTGGCGGCCCTGGTGGAACGCACCATGCGCCTGCAATGTACCGTCCAGGATGGCCAGGTGTGGATCACCGACGGCCAGGACACGGTGCACATCGAGCCCCTTCCCCTACAATCCTTCAAGGACTCCCATGCAAACCGTTGACTTTCAGTTGCGTGGCGAATTTGTCGCCCTGTGCGACCTGCTCAAGCTGGCCGGTGTGGCCGACAGCGGCGGCCAAGGCAAGGCCCTGGTGGCCAGCGGCGAGGTGACGGTGGATGGCCGGCGGGAAGATCGCAAGACCGCGAAAATCCGCCCCGGCCAGGTGGTGCAATGCCAGGGCGTGCGGATCAACGTGGTGGCGGTATCCCGGCGTGGGCCGGAATGACCAAACCGTGGTTCAGCGGATGATGATGGGCGGCAGGTCGATGATCACCGACGGGGCGGGGACGCGATACACTGGGCCATAGATCACGCGACCGGGATACACCACGGGCGCAGGCGCATAGAAGTACACATTTCGATAACCGGGGTGATGAGGGTGGTGATGGCGCCAACCTTCGTGCCAGCCCCGGTCATGGCGGCGGTCATCCCACCGGTATTCGTAACGGTCGCCGTCTCGCCAGCCATCCCGGTCGCCGTGGTCGGCATGGGCATTGGCACCCATGCCCAGGGCGGTGACGCTCAACAGGACGGTCATCAGGGTTTTCAATGTGGTTTTCATGTCTTGCTCCTTTGCTTGGTTAGGCGGCCTCGCGGCCATCCATGCCCCCATACTAGGCATGGCAGGGGGTAAGGGGGTTTCCAGTGGTTACGGTTTGTAACAGCGCCAGGCGTACCATTACGGATACCCAGATTTGCTTGCTTTGGAGCACCCCATGACCCATCCCCTCGCAGGACAACCCGCCCCCGCCGACAGCCTCATGGACACGGCCGCCCTGCTGACGGCCTATGCCGCCACCCCGGACGTGCGCATCCCCACCCAGCGGGTGGCTTTTGGCACCAGCGGCCACCGGGGCAGCGCCTTCAACAGGAGCTTCAACGAGGCCCACATCCTGGCCATCACCCAGGCGGTGTGCGAATACCGGGCCGCCCAGGGCATCACCGGGCCCCTGTTTCTGGGCAAGGATACCCATGCCCTGTCGGCCCCGGCCCAGCGCACGGCCCTGGAAGTGCTGGCCGCCAATGGCGTGGAGGTACGGCTTCAGAGGGACGATGGTTTTACCCCCACGCCCGTCATCTCCCGGGCCATTCTGGCCTTCAACAAGGAGAACTGCGCCGACGGACCCGGTGCCGGCTGCCAGGCGGACGGCATCGTCATCACCCCCTCCCACAACCCGCCCCAGGATGGGGGCATCAAGTACAACCCGCCCCATGGCGGCCCGGCGGACACGGACGCCACGGGCTGGATCGAGCAGCGGGCCAACGCCCTCCTGGCAGAAGGCAACCGGGATGTGCGCCGGGTGCCCTATGCGCAGGCCCTGGACGCCCCCACCACCTTCCAGGAGGACTTTGTCGCCCCCTATGTGGCGGACCTGGGCAATGTCATCGACATGGAGGCCATCCGCGACGCCGGCCTGAAAATGGGCGTGGATCCCATGGGGGGCGCGGCGGTGGCCTACTGGAAGCCCATCGCCGAGCAATACGGCCTGAACATCCAGGTGGTGAATCCCAGGGTGGACCCCACCTTCGGCTTCATGACCCTGGACCATGACGGCAAGATCCGCATGGACTGCTCCAGTCCCTATGCCATGGCCAGCCTGGTGAGCCTGAAGGACAAGTTCGACATCGCCTGGGGCAACGACGCGGACGTGGACCGCCATGGCATCGTCACGCCGTCCATGGGCCTCATGAACCCCAACCATTTTTTGGCGGTGGCCATCCACTATCTGCTCACCCACCGGCCTGAGTGGAAAGCGGACGTGGCCGTGGGCAAGACCCTGGTGAGTTCCGGCCTCATCGACCGGGTGGTGAGGGGCCTGGGCCGCAGGCTCATCGAGGTGCCCGTGGGCTTCAAGTGGTTCAGCCCCGGCCTGCTGGCGGGCACCCTGTGTTTTGGCGGTGAGGAGAGCGCCGGGGCCAGTTTCCTGCGCCGGGACGGTAGGGTGTGGACCACGGACAAGGACGGCATCCTCCTGGCCCTGCTGGCGGCGGAGATCACCGCCGTCACCGGCAAGGACCCGGGCCGCTATTACCAGGAGCTGGCCGCCCAGCACGGTACCCCCTATTACCTGCGCATCGATGCTCCCTGTACCCCGGAACAGAAGACCGCTTTCAAGACCCTCACCGCCGACAAGGTGGCCGCCCCCACCCTGGCAGGGGAGGCCATCACCGGCCGCTTCACCCGGGCTCCGGGCAACGATGCCCCCATCGGCGGCCTCAAGGTCACCACGGAAAACGGTTGGTTCGCCGCCCGACCTTCCGGCACCGAGGACATCTACAAGATCTACGCCGAGAGCTTCAAGAGCGCCGAGCACCTCCAGGCCATCGTCGCCGAGGCGAAAGAGATCGTGACGGCGGCGCTGGCGGGCTGAGATCCTTCCGGGAGGGCCTTGACCGGCCAGCCATCCCCCCACATCCCTTGGAGAGAGGACCGGGTTTAGGGAAACGCTGATTCATTGCCCCCACTCCCGCGGGGAGAGGGTGAGGAGAGGGCGACCGGGGTGGCCGTCGCCATGTCCGTTAGGGAAGTGCTGAATAACTCCCCTCCCCCTCGGGGGGAGGGGTGGGGGAGAGGGAGCGTATCCGCGAAAAATCAATCAGTTACCCTCTCCCCACCCTCTCTCCACGCGGGAGAGGGGGAAATAAATCAGCGTTTCCTTAGGAATCACCCGAACCGCTGGCCGTGCTCCCGGCTGGCATGGAACCGGACCTGGGGCCACTTCTCCATGAGCAATTGCAGGTTGTAGCGGTTGGTGGCCAGGTAGACCGGGTTGCCGTCCACGTCCAGGGCCATGCGGGCCAGTTGTTCCTTCTCGAACTGGCGCCGGGTGGTTTCGTCCGGGAAGGTGAGCCAGCGGGCGGTGTGGATGTCGGCGGCCTCGTAAATGGCGTCCACCTTGTATTCCGCCTGGAGGCGGCTGGCCACCACCTCGAACTGGAGTTGGCCCACGGCCCCCAACAGCAGGGCGCCGCTGGCCAGGTTCTCGAACACCTGGATGGCCCCTTCCTCCCCCAGTTCCTTCAGGCCCTTCTGCAGCTGCTTGGACTTGATGGGGTCCCGGGACCGGGCGGTGCGGAACATCTCCGGCGCGAAGTAGGGGATGCCCTTGAAGTGCAGGGCCTCGCCTTCGGTGAGGGTGTCGCCGATCTGCAATTGGCCGTGGTTGTGGATGCCGATGATGTCGCCGGCCACGGCGTCTTCCATGTGCACCCGCTCGTTGGCCATGAAGGTGAGGGCGTTGGCCAGCTTCATCTCCCGCTGCAAACGTTGGTGCTGCACCTTCATGCCGGGCGTATAGCGGCCGGAACAGACCCGGAAGAAGGCGATGCGGTCCCGGTGCTTGGGGTCCATGTTGGCCTGGATCTTGAACACGAAGCCGGTGAAGGGGGCCTCGGCGGGCTCCACCATGCGGACACCGGCATCCCGGGGTTGGGGTGGCGGCGCCCATTCCACCAGGGCCTGCAAAATCTCCCGCACGCCGAAGTTGTTGATGCCGGAGCCGAAGAACACTGGGCTCTGGTGGCCCCGCAGGAAATCGGTGATGTCGAAGGGTGGGCTGGCGTCCCGGATGAGGCCCACTTCCTCGTGCAGGCGGTCCATCTCGAGCGGAAACAGTTCTTGCAGCTTGGGGTTGTCCAGCCCCTCGATGAGCTCCACCTCGCCCCCGGCCCGTTCCTCGCCGGCGGTGAAGCGCAGCATCTGGTCGTGCAACAGGTGGTAGACGCCCCGGAAGGTCTTGCCCATACCCACGGGCCAGGTTACTGGCGCGCAATCCAGCTTGAGCACCGATTCAATCTCCGCCAGCAGGTCCAGGGGGTCCCGCACCTCCCGGTCCATCTTGTTGACGAAGGTGATGATGGGGGTGTTGCGCAGGCGGCAGACCTCCAGCAGCTTGATGGTCTGGGCCTCCACGCCCTTGGCCGCGTCGATGACCATCACCGCCGCGTCCACGGCCGTCAGCACCCGGTAGGTGTCTTCCGAGAAGTCCTCGTGGCCGGGGGTGTCCAGCAGGTTGATGGTGTGGCCGGCGTAGTCGAACTGCATCACCGAACTGGTCACCGAGATGCCCCGCTGCTTTTCCACCTCCATCCAGTCGGAGGTGGCGTGGCGCGCGCTCTTGCGAGCCTTCACCGTGCCGGCCATCTGGATGGCGCCACCGAACAGCAGCAGCTTTTCCGTCAGCGTGGTCTTGCCCGCATCCGGGTGGGAGATGATGGCGAAGGTGCGGCGGCGCTGGACGTCGCGCAGCAGTTCGGGAGGGAAAGGGCTCATGGGCGGATCGTGTTGCGGGCCTATAAACAGTGACCCCGGCGCAGGCCGGGGTCCAGGAAATTTGGAGTACTGGATTCCGGGTCAGGCCCGGAATGACGCAGGAGGTGCCAGGATTTTACTGCAACACCTCCACCACGATGCGGCGGTTGGCGCCCTCGCGATAGGCGGACACATCCGTGGCGCCATGGGAGATGACCGACATGCGCAGCAGGGGAATGCCCTGCTTCTCGTGCAGGTAGTTCTTCACCACCTCGGCGCGGGCCTTGCCCAGCGCGTAGTTGTAGTCGTCGGAGCCCAGGCCGTCGGTATGGCCGTGGATGCCGATGTGGTAGTTCACGTCCAGCTTTTTCACATACGCCGCCACTGCGTCAAGTCTGGCCCTGTCCTTTTCGCCCAGGTCCGGGGAATTGATGGGGAACAGGGTCTTGTCATCGGTGAGGGTGACGCTGTGCACCACCTTGCCGAATATCTTGCGGGGGCCCAGGCCCATGGCCGCCAGGGCGTCCTCGGCCATGCGCGCCACCTCGGCCAGGCGCTTCTCCAGCAGGTCCATGCGGCCGGCCAGCGCGGCGTCGCTTTCCCTGATGCGACCGTCGGCGTGGGCGTTGGCTTCGGCCAGGGTACGGGCTGCCGCCTGGGCCATGTCCTGGGAGAGCGCCTGTTTCAGGGCCGCGGCCTCGGCCTGCTGCCGGGCCAGGAGGTCGTGGCGCAGTTGGGCGATGGCATTGGCGTTGGCCGTGCCCAGTTGGGCGATGTCCTGGCGGATGGCGGCCAACTGCCTGGATTGGTCATTGAAGCGGCCTTCCAGATCGCCGAGGCGGACATCCTGGCGGGCGGCCAGGAACTTGGCCTCGTTGGCGGTGGCCACGGCGTTGCGCAGACCGGCTTCCAGGCTGGAATCCAGGGCCGCGATCTTCTCGCCCAGGGGCCCGGTCTGCTGGGAAACGGTTTCGGGGGTGGCGCAACCGGCCAGGAACAGGAAAGGCATCGCGGCAAGGGACCACTTGCCCAGAGTTTTGCAGGAAAGTGTGTGCATCTTGGGAACCTCTGAGGATGGTTTGTGGTGAGACGGGTCTGCGTCGGGCAGGCCGGAATCACCTTACACCCGGGGTATGGCCGGAAGGGGATTTTCCCGGCCAACCGGGTTGGTTCCCTCGGGGCCCTGTCGCCCATATGCAGCAGGATACGGAAACGGGCTCGCAAGCAAATACCCATGCAGGGGGCACCTGTCGTGTGCGGATGCATGGCGAGGCGGGGCCCAGTCTTACAATGGCAGGACCAACACCTGCCGACCCCATGCCCATGGATATCCATGCCCGCCTCACGGAACTCGAAATCAAGCTCAGCTTCACCGAAGACCTGGTGGACGATCTCAACAGCACCGTGGCCCGCCAGCAGGAACAGATCCTCCTGTTGCAGGATGAACTGCGGACCCTGTTCCAACAGATGCAGCAGATGGCCCCGGTCGAGAAGCCGAACCTGTAGGAAGGAAGCGATCCGTCCGAAACGGCTCGATGGCTTCGAAGTCGCTCTTGCCCAGACTGAGCAGCCCGGTCATCGCCTTGACCATGTCCGAGGTCTTCATGCCTTGCGAGACGGGCAGCCGAGGATCGATCACCCTATCGACTTGCGCCGCTTCGCAGCACTGGCCGATGAGTGCCAAGCCGGAGTAGGGTGTCAGGTTCAGCTTGCCGGTCTGGCGAACTTCAAATTTCGGCATGTTCAGTTGGGTGAAGGATTGCGATGCAGTATTCTCGCAAATAATCAACAGGTTATGCTTGATCTATGACAAACGAACACGGATTCAGGATATTGAAACTCCACAAACCGCCAGAGTCATCCCCATGAACATCAACATTCCCGTGCAACCCATCGTCCACAACCACAACCGTCCCGACGGCATCTACGGCTTCGATGCCCGGGGCATCGCCAAGCGCTTCCGTCACGCCGCCATCTTCGGCGCCCTGGACAGCCTTCAGCCCGGCGAGCGCATGCGCTTCATCAACGACCACAATCCAATTCCCCTCTTGCAGCAAATGATGGCCCGCTACGGTGACCGGGTGGAGATCCACTACCTGGAACAGGGCGAGGACGGGGTGATGATCGACTTCATCGTCAAGTCCGTTTGAGGCGGCAAAGGAGTAAGCTCCCCGCCATGATGTTGTCGGATCGTGTGCATACCTTCGGCCAGTGGCTCAAGCACAAGCATGGCGCACGTGTGCACAAGATCGCCCTGGATGCGGGTTTCACCTGCCCCAACCGGGACGGCAGCAAGGGTACGGGCGGTTGCACCTTCTGCAACAACGCCTCCTTCAGTCCCAATGGCCGCCGGCCCGCCCCCCTGGGGGAACAGCTGGACTCCGGTCGCCGGGGCATCGCCCGGCGCACCCGGGCGAAGAAGTACCTGGCCTATTTTCAGGCCTACACCAACACCTATGCCCATGCGGACAGCCTCAAGGCCATGTACGACCAGGCCATGGCCATGGAGGGCATGATCGGCCTGTCCGTGGGTACCCGGCCGGATTGCGTGCCACCGGCGGTGCTGGACCTGTTGGCGTCCTACCTGGATCGGGGCCTGGAGGTATGGCTGGAACTGGGCCTGCAATCCGCCTTCGACGCAAGCCTGAAGCGGGTGAACCGGGGCCACGGCCTGGCGGAATACATCGAGGCCTGCCAGGCGGCGCGCCAGCGTGGCATTCCCGTGTGCACCCACCTCATCGTCGGCATGCCGGGTGAGAGCGCCTGGCACAGCCTGCAAACGCTGAATATCGTGCTGGACATCGGCACCGACGGCCTCAAGCTCCATCCGCTGCACGTGGTGAAGGGCACCCAGCTCGCCAACGAGTGGCGCCGGGGGGAATACACGCCCCTGACGCTGGAGGCCTACGTGGCCACCGCCGCCGACCTCATCGAGCACACCCCGCCGGAGGTGGTCTATCACCGCATCACCGGCACCGCGCCGGCCCACCTGTTACTGGCTCCCGCCTGGTGCGCCGGCAAATGGCCCGTGGTGAACGCCATCGTGGCCGAGCTGGAGCGGCGTGGCACCCGTCAGGGGAGTGCCCTTTCTGGACACATAAGCGGATAAGAAGGTATGGTTAACGCGGATTTTGTGCACATCGAGCCGTGGACCTGTCCATGAAACCCCTACTGGAACTGATCTGTCCCGCTGGCAGCCTGCCGGCCCTGAAGGCAGCCGTGGACCACGGCGCCGACGGCGTCTATCTGGGCCTCAAGGACAACACCAACGCGCGCAATTTCTCCGGCCTGAACTTCGACGCCAAGTCCCTGGCCGAAGGCATTCGCTACGCCCACGCCAAGGGCGCCAAGGTGCTCATGGCCCTGAATACCTATCCCCAGCCCGCCACCCTGGCCCGCTGGCATGCCGCCGTGGATACCGCCGCGAGTTCCGGCGTGGACGCCGTCATCCTGGCGGACCCGGGCCTCATGGCCTATGCCCGCAAGCATCACCCGGACCTGCGCCTGCACCTGTCCGTGCAGGGCTCCGCCACCAGCTACGAGGCCATCAATTTCTACCGGGAACGCTTTGGCATCCAGCGGGCCGTGCTGCCCCGGGTGCTGTCCCTGCCCCAGGTGGAGAACGTGGTACGGCACACGGACGTGGAGATCGAGCTGTTCGGCTTCGGCGGTCTGTGCGTCATGGTGGAGGGCCGCTGCCTCTTATCCTCCTATGCCTGCGGTGATTCCCCCAACACCTATGGCGCCTGCTCCCCCGGCCACGCGGTGCGCTGGGAGCAGACCCCCGGGGGCATGGAGACCCGGCTCAACGGCGTGCTCATCGACCGCTATGCCGACCATGAGAAGGCGGGCTATCCCACCCTGTGCAAGGGCCGCTTCGAGGTGCAGGGGGAGACCTATTACGCCCTGGAAGAGCCCACCAGCCTGAACAGCCTGGAACTGCTGCCGCAGATGGCCCGCCTGGGCATCGCCGCCATCAAGATCGAAGGCCGCCAGCGCAGCCCCGCCTACGTGGCCCAGGTGACCCAGGTGTGGCGCGCCGCCATCGACGCGGTGAAGCGCAACGTGGAAACCTTCAAGCCCAACCCCGCCTGGATGGCGGCCCTCAACAAGGTGTCCGAGGGCAGCATGCACACCCTGGGGGCCTATTACCGGCCCTGGAAGTAAATGCCATGTGCCTGAACATGAAACTGTCCCTGGGCCCGCCCCTCTACTACTGGTCCCGGGAGGACACCCTGGCCTTCTACGAGGCCGCCGCCGGCTGGGCCGTGGACATCGTCTACCTGGGGGAGACCGTGTGTTCCCGCCGCCACCTGCTGCGTCTGGCGGACTGGCTGGACCTGGCGGAAAAACTGGACAGCGCCGGCAAGGAGGTGGTGCTCTCCACCCAGACCCTCATCGAATCCGAATCCGACCTGAAGGCCCTGCGCAAGGTGGTTTCCGGTGAACGCTTCCTGGTGGAAGCCAACGAATGGGGCGCCGTGCGCCTGCTGGCCGAGGCGGGACGGCCCTTCGTGGCCGGGCCCACGCTGAACGCCTACAACCCGGAAACCCTGGCCCTGCTGGCGGACATGGGGGCCAGGCGCTGGGTGCCCCCCGTGGAGATGCCCCGGGCCATGCTGGCCGCCATGACCGTGCCGGAAGGCATGGAAACGGAACTCTTTTCCTACGGCCGCCTGCCCCTGGCCTTCTCCGCCCGCTGCTTCACCGCCCGCCACTACAACCTGCAGAAGGACGACTGCCAGTTCAAGTGCCTGGACCACCCGGACGGCCTGACCCTGCGCAGCCGGGAAGGGGAGGACTTCCTCACCCTCAACGGCATCCAGACCCAGTCCGCCAAGGTCATGAGCCTGGCCCACCGGCTGGACGAGCTGCGGGCCACCGGCGTGGACATCCTGCGGCTCTCCCCCCAGGCCCGCCTGATGGAACGGGTGGTGGAGCTGTTCCGCGCCCTGGCGGACGGCGACATCGCCCCCCCGGAGGCCACCCGGAAACTGGACCGCCTCATGCCCGGCCAGCCTTGCGACGGCTACTGGCTGGGGGAGGCGGGCATGGTTTACCAAGGAGCCCGATGATGCGATTGCCTGCCTTCCCCGCCCCCCTGTCCCGCGTCATTGCCACGCTGCCGCCCTGGCCCGCCTCCCGGGCCTTCGCCGCCGCCTGCAACCTGGCCGTCTGGCCCTCCCTGAAGGAGCTGGACTGGGACCCTGTGCGGGGCCGTCGCTTCCGCGTGACGGTGAAGGACATGGGGCTGTGCCTCCACTTTTCTATCCGCGGCGAGGGCTTCCGCGCCGAGGGCGACGGCCCGGCGGACGTTACCTTCACCGCCACCGCCCAGGACTTCGCCCGCCTGGCCCTGCGCCTGGAAGACCCGGACACCCTGTTCTTCAACCGCCGCCTGCTCATCGAGGGCGACACCAACCTGGGCCTCACGGTGAAGAACATGCTGGACGCGGTGGAGCTGGAAAGCGTCACCGCCACCATGCCCCTGGGCCTGGGCAGGGTGGTGATGCAACTCAGAAGCTTGGCCATGCGCTACGCTTGAAACGTTAGCAGCCCCCGGCGACCTCCATGGGCTTCGTCAAGAAACCCCAGCGATTCCCCCTCCACCCCAAGCATCCCGAGCGCCTCTGCTGGGGCTGCGACAAGTATTGCCCGGCGGACAACCTGATGTGCGGCAACGGCTCCGGCCGCACCGAGCACCCCATGGAGGTGCTGGGAGAGGATTGGTACACCTGGGAGGCCTGGGGCTTCGATGCCGTGGCCGAGGAGGATCAGGCCAAGCTCGTGAAGCCCGGAAAGCCCACGGGCGTTGAGCGGGTCAAACCTTGATTTTTTTAGGGAAACGCTGATTTATTGCCCCTCTCCCGCGGGGAGAGGGTGGGGAGAGGGCAACTGATTGATTTTTCTCGGACACCCTCCCTCTCCCCCACCCCTCCCCCCGAGGGGGAGGGGAGTTATTCAGCACTTCCTCGGCCTTTGGCGGGCCACTGCAATCAACCCGCTTTCTCCGCGTTATCCCGCCCCACCCGGTACACCGCCAGCAGGGCGGCCTTGAGTTCTGCATCCCCATCCAGGTCCCGACCGACCAGGTGGCTGGTGGCAATGGCCCGCACCGCCTGCCAGTCCCGTTCCTCCCTCAGCGCCTCTTCGAAGCGTGACCAGTCGAAAGCGCCATCCTCATAAGCTTGCACCGCCAGGCCGGTGGGTTCGGAAAAGGTGATCTCCTCGGACTCCAGCACCTCGTACAGATAGGAGTAGGGATCGATGCCCGCGGCCCGGGCCAGCCAGCGGTGGAAGTCGGGGGCCTGGCCGGCTTCCCCCAGGCAGGCGTCCAGGTCCATGACGGTATCCAGTTCGTGGGTTTCGCCCTGGAAGGAGACCTCCAGGCGGGCGCGGATGGTGTTGGTGCTCATGGGAGAGGGGCGGTTTCGCCCGGCGTTGAGATGGCTTGATGGTAAACCCGATGGCGCAGTGGGCCACTGTGTCTTGCCTGATCCTTTCCAGGGCGCCAACTACCCACAAAGGGGTACCCCTTGATATTCATCAAGCGGGGCAGATTTCTCCTGGCATGTTGCACATACACTACCTATGCTGATTTTCAGCGCCAACTGCACTACATGTAGTGCACAACCCAAAGACGACCAGGAGACATGATGGAAGAAAAAAATCCCGTTGCCCCCGTGAAGGGGCTGCTGTCCCTGCCCGCCGAAGCCCTGAAACGCGATGGCCGCCGGGTACCCTTCGACGCCGCCAAGATTCGTTCCGCCATCGCCCGGGCGGGCCAGGCCAGTGGCGAGTTCGAGGCGGACGAGGCGGACCTGCTCACCGCCCAGGTGACCAAGGTGCTGATCCATCGCTTCCACGGCAATCCGCCGGCCATCGAGCAGATCCAGGACGTGGTGGAGCAGACCCTCATCGCCGCCAACCACCTGAAGACGGCGCGGGCCTACATCGTCTATCGCGAGCAGCACGCCAAGCTGCGGGCCGACCGCAAGACCCTGGTGGACGTGGAGTCCTCCATCAACGAATACCTGAACCGCCAGGACTGGCGGGTGAACGCCAACGCCAACCAGGGCTACAGCCTGGGGGGGCTGATCCTCAACGTGTCCGGCAAGGTGACGGCCAACTACTGGCTGTCCCACGTGTACGCGCCGGAGATCGGCGAGGCCCACCGCAACGGCGACGTGCACATCCACGACCTGGACATGCTGGCGGGTTACTGCGCCGGCTGGTCCCTGCGCACCCTGCTGCATGAGGGCCTCAACGGCGTGCCGGGCAAGGTGGAGGCGGGGCCGCCCAAACATATGTCCAGCGCCGTGGGCCAGATCGTCAACTTCCTGGGCACCCTGCAGAACGAGTGGGCCGGCGCCCAGGCCTTCTCCTCCTTCGACACCTACATGGCGCCCTTCATCCGCAAGGACAATCTGACTTATGACCAGGTGCGGCAATACATCCAGGAGCTGGTCTACAACCTGAACGTGCCTTCCCGCTGGGGCACCCAGACCCCCTTCACCAACCTGACCTTCGACTGGACCTGCCCGGAGGATTTGCGGGAGCAGGTGCCGGTGATCGGCGGTGAGGAGATGCCCTTCAGCTACGGCGAGCTCCAGGCCGAGATGGACATGATCAACCGGGCCTACATCGAGGTGATGAGCACCGGTGACGCCAAGGGCCGGGCCTTCACCTTCCCCATCCCCACCTACAACATCACCCCGGACTTCCCCTGGGAATCGGAGAATGCCGACCGGCTGTTCGCCATGACCGCCAAGTACGGCCTGCCCTACTTCCAGAACTTCGTGAACTCGGAACTGAAGCCCAACATGGTGCGCTCCATGTGCTGCCGCCTGCAGCTGGACCTGCGGGAGCTGCTGAAACGGGGCAATGGTCTGTTCGGCAGCGCCGAGCAGACCGGCAGCCTGGGGGTGGTGACCCTCAACTGCGCCCGCCTGGGCTATCTGTACAAGGGCGATGAGGCAGGGCTGCTGGCCCGCCTGGACGAACTCATGGAAATGGGCAAGAACAGCCTGGAGGTGAAGCGCAAGGTCATCCAGGGCCTCATGGACCAGGGCCTCTTCCCCTACACCAAGCGCTATCTCGGCACCCTGCGCAACCACTTCTCCACCCTGGGGGTGAACGGCATCAACGAGCTGGTGCGCAATTTCACCGATGACGAGCACGACCTCACCACCGCATGGGGCCATGAATTCGCCTGCCGCCTGCTGGACCACATCCGGGAGCGCATCGTGCGGTTTCAGGAGGAGACGGGCCACCTCTACAACCTGGAGGCCACGCCGGCGGAAGGCACCACCTACCGCTTCGCCAAGGAAGACAGGAAGCGCTGGCCCGACATCCTCCAGGCCGGCACGGCGGAGCAGCCCTATTACACCAACTCGTCCCAACTGCCCGTGGGTTTCACCGACGACCCCTTCGAGGCCCTGGCCCGGCAGGAGGCACTCCAGGCCAAGTACACCGGCGGCACCGTGCTGCATCTGTACATGAACGAGCGCATCTCCAGCGTCGAAGCCTGCAAGGCCCTGGTGAAACGCGCGCTGACCCACTTCCGCCTGCCCTACATCACCGTCACCCCCACCTTCTCCATCTGCCCGAAGCACGGCTATTTGTCGGGGGAGCACAAGTTCTGCCCCAAGTGCGATGCGGAGCTGCTGGAGAAGAAGCGGCAACTGAAGGCGGCCTGACCCTTTCCTCTCACCCCCCACAACCAAGGAGACAGCATGAACGACATGACCGACCTGAACGCCATCACCAGCGAAACGGAGATCGAACGGAAGGGCGAGGCGCCCTCCCTGCGGGAGGACGAGCGCCAGCCCTGCGAGGTGTGGACCCGGGTGATGGGCTACCACCGCCCCGTGGCCAGTTTCAACACCGGCAAGAAGGGGGAATACGCCGAGCGGCGGTTCTTCCGGGAGCAGGCCTGCGGCCTGGGCCACTGAGTGGCGGGGTGTCACCCCGGTGAAGGCCGGGGTCCGGTCTGGCCTTGTTTGATCGTTGGCTATACATGGATTCCGCCTGCGCCGGCATGACACATCACCCATGCCCCCCCTTCGCATCGGCGGTTTCATCCCCTTCACCACCACGGATTACCCGGGGAAGCTCTCGGCCGTGGTGTTCTGCCAGGGTTGTCCCTGGCGCTGCGTCTATTGTCACAACCCCCACCTGCTGCCCGCCGACGGGCCGGAAAGCCATGCCTGGAGCAACATCCTGGCGTTCCTGGAGAAACGGCGCGGCTTGCTGGATGCCGTGGTGTTCTCCGGCGGCGAGCCTACCTTGCAGAGCGGGCTTGCCGGCGCCTTGCGCGATGTCAAGGCGATGGGTTTCAAGGTCGGTTTACATAGCGGCGGCATGTACCCGGACCGGCTGGCTCGGGTGCTGCCCTTGCTGGACTGGATCGGCCTGGACGTGAAGGCACCACGGCACGCCTACCCCCGGATTACTGGCGTGCCAGGCAGCGGCGAGGCGGTGTTCGAGAGCCTGGGCCTGATCCTGGCCGCGGGCATGGAGCACGAGTTGCGCTGCACCTGGCACCCGGACCTGCTGTCGGATGCTGACCTGGAAAACCTGGGCGCCGAACTGGTGGCCCTGGGGGCCGATCGCCTGGTGTTGCAGCAATACCGCGTCGAAGGCTGTGCCCGCCCCTTGCCAGGGGTTCGCGCAGACCCGCTTGAGTCGCCGGGAATCAGCGCCCTGGCCAGGAGGATCAAAGACTTCTCCCTGCGGCTGGCCCAATAGTTTTTGGAGGAATGGAGTGAGTATGTTGTTTCCGGAGTTCTTTGCCCAACTGCTGCCCCTGACCCTGCGGGATCCCCTGGCGGAAACCCTGGGCGCGGCCCTGGGCGGCATCATGGTGTATCGCTATGAGGATGTGGTGCGCCTGGCCGGGCATTCCTGCCCCACCGTGGCCGGCGCTTGGCTCATGGCCCGGCACGGGCTGGCTGCCCTGTATCCGGAGGATCTGCCGGAACGGGGCGGTATCCGCGTGGAACTGCGCGGCGCCCTGGACGCGGGCACCACCGGGGTGGTGGGCAGCGTGCTGGGCTTCCTCACCGGCGCGGCGGGGGAGGGGGGCTTCAAAGGCCTGGGCGGACGCCATGGACGCCGCAACCTGCTGGCCTATGGCGTGGAGATGCCGGACGAAGTGCGCTTCACCCGCTTGGATACCGGGGCCTCGGTAGGGGTGGACTACCACCCGGAAAGGGTGCCTCCGGCTCCCGAGATGGCACCCCTCTTGGCCCGTGTGGTCGGCGGCACGGCCGCAGCGGAGGAACGGGAAGCCTTCGCCAGGCTGTGGCAGGACCGGGTGCGGCGCATCCTGGTGGACCAGGCCACCGACCCGGACTTGGTGGTGGTGCGGCCCGGACCATGAGCAGGGATACCTCAAACCCGGCCCCGCGCTGTCCCGTCCCGGTGCTGTCCCTCCATGTGGGCCAGGTGCGGCCCCTGGGGCCGGAGGGCAGGCCCAGTGCCATCGCCAAGGAAGCCGTAAGGGATTTGCGCAGGATCACCGCCTTCGGCCTGGAGGGGGACGCCCAGGCGGACCTCCAGCATCACGGTGGCCCGGACAAGGCCCTGCACCACTACCCCCGGGAACACTACGCCGCGTGGCGCTCGGCACTGCCGGACCGGGCCGGGTTGTTCGTGCCCGGGGGGTTCGGCGAGAACCTGTCCACCCAGGGCCTCACGGAGGACACCGTGTGCCTGGGGGACATCTTCAGCCTGGGCAGCGCCCTGGTGCAGGTGGCCCAGGGCCGCAAGCCCTGCTGGAAGCTGAATGCCCGCTTCGGCGTGGAAGACATGGCCCGGCGGGTGCAGGATACGGGCCGCACGGGCTGGTACTACCGGGTGCTGGAGGAAGGGGATGTGGCGGTGGGGGCGGGCCTCACTTTGGTGGAGCGGCCGTGCCCGCACTGGCCCTTGTCGCGCCTGTGGCGGGTGCTGAACCAGTCACCCGCCGATCGGGAGTCGCTGGCGGAGGTGGCCGCGTTGCAGGTGCTGGCCCCGGGCTGGCGTGAGACGGCGCGTAAGCGGCTGGAGAGCGGTGAGGCGGAAGGTCTGAAACAACAGCTCGGCAGACTCTTCGGAAGATAACGTCTCAGTTCTCGATGCCAGAATCGGCGTGGCAGGTGCAGTTGGGACTGGTGGTGTTGTCGCAGCACACGATCTTCCCCGCACGGCAACCGCACACGCCCTTGTGGCCCTTGCAGCAGTCGCTTTGGCTCACCTGGCTCAGGGTGATGGCTTGGCCGGGGGCGGGGCAGGCCTGCAAAGCAGGGCTTGCCGGGCTGGAAACCGTGGCGGGCTCAGGTGTGGCCGTGGCATTTTCGGCCCAGGCCGGCATGGCGAGAGCAAGGGAGAAGCAGGCGGCAAAGACCAGGCTGAAGAGGTTTTTCATGGTCCGGGCTCCTTTCAATATGTGTGACTGTCTAAAGCAGGTTCGGTTCAAGCCGTGGACAAGGCTTCCAGGGCTTCCTGCTGCTCCATCCATTCCGCTTCCAGCTGTTCCAGCTCCTTGGCTACCTGGGCCTGCTCATACAAGAACGCCTTGAGCCTGTCTTTGTTGACCTCGGCATAGATGTCCGGGGCGGCCAGTTCGCTGTCCAGCTCGGCCTTGCAGGCGTTGAGCCGGTCCATCTGTTCTTCCAGCCGCTTGATGCGGGACTCGAGGGGCTTGCGCTGGGCGGAAAGGCGTTGGCGGGCCTCGGCCTCCTGGCGTTTCTGATCCTTGCGGTCCACCGCCTCCCGCACGGGGGTAGCGGGTTCGGCGACCTGGGCCGTGGGCCCGGCCGCATTACCGACGGGTTTTCCCAGCTTGGTCTTGAACAGCCAGTCCCGATAGTCGTCCAGGTCGCCGTCGAAGGGCTTCAGGCCGCCGTCGGCGACGATGAGGAATTCCTCCGTGGTGGCCCGCAGCAGGTGACGGTCATGGGAGACCAATACAAGCGTGCCCTCGAACTGGGCCAGGGCCACGGTGAGGGCCTCCCGGGTCTCCAGGTCCAGGTGGTTGGTGGGCTCGTCCAGCAACAGCAGGTTGGGGCGTTGCCAGACGATGAGGGCCAGGGCCAGGCGGGCCTTCTCGCCGCCGGAGAAGGGGGCGATGGGCGCGCTGGCCATGTCGCCAGCGAAATTGAAGCCCCCCAGGAAATTGCGCAGTTCCTGTTCCCGTACCGTGGGGGCGATCCTGGCCAGGTGCCACAGGGGGGACTGGTCGTGGCGCAGCATCTCCACCTGATGCTGGGCGAAGTAGCCGATGGCCAGGCCCTTGCCGTGGGTGACCGACCCGGACAATGGCGGCAGGTCCCCCACCAGGGTCTTGATGAGGGTGGACTTGCCGGCGCCGTTGACGCCCAAGAGGCCGATGCGCTGGCCGGCCTGGAGGGTGAGGTTGAGGCCGGAGAGCACGGTCTTGTCGCCATCACTGCCACGATAGCCTGCCGTCACCTCCTCCAGCACCAGCAGGGGATTGGGGGCCCGTTCCGGCTCCCGGAACTCGAAACTGAAAGCGGCGGCGGCGTGGATGGGGGCCAGTTCCTCCATCTTCGCCAGCATCTTCATGCGGGATTGAGCCTGCCTGGCCTTGGTGGCCTTGGCCTTGAAGCGGTCGATGAAGGATTGCAGGTGGGCCCGCTGCCGGGATTGTTTCTCGTAGGCGGCCTGGGTCAGGGCCAGGTGGATGGCCCGCTGTTTTTCAAACTGGGAGTAGTTGCCGCTGTAGCGGGTGAGCTTCTTCTGGTCGATGTGGGCAATGACGTTGACTACCCCGTCCAGGAAGTCCCGGTCGTGGGAGATGATGATCAACGTACCCGGGTAGCGCTTGAGCCAGTCCTCCAGCCAGAGGATGGCGTCCAGGTCCAGGTGGTTGGTGGGCTCGTCCAGGAGGAGCAGATCGGACGGGCACATGAGGGCCTGGGCCAGGTTGAGGCGCATGCGCCAGCCGCCGGAGAAGCTGGCCACGGGCATGGACATCTGGGCCTGGGAAAAGCCCAGACCGGCAAGGAGTTGCTCGCCCCGGGCCCGCACCGTGTAGGCGTCGGCATCCTGGAGAGCGGCGTGGAGTTCGCCAATCTTGTGGCCGTCATGGGCGGTTTCCGCTGCCGCGAGTTCGTTTTCCAGACGGCGCAAAGTGGTGTCGCCATCGATGGCGTAGTCCAGGGCGGAGCGCTCCAGGGCCGGGGTTTCCTGGGCCACGTGGGCGATGCGCCAGCGGGCGGGAAAATCCAGGTCGCCGGCGTCCGGGTGCAACTCGCCCCGCAACAGGGCGAACAGGCTGGACTTGCCCGAGCCGTTGGCGCCGATGAGGCCCACCTTCTCCCCCGGATTGAGGGTGAGGTCGGCCCCCTCCAGCAGGGGCTTGACGCCCCGGATGAGGGTGAGGGACTGGAGACGGATCAAAGCAGGGCACTACCCATGGGTTCGCCCCGCTCGTACACCACGTGGGCCCGGCCCACCCGCAGGGGATCCAGCAGGCCGATGCGCACCGGGTTGTCGCATGAACTCCAGGTATTCGCGCATGATTCAATTCTCCTGTGTTTACCCCAGGGCCGCCCCGATGCGGATGATGCCCGTCCTGCCCGCGCCGCCTGCCAAGTAATCCGCCTTTCGGAACTGCAAAGACCTGCTTGCGCGGGCCTTTTGTTTTGTAAGCGTGCCTATTTCCTGCGGGGCGGCAGCAGGTCGGTGATGGTGCCTTCCGCCATCTCGGCGGCAAAGCAGAGGGTCTCCGACAGGGTGGGGTGGGCGTGGATGGTGAGGCCCAGGTCCTCCGCCGTGGCGCCCATCTCGATGGCCAGCACCGCCTCGGCCAGCAGCTCGCCGGCATTGATGCCGACGATGCCGGCGCCGATGACCCGGCCGGTTTCCTTGTCCAGGATGAGCTTGGTCATGCCCTCGGTGCGGGCGATGGACAGGGCCCGGCCGCTGGCGGCCCAGGGGAAGGCGCCTTTCTCGATTTCGATGCCCTTGGCCTTGGCTTCGGTTTCCGTCATGCCCACCCAGGCCACTTCCGGGTCCGTGTAGGCCACGGAGGGGATCACCAGGGCCTGGAATTCGACTTTGTGCCCGGCGATGACCTCCGCCGCCACCTTGCCCTCGTGCACCGCCTTGTGGGCCAGCATGGGCTGGCCGACGATGTCGCCGATGGCGAAGATGTGGGGCACGTTGGTGCGCATCTGTTTATCCACGGGGATGAAGCCGCGCTCGTCCACCGCCACGCCGGCGGCCTCGGCGCCGATGACCCTGCCGTTGGGGCGGCGGCCGATGGCCACCAGCACCCGGTCGAAGACTTGCCGTTCCTCCTGTTCGCCCGCTTTCAGGGTGACGTGGATGCCGTCCTTTTTCGCCTCCATGGCGGTGACGCCGGTGTTGAGGTGGATGGCCTCGAAGCGTTTCTCCATGCGCTTTTGCAGGGGCTTCACCAAGTCCGCGTCGCAGCCGGGGATGAGCTGGCCGCCCCGTTCCACCACGGTGACTTTCGCGCCCAGGGCGTCGTACACCGTGCCCATCTCTAGGCCGATGATGCCGCCGCCGATGACCAGCAGGCGCTTGGGCACGTCCGCCAGGGCCAGGGCGCCGGTGGAACTCATGACCCGGGGGTCGTCGGGCTGGAAGGGCAGTTTGATGGCCTCGGAGCCGGCGGCGATGATGGCGTGGTCGAAGGAAATGGTCTTGCGGCCTTCCGCGCCTTCCACCACCAGGCTGTGGGGGCCCGTGAATTGCGCGGACCCATGGACCACGGTGACCTTGCGCTGTTTGGCCAGTTGGGCCAGGCCGCCAGTGAGCTTGCCCACCACATCGTTGGCCTTCCAGGCCCGCAGCTTGTCCAGGTCCACCTTGGGCTTGGCGAAGGTGACGCCGTGCGCAGCCATCTCATCCGCCTCGGTGATGAGGCGGGCGGTGTGCAGCAGGGCCTTGGAGGGGATGCAGCCCACGTTCAGACACACGCCCCCCAGGTTGGGGAAACGTTCCACCAGCACCACCTGCCGGCCCAGGTCGGCGGCGCGGAAGGCGGCGGTGTAGCCGCCGGGGCCGGCCCCCAGGACCAGGACCTCGGCGTGGAGGTCGGCCGCAGCCAGGGCCGAGCTCGGGGTCGCTGGAGCGGCGGCAGAGGAAGGCGAGGGCTGAGCAGCCGGGGCCTCGGTCCTGGCCTGGGCGGCTGACGCGCCTTCCGCCTTGAGCAGGAGCATGGGCGATCCCTCCGAGACCTTGTCCCCCAGTTTCACCAGCACCTTTTCCACCACGCCGGCCTGGGGGCAGGGGATGTCCATGGCGGCCTTGTCGGACTCCACGGTGATGAGGGAGGTGTCCTTGTCCACGCGGTCGCCGGCCTGCACCAGGATGTCGATGACTTCCACATCCTTGAAGTTGCCGATGTCCGGGACCTTGATTTCTATGCTTTGGCTCATGGTTCGATCTTGAGTGGCGGTTCAGCCGTCAGAGTAGCAGGCGGCGCACGTCGGACAGCATGGCCCGCAGGTGGCTGGTGAAGCGGGCGCCGTCGGCCCCGTCGATGACCCGGTGGTCGTAGGACAGGGACAGGGGCAGCATCAGGCGGGGTTCGAAGGTCTTGGCGGCCTTGTTCCACACCGGCTTGAAGTCGGCCCGGGAGACCCCCAGGATGGCCACTTCCGGGCAGTTGATGATGGGGGTGAAGGCGGTGCCGCCGATGCCCCCCAGGCTGGAGATGGTGAAGCAGCCCCCCTGCATGGCGTCCACCTTGAGCTTTCGCTCCCGGGCCAGCTCGGACAACTCCGCCAGCTCCCGGGCGATGTCCAGCACGTCCTTCTTGTTCACGTCCCGGATCACGGGCACCACCAGGCCGTCCGGGGTGTCGCAGGCGAAGCCCACGTGGAAGTACTTCTTCAGCACCAGGTGCTCACCGTCAGCGGCCAGGGAGGCATTGAACTGGGGGAAGGCCCGCAGGGCGTTCACCACCGCCTTCATCAGGAAGGCCAGCAGGGTGAGTTTGACGCCCCGCTTGGCGGCCTCGTCCAGCATGGACTTGCGGAAGTCCTCCAGGTCGGTGATGTCCGCCTCGTCGAACTGGGTGACGTGGGGGGCGGTGACCCAGTTGCGGTGCAGGTTGGCGCCGGAGAGCTTCTTGATGCGGGACAAGGGTTGAGTATCGATCTCGCCGAACTGGGTGAAGTCCACGCTGGGGACCGGCGGGATGGCGATGCCGGCGGCGCCGCCCATGCCTTCGCTGCGGGGCTTGGCCAGCTCCCCCTTCACCCAGGCCTGCACGTCCTCCTTGGTGATGCGGCCCCGGGGGCCGCTGCCTTTCATGCGAGAGAGGTCGGCGCCCAGTTCCCGGGCGAAGCGGCGCACGGCGGGACTGGCGTGGGCCGGTTTGCCGGTCGCCACGGCGATGGAGGCGCCAATGGGGTCGGGCCGGTGTCTGGGCGGGATGGTAGCCGGCGCCTCGGCCACGGGATGGCTGGGGGGCGGCACGGCAGCCACCGTTTCCGCCGCCGGCGGCACGAAGGATTTCACCACCGGCGCGGCGGCGGCGGGTTTCTTCTCCTCGCTGACGCCCGCGGTGTCCAGCAGCAGGACCGGGGAGCCGGCGGAAACCTTGTCCCCCAGCTTGATCTTCAGTTCCTTTACCGTGCCGGCGAAGGGGGCGGGGATATCCATGGCGGCCTTGTCGGATTCCACGGTCATGATGGGATCATCGGCGGCCAGGGTGTCGCCCACCTTGGCCATGATCTCGATGATCTCCACGTTCTCGAAGTTGCCGATGTCGGGAACGACGACTTCCTTGATGCTCATGATCTCGCTCCCTTATACGTTGACCGGGTTGGGCCGGTCGGCGTCGATGGCGTATTTCCTGATGGCCTCGGCGGCCTTGGCGGCCGGGAGCACGCCGTCATCCGCCAGGGCCTTGAGGGCGGCCAGCACCACGTAGCGGCGGTCCACCTCGAAAAAGTTGCGCAGGGCCTCCCGGGAGTCGGAACGGCCGAAGCCGTCGGTGCCCAGGGTCACGTAGCGGCGATGCACATAGGGACGGATCTGGTCAGGAAAGGCGCGTATGTAGTCCGTGGCGGCGATGATGGGACCTTCCGTGCCCTCCAGGCACTGTTCCACATAGGAAACCCTGGGGGGCTGATCCGGGTGCAACAGGTTCCAGCGATGCACGTCCTGGGCCTCCCGGCGCAGTTCGTTGAAGCTGGTGGCGCTCCATACGTCGGCGGCCACACCCCAGTCGGTTTCGAGCAGCTCGGCGGCGGCCATGACCTCCCGCAGGATGGTGCCGGAGCCCAGCAGTTGCACACGCGCTGATCCCTGATCCCTGATCCCTGATTCCCTGAAGCGGTACAGGCCCTTGAGGATGCCCTGCTCGGCGCCCTGGGGCATGGCCGGGTGGCTGTAGTTCTCGTTCATCACGGTGATGTAATAGAACACGTCCTCCTGCTCCTGGTTCATGCGCCGCAGGCCGTCCTGGATGATGACCGCCAGCTCGTAGTGGAAGGTGGGGTCGTAGGACACGCAGTTGGGGATCAGGGCCGCCTGGAGGTGGCTGTGGCCGTCCTCATGCTGCAGGCCCTCGCCGTTCAGGGTGGTGCGGCCGGCGGTGCCCCCCAGCAGGAAGCCCCGGGCCCGGCTGTCGCCGGCGGCCCAAGCCAGGTCGCCGATGCGCTGGAAACCGAACATGGAGTAGTAGATGTAGAAGGGCACCATCTGCACGCCGTTGGTGCTGTAGGAAGTGGCGGCCGCCAGCCAGGAACTGAAGGCGCCGGCCTCGTTGATGCCTTCCTCCAGGATCTGCCCGCCCTTGTCCTCCCGGTAGTACATCACCTGGTCGGAATCCACGGGCTCGTAGAGCTGGCCCACGGAGGAATAGATGCCCACGGTGCGGAACAGGCCTTCCATGCCAAAGGTGCGGGCTTCGTCCGGGATGATGGGCACCACGTGGCGACCGATGGCCTTGTCCCGCAACAGGGTGGTGAGGATGCGCACGAAGGCCATGGTGGTGGAGATCTCCCGCTCGCCGGTGGCCTCCAGCATGGCCTGGAAGGCGGAGAGATCGGGCACCTTCAGGGCCTCGGCCTTGCCGCGGCGGCTGGGCAGGTAGCCCCCCAGGGCGGCGCGCCGCGCGTGGAGATACTTCATCTCCGGGCTGTCTTCCGCCGGACGGTAGAAGGGCAGGTGCTCCAGCTGGTCGTCGGCGATGGGGATCTGGAAGCGGTCCCGGAAGGCCCGCAGGGATTCCAGGTCCATCTTCTTCTGCTGGTGGGTGGGGTTCTGGGCCTCACCCGCCGCGCCCATGCCGTAGCCTTTCACGGTCTTGGCCAGGATCACCGTGGGCTGGCCCGTGTGCTTCACCGCCGCCGCGTAGGCCGCGTAGACCTTGTGGGGATCGTGACCGCCCCGGTTCAGGCGCCAGATGTCCTCGTCGGACATGGCCGCCACCATTTCCTTCAGTTCGGGATATTTGCCGAAGAAATGCTCCCGGGTATAGGCGCCACCCTTGGCCTTGAAGTTCTGGTACTCGCCGTCCACGCACTCCTCCATGCGCTTTTGCAGCAGGCCCTTGCTGTCCATGGCCAGCAGGGGGTCCCAGTAGGAGCCCCAGATCACCTTGATGACGTTCCAGCCGGCGCCCCGGAAGGCGGCCTCCAGCTCCTGGATGATCTTGCCGTTGCCCCGCACCGGGCCGTCCAGGCGCTGGAGGTTGCAGTTGATGACGAAGATCAGGTTGTCCAGCTTTTCCCGGGAGGCCAGGGTGATGGCCCCCAGGGACTCGGGTTCGTCGGTCTCGCCGTCCCCCAGGAAGGCCCACACCTTGCGTCCGCTGGTGTCGGCGATGCCCCGGTCGTGGAGGTATTTCAGGAAACGGGCCTGGTAGATGGCCTGGATGGGACCCAGGCCCATGGATACGGTGGGAAACTGCCAGAAGTCCGGCATGAGCCAGGGATGGGGGTAAGAGGGAATGCCATGGCCGGTGGATTCCTGGCGGAAGTTGGCGAACTGTTCCTCGCTGATGCGGCCTTCCAGGAAGGCCCGTGCATAGATGCCCGGGGCGGAATGGCCCTGGAAGAACACCAGGTCGCCGCCATGCTCCTTGCTGGGAGCGTGGAAGAAATGGTTCAGGCCCACCTCGTACAGGGTGGCGGAGGACTGGAAGCTGGCGATGTGGCCGCCCACGCCGGGGGCCTTCTCATTGGCGCGCATGACGCAGGCCACGGCGTTCCAGCGGATCAGGGCCTTGATGCGGGACTCCATGGCCACGTCTCCGGGATGCTTCTCCTGGAGGTGCACCGGGATGGTGTTCACATAGGCCGTGGTGGCGTTGTAGGGCAGGTAGGCGCCGGAGCGGCGGGCCTTGTCGATGAGGCGCTCCAGCAGGTAGTGGGCGCGTTCGACCCCTTCTTCTTCGATGACGGCGGCCAGGGCGTCCAGCCATTCGCGGGTTTCCTGAGGGTCGATGTCAGGGATGGAATTGGACATTGGGGGTGTCTCCGTGGGTCTTGAGGTGCGGCCGGGTATATGGGTCAGGTAACGGTCGCGTATCAGCGGATGCTAATGGATACGGGTTTCGTGGAACAATCTCGTCAAAGGCGGGCGCATTATCCTAAAAACCTCAGTTGAACGCGTCCGAAGGCCGGACCAGGCGGGTGTCTGGCGCGAAGCGACGACGCCGCAGGGTCGTTCCCTGCAAGGAGGAGCGACCAGCCCGAGCGAAGCGAGGGATGGGCCCCAGGCCCACACAAAGCCAGGCGCCTGCCTGAGCCGGAAAGCGGGCGCGTAGCGGGCTCACCTTCCGGGTGAGCGTGAATACAGCAACAAACGTCACGATTCATGCGACTTCTCAAAGGCTATGAAGCGGTCAACTGAGGTTTTTAGGATTATCCAAGCGGGGTTCCCATAGGTCAATTTTTCAATAATCAGTATTGATATCTTCAATAGAAAGGACCGCTCATGAAGCCACAAGGGATAGAGAGGTGGGCAGCCTGTGATCCGGCCCGTGTGATCCAGCACAAGTCGCCATTGGCCAAGCGGGGGGCGAAACTGTCCCATCTGCTGGTCATCCTTCCCGCCGGGGAGGATTGGCATGGGATGCCGGAGGCCGAGGTGGTCCGGGCCGCCTTGCAGCGTCGCGGCAAAGAGGCAGCAGAGCTGGCCAAACAGGCCCTGGCGGTGGATCTGGACGGCGGCTGTCTCTCCGTCTGGCTTCGCCTGGACGAAACCAAGGACGCTTTCGACTGGCACACCCGCCTGCGCCAGGCCATGAAACCCCTGCTGGAGGAACAACCGGACAGCATCGAGATCGCGCTTGCCGGAAGCCCCGGGTTCCGCGAGCGTGCTGCGCGGGCGGCCGCCTACGTGGCCTGGCTGAACGGTATCCCCATGCCCGCGTGGAAATCCGGCAAGCCCCCCAAGGCCCTGAAGCAGCTGGTGATGCATGGCGTGGACGGCCTGGACCTGGCCCGGGAGCGGGCCCTGGCGGAGGGCAACACCTTGTGTCGCCGGCTTACCATGCTCCCCCCCAATATGCTGACGCCGGCCAGCTATCGGGGCTACGTGGGCGCTCTGGCCAAGCGCCAGGGCTGGCGCTTCGAAGAGTATGACGTCCCGCGGCTGAAGAAGCTCAAGGCCGGCGCCTTCCTGGCCGTGGCCAGGGGCAGTAGCCATGAAGACGCGGCCATCGTGAAACTCGGCTACAGGGGGCAAGGGGCAAGGGGCAAGGGAAAAAACATCGCCCTGGTGGGCAAGGGCATCTGCTTCGATACCGGCGGCCACAACCTGAAGCCGGCCCGCTACATGAACAACATGCATGACGACATGAACGGTTCCGCCGTGGCCCTGGGCATCCTGCTGGCGGCCACGCGCCTGAAACTGCCGGTGAACCTGGAGGTGTGGCTGGCCATCGCCCAGAACCACCTGTCCCCGGAAGCCTACACCCAGAACGAGGTGGTGACGGCCCTGAACGGCAGCACCATCGAGATCGTCCACACCGATGCCGAGGGCCGCATGGTGCTGGCGGACACCCTGACCCTGGCGGCCCGTGCGAAGCCCGCCGCCATCCTGGATTTCGCCACCCTCACCGGCAGCATGGCGGTGGCGGTGGGGGAACGCATGAGCGGCATCCTGGGCAACCGGGAGGCATTGATCGGCCAGGCCATGGCCGCCGCCCGGGCCACAGGGGAACGGGTGGTGACCTTCCCCATGCCCGAGGACTACGACGAGGCCCTGGACAGCCCGGTGGCGGATGTGAAGCAATGCACCCTGGATGCCGAAGCGGACCACATCCTGGCTGCCCGTTTCCTGAACCGTTTCGTGGGGGATACGCCCTGGCTGCACATGGACCTGTCCGCCAGCCGCTGCAAGGGCGGCCTGGGGGCAGTGGGATCCGACATCACCGGCTTCGGTGTGGCTTGGGGGCTGGAGCTGCTGGCGGGTCTGTCGGCTCAGGGTTGATGACGACCGGATCGGGCCTGCCTGTCCAGGCCCACGAAGCCCCCTCCTCCCCCGGGGAGAAGGGCTGGGGATGAGGGAGGGTAACGGATTGATTTTTGTGGATACGCGCCCTCTTCCCCACCCCTCCCTCCGAGGGGGAAGGGAGTTATTCAGCACTTTGGGTGATGCCGTGGTAAGGCCGATGAACGGCCGTGCAATAATATTTAGCCAATTACGCCAATTACATTTTTCGACCCCATGTCCGGCAACTCCATAGGCCACCTGTTTACGGTCACTTCTTTCGGTGAGTCCCACGGGCCCGGTATCGGATGCATCGTCGACGGCTGCCCCCCCGGCCTGACCCTGAGCGAGGCGGATATCCAGATCGACCTGGACCGGCGCAAGCCGGGCACCTCCCGCCACGTGACCCAGCGTCGGGAGTCGGATACGGTGGAAATCCTGTCCGGCGTGTTCGAAGGCCGGACCACGGGTACTCCCATCGCCCTCCTGATTCGTAATGAGGACCAGCGTAGCAAGGACTACGGCAACATCGCCCAGACCTTCCGCCCGGGCCACGCGGACTACACCTACACCCAGAAATACGGCTTCCGCGACTATCGTGGCGGCGGCCGTTCCTCCGCCCGGGAAACCGCGGTGCGGGTGGCGGCGGGGGCCATCGCCAGGAAGTGGCTGCACGAGAAATACGGCACGGTGATCCGGGGCTACCTGGCCCAGCTGGGCCCCATCGTGGTGCCCTTCAAGGCCTGGGAAGAATTAACGGTGGAAGGCAATGCCTTTTTCGCCGCCGATGCCGCTTATCTGCCCCGGCTGGAGTCCTACATGGACGAGCTGCGCAAGGAAGGCAACTCCGTGGGCGCTCGCATCAACGTGGTGGCGGAGAACGTGCCCGTGGGGCTGGGGGAGCCCGTCTACGACCGGCTGGATGCGGACCTGGCCCATGCCCTCATGAGCATCAACGCCGTCAAGGGCGTGGAGATCGGCGCGGGCTTCGCCTGTGTGGCCCAAAAGGGTACGGAGCACCGGGACGAGCTGACACCCCAGGGCTTCCTCTCCAACCATGCCGGCGGCATCCTGGGGGGCATCTCCACGGGCCAGGACATCACGGCCTCCATCGCCATCAAGCCGACCTCCAGCATTCGCATTCCCGGCCGCTCCATCAATCTGGCGGGAGAACCCGCCGAGGTGGTGACCCATGGCCGCCACGACCCCTGCGTGGGCATCCGCGCCACCCCCATCGCCGAGGCCATGGTGGCCATCGTCCTCATGGACCACGCCTTGCGGCAGCGGGCCCAGAACGCCGACGTCACACCGCCTTTCAAGCCCATTCCCGGCCAGGCCTAGATTTTTCATAAGGAGCGCACCATGCACGTCGAGCATCATGACCTGATCCACGAATTCCCCGAGCACAAAGACGTCATCCACCGCCTGAAGTTGAGCGATGCCCATTTCGCCAAGCTGTTCGACGAGTACCACGGCGTTACCAACGAGGTGGAGAAGCTGGAGCGGGCCGACCTGCCCGTGAACGACGCTCTGGTGGAAGACCTGAAGAAACAGCGGGTAGCCCTGAAGGACGAGCTCTATCGCATGCTCGTGGCCAACCAGGCCTGATTTGCCCATGACCCATCGGGCGGGGGCCGTCCCCTACTGGCGCCTGTCCGGGTTCTACTTCTTCTATTTCGCCTTCGTCGGCGCCATGGCCCCCTACTGGGGGCTTTACCTGCATTCCCTGGCGTTCAACGCCTGGCAGATCGGCGTCCTCATGTCCCTGCTGCAGGTCATGCGTATCTTCGCCCCCAATGTCTGGGGCCACATCGCCGACCGCACCGGGAAGCGCGTCCAGATCGTTCGACTCGCGGCCTTCGTCTGTCTGGTGGCCTTCATCGGCGTGTTCTGGGCCACCAGCTTCTGGTCCCTGTTCCTGGTGATGAGCCTCATCAGCTTCTTCTGGAGCGCTTCCCTGCCTCTGGTGGAGGCCAACACCCTGTCCCATCTGAAGGAGCGCACGGAGCGTTATGGACGCATCCGCCTGTGGGGCTCCGTGGGCTTCATCCTGGTGGTGGTGGGCCTGGGGGCGGCCCTGGACCACTATCCCGTCCGCCTGGTGCTGTGGGTGGTGTTTGGCCTGCTGGCGGGCATCGTGCTCACGGCCCGGGTGATGCCCGAGGCGGAGATGGTGCGCCACGATCACGCCCATACCCCCCTGGGCCGGGTGCTGCGCCGTCCCCAGGTATGGGCCCTCATCCTCGCCGCCATGCTCATGGCCGCCGCCCACGGCCCTTATTACACCTTCTTCACCATCCACCTGGTGGAGACGGGCTACAGCAAGAGCCTGGCGGGTTGGCTCTGGGCCTTGGGGGTCGTCTGCGAGATCGGCGTGTTCCTGGTGATGCCCCGGGTGTTCGCCCGGGTACGGGCGGAAACGGTGCTGCTCTTCACCCTACTGGCGGCAGCGCTCCGTTTCGTGCTCATCGGCTGGCTGGCGGACAACCTGCCGGTCTTGCTGTTCGCCCAGCTGCTGCACGCCCTGACCTTTGGCGCCTATCACGCCTCCGCCATGGCCCTGGTGCACCGCTATTTCACCGGTCGGAACCAGGCCCGTGGCCAGGCCCTATACAACAGCCTGGCCTTCGGCGTGGGGGGCACCTTCGGCAGCCTCTACGCCGGAGCAGCCTGGGACGGCCTGGGCAGCGCCGAAACCTTCGCCCTGGCTTCCGGCTTCGCGTTGCTGGCGGCCTTCATCTTTGCCCTGAAGGGCCGTGGCCCCTTGTCGGACGCTGGCCGCTAGGGAAACGCTGATTTATGTCCCCCTCTCCCGCGGGGAGAGGGGGTGGGGAGAGGGTAACTGATTGATTTTTCGCGGATACGCTCCCTCTCCCCCACCCCTCCCCCCGAGGGGGAGGGGAGTTATTCAGCACTTCCCTAGGCCATCTTTGACATCCCCCGCCCGGATTTCTGAGTTTCCAGAAAGAAGATGTCAGTCGCACCTACCAGGGCTTTGACGGCTACTGTCCGATCGCCGGCTATCTGGGTAACGAAGGCTGGAACGTCGGATTGGAATTGTGGGCCGGCAAGTGGCATTCCGCCCGCCAGCCGGGTATTTCTACGAGCGCGCCTTTCCTCGCAAGCGTCTGGTCAAGCCGGCAAAGGCTGTCCTGATGGTCGAAGACAGCGGCTTTGACAGCGCACGGCTGCTGTTTGCCAAGGCCGAAGAACGGGATGCCTGGGCCGCTGAAGGGCGGGGGCTGGAATTCATCTGCAAGTGGAATCCGCGCAAGCAGGACAAGTCGGCCTGGGTGGCCCAGGCCGAGGCGGCCGGTGTCTTTCAGGAAACCCGGCCGGGCGCGCGTCGGGCTGCTCGACCTCCCGGTCGAACGGACGTGGCGCAAAGAGAAGCGCAGCTTTCGCCTGATCGTCGAAGTCATCCTGCGGACCGGCGCGTTATTCCCCCCTGTGCCGCACCTTCAGCACCAGCACCGACCCCGCCAGGGCCAGGGTGAGGGCGTTGGCCAGGATGATGGGCCAGCTTTCCAGGGCGATGCCGTAGAGCAGCCACAGCCCCACCCCCAGGGTGAACAGGCTGTACATGGACAGGGAGATGCCGGACAGGTTCCGGGTGGACCAGGAATGCATCGCCTGGGGGATGAAGGACAGGGTGGTGAGGCTGGCGGCGGCGTAGCCCACCAGTTCCATCAGGGGGCTGGGCATGGCCGTCTCAGCCCCGGCCGAAGGCCACCAGCTCCGCCAGCTTGGCCCGGGCGGCGCCGGAGGCGATGGCCTCCCGGGCCCGTTCCACGCCTTCGGCCAGGCTGTCCGTCACGCCGGCGGCATAGACGGCGGCGCCGGCATTCAGTGTGACGATGTCCCGCTCGGGGCCTGGCTGGTTGTCCAGCACCTTCAGCACCCGGGCCCTGGATTCCTCCACGTCATGCACTCGCAGGGCGGCGATGTCGTGGGTGGGCATGCCGAACTGGGAAGGATGCAGGGTGTATTCCGTCACCTGGCCGTCCCGCAGCTCCCCCACCAGGGTCTCGCCGGAGATGGAGATCTCGTCCAGGCCTTCCCGGCCGTGCACCGTCAGCGCCCGGTGGGCCCCCAGGCGTTGCAGTACCCGCACCTGGATGCCCACCAGGTCCGGGTGGAACACGCCCATGACCTGGTTGGGGGCGCCGGCAGGGTTGGTGAGGGGGCCCAGGATGTTGAAGAGGGTGCGGATGCCCAGCTCCCGGCGCACCGGGGCCGCATGCTTCATGGCGCCGTGGAAGTTGGGGGCGAACATGAAGCCCAGGCCCACCTGCTCGATGCAGCGGGCCGCTTCCTCGGGGGGCATGTTGATGTTGACGCCCAGGGATTCCAGCACGTCGGCGCTGCCGGACTTGGAGGACACGGAGCGGCCGCCGTGCTTGGCTACCCGGGCCCCGGCGGCGGCGGCCACGAAGGCGGCGGCGGTGGAGATGTTGAAGGTGTGGCTGGTGTCGCCGCCGGTGCCGCAGGTGTCCACCAGGCGGGCGGTGTCGGCCAGGGGCACCTTGGTAGCGAATTCCCGCATCACCGTGGCGGCGGCGGCGATCTCGCCAATGGTCTCCTTTTTCACCCGCAATCCAGTGATGAGGGCGGCCATGAGCACCGGGCTCACCTCGCCGGACATGATCTGGCGCATGAGGGAGAGCATCTCGTCGTGGAAGATTTCCCGGTGCTCGATGATGCGGGCCAGGGCCTCCTGGGGTTTCATGGGCGCTTCTCCGTGAGGAAGTTTTTCAGCAGGGCATGGCCATGCTCGGTGAGCACGGATTCGGGGTGGAACTGCACGCCTTCCACCGCCAGGGTCTTGTGGCGCACGCCCATGATTTCGCCATCCTCCGTCCAGGCGGTGATCTCCAGACAGTCGGGCAGAGTCTCCCGTTCGATGACCAGGGAGTGGTAGCGGGTGGCGGTGAAGGGATTGGGCAGGCCCCGGAACACGCCCACGTCATGGTGGAAGATGGGGGAGGTCTTGCCGTGCATGAGCTGCTTGGCGTGGACGATCCGGCCGCCGAAGGCCTGGCCGATGCTCTGGTGGCCCAGACAGACCCCCAGCAGGGGAATCCGGCCGGCGAAGGCCTTGATCACGGGCACCGACACCCCCGCCTCGTTGGGGGTGCAGGGGCCGGGGGAGAGGACGATGTGGTCCGGCTGCAGGGCCCCGATCTCTTCCACGGTGATCTCGTCGTTGCGGTACACCCGCACATCCTCGCCCAGCTCGCCGAAGTATTGGACCAGGTTGTAGGTGAAAGAGTCGTAGTTATCGATCATCAGCAGCATATCGCGGCTATCCTTTTGTTATGTTTGGCAATGGCTCCAGATCATTCGGTTCGATACCCGCTCTGATACCCGCAATTTCTTTTGATACCCCCGCGCCGATGGTCTGGAACCGAATGCACGAAGGCGCCATTGTCCCCCATAAGTCACGGCGCTTGCACCAGAAACGCAAGCCCGCGCCTTCGCTGGCATCACTTGCCCAGGCCATAGCCGCGCTCAATCGTGATTGCCCCCCTCGCCAGCCTGGCGGCTTCCTCCGCCGTCACTTCCTGGCGGCTCACGATGCGGCCATTGCGAATCTCGGTCATGACTGCCCCGCCGTCGGGGTGCAGCCGCAGAATCTCGATCGCGCCCGTGTTGCGGGCGGCTTCCAAGCGATCAATCCTCGCCTTCAGGTTCATGGCTCATCTCCTTTCTGCCCACGCTCCAACGCATCGATGCGGCGGGCCAGTTCGTCAATCTCAGCCACGCGGGCCAGTTGCCCGATGGCCCCCAGTAGCGCGGCAGCCTGCCCTGGCCCAATCTCGCCGGCGGCCAGCAGGCGCAGCACCGATTGCCCCCGCTCCGTCAGCGTCCCGCCCTCCAGCGGCACGGCCTCGGGCAGCTCCACGGGTTTGACGGGGGGCACTACCCTTTCCAGCAAAAGCCGGGCAGCCTGCACGTCTCCGGCCTGGGCTTTCTCGATCAACCCGGCCAAAATGTCGGGTAGCGCCTGCCCGATGGTGGCGCGCAACCGCCCGATTTCACCAGCCCCGCGCGGGCGGCCTCGCGGGTTGCCAGATTCGCCTTTTCGCCATCTCGCCACTGTTTTTCTCCTGTTTTATCAGCACAAACCAGCCTCGCCAGCCGCCGGCAGTTCCGCCGCCGCCCGCCCGGTGAAGTAGGCCCGCGCATCCGCATCCCGCTGGCACTGGCCTATCACTTCGGCAATGGTCGCCGGGTCGGTCTCCCCGATCAGCGCCAGCCATGCCCGGATTGCCGCTTCCTCTTCGGCGCTCAGGGGTGCCGACGGTTGCCGGATGGTCGGGGTAAAGGGTTCCGCCGCTACCGCGTCAGGGTGCCGTTCCAGGATCTCGGCACGGGTCGCATCGGGAAAGCAGCACACCTCCACGGGGGCGCGGTCGGGGTAGTGGATCAGCCACCAGCGGGAAGCGGTCGCCGTATCGACAGCGCCGACTTCTGGCGGGGGTGCGGTTTGTCCTTGCGGGGGCTTTGCGACAGCGACAGTTGCGACACTTGCGACAGTTCGCCCCTTCCCCCCTTCAAGTGTCGCAAAAGTCGCAGGTGTCGCAGTCGCAAACTCTACCGGCCCGCTTTTCCCTCGGATCAGATTCGATAACGCGCTCACGGCGTCACCTCCGCCAGCGCCGGATTCACCTTGATGGTTTTCCGCCGTCCCTCATGGGTCACGCGCACACGGTCAAGCTCTTCCAGTTCCCGCAATGCCGTTGCCAGCTTTTCCTTGTCGCGGATTGGCCCAAGGCGTTGCGCCTCTCGGGTCGGGACAAGGTGCGTCCGCTCCCGCTTGCAGTATTCGATCAGCCAGCTATCCAGCCGCGCCGCGTCCGCCAATTCAGCGGGTAGCGCAAGCTCGCCAAAGAAGCGCCGGGCTTCGCTCAGGTGCCAGGCCACGATGCGGCTTGCCCGCTCGAAGCAGTCCACCCCGATAGCGCCGATGCCGTGCTCGAAAACCTGGAACAGTGCCGCCAGCCGTGCCGCGTTGTCGGCGCTCTTTGATGCCACGTCCCTCACGTCGTAAAGCTCCCCTCCGGCGGCAAGCTCGCGCTCGATGGCATCGTGAAACTCAACCCATGCCGCTTTCGCGTCCGGTGCCAGCGACAGCATGGCGGGGGTCAGTGCGCCATCTTCGCCGAAAGGGGCGGGTTGATTCAGGATCGCAGCAATGCGCCGATGGAATGCGGCCAGGTGCGGCCAATTCGGGGGCGGGTCATCAAAGAACCGCGTCCCCTGGGTCGATTCAGGCCACGCCACCAAAAACCGGGCAAGGAATCCCGTCCCCCGCGCCAGCCCGCCCGACTTGCCGAAAAACTCTCGCAGGGTTGTTTCCTGGATCATCAGGCCCATGGTTAGCCGCGCACCGCGCACCGTGAAGGATTCCGAAGTGCGCCGCCCGATGGAATGCGTCCCGCCGTCCCATAGGACATTCAGCAGGGCCAGATTCCGCATGACGCTATCCTTGCCCATGCCATGCGAACCGAATACCACGCCCGCCTCACTCGATAGCACGCCCGCCGAAGGCCACTGCTTCGCAAGGCTCCACGCAAGGTTTTCCGGGGTTTCATCCCCAAGGATCAGTCTCGGCACTCGCGGGGGTTCCGGCTTGCGGTGCTGTAGCTCGGCAAGATCAGCCCGCAGCTTGTCGGTCGGTTTGCCTTTCCTCCCGGCATCCCTCACCGCCGACAGAATGCCGTCCCGCTCGGCTTCCCATGCCGCAATCGCCGCCTGGTATTCCTTGATCGCCGGTTTCATCGCCTCGGCTTGCTCCTCCTGGTACTGGCGGATGGCCGAAGCAAAGAAGTTGTCGCAGGTTGATTTCCGCTCGCCAGAACTTGCAATGGACAGCAAAAACAGCCCGACAGGCCCTTGCAGCTTTCCCGCCCTCTTGGCGTCAACGTGCGCTTGGCAGGCCAGCGACAGCGCCGCCAGTGCGCTCGATGCCACCAGCGGCACGGGTGCCTTGACGAAGGCTTGGACTTCCTCAACAGCCCGCCGCAGGGTGTCGGGCAGGGCATCCAGCGGATACGGTTCCGGCTCGATCTTCGCCGCCAGCGGTTGCGGCTCCGGCCAGCTTTCCAAAACGGCATCAGCCGCGCTTTCCAGGCTGGGGTAATCCTCCGGCATCACTCGACGGCTTGCGCCGTTCCTGGCCCGTCTGGCGGCGTCTATGCGGGCCGCGCTCATGTCGTAGTCTCTCAGTGCGTCCATACGGCCCCCATCGCCTCGTCAATGCGTTCCACCGCCAGGGCCAGGCGTTCAAAGTCGGCATCCGATAGCGGCTTGCCTTCCAGGGTTTCCAGGGCCGCCAGGCGGACAAGCCGGGCCTCGAAGGCGAGGCAGCGCAGGGCGTCATCGGAGGAAAAGGGGCGGCGCTCCGGCTTCCGTCCATCCAGCAGGGGGCGGGGCGGGAACAGGTCGGACAGTTCCATCCCGACAGCGGTGACAACCTCACGCACGGAACAACCCGCGAAGCAGTGAACCAGCGTCCGCCCGTCATCGAGTTCGCGAATCGAAAGGGACGGGCTCTTGTCGTCATGCGCCGGGCATCGGGCAATCCAGCGGCCGGCTCCGGTGCGGCGCACCTTGTCCAGGCGCGAAAGCAGGGTCTCAGCGCTCATCGCCGCCCCCTTTGCCAGCCGCGCTTTTGCTGGCGATGGATGCGGCTCGATTTGGCGAGATTGAACCAGCCCACCAGCTGGTCGGTTGCGGTATGATCGCGGCTATCTGTAGTCTTTGGGGTCGGACGGTCGCCGCCGCTCCGGCCCTTGTCTTTTGTGGTCATGTCGCCGCCCCTTATGCCGATTCGATCAGGGCGCGGATGTCCTCCACGCGCCAGACAGTGACGCGGGGGCCAAGTTTTGTCGGCCTGGGGAAGCGCCCGCTTTTGACGCCCGCCCACCATGTGGTTTTTCGAATCGGGATGAGCGGGGGAATGCCCCTTTTGGGGTCGCCGATGATCTGCGACAGGCGAAGAAAGCCGGTTTCGGGAAGTTGGTTCATTGCGTCCGTCCTATTACGAGTTAAGACGGACACAACCTAGGTTCTCCGTTACGGCAAATCAAAGATACTCAGCAGATTTTCATGGCTTGAGTTTTCCGCCAGTCTGGAAAACTCGCCTGTCGTTTTCAGCTTGAGTTTTCCAGCCGCTCCACGCCTAGTTTTGCAAGGGTCTTCCGCACGTCGTCATAGGTCACATAAACGTCGGGCAGGTCGATAACCACGTTCGCCGTGACTGCCATTGCCTTCATGACTGGCGTCGTCATTGCGATGTCATGAACATCGGTCAACAGGCTGCTGAACGCCCGCAGGTATTCCGCTTTCGGGCTTCGCTGCCGGGACTCAATCGCCGCGCCAATCATCCCGGTTGCGCTCGGCTTGAAAGCTCGCGCCGCGCTCGCCACCGTTTCAAGCAATGCGGAAAATTCAGGGGCGGTTCCCCATGCGTAGCGCAGCATGTTCCGCGCCTTTTCCTCCGGGGCAGTTTCTGGTGTGTCGCCTAGAACAACCCGCCGCATTGATCGCCACATGTGCAGGTTGCGGCCTTCCATTTCATGGTTGTCGGTTTGCCGCAGCAATTCAGGGACTGAATAAAACTCGAACGGCCCATTGATGCCGGTATCGGCAAACTGGCGGATCAGCCTTGCCAGCGCTTCCGCTGCTTGGGCAATCTCGCCTGTCAGTTCCGCCGCTCGCCTCAATCGGCTGCGGTATTTTGCAAAATCTGCCCGCGCCGCCCATGCCGCATAAATGAAGCCCCGCCATTGCCGATCATCGGCAAATTCGCGGGTCAGTAGCGCGTAGGCGTCGCGCATCGTCGCATCCCGCGCCAGCCGTCGTAAGCAATCCACATCGCCGGCCAGGCTATTCCGATGCGCCACCGCCTCCTCCCTCTCTATTCTCAGGCCGGGCAGGCAATCACCCTTTCCCAATCGGATGCTGCTTTGAATCTTCTCGTCGATTTCGGCTAACCGGCGCTCTGCATCCGCCAGGGATCCTTGCCACCCCATAGGCACCCCAGAATCGCCCTCGATCAGTGCTGTTATGTACGCCCGGACTGCCGCCGGGACATATGCCGGAAAATCCATCGCGCCCCTTCACGCTCGCCCTTGAATGGGTGCCGCGCCAGCCGGGCAAGGGTTTCCCGGTTTTCGGCCCGTCGGCCTAGGCGCGGCAAACTCACTATGCCGCCGCCGCTTTCTTGATCGGCGTCACCTTGTTATCGCCCTTTGCCATTGCATCGATCATGTCCGCCCATTGCTGCATCATGGCCCGCCGCTCTTCCAGGTATTCGGCTTGGTTGTAGCTGGCCCTTACCTTGTTGCGCTCGGCATGGGCTAACTGGCGCTCGATCACGTCAGGGCGAAAGCCGATTTCGTTCAAGATGGTTGAAGCCGTTGCCCGGAAGCCATGCGCCGAAAAGCCGATGCTGTTTTTGCCGTTGAAGCCCATGCGTTCCAGCGCCCGATTCAGTGTCGTTGCCGTCATGCAGGTTTTCGGGTTGCGGTAGTTGGGAAACAGAAAGCCGCGCCCGCCGGTGTAGGTATGCAGTTCGCGCAGCAATTCCACGGCTTGCCGGGACAGGGGAACAGTGTGCGGCTCCCGCATCTTCATCCGCTCGGCAGGGATGCGCCATTCCGCCCGGTCAAGGTCGATTTCATCCCACAGCGCCCCGCGCAATTCCACGGTGCGAACGAAGGTCAGCAGCATCAGGCGCAAGGCGATAACCGTAGTCCGATACCCGGCATAGCCTTCCAGCGCCTTCACGAAGTCGGCTACTTGCTCGCGGGTCATGGGCTTGCGATGCACTACCTTGGGACGATGGATCGCGCCCCGTAGCGCCGCCGCTGGATCAATGTCCGCCCGCAGGGTTGCCACGGCATAGCGAAAGATGGCCGATGCCCATTGCCGCACCAGCAAGGCCACGGTTTCAGCGCCGCGCCCTTCCACGCGCCGCACGATTTCCAGCAGGTGCGCCGCTGTCACGTCGCGAATGGGCAGGGTTCCGATGTAGGGGAAAACGTCCGCCTCTAGGAATCGCTCGACTTGCCGCAGGTAGTAGGGTGTCCAGCTGGGCTTCTTCTTGGCTATCCACTCTCGCGCCACCGCTTCAAAGGTGCTGGCGTTTCTGGCGGATTGCTCCATCCGCGCCGCTTGCCGATGGTGCGCCGGGTGAATGCCTTGCTTCACCAGCGCCCGGCATTCTTCGCGCCGCGCCCGCGCTTCCGCAAGTGTCAGCATCCCAGCATTGCGCCGGGATTGGGCTTGCTCTTTGGTTTCGCCGCTTGGGGCTTGGACATACTCCCCGACGGCAAAGACGTTTTCCTTGCCCCCGATGCGGTAGCGGTAGCGCCACAGCTTTGCGCCGGTTGGTCGCACCTCCAGATAAAGCCCCCCGCCGTCGGTCAGCTTGATCGGCTTTTCGCCGGGCTTGGTGTTGCGGATTTGGCTATCGGTCAGGGGCATGGCAGCGGGTATCGGACTTGATACCCGCAACGATACCCGCTTTTTGTTCGGATGGAAACGGACAATGCCGATTAGTGCCGGATGCTAAATCATTGTTGTTGTTTGGATTTGCGTCGGGTATCGGATGCTCGCGGATGCCTTCGGATTGCGATACTGCTTTTCGATCATCAGCAGCATGGCTGCGTCCTGTTGAGATGCCTGGAAAGGTGGAAAAGGTTAACCGTTTTCAGTGGGGGTTGACGATTTCGATGAGCTCGTAGACCTGGATGAGGGAGATATCCGCCACCTCGGTGACCTCCTCGGGCTCGAGGCCCAGGTCCATCCACACCACCTCCTCGAAGCGGGGTTCGTAGCGTAGCTCCCCGGGCCCCAGCTTGACGTCCGGAGAGAGGAAGTGGGCCATGTCTGCCGCCACCTGGAGGATGGCCCGCTCCCGGGGATGGTTGGTCACCAGGGCGCTGTTGAGCTGGTTGGCCACCACGTCCTGGAGGATGGGGGGCAGGCGCCAGAGCTTCAGCAGCTCGCCGCCCACTTCCGCGTAACAAAAACCGAACACCTTGCGTTCCGAGGCGACAATGCCGGCCTCGCTGTTGTCCGCCGCCTGGGCCAGCACCTCCCGGTACTGGTTGGGCCGGGCCTCGAAGAACACCAGGCGGCCGATCTTGTGCAACAGGCCCGCCAGGAACATCTGCTCGCTCTCGTGCAGGCGGCAGCGGCGGGACAGGTTGCGGGCCACCACGCCACAGGCCACGCTGTTGTCCCAGAAGGTCTTCATGTTAACGAACTCGCCGGGGATGCCCTGGAAGCGCTTGATGAAGGCGGCGGCCAGCACCAGGTCCCGCAGGGCGCCGTGGCCGATGAGGGTGATGGCCCGGGACAGGGTGTCCACCTTGTTGGCCAGGCCGTACCAGGCGCTGTTGGCCAGGCGCAGCACCGTGGCCGCCAGGCCCGCGTCCAGTTGCAACACCTCCACGATCTGCTTGTTGGTGGTATCCGGGTTGCCCACCAGCTCGTTCAGGCGCAGGGCCACGTCCGGCAGGCTGAAGAGACGCTGGACTTCGGCGACGAGTTCGCTGGGCGTCATGGATCAACCTCGCTGCAAAACCGGTTTCAGATATCGCCCCGTGTGGCTGGCGGGGTTGGCCGCCACCTGCTCCGGCGTGCCTTGGGCGATGATCCGGCCGCCGCCTTCGCCGCCTTCCGGGCCCAGGTCGATGATCCAGTCCGCGGTCTTCACCACGTCCAAGTTGTGCTCGATGACCACCACCGTGTTGCCGTGGCCCACCAGGCGGTGCAGCACCTTGAGCAGCAGGTCGATGTCGGCGAAATGCAGGCCCGTGGTGGGCTCGTCCAGGATGTAGAGGGTCCGGCCCGTGTCCCGTTTGGACAACTCCAGGGCCAGCTTGACCCGCTGGGCCTCGCCGCCGGACAGGGTGGTGGCGGACTGGCCCAGGCGGATGTAGCTCAAGCCCACGTCCATGAGGGTTTGCAGCTTGCGCCGCACCACGGGCACGGGTTTGAAGAATTCCAGGGCCTCCTCCACGGTCATCTGCAAGACCTCGTGGATGTTCCGGCCCTTGTATTGCACCTCCAGGGTTTCCCGGTTGTAGCGCTGGCCGTGGCACACGTCACAGGGCACGTAGATGTCCGGCAGGAAGTGCATTTCCACCTTGATCATGCCGTCCCCCTGGCAGGCCTCGCAGCGGCCTCCCTTCACGTTGAAGGAGAAGCGGCCCACCTCGTAGCCCCGCTCCCGGGCGGTGGGGGTGCCGGCGAACAGCTCGCGGATGGGGGTGAACAGGCCGGTGTAGGTGGCGGGGTTGGAGCGGGGGGTGCGGCCGATGGGGGCCTGGTCCACATTCACCACCTTGTCGAAGAATTCCACGCCTTCGATGGCCTCGAAGGGGGCCGGCTCCTGGGCGGCGCCGTTCAACATGTTGGCGGTGATGGCGTAGAGGGTGTCGTTGATGAGGGTGGACTTGCCCGAGCCGGACACGCCGGTGACGCACACGAAGATGCCCGTGGGCAGTTCCAGGGTGACGTTCTTCAGGTTGTTGCCCGTGGCATTGATGAGCTTCAGCACCCGGCCTTCCCGAGGGGCCTTGCGTTCCCCCGGCACAGGGATGGATTTGGCGCCCGACAGGTACTGGCCCGTGAGGGAGTTGGGGTTGGCCAGGATGTCGGCAAGCTGGCCCTGGGCCACGATCTCGCCGCCATGCTCGCCGGCCCCGGGGCCCATGTCCACGATGTGGTCCGCGTGGCGGATGGCGTCCTCGTCGTGCTCCACCACGATGACCGTGTTGCCCAGGTCCCGCAGGTGTTTCAGGGTGGAGAGCAGGCGGTCGTTGTCCCGCTGGTGCAGGCCGATGGAGGGCTCGTCCAGCACGTACATGACGCCGGTCAGGCCGGAGCCGATCTGGCTGGCCAAGCGGATGCGCTGGGCCTCGCCGCCGGACAGGGTGTCGGCGGAACGCTCCAGGGAGAGGTAGTCCAGGCCCACGTTGTTGAGGAAGGTGAGGCGGGATGTGATCTCCTTGACGATCTTCTCCGCCACCTGGGCACGGTGGCCCGTGAGCTTCAGCTCATCGAAGAATTTCAGGGTCTGGCGGATGGGCAGGTGGGAGAGTTCGTGCAGGGTGGTGCCGCCGATGGTGACGTGGCGGGCCTCGATGCGCAGCCGGGAGCCGCCGCACTCGGGACAGGGGCGGGTGGCGATGAACTTGGCCAGCTCCTCCCGCAGGAGCTGGGATTCGCTCTCCCGGTAACGCCGCTCCAGACTGGGGATGACGCCGTCGAAGCGGTGTTTGCGCGTGGTCTTGCGCCCCCCCTCGCCCAGGTACTGAAAGGCGATCTCTTCCCGACCGCTGCCGTGCAGGATGATGTGCCGGATGGCTTCCGGCAGGTCTTCCCAGGGGGTGTCGATGTCGAAGCCGTAGTGCTGGGCCAGGGATTCCAGCATGCGGTAGAAGAAGGCGTTGCGCCTGTCCCAGCCCTTGATGGCGCCGGAGGCCAGGGACAGATGGGGGAAGGCCACCACCCGTTCCGGGTCGAAGAAGGTGATCTGCCCCAGGCCGTCGCACTTGGGGCAGGCCCCCATGGGGTTGTTGAAGGAGAAGATGCGAGGTTCCAGCTCCGGCAGGGCGTAGTCGCACACCGGGCAGGCGAACTTGGCGGAGAACAGCATCTCGCGGCCGGTATCCATTTCGACGGCCAGGGCCTTGCCATCCGAATGGCGCAGGGCGGTCTCGAAGGACTCCGCCAGCCGCTGCTTCATGTCGGGCCGGACCTTGAGCCGGTCCACCACCGCCTCGATGGTGTGTTTCCTGTTCTTCTCCAGGGCGGGTATGGCGTCGATGTCGAACACCTCGCCATCCACCCGCAGACGCACGAAGCCTTGGGCCCGCAGCTCGTCGATGAGGCCCAGTTGCTCGCCCTTGCGGCCCACCACCAGGGGGGCCAGTACCATCAGCCTGGTGTCCTCAGGCAATTGCAGCACCGTATCCACCATCTGGGACACGGTCTGGGCCGCCAGTTCGATGCCGTGGTGGGGGCAGCGGGGGGTGCCCGCCCGGGCGAACAGCAGGCGCAGGTAGTCGTGGATCTCGGTCACCGTGCCTACGGTGGAGCGGGGGTTGTGGCTGGTGGCCTTCTGCTCGATGGAGATGGCGGGGGAAAGCCCCTCGATGAGGTCCACGTCCGGTTTCTCCATCAGTTGCAGGAACTGGCGGGCGTAGGCGGACAGGGATTCCACATAGCGGCGCTGGCCCTCGGCGTAGAGGGTGTCGAAGGCCAGGGAGGACTTGCCAGAGCCGGACAGGCCGGTGATCACCACCAGTTCGTGGTGGGGCAGGTCCACGTTGAGGTTCTTCAGGTTGTGGGTACGGGCGCCCCGGACGCGGATCATGGCTGTGGGCTTGGTTCAGTAAACGGCTAATATTACGGGGCTTTTGTGGCCCATCCCAAACCCGATCACCCTGCAAAACCCATCGTGACTAGCGAGAAATCCCCCCTGTTGCCCTCCGAGCGCCGCGCCGCCGTGTCCCTGGCCGGCATCTTCGGCCTGCGCATGCTGGGCATGTTCCTGATCCTGCCTGTGTTCGCCCTGTACGCGAGGGATCTGCCCGGCGGCGAGGACCATACCCTGGTGGGTCTGGCCCTGGGCATCTACGGTCTCACCCAGGCCCTCCTCATGATTCCTTTCGGCATGGCCTCGGACCGCTACGGCCGCAAGCCGGTGATCATCTTCGGCCTGGTGATCTTCGCCCTGGGCAGCTTTCTGGCCGCCTGGGCGGACACCCTGATGGGCGTGCTGGCGGGCCGGGCCCTGCAAGGCGCGGGGGCCGTGTCGGCGGCGGTGACCGCCCTGCTGGCGGACCTGACCCGGGAGGAAAAGCGTACCCAGGCCATGGCCCTGATCGGCAGCACCATCGGCCTGTCCTTCGCCTTCTCCCTGGCGGCGGGGCCGGCCATCTACCGCTGGATCGGCGTGCCCGGCATGTTCGCCCTCACCGGCGTGCTGGCCCTGGCGGCCATCGCGGTGCTGAAGTTCGTCACCCCCGATCCGGGCCGTGCGGCCTTCCATTCCGACGCCCAGGCCAATCCGGCCCGGCTGGTCGATGTGCTCCGTCATGGTGAACTGCTGCGCCTGGACTGGGGCATCTTCGCCCTGCACGCGGCCCAGATGGCCATGTTCACGGTGGTGCCCTTCGCCTTGGTCCGGGCGGGAAATCTGGATGCGCAGCACCATTGGCAGGTGTACCTGCCCGTGTTGCTGGGCAGCCTGGTGCTCATGGTGCCGGCCATCATCTACGGGGAAAAACGCGGCGAGTTGAAGCGGGTATTCGTGCTGGCCATCGCCCTGATGACGGTGGCTCAGGTGGGTCTGGCCCTGAGCATGGATTTCTTCTGGGGTCTGGTGGCGGCCCTGTTCGCCTATTTCGTTGCCTTCAACGTGCTGGAGGCCACGCTGCCGTCCCTGATATCCAAGGTGGCGCCCCCGGAGGCCAAGGGCACGGCCATGGGCGTGTACAACACCGCCCAGGCCCTGGGCCTGTTCTTCGGTGGTGGCGTGGGAGGCTGGCTGGCCCAGCATCAGGGCTTTTTCGCCGTGTTCGTGTTCTGCGCCGTGCTCATGGTGATCTGGCTGGCGCTGGCCCTGGGCATGACGCCGCCGCCCCGGGTGAAGACCCAGATGTTCCATGTGGGGCGCCTGAGCGAGCAGGACGCCCAGGCCCTTTCCGCCAACTTGGTGGTCTTTTCGGGGGTGGAGGCAGTGACCGTGCTGGCCGAGGAGGGCGCGGTGCTGCTCAAGGTCAGCCAGATGGGCTGGGATGAAGAGGGCGTGCGCCAGCTGCTGATGCACAAGGGCGGGGCGGCTTAAGCCATGGGGCCCTTTCAGGTATCCTTGCCTGCCCCACCATCCAACCCGACTCGCGGCAAGAGGAAAACCCATGGCATCTGTGAACAAGGTCATTCTTATCGGTAATCTGGGACGTGATCCCGAGATGCGCTACCTGCCCAGCGGTGACGCCGTGGCCAATCTGCGCATCGCCACCACGGACAAGTTCAAGGACCGCAACGGCGACATGCAGGAGCAGACCGAGTGGCATAGCGTGGCCTTTTTCGGCAAGACCGCCGAGATTTGCGGTCAGTATCTGAAGAAGGGCAGCCAAGTCTACGTGGAAGGCAGCCTGCGCACCCGAAAGTGGCAGGACAAGGACGGCAACGACCGCTATACCACCGAGATCCGGGGCGACCGCATGCAGATGCTGGGTGGCCGGGGTGGCGGCGGGGGGGTGACGGACTACGACAGCGAAGGCATGGACACCCCACCTGCCCGAAGCGGAGGTGGAGGGAAACCCGCCCGGCCCACCGAAGGCGGCGGCTTTGGTGGCCTGCCGGACGACGACATCCCGTTCTAGGGAAACGCTGATTTATTTCCCCCTCTCCCTCGGGGAGAGGGGATGGGGAGAGGGTAACTGATTGATTTTTCTCGGATACGCTCCCTCTCCCCCACCCCTCCCCCCGAGGGGGAGGGGAGTTATTCAGCACTTCCCTAGAATACACCTCACAGATAAAAGTCAACAAAGCCACTGTGAGCCAGAGGCCACCTGTCCTGCCGCGGGGGTCACCCTGACGGGCAGCTACGACAACCACGTGGATATCCTCAGCGTCCAGTACACCCACCACTTCTGACCACGTCCATGGCCCGCACGCTGTTTTCCGCCCTGGTGGCCGCCTGCCGCAAGTTCGGCCGGTCCACCCCCGGCCAGTGGGAAGACCAGAAGCCCGGCGCCTATTCCTACGGCGACCTGCTGAAGATGACCCTGGCCTTGGGCCGCCTGGCCGCCAAATTCACGGCACCGGGGGAGCACGTGGGGGTGCTGCTGCCCAACCTGACCTCCACCCTGGGGCTGATGATCGGCCTGTCCGCCTTCCGCCGGGTGCCCTGCATGCTCAATTTCACCGCCGGCACCGAGGGCATGCAGAACGCCTGTCACGCCGCCATGGTACGTACTGTCTTCACCTCCCGCCTGTTTCTGAAAAAGGCGGGCCTGGAGGGGGACGTCCAGGCCATGGGCGGCATCCGTCTGGTCTACCTGGAGGACCTGCGGGATCAGTTCGGTCTGGCAGATAGGCTCTGGCTCATGGGCTACGCCCTATGGTTCCCTCTGGCGGCGGTGCCGAAGGGGGATGCGGAGGCCCCCGCCGTGGTGATCTTCACCTCGGGCTCCGAGGGCAAGCCCAAGGGGGTGGTGCTGTCTCACCGGGCCCTGCTGGCCAATGTGGACCAGATCATGAATTTCCTGCCCATCGGGCCGGCGGACAAGATCTTCAACTGCCTGCCCGTATTCCATTCCTTCGGCCTGACGGCGGGCACCCTGCTGCCCTTGGTCAGTGGCGCCCGACTGGTGCTCTATCCCTCGCCGCTGCACTTCAAGGAAATTCCCAGGCTCATCGGCCAGACCCGGGCCACGGCCCTGTTCGGCAGCAGCACCTTCCTCGGCCATTACGCCCGCCACGCGGAGCCCGGAGACCTGCAATCCCTGCGCTACGTGGTGGCGGGGGCGGAAAAGCTGGCGGAGCCGGTGCGCCAGATGTGGCGCAAGAAATTCGGCGTGGACGTGCTGGAGGGTTACGGGGCCACCGAGACCGCGCCGGTGCTGTCCGTGAACCGGCCCCAGGACAACCGGCCCGGCACCGTGGGGCGCCTGCTGCCAGGCATCGAGGCCCGCATCGTGCCGGTGGAAGGCATCGGACGGGGGGGTGAACTCCACGTGCGGGGCCCCAACCTGCTGTCCGGCTACTACCGCCACGACAACCCCGGCGTGCTGGCCCCGCCCTGGTCCAGCCTGGGGGAGGGCTGGTACAACCTGGGGGACATCGTGGAACTGGACGCCGATGGTTACCTCACTATCCTGGGTCGCCTCAAGCGCTTCGCCAAAGTGGCGGGGGAGATGATCTCCCTGGAGGTGGTGGAGGCCCTGGCCCGGTCGGTGTCGCCCGAGGCTCACCACGCCGCCACCTGTGTGCCGGACCCCGGGCGGGGCGAGTCCATCGTCCTGTTTACCACCGACCCCGGCCTGGCCCGGGAACCCCTGGCCCACGCGGCCAAGGAGCAGGGCCTGCCCGAAATCGCCCTGCCCCGGCGCATCCGCGTGGTGGAGGCCCTGCCGGTGCTGGGCACCGGCAAGGTGGATTACATGCGCCTCAGGGCCATGGCCGAGGAAAGCGTCTAAGCCAACGTCTCCCGGCGATGCCGAAGCAGCCCTTGAAACCGTGAAACGCGGCTAAATATAAGAAACCGTTGATATAATTTGGTCACTTTCGCCTTTGGAGGTCATCATGCCCATCTACGCCTACAAGTGCTCCAGCTGCGGTTTCGAACAGGATGTCATGCAAAAGGTCAGCGACACTCCCCTGACCGAATGCCCAAAATGCGGTCAGGCCAGCTTCAGCAAGCAGCTGACCGCCGCCGGCTTCCAGTTGAAGGGCAACGGCTATTACGCCACTGATTTCAAGAACGGCTCCAAGCCCGCGGAAAAACCCGCTCCAGCCTGTGGTACGGGGGCCTGCCCGGCCTGCGCCGGCTGACGATCTGCTCCCCCTTCCCCTCGTGGGGGAGGGTCGGAGAGAGGAGGAGGGCAGGCATGGCCTGCCCAATTTTTATCCACCCCTGACCTCATGGCCGCGCTCAAACGCTACTTCCTGACCGGGCTGCTCGTCCTGGTGCCTCTGGGCATCACTTTCTGGGTGATGACGGCCCTGCTGGATCTCATGGACCAGACCTTGCTGCTGCTGCCGGAGCCCTGGAGGCCCGAGGCCTGGCTGGGTTTTCGCATCCCGGGATTGGGGGTCATCCTCACGGCGGCGGTGGTCCTGGTCACGGGCCTGGCGGCCACCAATTTACTGGGCCAGCGCCTGGTGGCCCTGTGGGAAGGCCTGCTCAATCGCATCCCCGTGGTGAAGTCCATCTACGGCAGTGTCAAGCAGGTGTCCGACAGCCTGTTCTCCGGTTCCGGCGTGGCCTTCAAGAAGGTGCTGTTGGTGCACTACCCCCATCCCCAGGCCTGGTCCCTGGCCTTCCAGACCAACGTGCCGGAAGAGGTCACCGGCAAGCTGCCCCGGGACCACGTGGCCGTGTTCATCCCCACCACCCCCAGCCCGGTGAACGGCTTTTATTTCTACGTCCCCCGGGACGAAGTCATCGAACTGGACATGAGCGTGGATGCCGCCCTCAAGGCCATCGTCTCCATGGGCGTGGTGACCACCAGCATGAAACCCTCCGCCAACCACTACCCCGGCGATTGAGCCAATTCAGGAAAAACATGATGCGTGATCTCTACTGCGGCGCCGTGAACGCCGACCACATCGGCCAGACCCTCACCCTTTGCGGCTGGGCCCACCGCCGGCGCGACCACGGCGGGGTCATCTTCATCGACCTCAGAGACCGGGAAGGCACGGTGCAGGTGGTCATCGACCCGGACACGCCGGAGGCCTTCAAGGTGGCGGAGGAGACCCGCTCCGAGTTCGTGCTGAAGGTGGTGGGCAAGGTGCGGCCGCGGCCCGCCGGCACCGAGAACCCCAACCTGCCCACGGGCATGGTGGAAGTGCTCACCCAGAGCCTGGAAGTACTCAACCCGTCCCTCACGCCCCCCTTCCAGATGGACGAGGACAACATCAACGAAAACATCCGCCTGCAGTACCGCTACCTGGACCTGCGCCGGGCCTCCATGCAGCACAACCTGCGCCTGCGGTACCGGGTGGCCAAGCTGATGCGGGACTACCTGGACCGGCATGGCTTCGTGGACATCGAAACCCCCATGCTCACCCGTTCCACGCCGGAAGGGGCCCGGGACTATCTGGTGCCCTCCCGGGTGCACGACGGCATGTTCTACGCCCTGCCCCAGTCCCCCCAACTGTTCAAGCAGCTCCTGATGGTGTCCGGCTTCGACCGCTACTTCCAGATCGTGAAGTGCTTCCGGGACGAGGACCTGCGAGCCGACCGGCAGCCCGAGTTCACCCAGGTGGACCTGGAGATGTCCTTCGTGGAGGAGAACGATGTCATGACCCTGGTGGAGGGCATGATCCGGGACATGTTCAAGCAGGCCCAGGACATCGACCTGCCTGACCCCTTCCCCCGCATGACCTATGCCGAGGCCATGTCCCGCTTCGGTTCCGACAAACCGGACCTGCGCGTGACCCTGGAGATCACCGAGCTCACCGATGTGATGAAGGACGTGGATTTCAAGGTCTTCTCCGGCCCTGCCAACGCCGCCAACGGCCGCGTGGCCGCCATCCGCGTGCCCCGGGGCGGTGAGTTCAGCCGCGGCGAGATCGACGCCTGGACCGAGTTCGTGAAGATCTACGGCGCCAAGGGCCTGGCCTGGATCAAGGTCAACGAGAAGGCCAAGGGTCGCGACGGCCTGCAGTCCCCCATCGTGAAAAACCTCCACGACGCGGCCCTCACGGAAATCCTCGCCCGCACCGGCGCGGAAGACGGCGACATCCTCTTCTTCGGCGCCGACAAGGCCAAGATCGTCAACGACGCCCTGGGCGCCCTGCGGGCCAAGATCGGCCACGAAAAGGGCTACGTGGACGGCCGGGCCTGGGCCCCGTTGTGGGTGGTGGACTTCCCCATGTTCGAGTTCAACGAGGACGAGAACCGGTGGGACGCCCTGCACCACCCCTTCACCAGCCCCAAGGACGGCCACGAGGAGCGCCTGGCCACGGACCCGGGCAAGGCCCTGTCCAAGGCCTACGACATGGTGTTGAACGGCTGGGAGGTGGGCGGCGGCTCCATCCGTATCCATCGCGAGGAGGTGCAGGAGAAGGTCTTCGCCGCATTGAACATCGGTGAGAAAGAGCGCCGCGAGAAGTTCGGCTTCCTGCTGGATGCGTTGAAATACGGCGCCCCGCCCCACGGCGGCCTCGCTTTCGGCCTGGACCGGCTGGTGACCCTGATGACCGGCGCGGAATCCATCCGCGACGTCATTGCCTTCCCCAAGACCCAGCGGGCTTCCTGCCTCATGACCAACGCCCCCAATGTGGTGGACGAGAGGCAGTTGCGGGAGCTGCACATCCGCCTGCGCAATCCGGCGGGGACGGGTACGCCGGCGGCATAAGGCAAGGCAGCCATAAGGCGGCCATAAGGTCGTGGCCTTCCCCCCCTTTCGGAAACGCTGATTTATTGCCCCCTCTCCCGCGGGGAGAGGGTGGGGAGAGGGCAACTGATTGATTTTTCTCGGACACCCTCCCTCTCCCCCACCCCTCCCCCCGAGGGGGAGGGGTGTTATTCAGCACATCCTTTCCAGGAGGGGGGAGGTTCAGCCCCGCAATGCCGCCGTCACATGGGGCTCGATCACCTGGAGCAACTGCACGAACACCTTGGGATTGCCCGCCACCACGTGGCCGGATTGCAGGTAGTTCTCGTTGCCAGCGAAGTCGCTCACCAATCCGCCCGCCTCGAGAATAAGCAGGCAACCGGCGGCGATGTCCCAGGAATTCAGGCCGATCTCGAAGAAGCCGTCCATGTGGCCGGCGGCCACCCAGGCCAGGTCCAGGGCGGCGGAGCCGGGGCGGCGCAGGCCGGCGGTCTTCTGCACCAGATCCCTGAACATGCCCATGTAGGCGTCCAGATGGGTGAAGTCGCGGAAGGGGAAGCCGGTGCCGATGAGGCTGTCCTGCAATTTGTCCCGGCGGGAGACGCGGATACGGCGCTCGTTGAGGAAGGCGCCCCGGCCCCGGCTGGCGGTGTAGAGGTCGTTGCGGGCCGGGTCATAGATGACGGCCTGGGACAGCTGCCCCCGGTGCAGCAGGGCGATGGAGACCGCGTACTGGGGCACGCCGTGGAGGAAGTTGGTAGTGCCGTCCAGGGGGTCGATGATCCACTGGTATTCGGACTCGCCCAGGGCACCCGACTCTTCCGCCAGGATGGCGTGCTTGGGATAGGCCTCCAGCAGGGTCTGGATGATGGCCTGTTCCGCCATCTGGTCCACTTCGCTGACGAAGTCGTTCTCGCGCTTGGTACGCACGGTGAGGCGATCCACGTCCAGACTGCCGCGGTTGATGATGGCGCCGGCGCGCCGTGCGGCTTTCACCGCCGTGTTGAGCATCGGGTGCATGGTTGTATAAAGAGCGTTTGATCCAGCCGCGATTTTACCGTGAACCCCACCGATTCCTTAGCCAATATCCGCATCGTCCTGCTGGAAACCAGCCATCCGGGCAACCTGGGGGCCGTGGCCCGGGCCATGAAAGTGATGGGCCTTTCCGATCTGCGCCTGGTGACGCCCAGATGTGCGATCGATGGGGAGGCCCGGGCCCGGGCCTCCGGCGCGGTGGACGTGCTGGAGGCAGCCCGCTTCTGTGCCAGCCTGGATGACGCCCTGGCGGACACGGTGCTGACGGCGGCCTGCACCGCCCGGCGTCGGGATCTGCCCCATCCGGCCTATACGCCCCGCCAGGCGGCACCGGAATTGCTGAAGCTGGCCGCCGTGGGGCCCGTGGCCGTGGTCTTCGGCTCCGAGACCTTCGGTCTGTCCAACGAGCAGCTCATGAAGTGCCGCTGGCTCATCAACATCCCCACCAACCCGGACTACGCCTCCTTGAACCTGGGGGCGGCGGTGCAGGTGGTGGCTTACGAGCTGCGCAGCAGCCTGGCGGATGCCCCCATGGATTTGCCTGGGTTCGAGCCGGCCACCCACCAAGCGGTGGAGGCCCTGCTGGCGGAGATGGAGCGCACCCTGGTGGACATCGGCTTCCTGGACCCGGCCCACCCCAAGCGACTCATGCCCCGGCTGCGGCGCTTCTTCGCCAGGTCGGGCCTGGAAAAGGAGGAGGTGGCCATCTGGCGCGGCATCCTCGCCGCGGCCAAGGCCGGCTGTAGGACTGGGCCGGACTTTGTGTAATTGACCGGATTGGTCGGGAATTGGGACAATTCGCTCCTTAATCCTGTCTGAATATTCAAATGTTCGCCAGACTGCGGGAAGACATCCGTGTCGTGTTCGACCGGGACCCGGCGGCACGCACCTTCTTCGAGGTGCTGACCACCTATCCGGGGCTGCATGCCATTCTGTGGCATCGGCTGTCCCATGGTCTGTGGAATCTGGGTCTGAAGTGGCTGGCCCGGTTGTCCAGCACCCTGGCCCGCTGGATCACCGGCGTGGAAATCCACCCGGGGGCGAAGATCGGCCGACGGGTCTTCATCGACCATGGCATGGGGGTGGTGATCGGCGAGACGGCGGAGATCGGCGACGACTGCACCCTGTACCACGGCGTCACCCTGGGGGGCACTTCCTGGCAGAAGGGCAAGCGCCACCCCACCTTGGAGCCGGGCGTCATCGTCGGCGCAGGGGCCAAGGTACTGGGCCCCATCACCCTGGGGGCCGGCGCCAAGGTGGGCTCCAACGCCGTGGTGGTGAAGGACGTACCGGCCGGGGCCACGGCGGTGGGCATTCCCGCCCGTATCCTGGACCCCGATGCGGACAGGGCACGGCAGGAAAAGGCCAAGCAGCTGGGGTTTTCTGCCTACGGCGTGGGGGCGGACATGAACGACCCCATCGTGAAGGCCATCCACGGCCTCATCGACCACTCCGCCAACACCGACAAGCGGCTGGAGTGGATCGTGGCGGAGCTGCTGCGCCTAGGGGCCCGGCCCGAGGGAGCGCAGCCGCATGATCACTTCGACCCGGCCTCCCTCAACAGGATGGTGGATTGATATTAATAGTTGACTGTTTTAATCGGGATTAGTAGAGTGGCATCACCCCATCCATTCGAACGAGGCTCATCATGCGTCTGACCACCAAAGGACGTTTCGCGGTAACCGCCATGATCGACCTGGGCATGCGCCACCAGCGCGGTCCCGTGACCCTGGCCGGCATCAGTGAACGCCAGCGCATTTCCCTCTCCTACCTGGAACAGCTCTTTGGCCGCCTGCGCCGCCAGGGTATCGTGGACAGCGTGCGGGGCCCCGGCGGCGGCTACACCCTGGCCCAGCCCATGGACGCCATCTCCGTGGCCAGCATCATCCGTGCCGTGGACGAGCCCATCGACGCCACCCAGTGTGGCGGCTTGGGCAACTGTCACGATGACCGGGAGTGCATGACCCACGACTTGTGGATGAGCCTCAACGCCCGCATTTACGAATACCTGGAATCCGTGCATCTGGGCGACCTGGTGCGCAAGCAGATTCAGAAAGAGGCCGACGAAGCGCTTGGCAAGACTGAAGCAAAGCGCCATGACCGTCATGTCATCGGCTCAGCGGAACTGAAGGCCGTGGCCCACGGCTGATCACGAAGAAGAAGGTCCCACCATGGTCAAGACTCCCATTTACCTCGACTACTCGGCCACCACCCCCGTGGATCCCCGCGTGGCCGAGAAGATGATTCCCTATCTCACGGAGAAGTTCGGCAACCCGGCCTCCCGTTCCCACCGTTTCGGCTGGGAGGCGGACGCGGCCGTGGAAGAGGCCCGCGGCCACGTGGCAGCCCTGGTGAACGCCGACCCCAAGGAGATCGTCTGGACCTCCGGCGCCACCGAATCCAACAATCTGGCCATCAAGGGCGCGGCGCATTTCTACAAGGCCAAGGGCAAGCATCTCATCACCGTCAAGACCGAGCACAAGGCCGTGCTCGACACCTGCCGGGAACTGGAACGGGAGGGCTTCGATGTGACCTACCTGGGCGTGCAACCCAACGGGCTGCTGGACCTGGAGGAACTCAAGGCCGCCCTTCGACCCGACACCATCCTGGTGTCCGTCATGTTCGTGAACAACGAGATCGGCGTCATCCAGGACATTCCGGCCATCGGCGAGATCTGCCGCGACAAGGGCATCCTCTTCCACGTGGATGCGGCCCAGGCCACGGGCAAGGTGGAGATCGACCTGCAAAAGCTCAAGGTGGACCTCATGTCCTTCTCTGCCCACAAGACCTATGGGCCCAAGGGCATCGGCGCCCTATACGTGCGGCGCAAGCCCCGGGTGCGGCTGGAGGCCCAGATGCATGGCGGCGGCCACGAGCGGGGCATGCGCTCCGGGACGCTCGCCACCCATCAGATCGTGGGCATGGGCGAGGCCTTTCGCATCGCCCGGCTGGAAATGGGCGCCGAGACCGAGCGCATCCGCCACCTGCGCGACAAGCTGTGGTCAGGACTGCAGGATATCGAGGAAGTGCACCTCAACGGCGACTTGGAGCGCCGCATCGCCGGCAACCTGAACGTGAGCTTCAACTTCGTGGAAGGCGAGTCCCTCATCATGGCCATCAAGGATCTGGCCGTGTCCTCCGGCTCCGCCTGCACCTCCGCCAGCCTGGAGCCTTCCTACGTGCTCAAGGCCCTGGGGCGCAATGACGAACTGGCCCACAGCTCCATCCGCTTCACCATCGGCCGCTTCACTACCGAGGAAGAGATCGACTATGCCATCAAGCTGCTGCACGAGAAGATCGGCAAGCTGCGGGAAATGTCCCCCCTGTGGGAGATGTACAAGGATGGTATCGACCTCAACACGGTGCAGTGGGCGGCCCATTGAAAACCAGGGATGGGGGACGAGGGATGGACAATTCCCCTTCTCCGTTCCGTATTCCCCATTCCCAGCGACACAAGGAGTAACAAAATGGCATACAGCGAACAGGTCCTGGACCACTACGAGAATCCCCGCAACGTGGGTTCCTTCGGCAAGGATGACGTGGGTGTGGGCACCGGCATGGTGGGGGCGCCCGCCTGCGGCGACGTGATGAAGCTGCAAATCAAGGTGAACGAGCAGGGCGTCATCGAGGACGCCAGGTTCAAGACCTATGGTTGCGGTTCCGCCATTGCCTCCTCTTCCCTGGTGACCGAGTGGGTCAAGGGCAAGACCCTGGACGAGGCCATGGCCCTGAAGAACACCCAGATCGCCGAGGAGCTGGCCCTGCCGCCGGTGAAGATCCATTGCTCCATCCTGGCGGAAGACGCCATCAAGGCCGCCGTGGCGGACTACAAACAGAAGCACGGCGACCCTGCCGGCAGGGCCGAGTACGCTGCCTGCAACCCGCCCAAGGAGCACTGAGATGGGGGCGAATACCTGCGCCGTCCCGGAAGGCATGCCTTCCGATATCTCCCAATTGGGCATGGGACCCGTCGCCGACGCCGGAACGAGCGCTGCCGTCACCTTGTCCGAGCGGGCTGCCAACCATATCCGCACCTTCCTGGAGAAGCGGGGCAAGGGACTGGGCATCAAGCTTGGCGTGCGCACTTCCGGCTGCTCCGGCATGGCCTACAAACTGGAGTTCGTGGATGTGGAAGACCCGGAGGACCGGCGCTTCGAATGCCACGGGGTAAGGGTGTATATCGACCCCAAGAGCCTGTCCTACCTGGCGGGCACCGAGCTGGACTACGTGCGCGAGGGCCTGAACGAAGGCTTCAAGTTCAACAATCCCAACGTCAAGTCCCAGTGCGGCTGCGGGGAATCCTTCAACGTATAAGACAGTCGGCAGGAGTCAGTTTGCAGTTGTCAGTCCGACCCTCTGATTGCATTTCCTGACGACTGATTTCTGATGACGGCCAACTTGGACTTTTCCCGGAACCATTTCGACCTCTTCGGCCTGCCCATGGCCTTTGCACTGGATCTCTCGCGCCTGGACCAGGCCTATCGGGACATCCAGGCCCAGATCCATCCGGACCGGTTCGCCCACGCCTGCGAGGCGGAACAGCGGCTGTCCATGCAGTGGACCACCCGGGTCAACGAGGCCTATCAGACCCTGAAGAAGCCTTTCGAACGGGCCCACTACCTGCTCCGACTCCAGGGGGTGGATGCCATGGACCCGAAAAACACCGCCATGCCCGCGGACTTCATCATGCAGCAGATGGCGTGGCGGGAAGCCCTGGCGGAGGCCACGCAGGCCCGGAACCTGGATGCCCTGGGGGCCCTGGAGCAGGAATTACGGACCCAGGCCAGGGCCCTCCAGGCCGAACTGGCCCGCCTCATCGATGACGAGAAAAATTACCCCCGTGCCGGCGAAACCTTGCGCAAGGTGCGTTTCATGGACAAGCTTTTGGAAGAAGTCGACGCGGCTTACGAAGCCTGTGCCTGAGCCCCGACTGATCCCTGACAACTGACGACTGCCAACTTTATGGCCCTGCTGCAAATCGCCGAACCCGGCCTGTCCACCGCGCCCCACCAGCATCGCCTGGCGGTGGGCATCGACCTGGGCACCACCAATTCCCTGGTGGCCACCGTGCGCAACGGCGTGGCCGTGGTGCTGAACGACGCCCAAGGGCATGGGCTCATGCCATCGGTGGTGCGCTACCATGCCGACGGCTCCACCACCGTGGGCCAGGCCGCTCAGGCCAAGGCGGCGGAGGATCCCCACAACACCATCATCTCGGTGAAACGCTTCATGGGCCGGGGCATCAAGGACATCCCGGATGCCGCCACCATGCCCTATCAGTTCGTGGACGCCCCGGGCATGGTGCAATTGAAGACCGTGGCGGGGGTGAAGAGCCCGGTGGAGGTGTCCGCCGAGATCCTCAAGGCAATGAGGTACCGGGCCGAGGCAGCCCTGGGGGGAGAACTGGTGGGCGCGGTCATCACCGTGCCCGCTTATTTCGACGACGCTCAGCGCCAGGCCACCAAGGACGCCGCCCGGCTGGCGGGCCTCAACGTGCTGCGCCTGCTCAACGAACCCACCGCCGCCGCCATCGCCTACGGTCTGGACAACGCCGCCGAGGGCATCTACGCGGTCTACGACCTGGGGGGGGGCACCTTCGACATCTCCATCCTCAAGCTCACCAAGGGGGTGTTCGAGGTGCTGGCCACCAACGGTGACTCGGCCCTGGGGGGCGATGACTTCGACCGCCGCATCTACTGCTGGATCCTGGACCAGGCCAGGATCCACACCCTGTCGGACCAAGACAAGGCCCTGCTCATGGCCGGTGCGCGGGAAGCCAAGGAAACCCTGTCGGACCACGACACGGCCCCCATCACCGCCGTCCTGACCACGGGGGAGGTGATCGACCTGCGGCTCACCGAGGCGGCTTTCAACGACATGACCGCCAGCCTGGTGCACAAGACCCTGGTGCCTACCCGCAAGGCCCTGCGGGATGCGGGTTTGCGGCCCGAGGACGTGAAGGGCGTGGTGATGGTGGGAGGCTCCACCCGCATCCCCCGCATCCAGGCCGCCGTGGGCGAGTTCTTCGGCCAGACGCCCCTGACCAACCTGGATCCGGACAAGGTGGTGGCCCTGGGCGCCGCCATCCAGGCCAATGTGCTGGCGGGCAACAAGAGCGGTGACGACTGGCTGTTGCTGGATGTGGTGCCCCTGTCCCTGGGCCTGGAAACCATGGGCGGGCTGACGGAAAAGATCATTCCACGCAATTCCACCATCCCCACCGCCCGGGCCCAGGAGTTCACCACCTTCAAGGACGGCCAGACCGCCATGAGCATCCACGTGGTGCAGGGGGAAAGGGAACTGGTGGCGGACAACCGCTCTCTGGCCCGCTTCGAGCTGCGGGGCATCCCGCCCATGGTGGCCGGGGCGGCCCGTGTCCGCGTCACCTTCCAGGTGGATGCCGATGGCCTCTTGTCCGTCACCGCCCGGGAGATGGGTACGGGTATCGAGTCCCACATCGCCGTGAAGCCCTCCTACGGCCTGACGGATGATGAAGTGGCGGCCATGCTGCGGGACTCCTACGCCCATGCCCGGGACGACATGGCCGCCCGCAACCTGGCGGAGGCCAAGGTGGATGCCCAGCGCCTGGTGGAGGCCACCGAGGCGGCCCTGGCGGAGGATGGCGAAAAATTGTTGCATGCCGCCGAGCGGGCCGCCATTGAACTACGGATCGCTGCCCTCAAATACGCCTTGCAGGGCAGTGATCTGGCCAGCCTGAAGCGGGCCGCCGACGACCTCAACCAGGGAACGACGGAGTTCGCCGCCCGACGCATGAATGCCAGCGTGCAGCGGGCCCTCACCGGCCACAAGCTGGATGAACTGGAAATCTGACCTGAATGGACATGAGCAGCGTATTTGAACCGGAGTTCATCGCCTCCCTGCGGGAGCCGCTGGAAAGCCATCCCGTCTACGGCGCCCTGGGGGACGTGGCGGACCTGCGGGTGTTCATGCAACACCACGTGTACTCCGTGTGGGACTTCATGTCCCTCATCAAGTACCTGCAGCATGCCGTAGCGCCCGCCTGCTGGCCCTGGACCCCTGGAGCAGACCCCACGGCACAGCGCTTCATCAATGAGCTGGTGCTGGAGGAGGAGACCGACGAGGCCGCCCCCGGCAAGCCGGGGGAGTTTTCAAGCCACTTCCGGCTCTACCTGGGCGCCATGGAGGAAATCGGCGCCGACGCCGACACCCCGACCCGCTTCGTGGAGATCGCCGGCCGTGACGGCATCGGTGCCGCCCTGGCCAGCGGCCTGGCGCCGGCCCCCGCCGCCCGTTTCACCCGCGCCACCTTCGATTTCATCGACAGCGGCAAACCCCATGTGGCCGCCGCCGCCCTGGCCCTGGGGCGGGAGCACATCATCCCCGCCATGTTCCGGGCCTTCCTGGCGCGCATGGCCGTGACGGAGGCCCAGGCCCCCATCTTCCATTACTACCTGCACCGGCACATCCATTTGGACGAGGACTTCCACGCCCCCCTGTCCCTGCGCCTGCTGGAGACCCTTTGCGGCGGAGATGGCGGGAAGATCGCCGAGGCGAAGGCGGCGGCGATCCGTGCCGTCGAAGCACGCCTGGAATTCTGGGATGGCGTGCTGACCGTCCTGCCCAGTCAACAAGAGCAAAAAGTCCCATGCCCCAACTGATCGTCCTCCCCCACGTGGAACTATGCCCCAATGGCGCCGTCATCGATGCCCAGAAGGGCGTTTCCATCTGCGACACCCTGCTGGAAAACGGCATCGAGATCGAGCACGCCTGCGAGAAGTCCTGCGCCTGCACCACCTGCCACGTGATCCTGCGGGAAGGCTTTGAGAGCCTGTCCGAGGCCACGGAGATGGAGGAGGACCTGCTGGACAAGGCCTGGGGCCTGGAGCCTACCTCCCGCCTTTCCTGCCAGGCCCTGGTGGGCAACGAGGACTTGGTGGTGGAGATTCCCAAGTACACCATCAACATGGTGAAGGAAGGCCACTGACAGGAGGGTATGCACATGAAATGGACCGACACCCTGGACATCGCCATCGCCCTGGAAGAACACCATCCGGACGTGGACCCGCGCTACGTGCGCTTCACCGACCTGCACCGCTGGGTCATGGAACTGCCGGACTTCGCCGACGACCCCAACCGCTCCGGGGAGAAGATCCTGGAAGCCATCCAGATGGCCTGGATCGAGGAGCGGGATTGAACCTAAAAACCTCAGTTGAACGCGTCCGAAGGCCGGACCAGGCGGGTGTCTGGCGCGAAGCGACGACGCCGCAGGGTCATTCCCTGCAAGGAGGAGCGACAAAGCCAGACAC
>Ga0272446_1000300_pt1 | contig 79964 bp, 57 predicted proteins | sample YNPCB0061_FD_194587 | JGI IMG/M metagenome (GOLD analysis project Ga0272446, IMG submission 194587) | Hot spring microbial mat communities from Yellowstone National Park, WY, United States - YNP-CB-006-1 | ecosystem: Environmental > Aquatic > Thermal springs > Hot (42-90C) > Sediment | place... | reverse complement strand
GGCGTACCGTTTAGAGCCTACCAGTTTGGCTACCGCATGTGAAGCAGTTCCGGACGAAAGTGTCGGCGATCCCGGTTTCGGAACGTCCGGCCTGGGGTTGGACAACCCTCGCGATGCTGTTAACCAAGTCCTGGTTTCTCTCGGAGACGGGGAGAAAACGGCCTCCGGTAAACGTTGCCGGGGCGCAGATCGGCGGGGCAAGCCGGACACGGCGGACAAAGCAGAGACGAGGAAGCCGCGAAAACTCGGCCAGTTGCGGAGTTAGGGACGGGGAGAGGCGTTAACGAACGGGCGGGGCGGGCTGCGCAGAAAAGGTTTGGCTCCTCAGGTAGGACTCGAACCTACAACCCTTCGGTTAACAGCCGAATGCTCTACCATTGAGCTACTGAGGAGTGCTCGAACACCTTTATTTAACCAAGCGGGGAGGCGGGGTGTCAATCCTGTTTGGCGGCCGGGGCGGGGCTGGCGTTGCAGAGTTGGTTGCGCCATAGTATGGGCTCAGAGGCCCGTATGAACCGACGCACTTTTCTTCAGTCCTCCTTTTCCGCGTCCGCCTTGGCCGCCGCGGCGCGGCCGGCCGCGGCCAGCGACCGCATACGGATCGGCCTAATCGGCTGTGGCGGCATCTCGGCGGGGGACACCAACGCGTTCCTCGCGCACCCGGAGCCGGAGATCGCCGCCATCTGCGACGTCGACGATGCCCAAATAAAGAAGACCCTCGATCGGCTCGCCAAGCTGGGCCGGAAACGCCCGGACACGGTGAAGGATTTTCGGCGCATTATCGACCGCAAAGACATCGACGTGTGCCTGATCTGCACGCCGGACCACTGGCACGCCCTGCCCACCATCGCGGCGGTCAAAGCCGGCAAGGACGTCTACGTGGAAAAGCCGCTGGCCCCGACCATCGCCGAAGGCCGCGCCATGCGCGACGCCGCGCGCGAGCATGCCCGCATCTGCCAGATGGGCACGCAGTGGCGCAGCGGCGAGCACTTCCAGGAGGCCATCGAACTGATTCAGGGCGGCAAGATCGGCAAGGTGCGCCAGGTGCGGTGCTGGGCGTATCTGGATTGGATCAAAGACATCGGCAATCCGCCCGACGGGCCCGTGCCGCCCGGCGTCGACTATGACATGTGGCTGGGGCCGGCCCCGGCGCGCCCTTTCAACCCCAACCGCTTCCATTTCAATTTCCGCTGGTTCTGGGACTACGCCGGCGGCCTGATGACGGACTGGGGGGTCCACCTGCTCAACATCGCCCTGTGGGGCATGGGGCCGGAATGGCCCAAGAGCGTTATTTCGTCGGGTGGCAAGTACGCGCTCCAGGACAACTCGGAAACGCCCGATACGCAGATCACCGTGTACGACTTCCCCTCCTATACGCTGATCTGGGAGCACCAGGTGCAGTGCGGTTTGGGGCCGGACCGCCGCGAGCACGGCATGGCGTTCACGGGCAGCGAAGCGACGCTGATCGTGGATGCGAACGGCTGGGAGGTGATTGCCGAGCCGAAAAAGCGCGGGATGATCGAAATGAAGCGGGCCGCGCGCGCAGGCGAACAGATGCGCGCCAACCACGCCCGGAATTTCCTCGATTGCGTCAAGTCGCGCAAGCCGCCCGTCGAGAACCTGGACATCGGCCACCACGTCTCGACGGTGGCGCATTTGGGCAACCTGGCGCTGCGCGCCAAGAGCCGCATCGAATGGGATGCGCAAGCCGAGCGCGTGCTGGGCAACGACGCGGCCAACGCGCTGGTTACGCCCGTATACCGGGCGCCCTGGAAGCTGGGGTGAGGCGATGCGCGGGACGCTGACGCGGCGTTCGGCGATCGGCGCGGGCGTGGCGGCGCTGGCGGCGAACGCTCCCGATGCCGCAGGGCGCTTGGGCGTGATGTGCCAGTTTGAACCGGAGGAGACCGCCGCCCGGCGCGTGCTCGACGAGGCTGCGAAGGCGGGTTTCCGCCAGGTGCAGGTGTTTTTCAACTGGCTGCGGACGCCGGACGAGGTCACCCGCAAGGTTCCCCGCTGGATCACGGCGGCGGGACTTCGCTGCCCGGTGCTGGGAGCCTACATCAACTGTGTGGAACCCGCCAACGTCCTCATGAATGTCGGGTACGCGGAGTTCCACCGCATCCTGAATCAGGCGCCGGAATACGGCGCCGAGACGCTGGTGGCGTGGACCGGCGGGTATGGCTTTGGGCTGATGCGGCCGGACCCGCGGAACTTCACGCCCGCGGCCGAGGACGCGCTGGTGCGCTTCGTCTCACGCTACGTCAAGCCGCTCGAGGAAAGCCGCTTGCGTCTAGCGCTGGAGACTTATATTACGCTGACGTGTCCCGACGCGCCCAGCCTGCGGCGGGTGCTGGACCGGCTGCCGCCCTGCGTCACCGCGGTCTTGGACCCGCCGAACCTTACCCCGATTGCGCGTTACGGCGAACGCGACCAGGTGCTGCGGGAAATGGTGCGGCTGCTGGCGGGGCGGATTGGCGTGGCGCACCTCAAGGATTTCCGGCTGGCGCCGGGCGGGCAAGCGTACGAGTTGCCGGGCCCGCTCGCGGGCGAACTGAATTACCCGTTGTTCATTGAGCTGATCCAAAGTCTGCCACCGGAGATTCCGGCCATCGCCGAGCATTTGCAGCCCGCCGAGTTCGCCGCCGCGCGCCAGAAATTGCTGCCGCTTTTCCGCAACAGCCGGGCGTAGCCTGGCCGGACCCGGCGGGCGAGCCGCCCCGGGGACAGGGCGGGTCGCCGGGCCGCTCGGGCTATCATGTTAAACAGGCGTGAGACGCCCCCTACGCATGGCTGAAAAGGTTGACATCAATAGTTGGCTCGCCGACGAGCTGTATCAACAGTATCTGCACGACCGGCGCGCGGTGGATGACAGTTGGAAAGAGTGGTTTGAAGGAACGGCGCCCCCGGCGGCGCGTCCCGCCGTGGAGGCGGCTGCCTCCAGCGCGGGCGCTGGCGTGACGGTTGCCGTCAAGCCCGCCGCGCCGGCGATCAAACTCAACCCGGACGAGCAACTCGTGCCCCTCCGCGGCATCGCCGCCAAAATCGCCGAAAACATGGATGCCAGCCTGGCGTTGCCCCTCGCCACCAGCCAGCGCACCATTCCGGTGAAGATCGTCGATGAAAACCGGACGATTCTCAACCAGCGGCGGACCCAGATCGGCAAGCCCAAGATCTCGTTCACGCACCTGATCGGCTGGGCGATTGTCAAAGCGCTCGCCAGCATTCCGAATCTGAACAGCGCCTACGTGGAGGACCGTGGCGAGCCCTGCCGCGTGGTGCGGCCGCACGTCAACCTGGGCATCGCCGTGGACGTGGAAGGCAAGGACGGCAACCGCAACCTGGTGGTCCCGAACATCAAGCGGGCCGACACTATGAACTTCAGCGAGTATCTGGCGGCGTTCGACGACCTGGTGGCGCGCGCGCGCCGGGGCCGGCTGACGCCCGACGATTTCGCCGGCACGACGATCTCGCTCACCAATCCGGGCACGGTGGGGACGATGGGGTCCATCCCGCGCCTGATGCCGGGTCAGGGCGCCATCATCGCGGTCGGCGCCATCGATTATCCGCCGGAATTCCAGGGGGTCGCGCCGGAAACGCGCGCCGCCCTCGGCATTAGCAAGGTCATGACCATGACCTGCACGTACGACCACCGCATCATTCAGGGCGCCGAGTCCGGCATGTTCCTGGGAAAGGTGCAGGCGCTGCTGGAAGGCGCCGACGATTTTTACGTGCAGTTGTTCGCCGACCTGAAGATGCCGCACCGGCCGGTCAGTTGGGCGCCCGACCACGGGGTGGCGATGGGAGGATTGGGAACCACGCGGCGCGACGACTTCGCCAAAGAAGCCGCGGTGGTGCAACTGATCAACGCCTACCGCGTGCGGGGCCACGTCATCGCCGATATCGATCCGTTGGGCTCGGAACCGGGCTATCACCCCGACCTGGATCCGGCCAACTACGGATTGTCGATTTGGGATCTGGACCGGGAGTTCTACACGCGGTCGATGTCGGAGGCATTGGGACACGACGCGCCCACCGCGACCTTGCGCCAGATTCTCGAGCGGCTGCGCCAGACCTATTGCGGCAAGATCGGCGTGCTCTACATGCACATCGCCAACCCGGACGAAAAGCGGTGGCTGCAACGCCGGATGGAGCCGGAGGCCAACAACTGGCCGCTGCCGCGCGAGCACCGGATCCGCATTCTACGGTCGCTGATCGAAGCGGAGGAATTCGAGCACTTCCTGCACGCGCGGTTCGTCGGGCAGAAGCGCTTCGCGGTGGAGGGTGGAGAGGCGGCGCTGGCGATTCTGGAAGAACTGGTGGACCGTTCGGCTAATGCCGGGGCGCACGAGGTGGTGATCGGCATGGCCCACCGCGGGCGGTTGAACGTGCTGGCCAACGTCGTGGGCAAGCCGCTCACCCAGATCTTCGCCGAGTTTGAAGGCAACCTGGATCCGGCCAGCACGCAGGGTTCGGGCGACGTGAAGTACCACTTGGGGGCCAGCGCTACGCGGACTTCCTCCCAGGGCCGGGAGATTGTCGTTTCGGTCGCGCCGAATCCCAGCCATCTGGAAGCAGTGGATCCGGTGGTGGAGGGGATCGTCCGGCCCAAGCAGGACCGGCTGGGGGACGTCAAACGCGAACGGGTAATCCCGCTGCTGGTGCACGGTGACGCCGCCTTCGCCGGCCAGGGAGTGGTCGCCGAGACGCTTCAGCTTTCGCAGCTTCCAGGTTACCGGACCGGCGGCACGCTGCACCTGGTCATCAACAATCAGATCGGATTCACGACGCTGCCCGGCGAAGCTCGGTCGGCCGCCTATTCCACGGACGTTGCCCGCATGGTCCAGGCGCCGATTTTTCACGTGAACGGCGACGACCCGGAGGCGGCGATCCGCACCGCGCAGATCGCCTACGATTACCGGCAGCAGTTTAAGAAGGACGTCGTCGTCGACATGTGCTGCTACCGGCGGCACGGCCATAACGAGGGCGACGATCCCAGCTATACCCAGCCGATCCTCTACCGCAAGATCAAAGAGCATCCTTCGGTGGCCTTGCAGTACAGTGAGCGCCTGGTGCGCGAGGGCGTGCTCACCAACGAAGACGTGGCCAACCTGCGCAAGCAGGCCGCCAAACGTTTCGCCGAAGCTTTCGAATCGGCGCAGAAACGCGGCGAGCGCTATCAGACGCAGGAGATGGCCGCGGTGACGGTGGGGGATTGGGGCGGCTTCTGCCCGCGCACCGCGGTTGCCCGCGAGGCGCTGGCCAAGGTGCTGGATGGCCTGACGCGCTTCCCGGCCGATTTCCATCTGCATCCCAAGCTGGCCGCCTTTGTGGAAAAACGCCGCGAGGTGATCCGAAATAACGGTCCGGTGGACTGGGCGCTGGCCGAAGCGCTAGCTTTTGGCACGCTGGTGCTGGAAGGAACCCCGGTGCGGTTGAGCGGCCAGGACAGCGGCCGCGGCACCTTCAGCCAGCGCCACCTGATCTTCTACGACTACGAAACAGGCAAGCGTTATATTCCCCTGCGGTTCATCGATGAGCACCAGGCGCGCTTCCAGGTCTACGATTCTTCTCTCAGCGAATACGCGGTGCTCGGGTTCGAGTTCGGCTATTCGGTGGCGGACCCGCTGACGCTGGTGCTCTGGGAGGCGCAGTTCGGCGACTTCGCCAACGGCGCCCAGATCATGATCGATCAGTTCATCTCCTGTTCGGAGCAGAAGTGGAACCAGCCAACCGGCCTGGTGCTGCTGCTGCCGCACGGCTACGAAGGACAGGGGCCGGAACACTCGAGCGCCCGCATCGAGCGCTTTCTCCAGCTTTGCGCGCAGAACAATATGCAGGTGGTCAACTGCACCACCGCCGCGCAGTATTTTCATGTGCTGCGGCGGCAGATGTACGGGGGCGCGGACCGCCGCGGTTTGCGCAAGCCGCTGATTATTTTCACCCCCAAGTCGCTGCTGCGCCACCCGCCCGTAGCTTCGCCGGTGGAGCAGTTGGTCTCCGGCAGTTTTCGCGAGGTGATCGGCGAGACCGGGCCCATCGAACCGCAGCGGGTGACGCGCCTGATCCTGTGTTCGGGAAAGGTGTATTACGACCTGCTGGCGGCGCGGCAGGAGCGCGGTCTGGAGAATGCCGCCCTCATCCGTCTGGAGCAGTTGTACCCGTTCCCGGCTGGGGAGTTGAACGACGTGCTGCTGCGCTACCCGGTGACCTGCGACGTTGTCTGGGCGCAGGAGGAACCGCGCAATATGGGCCCGTGGCGCTTTGTCCGGGAGCAACTCCAGCCCCTGCTGGACTCGACCGGGCGCGAGCTAAAATACGCCGGCAGGCCGGAGAGCGCCAGTCCGGCCACCGGCTCGTACAAGCGCCACCTCCAGGAGCAGGCCGCGCTGGTCGAGGAGGCGTTGCTGAGCGATCTCGAGCTGCGCCGCGGCAAAGTCCGCTTGCTGGCGGCGCGCAAGTAGCCACGCCCGGAACCTTCGCCGGCGCGGGGCGGGAGATTTTTTTGAGCAGAACGGGCGCGGCGGGGAGCGGCGGGTTCGTCTTTTTCCCCCGCCCGTGCGTCCTCTTGTCTAGGAGCCAGAACGGTTGATCTTTCGCGCGGTCGAGGATTCCGACCTCATCGCCCGGGCGCGGAAAGGGGATGTCGAGTCGTTTAATCTGCTCGTGTCCCGCTGGGAGAGGCGCGTCTACAATTACCTGCTGCGGATCCTCGGCAACCGCGAAGACGCGCTGGACTTGACCCAAGACGTGTTTCTCAAGGCTTATCAGAACCTGCGCAAGCTCGACGACCCCTCGCGGTTTGCGCCGTGGCTGTACCGGATTGCCCATAACGAGGCGTTTTCGCTGTTCCGGAAGCGGCGGCCGGAGTCCACGGAGGAGGTTCCCGAGCAGGCGGACGCCGCCGTCACCGCCGGCGGCACGGGCGTGTTTCCGCTGGAATTGTCGCTGGCCGTCAGCCGGGCGCTGGAACGCCTCTCCGCCGACCAGCGGGAGACCGTGCTGCTGAAGATCTATCAAGGTTTCAAGTTCGAGGAGATCGCCGGCATTGTGGGCGCACCGGTTTCCACGGTCAAGTCCCGGTTGTACGCCGCTTTGGAACTGCTGAAAGAGGAGTTGGCTCCAGTCAAGACACGGGGGATGGCATGAACTGCGCACCGTTTGATTTGCGGGATTACTTCTTTGGCGAACTGGCCGGAACGGACCGGGCCGGCATGGAGCAGCATGTCCAGGACTGCCCCGCCTGCCGCGCCGAACTGGTCCGGCTAAGCCAGACCCGGGACGCGCTGCTCGCGCTGCGGGAAGAGGAGATTCCTCAGCGCGTGGCCTTTGTTTCCGACCGCGTCTACGAGCCGTCGGCGTGGAAACGGGCGTGGCGGGCATTCTGGCATTCGGGGCCGCGTTTGGGCTTTGCTTCGGCGGCGATGGTCTCGGCGGCCTTGCTGGTGCTCGCGCTGCGGCCGGCCGCGCCCCCGCCCGCCCCGGCGGTGGACTTGGCGGCCCTGCGCGCCGAGATGAGCCGCCAGGTGGAGGCCGCGGTCACGCGCGCCACGGCGGAAGCCGAAGCCCGCCACCGCTCCGAGACCGCCCGTCTTCTCGCCGCCGCCGAGGAGCGCTTCGCCCGGCAGCGCGAGCAGGACGCGTTTGTGGTGGCCACCGAACTGGCCTTGCTCAAGCGCCAGATGACCGCGGTCTACCGCGCCAGTTTTGACGCCCGGGAGCCCCAGCCATGAAACGCGTGCTGCTTTTCCTGGTGGTGGCCGCCTTCGGCCTGGCCGCCCAGCCGGCCAAACCGCGCGTCAAGCGCGCCTCGCTCGAGGCCATGGAGCGCGTCTTTGACCAGAAGGTGACGCGCATCGCCGACGATCCGTTCTTGCTGCTCGGCCAGACCCGCGGCATCTACCTGGAGGGGTTTGGCGCGGTCTTCACGGCCGAAGTCAGCCTGGCGTCCGGACCCACCATCAACCCTTTCAAGCAGTCCATCACCAAGGAAGAGATCGCGCAGGTCTACGCCCGGAAGACCGAGCGGCTGCCCATCCTGCGGGAGCGCATGCGCGAAATGATGCTGGCTTCGGCGGCTTCCCTGGACGAGGTGCCGGTCCGCGAGGAGATCGTGCTGGGGGTCCGGCTGCTCTACCGCGCTTATGAGAATACGCACGGCTTGCCCGCGCACATCCAGATGCGGGCGCAGCGGGGAAAGCTGATCGACGCGCAGTTGAAGCGGGTGGCGCTCGACCAGGTGCTGAGCGTCCAGGAGTTTTAGCGTGCGCCTGGGCGAGATCCTCCTCGAGCGCAAGCAACTGGCGCCGGAAGACCTCGAGCGCGCGCTGGAACTCCAAAAAGAGCGCGGCGACAAGCTCGGCAAGATTCTGATCGACCTCGGCTTTCTTGCACAGCGCGACCTGCTGGCCGCGCTTTCGGCGCAACTGGAGGTGCCGCTGGTCACGCTCGATCAGCCGCCCGCCGTCACCCCGGAGACCGAACGGTTGCCGGCCCGCTTCCTGCGCCAGCATTTGCTGTTTCCGCTTTCCGTGGACGATGGGACACTCCGGCTGGCGATGGCCGACCCCCTGGATTTTGAGACCCGGGCGGCGGTGCGCGCCTGCACGGGCCTGCGCGTCCAGCCCGCGCTGGCCGGCGAGGCCGAACTGCGCGACGCCCTCGACCGCTATTACGAAGAAGCCGCCAAGGAGGCCGAAGCCGCGGCGGAGGGCGGTCCCGACCAGGAAGACCTCGAGCACCTGCGCGACATGGCCAGCGAGGCGCCTGTGATCCGCCTGGTGAATACCATGATCGCCCAGGCCGTCGAGCGCCGCGCCAGCGACATCCACCTCGAGCCGTTCGAAAAGGAGTTCCGCATCCGCTTCCGCGTGGACGGCGTCCTGTTCAACCAGGAAGCCCCGCCCCGCGAGATGAAAGCCGCCATCATTTCCCGCCTGAAGCTGATGGCCAAGCTCAACATCGCCGAACGCCGCCTGCCCCAGGACGGGCGCATCAAGCTGAAGACGCTCGGGCGTGAGGTGGATCTGCGCGTTTCCACGCTGCCGACCCTGTACGGCGAGAGCGTGGTCATGCGCCTGCTGGACCGCTCCGCGGGCGACTTCTACGATCTCCGCCGCCTGGGATTCGACGACCGCATGCTGGCGCGCATGGAGCATTTCACGTCCCTCCCGCACGGCATCTTTCTGGTGACCGGCCCGACCGGCAGCGGCAAATCGACCACGCTCTATTCGGCGCTCAAGCGGATCAACCTCCCGGACCGGAAGATCATCACCATCGAGGACCCGGTCGAGTACCAGATGGACGGGATTAACCAGATTCACGTCAACCCGCAAATCGGCCTGACCTTCGCCGCCGGTCTGCGGCATATCGTCCGCCAGGATCCGGACGTAATCATGGTGGGCGAAATCCGCGACCGGGAAACCGCGGACATCGCCATCCGCGCCGCGCTCACCGGGCACCTGGTGTTCTCGACCCTCCACACGAACGACGCCCCGAGCGCCATCACGCGCTTAACGGACATGGGCGTCGAAAACTATCTGATCACCTCGTCGGTGGTAGCCGTGCTGGCGCAGCGTCTGGTCCGGCTGATCTGTCCCGCGTGCCGCGTCCCGGCGGGCGAGCGCCTGACGCCGGCCGGCGAAACCGTGCCCGTCTTTCGCGGCGCGGGCTGCGAGGCGTGCGGCGGCACCGGCTACCGCGGCCGCATGGGCATCTTCGAATTGATGGAACTCAACGACGAACTCCGGCAGCGGATCATGCGCAACGAGGACGCCTCCCTGCTGACCGAGTGCGCCCGGCGGTACGGCATGCGCAGCCTGCGCGAGGACGGCTGGGAAAAGGTGCGGCGCGGCGTCACGACGCCCGAAGAAGTCACGCGCGTGACGCAGGAATTCTAAAAGAACCACGACCACGGCGCCGGGTTCGCGGCCGCGGCGCGGGTGGCCTGCCGGCGAATCCAAAGCGCCGGGTTCGGCTCTAGAACAGCGCTGGGATTGCACAAGGAAGTCCCTATGCCTACCCTTTATGTCGAGAACGTTCCGGAGGACTTGTACGAGGCGATCCGCGCCCGCGCGCGGGCGCGACGCTCGTCGATCGCCGCGGAAGTCCTGGCGATCCTGTCGGAAAACATGCCCACGCCAAAAGAGTTGGCACGCCGCCAGTCCCTGGTCTTAAGCGCCCGCAAACTCCGGTTGCGGCGCTCTCCTTCACCCGGACCGTTTCCCTCCACCGAAGAAATGCTGCGGGAGGATCGCGCCCGTTGACGGTTTTCGTGCTGGACGCCAGGCCGGCGTTAGGGACCGGACCAACTGTCTACGACGCCCTCTACCTGGTCTTGGCGATCCAAACCGGTCATACCCTGCTCACCGCCGACGAGCGCTTGATGAACGCGGCAGACAAGCGCTTTCCGATTTGTTGGTTGGGCGCCTTGGCGTAACCTGCCGTGGGGCCCGCCCACCCCTCTATTGCGGCCGCACCCAAATGGGGCTGGACCAGGCGAGCTGCCCGTCGGCTTGCTCCACCCGGATGTAATAGTAGGTTTCGCCGCGCAGGGGCTCGCGGTCCTGGTAGGTCAGCGCGGCCTGCGGCTTCCGCGGCTGCGCGCGAAGCACATACCGGTTGTTGCGGACGAGATCGATTTGTGCAATTGGGGCGGTTCCCTCGACGCGGATGTCGAAGCGGGGCGGGTGGGGCAGCGAGAAGCTTTCGCCTTGCAGCCGCTCTCCGCAGCGGAAATCCACCAGGATGTTGTCGGTCGCCGCGTAGGCGCGCCGCGCGCGCATGGCTTCCAGCAGCGCTTCGCGGGAGTTCCGCTCCGCCAGCAGCACGGCGTAGGAAATATGGGTCGAGCCGTGGCCGCTCGAGGCGATCACGCCAAGCTTGTGGCCCTTCGCCCAGGCGTTCCACACGAAGCCTTCGGGCTCAAATCCGCCCGGTTGCGTCAAGGGTTCGTCCCGCCTGGCGGCGCGCGGAGCGCCTTCGTGTTCATAGGAGGTCCGGTTGCCCTGGTAGATCTCGACGAGGGGCTCGAGCTCCGGATCGTGGTCCCGCCAGCCGTTGCCCATCGCGGTGGCGGGAGCGTGCGGGATCGCCACGCCGCCGCTCAGCCGGAGATATTCGTAGAGCCGCTGCGCGCCTTCCTTGCCTTCCTCCTCCGCTTGGCTGCGCGGCAGCGTGCGCACGCCCCCTTTGGCCCAGATCAGATTGCGTTGTCCGTTCGGAAACCGGAGACTGCGCTTATACGCGTACAGCGGCGTGAAGCGCTCCGGATAATGGAACAGGCTGCACGACTTCTGGATCAGCCGCCAAAGGTACTCGTTGTCGCCGCCCGCCTGGTGGTCGGTGACGGCGGCGAAATCCAGATCCGCGGCATCCAGGGCGTACCGGTAGAGGTCCCAGAGGGAACCGTCGCCGTGCCCGTCGAAGCTCAGGTCGGTGCAGCGGTGCAGGTCGCCGCGGAGCACGCGGTACACTTTGCCGCCGGCCCGGAGACGGGTTTCCCGCAAGCGCGCCACCTGTTTGGCTTCGGCGCCGGGAACGGGCTGGCTGGCCGGCGGCGGCGCGCGCCAGGGTTGCAGGCTGGGCTCGCCATACGGCGCGCCGGGCAAGTCCGCCAGGTAGACATCGTTCTTGACGAAGGGATACGGCCGCGCGAAAGTGCGCCCGTCCGCGGCCCACGCCAGGGTCAGCCGGCCGCCCGGCGCGGCCGCGATGGCGGCCCGCTGATCGTTGCGGCCGAACGAGAACGGAACGGTTACCGGCAAGGCGGTGTTGCCGGCGAACCGGTAGGCCACGTAATCCCAGAAGGAATGCGGTTGCGGCCGGTTCTCCGGGAGCGCCGGGCCGCTGGCCTCGTGCCATTTGGTGTAGCGCCGGCGCACCAGGCACCACACGTTGCCGGCGGCATCGGCGGCCAGTTGCGGCTGTTCCAGAAACTCGCGCGGCCCGCCCGAGAGCATCCGGCTGAGCGGCGGCGCTTCCAGCAGGCCGCGGCCGGTAAGCACCACGACGCGGACCTGCCGTTGCTCGTAAAGCGCTTCGGCTGTTTTGGGACGAACCAGAAACCCGGTGTCCTTGCCCCAGTTCGCGCCAGCCTCATCCCAGGCGAGCCAGACCCGCCCGGACGGGTCGCAAGCTACCGCGGCGTGCGCCTCGAAGCGCGGCGACGACGTGATGGCCTCGGCGTCGTGGAACCGTTCGCCGTCGAACCGGCGGTAGTAGATGTCATAGTGGCCCTGCTCGTAGGCGTCCCAGGCAAGGTGAACGCCTCCCCGGTGATCGCGGGCCAGTGCTGGCTCCCAGGCATTGGCCCGGTTGGCGCTCGCGATGAACTCCGGCTCCCATTTCTCCCCGTCAAAGACGCGCCCGGCAATCTGCGAGCGCCCCTGCCGCAAACCCTGCCAGACCACCCAGAGTTTTCCTTTGACATCCACCGCCGCGCGGACAGCGAGATCGGGGCCGCCGGAGGAAATGATTTCCGGCCCGCTCCACTGGTCCGCCGTGTGGGTCCACACCGCGATCTTCCAGGTACCCTCGTGATGCACGGAAGCAGCCAGGTGAAGACGGCCGCCGGGCCGGACCGCGAGTGCAGGCCGGTAAAACTCGCCCTTGGCGACGGCCATGGGCTTGCCCTGCGGGAAGCGGGCCACCATCAGTTGCTCCTGCTGGTTGCGATAGCGGATCCAGGCGATCCAACTGTTGCCCTGTTCGTCGACAGCCACCGCGGGATAGTCGTCCTCGGCATCGTCGCCGGCGGTAAGGTTGAAAGCGGCCGGCGTTCGCTCCACCTGCGCCCGGCCTTGCAGGACGCCCAGCATCTCGCCCATGCGTAGGTCCGCAGGCCGGAAAGAAAACGCGCCCTGCCGGGTCTTGACGCGCACCTCGGCGGCGTTTTCGACATGCACGTACAGACCGTTCGGGATCAGGTTGCCCGGCGGCTTCTCGAGGGACTCGGGTACGGCGGGCACGGCTGCCAGCCACCAGAACGCGGGATCGGGCGCCGCGCTGAAGCGCGTCCGGCACCGCCAGGTGTGGCCGCCCGCTTCCAGTTGATCGTCCTGGTCAAACCGCCAAGGCGTAAGCGCTGCGACGCGTCCGGTGGTGGTCTCCACCGAACCGGACCAGTCGGAAGGTTCGCGATCCGTCACGCCGAACGTCAGACGGAAGATGGCACGCTCCGGAGGCGCTGGCCGGGGGGGACCGCCGCCGCAGCACAACACCAGCAGGCACACCGCCGCTCCGGCGGCCCGTCGCACCATTGGCGGCATTATAAGCCAGACCGCCGCTGTAAGGGAATCGGCTATTCCGCCAGCGAAGGCCAGCGCGGCGTGCGCTTCTCACGGAACGCGCGCACGCCTTCGGCAACATCGGGGCTGCGGAACTGTTCTTCACGGAACCGGAAGGCGGCGCGACCGGCTTCGGTGAGGCTCTTGCCGCGCGTTTCGGCCACGAAGAGCAAGCCGCTGCGCACGGCGTCCAGGCTGGACTCGGCCAGGCCCCGCGCCACCTCCGCGGCGCGCTCCGCCAAAGCATCCGCCGGGCAGACCGCGTGCACCAGGCCGAGGCGTTCGGCTTCGCAGGCATCCACCTGCCGGCCCGTGAGGCATAATTCCACGGCCCTCCGCTCGCCCACGGCCAAGGCCAAGGCGCGGAAGACCACGTAGGGGAACAGGCCGATCCGGATCTCGGTGAGCCCGAAGCGCGCATCCTCGGATGCGAGGGCCACGTGCGCGTTCGCCACCAGACCCACGCCCGCGGCGAAGGCGGGTCCCTGAACCGCCGCGACGAGAGGCTTGGTCGCCCGGGCGGCTTCCGTGAACAGTCGCTCGTGCACGTGGCTCAGTTGCTTGGCTTCCGGAGAAAAAATCTCCTCGAGATGCATGCCGGAGCAGAACGTTGGTCCCAGGGCGTCGACCAGCACCGCGCCGATGGCGTCGTCGTGCATCGCGTCCTCGATCCCCTCTACCAGCGCCCGGCACGTAGCGAAGTCGAGCGCGTTATGCGTTTCCGGCCGGTTCAGCGTGAGCCGCAAGACCCGGCCCTCGGTGCGGCGGATCAAACCACTGGCAGGAGTCATCGCACAGTCCTAGTTCGAGTGTAGGCGGACCACGCCTTGAAGTCGCGCCCGGTTCGCCGGCCTGCGGGCGGCCTCCCTCAGTCGCTGGCCGTCCGCTTCACCAGTTCGTCGAACTTCTCGGCGATCAACTCCTCCACCGCCGCGCCAAACGGGCTGGGCAGGCCGTAGGGCACCATCGCCCCGCCGCCTTCGTATCCGCCTTCCCGCAACACCCGCAGCGACGGGATGTAGGTGAAGACATCGTTCGAATATGCGGCGATCCAGGTGTCGTCCCAACCGTATTGCTTCTTGAAGCGCAGCGCATAGTCCACCACCACCTCGCCGGCCATCACGATCATTTTCAGGTCGCCGCCAAACTGCCAGACCTGGGCCGTGTACGGATATTTTTCGGGCAATTTGCCGTCGCGGTCCAGTATCTTCAGCATCAGTTCCGCGTGCTGGCGGTCCATAAAGTGGGCCGCCTCGCGTCTGCGGCGTTCCCACTCTTCCCTGCCCGGCGGCTTCGAGAAGGGCAGCTCCACCGTATCGAGCGCGGCGCGCAGCGGCCCCCGCACCGGCTTCAGCTTGCCCTTGAGCACGTTGGCGACTTCGGTGGCGAGCGTGTCGCCGTAGCGTTCGGCCAGCCTCAGCTCGCGCCGCGGCAGCGGATTGGCGTCGCCGCCGGCGCCGGTGACAAACAGCGCGGCCGTGCCGGGCATCGCCCGCTCGATCGCCGACTGCGCGTAGCCGGGCCAGTCGCCATTTACCTTGTGCTCATCGAGCACCGTGGCATGACACGCGTACCCGAACACCACCGCCAGAATTTTGCCGCCGGCGCCGGCCACTTTCAGCACTGGCACGTCGTGATCCACCGGCCCGGGATATTCGCGATGCCCGACTCTTCGCCGGTTCACGGCGAAGCCAGCCAATCCCTGGCCGAACTCCAGCGTGGCCGCCTGGCGCTGGCGCAGCGCCTCGCCGATCACCGCCACCACGCGCTCCAGCAGCCAGTCGGTGTACCGCTTGCACTGCTCGAACTGCGCGTCGGTCATCGGATACGCCACGCGCAGCACGTAGCCGGTCACCGGCGCGCTATGCGTGTGCGAGGCGTTGAGGATCAAACGTTCCCGCGGGAGGTTGTACTGCTGCCGGACCCGGTCCGCGACCACCTTCGCCATCTGCGCATTGAACCCCAGGATATCCGCCGTAACCAGGACCGAGACCGCGCCGGCGTCATCTTCCAGGGCTAACGCCTTGGCGTAAATGGGGTGCGTCACGCCCTCCGAGGGACGGGTCCGCGCCGCGTACCCCCCGAGCCAAACCGGATCCTTCGGCGTAATGTCCACCGTCGCCACCCCGGCTTTCCATCCCGCCGCGAGCGGCATCACGGTGATCGTCAAAACCAACAGCCACTTCATCAAAACCTTTACTCCTTCTTCAATGCCCGTCCTGCACGCGCCGCCGCCGGGCTAAATATAGTCCGGCGATCCGTCGGCGCGGAAGGCAAACCCCCGATGCCAGGGCTTGGGGGGATAATGCCGGAACGCCTCTTCGTTCACCTCGTATCCCCAGCCCGGTTTCTCGGGAATCTCCAGGTAGCCGTCCTTCACCAAAATCGGATCCTTGATCAGATCCTTGCGGGGCGGCGTATCGTCGGGGTGATATTCCAAGATCAAAAAATTCGGGGTCGAAGCGGCGAAGTGCACGTTGACCATGGTCGCCAGCGGCCCCATCGGGTTGTGCGGCGCGACGGTGACGTAGTGCGCTTCGGCCATGGCCGCGATCTTTTTCAACTCCAGGATGCCGCCGGCCAGGCAGATGTCCGGCTGCACGATGTCGGCGGCGCCGCGCGCCAGGATTTCGCGAAACTCGTACTTGGTGTACAGGCACTCGCCGGTGGCGAGCGGAATGCTGATCTTGGCCTTCAGCCCGGCCAGCGCGTCGACGTTTTCCATGCGGATGGGCTCTTCCAGGAAGAACGGCCGCGCGGGTTTGAGCGCTTCAGCCATCTGGACGCCGCGGATCGGCTCGAACAGGGTCGCGTGCGCGTCGAAGGCGAGATCGACATTCGGACCGACGGCCGCGCGGGCCGCTTCCGCCCGTTCGCCCGCCGCGATGGTCACCGCGTTGTACAGCATGGCGTGCGAACCCGGCGGGTGCGGCGCCATCTTGAGGGCCGTGTAGCCATATTTCGCCACCAGCCGCCGGGCGTTTTCCGCCAGTTCCTGCGGAGTCCGCCCGCTGGCGCTTTGGTAGACGCGAATCTTGTCGCGGCACCGGCCGCCCAGCAGCATGTATACTGGCAGGCCCGCGGCCTTGCCCGCGATGTCCCAGAGCGCATGCTCGATGCCGCTGATCGCGGCGTTGATCACCGCGCCCCCGGGAAAGCGCGTGAAGTTGTACATGGTGGCCCAAAGGTACTCGACCTGGCGCGGATCCTTGCCGGTCAGCCAGCTTTTGAAGTCCTTGATCACGGCCACGGTGGCCTCGTCCGGGCCTACCGAGTACGCCTCGCCCCAGCCGGTGATGCCGCCGTCGGTCAGCACTTTTACAAAACAGAGGTTGCGGTTGCCAACGCCGACCAGGTGCGCCTGGATATCGGTAATCTTCAGTTGCGGCTGGCCGGAATAGCGGGGGGCGGCCTGCGCCGCCAGGGGCAGTCCTGCCACGCCGCCCTGCGCCAGAAAAACGCGCCGGTTCATGGTGCCGATTATATCCCGCCCGTTTCAGACCACAATCAGATGGATTTCGCCCGGGCCGTGCACGCCGCGCACCAGGATTTGCTCGATGTCGCCGGTGCGGCTGGGGCCGGTGATCAGCACCATGGCGCTGCGGGACTCGACGGGCAGCGGTTCGCGCGCCAGCAGTTCGTCCAGTCCCGAGAGGATGCGCTCGCGCGGGATCACCGCCAGGTGGCAAGGCGGCAGCAGCGACGGCAGCCGGAACTCCTCGCGGCTGGTCAACAAGACGACGGTGCCCGTATCGGCAAGGGCGAAATCCGCGCAGGTGATGCCGAACGGAGCGCGGGCGCAGGCTTCCCGCAAGTCGGCTGGATCGGTCCAGCCCGCCCGGACGTTCGGCAGCGCCGTGATGCCGCACTCGGCCAGCAACGGCGCGTTGGACGCCACCGCTTCCGCGCCGGCGAGCCGCTCCGCCACATAGCGGCAGGCGTCCTGCGGCGATGCGGCTTCGTAGAATTTGCCGCCCAGGCGTTCGATCGCGGTCCGCATGACGCGGAGCCGCTCGCCCAGGGGCGTGGGCGCGATGCGGAGACGCGGCTCGGGCAGGGGCGCCACCGCCTGGCCCGGTGCGCGGCCCAGCGCCCGGCGGACATTCCCCAGCACGCGTTCGCGGCTCATGCCCGGCCTCCCCGCCGCTGCCGCCACCAGTCGCGAAAAGACTGCGCGGCCGGCGCCGGCACATCGCGCTGGCTGGCCCATGCCTTCGCCGGCCCGGCATTGACCAGACCGGGCAATTCCCGCACGTACTCCTCCTGCCCGGCCAGCGCCGCCGCGGCCAGCACCCCGCCCAGCTCGTAGACCGCGGGATGCGTCATGGCCCAAGCCCACATTTGAAACGCCAACCGCTCGAGCCGGTTGGCGCCAGCCCGTGTTTCCGCTTCCTTCACTTCCGCGCGCAGTTCCAGCAGAATCTTCGGAATGTCGATCTTCACCGGGCAGACCTCGGCGCACGCCCCGCACAGACTCGACGCAAAGGGCAGCCCGGGTTCATGCAGGGGCCCCTGGAACTGCGGCGTGAGAATCGCGCCAATAGGCCCGGAGTACACCCACGGAAAACTGTGCCCGCCGATTTTGCGGTACACCGGGCAGTGGTTCAGACAGGCGCCGCACCGGATGCAATACAGCGACTGCCGCTTTTCCGCATCGGCCAGCAGTTTGCTGCGTCCGCCGTCCAGCAGCACCACGTAGAATTCCTCCGGGCCGTCCAGCTCGCCCTCCCGCCGGGGACCCGAAAGGATGGAGGTATACGAGGTGAGCGCCTGCCCGGTCGCGCTGCGGCCCAGCAATTTCAGAAACACCGCCAGGTCCTGCGCGCGCGGGATCAGCTTCTCGATGCCCGCCACCGCGACGTGGACGGGCGGCGCACTGGTGGTGAGCCGCGCGTTGCCTTCGTTTTCCACCAGCACGACGGCGCCGGAATCGGCCACCAGGAAGTTCGCTCCGCTGATGCCGATATCCGCCTGGAGAAACTTCTCGCGCAGCACCCGCCGCGCGATCATGGTCTGCGCTTCGATCACCTCCTCGCGCGGCACGCCGAGCTTCGCGGTGAACAGGTCGGCCACGTCGTGGCGCGACAGGTGCATGGCCGGCGCCACGATGTGGTAGGGCCGCTCGCCGGTCATCTGCACGATGAATTCGCCCAGGTCGGTTTCCACCGCTTCGAGCTGGCGGCGCTCCAGCCGCTCGTTCAGGTCGATTTCCTCGCTGGTCATCGACTTGGACTTCACGAGCAGGCGCGCTCCCCGCCGCTCGGACAGCCCGGTCAGGAAGTCCGCCACCTCGTCGCCCGTCTCGCAGAAGATCACCTGGCCGCCGTTGCGCTCGACGCTCGCGGCGAACTGTTCCAGGTAATGATCCAGGTGCTCGAGGGTGTGTTTCTTCAGCTCGTGGGCCCGGGCGCGCAGCTCCTGATAATCCGGCAGGGCGGCTTCGGTGACGGCTTGCCGCCGGTGATCCATCAGCCGCCCGGTGGCGGCGTACACCTTGCGCTGCAACGCCGGTTCGGCAGCCACTTTGCGGATTTTTTCGTCGAAGATCGCGGACATGGGGTTCACCGCCTCGCCAGCACTTCGGCCAGATGCAAAGTGCGGACGGGAGCGCCGGCGCGGCGCAGCGTGCCTTCAAGCTGCATCAGGCAACTGGAATCGATCGACACGACGGTTTGGGCGCCCGTCCTGAGGATGGAGTCGATCTTGGTGCGCGCCATGCCCCCGGAGACCTCCGGAAACTTGACGCTGAAAGTGCCGCCGAAGCCGCAGCACTCCTCGGCAATCTCCATTTCCCGCAGTTCCAGCCCCCGCACCTGCTGGAGCAGCCGGCGGGGACCTTCTTTGATGCCGAGTTCCCGCAACGCGTGGCAACTGTCGTGATAGGTGACGACGCCGTCGAAGCGCGCCCCCACGTCTTCCACTCGGGCTACTTCCAACAGAAAGCGGGAGAACTCCCACACCCGGTCCGCCAGCCGCGCGGCTTCCGCTTGCCGGGCAGGGTCGCCGGCGAACAGGTCGTGATAGTGGCGCGTCACCATCGCGATACAGGAGCCCGACGGGGCGACCACATAGTCGCAGGCGCGGAAGGTATCGAGGAAATGCCCGGCCACGGCGCGCGCTTCTGCCCAATAGCCGGAATTGAACGCCGGCTGGCCGCAGCAGGTTTGCGCTTCTGGAAAATCCACGCGGTAACCGAGGCGCTCGAGCACCTCGACCATGGCGATCCCCACCTTCGGGAACAACTGGTCCACCAAGCAGGTGACAAAGAGCGAAACGCGCGCGGGCATGAACTCTCCATTATGGCGCGGCCCGCGTGCGCAGCGGCGCGGCTGCGGGTAGACTTGAGAAACGAGGAGCTTTCCCGATGCCGCTTACCCGCCGCGACTGGCTGGCCGGCGCGGCCGCCGCCGTGCTCACCACCCGCAAGTCCTCCGCCTGGCAGACCGCCGCCCGGCGCGTGACCGTGCATCCCGACCTCGAGGTGGGCGTGATTCAACCCGCCCTGCACGGCCATTTCGCCGAACACCTGGGCTCGTGCGTCTACGGCGGCTTGTGGGTGGGCCGGGACTCGGCCATTCCGAATATCAACGGCTTGCGCAAACAAGCGGTGGAGGATCTGCGCGCCGTTGGCATTCCGGTGTTGCGCTGGCCGGGCGGGTGCTTCGCCGACGATTACCATTGGCGCGACGGCATTGGGCCCGCCGCCCGCCGTCCCAAGCGCGTCAACCTCTGGTGGGGCAAGTACGTCGAGGACAACAGTTTTGGCACCCACGAATTTCTCGAGCTGTGCCGGCTGATCGGCGCCGAGCCCTACCTGGCCGGCAACGTCGGCAGCGGCACGCCCGCCGAGCTCCGCGATTGGATGGAGTACTGCAATCTCCCGGGGGAGAGTACGTTGGCCGAGGAGCGCAAGGCGAACGGTGCGCCCGAGCCCTTCCATGTCCGCTATTGGGGCGTCGGCAACGAGAATTGGGGCTGCGGCGGCTTTCTCACCGCGGAAGAGTACGCCGCGCTTTACCGGCGTTTCGCTACCTACCTGGGCGGTTTCGGCACGGTAAAGCCTTATCTGATCGCGTGCGGGCCCAGCAGCAACGACCTGGACTGGACCCGCCGCTTCTTCGCCTCTATGACCGCCACGCGGCTTACCTCCCACGTGATGCCGCACGGCTACGCGATGCACTTTTATTCCAGCGGCAAGGCGCTGGCGGCGCAGCACACCGTGGAGACGATGCAGGAGCAGTTGTCCTCCTTCGCGCGCATGGAGGAGGCGATCCGCCAGCAGCGCGCGCTGCTCGATACCTACGATCCCGAGCGCAAGATCGGCCTGCTGATCGACGAGTGGGGAGTCTGGGACCGCATGGACCCCGAGGACGAGAAACGCTACGGCCGGCTGTGGCAGCCCATCACCATGCGCGGCGCGGTGGCCGCAGCCCTGGGCCTGAACGTCTTTCACCGCCAGGCGGACAAACTGGTGATGTGCAATCTTGCGCAAATCGTCAACGTACTCCATGCCTTGCTGCTGACCCGGGAGGACCGCTGCGTGCGCACCCCGGCATATCATGCGTTCGACCTGCTCAAAGCGCATCGCGGCCGCACGGCGGTGCGGGTCGAAACGCCGCAGGACGGACCGCTGGGCCTGTCCGTGTCCGCTTCGCGCCAGGACAACGAACTCGCCGTGAGCTGCGTCAACCCGCGGCACGACGCCGCCCTCCGCGTCGAATTGGTCTTGGCGGGGGCGCAGGCCGCCTCGGCGGCGGCCCGGATCTTGCACGATCCTGATTTCAACTCCGGCAACACGTTCGCCCAACCGGAACGCATCACGCCGCGCGCGCACCCGGTCCGCGTGCAGGCTGGCCGCGTGGAAATCGAGTTGCCTCCGCTCGCGGTGCTCACCGCGATGGTGCGCCTGAGCTGAAGCGCGCGTCCGCCAGTCCGTAACACACCCTTAACGTTCTCGCAGCGCCACGTTCATCCGGACGTGCGACTCTGAGAAGGTACCGATGCGAATCCGGGCTCTCATTCTGTTGCTTTTCTCTTACTTTTCGATAGCCTCCGCGCAGGAGCGCACCGGGTCTCTGGGGGGACTGGTGCTGGACCAGACGGGCGGCGCGGTGGAAGGAGTGGAGGTGTTGCTCCGTAACCGCCTGACCGGGTTTGAGCGGCGGACCCTCTCCACCGAATCCGGGGCGTATGCGTTTCCCCTAGTGCCTGTGGGCGCCGGCTATCAACTGCAAGCGAAGAAGCCGGGTTTCAGCGTCCTCACCCGCGAAGGAATCTCGATCAGCGTCAACACCGCCGCGCGCGCCGACCTCACGCTCGAGGTCAGCGCGACCGAACAGGCGGTAACCGTGGTGGCGGACGCCTTGCAAGTGAACACCCAGAACGCGACGGGCGGCGTGACCGTCGACGAGCGGAAGATCGCGGCGCTGCCGCTGAACGGCCGCAACTTTCTGCAACTGGGCACGCTGATTCCCGGCGCCGCGCCAGTGGCCAGCCGCTACGAGGTACAGGGAATCCAGGCCGCCCGGACCGGCTTCAGCGTCAACGGCGCGCGCATCCAATCGAACAACTTTCTCCTGGACGGCGTCACGAACAACGACCCGCAGTTCAACGGTTTCGTGCTGTCGCCGCCTCCGGATGCGCTCGAGCAGTTCAAGATCATCACCTCCACCTTCAGCGCCGAATATGGCCAGAACGCCGGCAGCGTAGTGAACGCGATTTCCAAAAGCGGCAGCAACGAGTATCACGGAAGGCTTTGGAATTTCCTGCGTAACGACGCCCTGGACGCGCGGGACTTCTTCAGCGCCGGCAGGCCGCCCCTGCGTCAGAACCAGTTCGGCGCCACGTTTGGCGGCCGCCTCGTGCGCGACCGCACCTTCGTCTTCGCCTACTACGAAGGCCTGCGGGCGCGCGTGGGCACGGTCCAGAACGTGGTCGTGCTGACCGATGCGCAGCGCGCCGGGGATCTGGCGGGCGTGACGCCGCCGCCGCGCGATCCCCAAGCGGGCAACCAGCCTTTTCCGAACGGGGTGATTCCGGCCTCCCGCATCGATCCCATCTCAGCGCAATTGCTCGAGCGCTATGTGCCGCGCGTCAACTCGGGAACCAACCGGTTCCTGCGGGCGCCCAGCGTCGCCACCGACGGCGAGCAGTTCGGCGGGCGGGGAGATCACCGTTTCTCCGACCGGAGTCAGTTGTTTCTCCGCTACTTCTACCAGCAGTCCAAGGTCCAGAACCCGCTGGGCGCGGGAACGTTTTCCCCCGCGGGGTCCAATAGCGAGGACTACAGCCACTCGGCGGTCGCGGGCCACACCTGGACCATCGGCCCGCGCATGTTGAATGAAGCCAACGTGGCCTTCCTGCGCCAGTTTTCCCGGCCGGCCACGTGGAGCGGCGTGGATCTGGCCAGTCTCGGGTGGCGTTACCCGGCCACGGAAGGAACCGCCCGCGGCCTGCCGATCGTCGCGCTCACCGGCTTGTTCTCCATCGGCGACGTGGCGCAAAGCTGGACCCAGTTGGCCCGCAACACCTACCAGGCGTATGACAACCTGAGCTGGCTGCAAGGCAAGCACAGCCTGAAGATGGGCGCCGATTATCGTCTGCAACAGATCTACCTGGTCTTCCCGAACCGGCCCAACGGAGATTTCAGTTTCAACGGGGCGCGGGCCGGCAACGCCACCGCCGATTTTCTGCTGGGCCTGCCCGCGCAATTCCGGCAGGGAGGGGGCCAGCCCGCCAAGCACTTTGTCGGGCACAATGTGGGCTTGTATCTCCAGGACGACTGGAAAGTGACCCGCCGGCTGACTCTCAATCTCGGCTTGCGGTACGAGCTGCCCGTTCCCTACTACGATAAGCAGGACCGGATGGCGAGCTTCCAGCCGGGACGCCAGTCGCGCGTGCGGCCCACCGCGCCCGCCGGGCTGCTTTTCCCCGGCGACGACGGCGTCCCCCGCGCCACCATTCAGACTGACCGCAATAACCTCGCGCCGCGCTTCGGTTTCGCCTACGACGTAACGGGAAATGGCAAGACCAGCCTGCGGGGAGGGTACGGCATTTTCTTCGACGCGGTCCCCGGCGTGGCGGTCTTTCAGAACATCAACGTGCCGCCGTTTAACCGGTTCATCCAGGTGGACGCGCCCCCCAGCTTTGCGAATCCCTACGCCGGCTTTGCCGTCAACCCGCAGGTGGATCCCGCGCGGGACTTCCCCTGTCCCTGCCTGGTGATCGGCTTCTCGCCCGACTTCCGCACTCCCTACGTGCAGCAGATGCAGCTTGGCGTACAGCGGCAGGTCACTTCCAACCTGGTGGCGGAAGTGGGTTATGTGGGGACGCTGGGCCGCAAACTGGCGGGCTACCTGGAAGTGAATCCCGCCGTGCCGGGTCCCGGCGCCACGCTCGCCAACAGCCAGCAGCGCCGGCTGTACCGCGACTACAACCTGGTGCGGCCGACTTTCAGCCTGTTCAACAGCCACTACCACGCCTTGCAGTCGCGCCTGCAACAACGCTACGCCTCGGGACTCTCGTTCCTGCTGGCTTATACCTGGAGCAAGACGATCGACTACCAAAGCTCGGTGAATCTGTCCGGCGAGAACCGGCCCCAGGACGCCTTCAGCCTCCGCGACGTCCGGGGACTGGCGGCGTTCCACGTGGCGCATCGTTTTGTCGGCAGCTACGGCTACGAGCTGCCGTGGTGGAAGAGCCGGCGCGACCTGCCGGGGCTCATCCTGGGCGGGTGGCAACTCCAGGGCATCGTCAGCGCCCAAACCGGCGGGCCGCTCACCGTCAACGAACCCGTCGATTTGAGCCTGCGCGCCCTGGGCGCCGACCGCCCGGATGGCGTGGCCAACCCCAATAACGGACCCAAGACACCGCAGGAGTGGTTCACCCGCGCGGCGTTTCAACGCCTCTCCGCAGTCCCGGGCGGGCAGCGCAGTGGCACCGCCGGGCGCAACACGGTGATCGGCCCCGGCCTGGTCCAAACCGACCTGTCCCTGCTCAAGCGCTTCCGCCTCACCGAAACGCACGGCGTCGAGTTCCGCAGCGAGTTCTTCAACGCGCTCAACCGGACGAATTTCCGGGATCCCGGCGTGAACATCGGCCAGTCGGCCACCTTCGCCGTCATCCAAGCCGCACGGCCGGCGCGGATCATCCAGTTTGCACTGAAGTACGAATTCTGAAGCGGCGCGTTCCCATCCCGGGTACGGGCTTGGGTACGATGGAAAAGCGTGTTCCGCAGCCCGTATCTTGAGTCCTCCGTCGTCGCCAGCCCGGTGGCCCTCCTGCTTTCCGAAGCGGGAAGCCGGCGGAACGCCATGACCTTGTCGTTCTTCTCCGAGGTCGCGCACCACCCCACAACGCTCTGGGTGTCGGTCGGACAGGGTTGTTACACCCACCAGTTGATTCAGGAAAGCGGCCGTTTTTCGCTCGCTCTGCTCCGCCGGGGACAGGAGGATCTCGCCCGGCGGTGCGGAACGGTCTCCGGGAGGGAGGCGGACAAGTGCGCTCCGCTCGCGCTTTACCGGAGCGCGGATGATTTTCTGTATCTGGCGGGGGCGCTGGCGTGCGTCTCTTGCCGGGTCCGCAGCGCGCATCCCGCTGGGGATCACACGCTGTTCGTCGCCGACCTGCTCTCGGGCGAGTTCGACACGCGCGCTTCGCTCCACCCCCACCTGCTGACCACCGATCTGGTCTGAGAAACCGCATGCGCCTGCCGGCTCGCACGATCTGGGACGCCCGTATCCAGGTGGTGTGCGCAGCCGTCAGCGCGCGGGACCGCGAGCACGAGGATGTGGAACTGTGGATGTGCGGGAATTTCGGCCAGGCGTCGCTGGACCCGCCGCGCATCATCATCAATCCCAACCGGCTGTATCCGATCGACGGCGTCATCCGCCGCGAAGGCCGTTTCGCCCTGAGCGTCTTCCCGGCGAGCGGCCGGGAGGCGGCGCTGCGGCTGGCCCGCGTGCGCCGGCGGACGCCGGAGAAGGCGCGCGCGGCCGGCCTGCCGCTTCACTTCGATGAGAAGCACGGAATTCCGTGGGTTGGCGGCACGCTGCGCACTCTTTTTTGCGAAGTTGAACAAATCCTCGACACGGGCGATCATTCGCTGGTGATCGCCCGGTTACTGGAGGCGCGGGAGCACTCGAGCCACCGCGGCGAACGGCCGCTGCTTTACCGGGAGATCTCCGGGACGCCTTCCCGCTATCCGCGCCTCGAGAAGCTGGTCCGGAACGCGCTGATCCGCACGGGCGCATTGGATGCGCTGCGGAAAGCGCTTCTCCGCCGCCGCGGCGCGCCTGCCGCGGATCTGCCCGCGCTCACCTACCGCGAGGGCGGCCAGACAGACCAGGAGATGGCGCAAATCCTCCGCTACGGCGCCTCCGACCGCAGCCGCCTGCTGCGCCCGCCCGCAGCGCCCGCCGTGCTGCGGCGGCGCGTGGGCGTCTGCGTGGTGGGCGCCGGCCAATGGGGTTCGTATCACTGCCAGTTGTTCCGGCAGGCCAGTCCGCAAGTCGACCTGTTCGTATGCGGCCGCAACCCGGACCGCACCGCCCGCCTGGCGCACGCCAGCGGCGCCCAGGGCTATTTCCTTGCGCTGGACCAGGCGCTGGCGGACCCGCGCGTGGAGGCCGTTTCTCTGGCGCTCCCCCACCATCTCCATGCGCAGGCCGCCCGCCAGGCCGCGGCAGCCCGCAAACACATCCTGGTGGAAAAACCCATCGCCACCAAGCTCGAAGACGCCGACGCGATGATCGCCGCCGCCGGCCAAGCCGGCGTCCTTCTCATGACCGCCGAGGATGTCCACTTCCGGCCCGCCATCCGCGAAGCCGCCCTCGCCATCGACCGCGGAGACATCGGCGAACCCCTGTACCTGAACGTACACGCCGGGGGCGTGATGCGCCCCGAGGGTTGGAAAGCGGACAAAGAGCGGATGGGCGGCGGCGTGCTGATGGACATCGGCGTCCACTACGTCCGGGCTCTTCGTTTGCTGCTGGGCGAACCGGACCGGGTACTCGCCACCCGCGCGATGCAGATCAACACCAAGATCAGCGGCGACGACAGCGTGCAGGCGCTGTTCGCGAGCCGGTTCGGCTGGCAGGCCCATCTGCTGCTCAACTGGGCTGGTCCGCGCGGCCACGCGCCCGACATTGTCATCGCCGGCGACCAGGGAGTTCTCCATCTTTGGCCAGGCGCCGCGTATTACGATTTGTATCCCGCCGCGCCGCAGCCGGTCACCGTGGCGCTTTCCTATTTGCGCCCCCGCCGGCTGGCTGAGCGGCTGATGTCGCCCGTCTGGCAGCGCGTCCGCCGTAGGATCGCGGACGAAGACCCGCGCGGATACCTGTCCGAAGTCCGGGAATTCCTGGCGGCGGTCGGCGAAGGACGTCCTCCCGCCAGCCCGCCCGGGGACGCCCGGCGCGACCTGGAAATTGTGCTGTGCGCTTACGCTTCGCTGCGCGAAGAATCGTGGACCGCCATCCCGCCGTGGGAGCGGCGCCGCGATGAACACGACGCCGCGCGCAGTCACTCGTAGCGCAGAGCCTCGACCGGGTCCAGGTTCGCCGCCTTGAAGGCAGGCCAGACTCCAAAGAAGACGCCCACCGAGACGGAAACCAGCAGACCGGCCAGCAAGGCCCAGCCCGGCACCTGCGAGGGCAGCGCGGGCACCAGGGCGCTGACCAGCATGGTGACCAGCACCGCAATCACCAGTCCCAGCGCGCCGCCCAGACCCGACAGGGTGACGGCCTCGGCCAAAAACTGGCCGACGATGTCGCGTTTGCGCGCCCCGATCGCCTTGCGTACGCCGATCTCGCGGGTCCGCTCGGTGACGCTGACCAGCATGATGTTCATCACGCCGATGCCGCCCACCAGCAGGCCCAAGGCCGAGATGGCGATTGCCACCAGCCCGATCAGCCCCGTGATGCGGTCGAACTGCTGGATAATCTGGTCCGGGGTGGAAATCGAGAAATCGTTCTCGGCCCCCGGCGGCAACCGCCGGATTTTCCGCATCAGCGCCTCCACTTCCTCCAAAGCGGCCTGGCGGAGTCCGGGCTTGGCCTTGCAGGCGATCAGAAACCGGTCCACCTGCGGGTAGCGGAGTTTGGCCGTCTCCAGCGGAATGGCGACCTGAATGTCCAGCCCGTTCTGGCCGAAGAAGCCGCCCTTGGCCTTCTGATAGACGCCCACCACGCGGAACTCCGCGCCATCCAGCATAAAGGTGCGGCCCACCGCCCCTCCCCCCGGGAACAGCGCTTCCGCCAGGTCAAAGCCAATCATGGCCACCCGGGCGGCCCGCTGGTTGTCTTCCGGAGTCAGCGCACCGCCTTGGGCGAATTCGCGCGGCGCCAGATTGAGATAGTTGGGACTCTGGCCGACGACCGAGAAGTTGTCCGACTCGAAACCCGGCACGCGCGCCACCAGCGGCCGCCCGCCCACCACGGGAGGGATGAAAAGCTGCACGCCGACTTCTTCCACGTTCACGGCCCAGCGCCGCAGCAATTCGGCGTATTCCTCCCGCAGCGGCCGGCGCCGCTCTTCCTTATCGGTGAGGCGGACCCGGCCGGGGTCGCCGCTGGTCTTAAACAAAAAAATATTGTCCGGCCCCAGTTCCTGAAAGAAGGTCACGACGCCCGCGCGCAACCCGGTCAGCAGGGACGCCACCGTCACCACCGTGGTGATGCCGATGACGATGCCCAGCACGGTGAGCAACGAACGGAACCGGTGGGTCCACACCGCGTTGAGCGCCATCTGCACGTTTTCGCCGGCCGAGACGTACATCCGCTTACTCCGCCCGCAGCGCCACCACGGGGTCCAGTTTCGCCGCACGGGCGGCCGGATACCAGCCCGACAGCACGCCCACCAGGCTGGAGACGCCAACCGCCAATGCCACGTAGCCGGCGGTCACGCGCATGGTGATCTCGAACGCCTGCGACAACAACGCGGTGAGGGCGGCGCCCAGCAGCACGCCGATCAATCCGCCCAGCGACGCCATTAATACCGCCTCGATCAACACCTGCGCCAGGATGTCGCGCTGGCGCGCCCCGATCGCCTTGCGGATGCCGATCTCGCGGGTCCGCTCGGTGACGCTCACCAGCATGATGTTCATGATCACGATGCCGCCCACGACCAGGGATATGCAGGTGACGGGCACCACCACCGCCGCCACCAGCGTCAGGATCTGATCGATAAAGCCCCGCACCGCGTCCGGGGTCAACAGGTCGAAGGTGTCCGCCTCGCCGGGGCGGTTGTGGTAGCGGGTCCGCAGCGCCGCGCGCGTCAAATCGACGGCCGCGTCCAGCGTCAGGCCGGTCTCCGGGCGGGCTTTTCCAAATACGCTGATGTTCTTGCCCGGACCGAACAGCCGGTTGAAGACCGAGACCGGAATGAAGGCGCTGCGGTCCTCGCTGCGGCCGAAGACCGAGCCGAGTTTGTCCTGGACGCCGATCACCACGAAGTCCAGTCCGCCGATTTTCACGGTCTTGCCGAGCGGACTTCCCCCTTCGGGGAACAGCAGCGTCCAGGTTTCCCAGCCGAGCACAGCGACGGGCTGGCGGAACCGGTCCTCCTGCTCGGTAAAAAACCGGCCCTCCGCGATCGGGATGTCGCGGATCTGCGCTAGCGTGGCGCTGGCGCCCACCACCCCGGTGTCTTCCGCCAGCAACTCATCCCGCTTGAGGTCGGCGCTGCGCTGCCGGTAGGCGCTGTAGATGCTCGTGTCCGCGTTCACCTGCTGGAGGTAGACGAGGTCCGTCATGCTTACCTGCTTGTTGCGCCGGAGACGCTCGAAAAACTCCTTCCGGCTCAGCCGGCCGGTGTTGGCCACCTGCGCCACCAGATAGCTGTCTCCGCCGAACACCTTGGCGGTGCTTTCCTCGGCGTACGCGCCCAAGCCCTCGATGGCGGCCCCTACCAAAATCACGCTGGCCACGCCGATGATGACGCCCAGCAGCGTCAGGAAGCTGCGGAGCTTATGCGCCCGGATTGAGGCTACCGCCAGGCGCGCGGCGCTGGCGACTTCGTACCGCGTCCGCTGGAATTCCTCGCGCAGTTCCCCCATATCCTCAATCTATTTTAGATGCCGTCCGGCGAGGAACGATGGCAAATGTTCGCGCCCGTGGCTGTCGTATACTCGAAGGAGCTTACCGCTCCTTCTCCCCGTCCGGCCGGTCGAAAAAGAGCATGGACTCACGTCTCCTGCGGCTGTTGAGCATCGGGCTGTTTTTGGCAGCCTTCGGAGTGGTGTTTCTGGCCTGGCCGCAGATCGGCGGGCAGGACCACGTCGATGGTGTTTCGTGGAGCTGGAAGTTGCTGTTGGGCTTGCTTTTCGCCTTCTCCGTGGCGAAGGCGGCCACGGCGGCGGCCCGCGACGAAAGCCCGTGGAATGCGCGCCTGATCTCCTGGATCCTGATGGTGGCGCTGACGGTAGCCGCCATGGGCTACCTGACCTATCAGGCGCATCTGAACGAGCCGGATGAGGAAGAGAGCATGGATCTCAGGGAAGAGGACGCCGGCACGCCGCGCGCCCTCTGAGGCGCCTCCCGTCTCGTGACAGAACCACCCAACTCGCAGCCGGGAGTGTGGGCTTCCGTACGGGAGGCGCTGTCCGGCAGTCCGCGGGATTTCACCTCCGTCAGTCTCGACCGCGCCATCTTCCTGCTGGCGCTGCCGATGATGCTGGAAATGGTGATGGAGTCGCTGTTCGCGGTCGTCGACGTGTTTTTCGTCGCGCGGCTGGGCGCTGATGCCGTCGCCACGGTCGGGTTGACCGAATCGGTGATGGCGCTGGTGTTCGCGGTGGCGCTGGGGTTGGCCGCGGCCACCACCGCCACGGTCGCCCGGCGGACCGGGGAGAAAGATCCTGCCCGCGCCGCCCGCGCCGCCGTCCAAGCCGCCTTGGCCGGACTCCTGATTTCCGTTCTGTTTGGCGTCACCGGATGGGTTTTCGCCGCGGATTGCCTGCGGCTGCTGGGCGCGCCGCAAACGGTGGTGGCGGCCGGACACGGCTATGCCGCGATCGTGCTGGGCGGATCCGGCGCGGCGATTATGCTGTTCCTGCTGAACGCGGTCTTCCGCGGCGTGGGCGACGCGGCCATCGCCATGCGTGTGCTATGGCTGGCCAACGGCATCAACATCGTGCTCGACCCGTGCCTGATCTTTGGCTGGGGGCCGTTTCCGGAATTGGGTCTGCCGGGCGCGGCGGTGGCCACCACCATCGGCCGCACCGCCGGCGTCGTGTATCAGGTTGCTTGCCTGCTGCGCGGCTCGCGGCGCATCCAGGTGCGCGCCGAGCACCTTTGTCTGGACTTCCCGGTCCTGTGGCGTATTCTCCGCGTCTCGCTGCCCGGCATGGTGCAGTACACCGTGGCCAATCTGAGTTGGGTGGTGCTCACGCGGCTGGTCGCCATCTTCGGCGCGGAGGTGTTGGCCGGCTACACGATTGCGATTCGCATCGTCATTTTTGCTTTGCTGCCCTCCTGGGGGATGAGCAACGCAGCCGCCACGCTGGTGGGGCAATGTCTGGGCGCGCGCAAGCCGGACCGGGCCCAGGAGGCCGTCCTCCGCACCGGGTTTTACAATGCCTGTTTCCTGGGCGCCGTGGCGTTGCTGTTCGTGTTCACGCCCGGCTATTTCGTCGCCTTCTTCACGGAGCAACCCGCGGTCGCCACCGCCGCCACCGACTGTTTGCGCATCATCAGCTACGGCTATCCCTTCTACGCCTTCGGCATGGTGATGCAGCAGGCCTTCAACGGCGCGGGGGACACCTTGACGCCCACGGTCTTGAATTTTTTCTGTTACTGGCTGCTCGAAATCCCCCTGGCCTACCTGCTGTCGGTCACCTTGCAACTGGGCCCCGGCGGCGTCTTCTGGTCCGTCGCCGTGGCCGAAGCGATTCTGGCCGTGACCGGCATTTGGGTATTCCGTCAGGGACGCTGGAAAGGACAACCCATCTAGCGTCTCTTCCACCATGAGACTTGCCGCGGGGCGCGGCGCGGGCGCGCCCTATACTAGAGAAATGCGCGAAGTGCGGCACTCGGTTTGCGCGCTGGACTGTCCGGACGCCTGCGCGGTCCTGGTGACCGTCGAGGACGGGCGGGCCACGCAACTGCGCGGCGATCCCCGCCACCCGGTGACGCGGGGCTTCCTGTGCGCCAAGGTGGCGCGCTACCTGGACCGCGTGTATCACCAGGACCGCCTGTTGTATCCTCTGCGGCGCACCGGGCGCAAGGGCGAGGGCAGGTTCGCGCGCGTAAGCTGGGACGAAGCGCTCGAGGAAATCGCCAGCCGGTTGCGGGCCATCGCAGCCGAGTGGGGCCCGGAAGCGATCCTGCCCTACAGCTACGGCGGGTCGATGGGTTATTTGCAAGGCTCGGGCATGGACCGGCGGTTCTTCCACCGGCTGGGCGCTTCCCGGCTGGACCGGACCATCTGTTCGGCGGCGGGCGGCGCGGCGCTCACCCAGTCGCTCGGCCTGCGGGTGGGCACGGAACCCGAGCGGTTCCGCGACGCCCGGCTGATCCTGGCCTGGGGCGCGAACGTGATGGGGACCAACGTCCACCTGTGGCCGTTCATCGTGGAAGCGCGCCGGCAGGGAGCGCGGTTCTACACCATCGACCCGCGGCGGAATCGCACCGGCGAACTGGCCGACCGTCACTACTTCCTCCATCCGGGCAGCGACGCGGCGCTGGCGTTTGGCCTGATGCATGTGATTTTCGCCGAAGGGCTCGAGGACCGCGACTACCTGGCCCGCCATACCACCGGCCTCGAACCGTTGCGGGAACGGGTGCGCGCCTATCCGCCCGCGCGCGTGGAAGCGCTCACCGGCATCCCGCGCGAGGACGTGGCGGCGCTGGCCCGCGAATACGCCACTACGCGCCCCGCCGTGATCCGGCTGAATTACGGCGTGCAGCGCAGCGAGCGCGGCGGACTCGCGGTGCGGGCCATCTCGTTGTTGCCGGCGGTGACCGGATCCTGGCGCGACGCGGGCGGCGGGCTGCAACTGACCACCTCGGGCGCGTTCCAGATCAACCGCGACGCGCTGGAGCGGCCGGACCTGCAAATGACCGCCTTGGGACGCCCCGCCCGCCTGATCAACATGAGCACCCTGGGTTCGGCGCTCACGCGCCTGGACAACCCGCCAGTGAAGGCGCTGGTGGTCTACTGTTCGAACCCCGCGGCCGTCGCGCCCGCGCAGAACGCGGTACGGCGTGGGCTGGCGCGGGAGGATCTATTTACCGTGGTGCTCGAACAGTTCCAGACCGACACCGCCGATTACGCCGACTTTCTGCTGCCCGCCACCACGTTTCTCGAGCACACCGACGCCTATTTCGCCTACGGCCATTACTACCTGCAAATGGCGCGGCCGGCGCTCGCGCCGCCGGGGGAAGCCAAATCGAACGTCGAGGTCTTCCGCCTGCTGGCGCAAAAGATGGGCTTTGACGAACCGTGCTTCGCCGAATCGGAAGAGGAGATGATTCGCGGCCTGCTCGCTTCCGGCCATCCGTTCTTCGAAGGGGTTTCGTTCGAGCGGCTGGCCGGGGAACATTGGGTGCGGCTGAACATTTCCCCGCCCGGCGAACCCTTCCGGCCGTTCGCCGAGGGAGGATTCGCCACGGCGGACGGCAAATGTAATTTGGATGTTCCCGACTACGCGCCGCCAGAGGAATCGCGCTTGGGCGCTAGCGCTCTTCGGGCGCGGTTCCCGCTGGAACTGATTTCACCCAAGAACGACCACAGCATGAACTCGACGTTCGGCAACCGGCCGGAGGTGGACCGGGAAACCTCGCGGCTGGAGATGAGCCCGGAGGACGCCGCCGCCCGCGGGATCGCGGATGGCGATGCGGTGCGCGTGTTCAACGACCGGGGCGTCTGCCTGCTGACGGCGGCGGTGAATGGCCGCGTGCGCCGGGGCGTCGTGAGCGCTCCGGCGGTGCGGCAGCCTCGCCGCGCGCCCGGCGGCAGCAACGTCAACGCGCTCGTCAGCGAGCGGCTGACCGACCTGGGTGGCGGCCCCACGTTTTATAGCTGTCTGGTGGAAGTGGAAAGGGTAGGAGATTGAGACACCTCCTGTTGATCGCGTGCGCCGCGCTGCTGGCCGTGAGCGGCTTCGCCTGTAAGAAGCGCGAGCGGATCCGCGTCGGCCAGACCGAAGAGGGCGCGGCGGGGCTGGCCAGCATCGTCCACGTCGCCGATCCCAGGACTGCCAGCCAGCTTTTAGGCGGGTTTCATGAGATCGAGCAGAATTCCTGGCGCTGGACCGAGCGCGCCTTCCGCGTCGTATTGAAGCCCCCGCCGCGCGCCGCCGAGCGCGGCGCGGTCCTGACCCTGCACTTCTCGATTGCCGAACCGCTCATCCAGAAACTGCAAACCATCTCGCTGACGGCCAAAGCCGGCGCAAAGGTGTTGCCTCCCGAAACCTACACCCAGGCCGGGGAGTTCGTCTTCACCCGGGATCTGGATCCGTCGCTGTTGGCCGCCGATTCGATTACGGTCGAGTTCTCGCTCGACAAGTTCGCCGCCGCGGGAGAGTTCGACGGGCGGGAGTTGGGCTTGATTGTGACCTCGGTGGGGCTGGAACCAAAATGACGCGGGCCGGGCGCCTGCGCGCGCTCACCCTGTACCTGATTCCCCTCTGCTTCGGCGCATGGCTCTACGCCGAGGCGCGCCACGCCTGGTTTCAGGCCGACGATTTTGCGTGGCTGGGCCTGCGCGACATGATCGAATCGCCGGGCGACCTCGGGCGGGTGTTCTTTACTCCCATGGCCCAGGGCACCGTCCGCCCCTTGAGCGAGCGCCTGTATTTCATCCTTTTGTCCGAGTGGTTTGGCTTCAACGCCGTCCCTTACCGCATCTGGGCGTTCGTGGTGCAGGCGGCGAACCTGATCCTGGTCGCGGCGATCGCCCGGCAGTTGACTGGTTCGGCCATGGCGGGCGTGCTGGCGCCCATGCTCTGGAGCCTCAACCTCTCGCTGCTGTACTTGATGACCTGGAACTCGGCGTACAACCAGGTGGCGTGTGCGTGTTTCCTGTTGCTCGCTTTCTACCTGCTCCTGCGTTACCAGGCGACGGGACAGCGCCGCTTCTGGCTGGGCCAGTGGACGGTGTTTTTGCTGGGCTTCGGCGTGATGGAGCTGAACGTGGTGTATCCGGCGCTCGCGCTGGGATACGCCTGGCTGGAAGCGCGCTCTTTGGTCAAGCGCGTCTTGCCCCTGTTCGTTCCTTCCCTCATCTACCTGGCCGTGCACCGTCTGGCCGCTCCCGCGACGCCCGCGCCCGGCTACGCGATGTATTGGGACGCTTCGATCTTCCAGACGCTGTGGGCCTACTGGCAGTGGGCGTTCAACACCACGCGCTACGCCGCCTTTATGCGCGTTCCCGCCTGGTGGGGAGTAGCCGCTTTCTGGGTGCTTTCCCTCGCGCTCCTGCTGTTTGTCGCCGGGCAGGCGCGGCGGCGAAACTATGGGCCTTTGTTTGGATTGGTTTGGTTTTTGGTGACGCTGGCGCCGGTGCTGCCGCTGCGCGACCACCTGACGGAATACTATCCGGCGATTCCGGCCATCGGGCTGGCATGGGCCGCGGCGAGCGCCGGCGCGGCTGCCTGGCAAGCTGCCTGGCCCTGGCGCGCGGCTGCCGGCGCGCTGCTGGCGGTCTATGTGCTGGCCTCGGTCAACCCGCTCCGGATCTCGGTCCGCCGGCAGGTGGAGCTTAGCCAGCGGGTAAAAGCCTTTGTCGGCGGGGTGACGCGCGCGGCGCAGTTGCACCCCGGCCGGACCATCCTGATCACCGATCTGGACCCGCAGATCTTCTGGCTGGGCATGTTGGACCGGCCGTTTCGCCTGGTGGGCATCGAGCACGTGTACCTGACTGCCGAGGCGGCGGCGCGCATCGCTCCCCGACCGGAATTGGGCGACATCGCCGAGTTCGCTTTGCCGGCGGCAGCGGCGCTCGCAGCTCTGGAGCGGGGTACGGCGGTCGTCTACTCGGCCGAGGAACCAAGGCTGAAAAACGTGACTGCGCTTTATGCGGCGCAGGCCCGCTCCCGGTACGCAGGGGAGCAACCGCGGCGGCTGGATGCGGGCAGCCCGCTGTTTTCCGCTTACTTCCTTTCCGGCTGGTATCCCGCTGACAGCGGGGTGCGGTGGAGCGGGAAGCAGGCTCGTTTTCGGATCGGCGGCCCGCGGAATCAGCCCGGACAACTGGTGGTGAGCGGGCGGCGGCCTCCGCACCCGCTGTGGAGCTGGCCGGTGCGGTTGCGAGTCGGAGTGGACGGGCAAGCTCTGCCAGAACGGGTGGTTCCTCCGGGCGATTTCCGTATTGTCTACGATCTTCCCCCGGCAGCGGCGGGCAGGCCGGTGCTGGAAGTGACCGTCGAAGTAGACAGGACGTTTACCCCGCCGGAGGATGGTCGGCCGCTGGGACTGGCGTTTTCGGTGTTCGAAGTGCGTTGACTCCGCCTCGGCCGGCGCGGCCCTAGCCGGCCGGCGCCAGCCGGGCGGCCGTCTCCGGGGAGAACGCCTTGGTTTGCGCGCGGATCTGCTCCCATACCTGGAGCGGGGTGCGCAGAAAGTATTTGACCACTTCCGGGTCAAACTGAGCCCCCGACAGGGCGCGGATTTCCGCACAGGCGGCTTCGTAGGACTGCGCCTTGCGGTAGGGCCGGTCGGAGGTCATCACGTCCAGCGCATCCATCACCGCGAAAATCCGCGCTCCCAACGGAATTTGCTCGCCCCGCAAGCCATTGGGATAACCTAGGCCATCAAATCGCTCGTGGTGGGACAGGACAATGTCGCACGCTGGCCGCAAGGTTTCGATGCCGCGCAGGATCCAGCAGCCGATCTCCGGATGCCGTCGCATCTGTTGCCACTCCTGTTCGGAAAGCTTGCCAGGCTTGAGCAGGATGGCGTCGGGGATCCCGATCTTACCGACGTCATGCAGCATGGCCCCCCGCCGGATCACGTCCAGAAGGGGTCCGTCCACACCCATCTCCTTCGCCAGGCGTAACGAATATTCACTCACCCGTTTCGAGTGCGCCAGGGTTTCATGTTCGCGCGCATCCAGCGCGGAGACCAGCGCCTCCAGCGTCGTCTCGGAGGCGTCGTCCAATTTCTCCAGCACGTGCCGCAGCTCGTGCGCATGCGCGTCGACGGATTGCTCCAGCGCCTCCAGGCGCTCCACCTGTTCGAGTTGCTGCCGTTTGCGCCCCAGCGCATCCCGCACGCTGGCCGCGATCTCGTGCAGTTTAAACGGCTTGATGACGTAGTCCAGCGCGCCGGTCCGCATCGCGGCCACCGCCAGACTGAGATCTTCGCACGCGGTGAGCATCATCATGCCCACGGAGGGATGCTTGCGGACCACCACCGAGAGCAGGTCCAGGCCGCTAATGCCCGGCATGCGCACATCGGAGAGCACCAACGCGAACGTTTCCTGTTCGAGGAACATCAACGCTTCGCCCGCGCTGGCCGCCAGCCGCACGTCAAAGCCCTCCCCGGTCATGAACTCCCCTAGCAGGGAGCGTATGGGAGCTTCGTCGTCGACAATGAGAAGCTTCGGTTTTGTCTGAAGGTTCCGACTCATGCGGCAGTCCGATTCGTCTTAAACCGCGCTCAGCCTGGCAAAGCGCTCCAGCGTTTCGCGGATTCCGTCTCGCAGGGGCGTTTGGGGCACCCCCTCAATTGTCGAACGCAGTGCGGAGCCATCCATCCGGCAAACCACCGGAACCTGGGGTCCCGCGCAAGAGAGCAGGCCGCGCGCCGGCGGATGCAACTCCTCGATCAGGTGAATCACTTCCTCCATGGTCACGACGGCGCCCTCGAGATTAAAGACATGGGCCCCTTCGAGCTCCGAAAGCAAACAGCACACAAACGCCTCGGCGACATCGCCGGCGTACTGCAAATCCATAGGACCGGTCACGCGGATCTGAAACGGCTCGCCCGCCACCGCGGCCTTCATCGCCAGCGTGGGATCCGCCGTCAACCCCTGGTCGCGGCCGACACCGTATACCGACCACGGCCGCAGTCCAATACTGGAGATTCCGTCCGTCTGGAAAAATACCCTCGCATTGCCTTCGTTGGCCTGTTTGAAGACGCCGTAGTGGGTTTGCGGCTTCAGGGGATCCTGTTCGGTTACCTTGCCGCTGCCGTAAAACTCCTCGGGGCCCCAAACCGCGGCCGAACTGGCATAGACAATCCGCACCGGCCTGCCCGCCGCCCGCGCCGCCGTGAAGATGTTGAGGGTTCCGATTACATTGGCCAGCGCGCCCTCGACCGGGTGAGCCTGACAGAAAGGAATCAGCGCCGCAGCCAGGTGAACAATGTGCGTGACGCCCTCATCCCGGACGAGCCTTGCGATGAGGGCCGTGTCCTCGACGGCGCCCGTAACCATCGGGATGCGGTCCAGTTCCGCCGCCGGCAGCAACATCCGCAACCGCCCTCCGCCGGCATCCCGGTCGAATAAGACCACATCGATCTGCCGCTCTCTCAGCGACTTTGTTACCCACGCGCCGATACAACCCTGGGCGCCCGTGACCAATACGCGCATGTCCACCACCAGAGCCAGCCACTATCGTACCAGTATGGCTATACGTCTGAGCTCTAAATCTCTTGACCTAAGGGAAATACCCTTTGCACATTTAGGGTACAACGTCATGCCCCATTCTCTCACCTGAATTACGCAGCAACCGGCGCGACTGGCGCAGACCAAACCCTCGCCGTGCTCTGGGAACCGCAGGCCCCAGGGGAAGGCTCCTGATACACTATGAGGTTCCCATGTGTCGGGCTGGTTACTGGTTATTGCTTCACGGGGTTTTGTACGCATCGGATGCGGCCAAACCGGCTGGTCCCTACGCCGCCCCGGCGCCAGCCCCCAAGGTGCGTTTGAGCGTGGCAAGCGCCGCAGCGGCGCGGAACGAAAACGTTCAGGTCAGCCGGATCGACAACGAGGCGAAGCGGGAGCTGAACATCCGCTTGGGGAGCCAATACATGCCCGTCCTGCGCGCCGGCGTGGAAGTCGACTCGTTCAGTTCAGAACATGGAGTTCCGCCCAGCGAGCGCGCCGTGATCCTGCCGGCGAATGTGGCGGACGCCTGGCATGGCGAACTTTTTGAGTATCACCAGAACAGTGTGTTCAACAGCCGCACCTTTTTCCAGGTCGGACCGGTACGGCCGTCGCGGCAGAACCGGTTTGGCGGACGGTTCACGGGCCGGGCGGGCGCGATGGGGTGGCTGAGCGGAAGCCACCAGCAGAACAAGATCCGGGGCATGGTGAACGGCAACGTGCTGGTGCCGCTCGCCTCCGAGCGCACGCCGCTCACCCGGGATCCCGCCGCCGCCGCGATCATCCAGCGCTGGCTGGACGCTTACCCGCGTGAGTTGCCGAACCGGCCGGATTTCGACCCGCGGGCGCTCAACACCAATTCGCCGCAGCGGATTGACGAACTGACGTCCAGCTTGCGCCTGGACCGGCATCTCGGGCAGCGGCATCATCTGACGGGATTCCACCTGATCAACCGGCAGCGGGTGTCCGCCTTTCAACTGGTCGCCGGACAAAACCCGGACATGGATGTGCACAACCACCGCTCCCGGCTGGGCTGGCATACGGCGTTGACGGCCTCCACCGCCTTGGACGCCGGCGCGGGCTTTACGCGCGTGCGCTCCTCCCTGCGGCCGGAACCGAATGCCGTGGGGCCGCGCGTGCGTGTGGGCTACCAGTGGCAGGAACTGGGGCCCGACAGCCACTTCCCCATCGACCGGGCGCAGAACTCGTTTCACGGAGGCGCGGTGATTTCGCGCCACGCCGGCTTGCATCAGTGGACCGCCGGCGGCGACGCTTACCGCTTCCAGTACAACGGCGCCGAGACGCTGAACGAGCGCGGCGAGTTCGGCTTCACGAACAACTTCGGGCGGCTGGGCATCGAGAATCTGCGCTGGGGCACGCCCTCCTATTACCTGGTCAATCTGGGAGAGTTTCGGCGCGGGTTCCGGAATGCGCAGTTCAATCTGTTCTTCGGCGACCAATGGAAGGCGCGCCCCGGGCTGCAGGTTTACTGGGGCGTGCGGTACAGCGCCGAGACCGCGCCCTCCGAAGTGAACCGGCGGGAGACAATTCCCTACGATTGCGATTGCAACAATCTGAGTCCGCGTTTCAGCCTGGCGTGGGAGGCGCCGCGGGGCTGGCTGGTGCGGACGGGCTATACGGTTTCCTATTCCCAGATTCCCGCGGTCACCTACGGGCAGGTAAGAAACAACCTGCCGGGCAGCCGGTACGTCCAGATTCAGAATCCGGACAGCATCGTCGCGCCGCTGCGGAACCTCGCCGCCCAGGGCAGGAGCGCGCCCATTTTTCTCGCCCGGGAGCTGACTTCCCCGTACGCGCATCAGTACGGGCTGACCATGGAACGCCGGTGGAGCGAATATGTACTGCGGCTTGGCTACGTGGGCAGCCGCACCATCAAGCTCCTGAATACGCAACAGGAGAACCGCGCCGGCCGGCCGGAGGGGATTCCGGTCACGCTGGACACGGTGGACGCCCGGCGGGCCGACCCGCGCTATTACGACGTGGTGCGCGTGGTCAACGCCGGCATCGCTTACCTCGACGCCGCCCAGGTAACCTGGGAAGCGCCCTACCGCCGCGGTCTGGCGTGGGGGGCAACCTACACTTTTTCGAAAGCGATCGATGAAGGCGTGGACTACACGGCCACCGCGGCAAGCCGCGAGGTGTCGCGCGGACGGAGCCAGTTTCAGGACGACCTGCTTGCCGACCGCAAGGGGCTGAGCAATTTCGATTCGCCGCACGCGCTGCTGGTGTCCTACGCCTACGATCTGCCGCGCCCGGCGTTGGCTTTCGGTTTGCCAGGTTGGTTGGTGCGCGACTGGTCGGTTTCCGGCGCCGGACTGTTGAAGAAGGGCACGCCGCTTACTTTGTTCGTCGGCAGCGACGCGCCCGGTTTCGGCAACGTGGATGGCGGCGCCAGCGACCGGCCGAACGTGCTGGATCCCACGATTCTCGGCATGACCATCGGAAACCCCGACATTGCGGCCCGCGTCATGACGCGCGACCGGTTCGCCTACATCCGGCCAGGCGAGGTGCGCGGCAACATCGGGCGGAATACTCTGCGGAAAGGCGCGATTCGCAACCTGAACCTGGGGTTGAACAAACGGTGGAAATGGGGCGCGCAAGGCGAACGGTCGCTGCTGTTCCGCGCCGAGGCCACCAATTTGACCAACACGCCGCAATTCGATGAACCCCAACGGAATCTCACCTCCCCTTCCTTCGGGCGGATCACCAACACCCTGAATGATGGGCGTGTGTTACAGTTCGGGTTGCGGTTTCTGCTGTGACGGTGGGGAGGGCGCGGCACGAGGAATCGATGCATGATTGAATGCTGCGGCATGACCGATCCCGGATGTGTGCGGACCAACAACGAAGACTATTTCCTGGAAGATCCGGAGTTGGGATTGTGCGTGCTTGCCGACGGCATGGGAGGCGCGAACGCGGGCGAGCGGGCGTCGCAGCTTGCAGTCCAGACGGTGTGGCAAGTGGTCAAGGCGGCGGGCGCGCCGAGCCGGGACGCCCTGTTGGAAGCCATGGAGCAGGCCAACCGCGCAGTGCTGAGTGTCGCCAAGACCGACCGGCGCCTGGAAGGCATGGGCACCACTCTGGTGGCCGCCCTTGACGCCGGCGACGAGATCCTCATCACCAGCGTGGGCGACAGCCGGGCATATCTGCTCGAACAGGACGCGCTGGTTCCCGTTACGCAAGATCAGAGCTGGGTGAATGAAGTGGGGCGCGTGATGGGTTTGGATGAGCAAGCGCTGCGGACGCACCCGCTGCGGCATGTGCTCACCATGGCGATCGGCGCGGGCAACAAATTGGTAGTGAATTCGTATGCGTGCCCGTGGCAGGTGGGGTCGCTGCTGCTGCTCTCCAGCGATGGGTTGCACGGAGTGGTGGAACCGTCGCGCATCGAAGAGATTCTCCGGGAGCCGGACGAGCCGGAGGAGCCCCTGCGGGCGAAGTGCCGGAAGTTGATTGAGGCCGCGCGCAGCGCCGGCGCGCCGGATAACGTTACGGCGGTCCTGATCCGGAGGCGGTCCTGACGATTGTCCGGGAACCGGCAAATTCGTTCATCAACGCCCGCTTGATACCGATAAGCTGGACGTGGCCTCCGAATTCCCTGTCCTGCCGGCCGGGCAGCGGCTCTCCCTCACCGTGCTGGGGGCGGGTTCCGCTGCGTCGATGGAGGCGGATGTCTCCCTTCACGACGGCGAGCATCTCCTGGTGCGGGTGCCCAACGCCCTGCCTGCTTCCGCCGCGGTCCGCCTGGAATGGGACCGCCGTCTGCTCCTCGGCGAAGTCGTGGCCAGCCGCGCCGAGAGGGGCGCCTGGACCTCCTGGTTGCAGGTCCAGCAGGGGCTGTTCTCCACCCGGAGTCTTCAGCGGCTGGCGGAAATCGTCAACGCCTGGAGCGAGTAGCGCCTTAGGCCGCGCGGGAAACTCCCGCCGCCAAGCCCCTCCGGCCTGCCGGGCCGACAGCCTTGACACCGGCAAAGCCCTGCATTCGCCTGTGCCATTATGAAGGAGATTATGTCTGTGGTCCCCCCTCGTGACCGCCCGCGCGCCCTGATCCTCGGCCACCTCGGGCAGCTTGGCATGGAACTAGTCCACGAACTCCGCGGCCGAGACTACGCGGTCTATGGCTTCGACCGCGACGCCATCGATATCACCGACCGTGAGCGGGTCGAGCAGGTGGTGGCGTCGGTCGACCCCCACGTCGTAATCAATTCCGCCGCGTACAACCAGGTCGACGTCGCCGAGCGGGAGCCCCAGGCCGCCCTCGCGGCCAACGCGCTGGGCGTGCGCAACGTCGCGCTGGCCTGCCGGCAAAGCGACGCGCGTCTGGTCCATTTCTCCACCGATTATGTGTTCGACGGGACGCTGGGCAGACCTTACACCGAAGTGGACCTGCCGCATCCGCTAGGCGCGTACGCCGTCTCCAAACTGGCGGGCGAACTCTATGCCCAGGCTTATCTGGAAACGCCGTTGATCATCAGGACCTGTGGCGTCTTCGGGCCCTGGGGACGCCGGACCGCGCGGGGCAACTTCGTCGAAACCATGCTGCGGCTGAGCGCCGCTGGCCACCCGATCCGCGTGGTCGAGGATCACGTGGCCTCCCCTACCTACGCGCCCTGGCTGGCGAACCGCACCGTCGAGTTGATCGAACGGGGCGCGCACGGCGTCTTTCACATCGGCGGCGGACACCCGGTTTCCTGGTTCCGTTACGCGCAAATTGTTTTCGAAGCAGCCGGACTAAACCCGCCGCTGGTGCCTACCAACGAACGGGAATACCGGACCGAGGCAAGGCGGCCGCAGTTTTCGGTCCTTTCCAACGCGAAAATGGAAAGTTTGGGCTTGGCGCCGATGCCGCCGCTCGAAGAGGCGATCCGCGATTACCTGGCGCGGCGCGCGCAACTGGAGGGCGAAGAGCCCCCGGGCTCCGGCCTGCTCAATTAACCGCCCGCGGCATCCTTGCCGCGCGGGTTGAAACTTCGCCTGGTGTTCTGATAAAGAATAGGCAATATTCAGGAGCCTTTTTCAATGAATCGACGCAACTTTGTGAAAACCTCGGCGGCGGTGGCGGCTTGGCGCGCCCGTCCCGCCGCGGGCGCGCCCGCCACGACCCGGGCCAAACCCCGCTTCGTCCTCGGCTGCCAAAGCGGACCCACGGACGAAAAACGGCTGCAATTCTTCGCCCGGCACAGCGTGCGGAACATTTGCGGCTACCCGGCGGAATCGGAAGAGCGGGGTTACCCCACGGTGGAAGAACTGCTGCGGTTGAAGGAGGCCGCCGCCAAGTGGGGAGTGTCGGTGGACATGGTAGCGCCGTCGTTTCTGGCGTCGACGCACATTGACCGCACCAAGCGGCCCGCGATCATGCTGGGCCAGTCCCCGGAGCGCGACCGGGACATCGAAAAGATTCAGAACCTGATTCGCAATTGCGCCCGCGCGGGCATTCCGGCGGTGAAATACAACATGAGCATCCTCGGGGTGTTGCGCACCGAGCGGACGCCTGGCCGGGGCGGGACCACGTTGTCCACCTGGCGGCTGCGCGAAGCCAAGGAACAGCCGCCGCTGACGCGCGCCGGCAAAGTCCCCGCCGACCTCTACTGGGAACGGATCGACTATTTCCTGGCGCGCGTGGTGCCGGTGGCGAATGAATTCAAGATCCGCATCGCCTGCCATCCGCACGATCCTGGCGTGCCGCCCGTGCGCGGCTACCAGGGCGTCGACGCCGTGCTGGGCACGGTGGAGGGCATCAAGAAGTTTGTTTCCCTGCACGAGAGCCCCTACCATGGGCTCAATTTTTGCCAGGGTACCGTCTCGGAGATGCTCCAGGACCCAGGCAAGGAGATCTTCGACGTGATTCGCTACTTCGGATCGCGCAAGAAGATCTTCAACGTCCACTTCCGGAATATTCGAGGCAAACGCGACGATTTCCAGGAGGTATTTCCGGACGAAGGAGACGTCGACTTTGTCGAGGCGATCAAGGTGTACCGCGAGATCGGTTATCCGTACATGCTGATGCCCGACCATGTTCCCCACCACGCCGACGATCCCGGGGGGCACCAGGCGTTTGCGTTTTGCTACGGCTACATCCGCGCGCTGATCCAGGCAGCCGACCGGCTGGCGTGAGGCGGCCGCCGGTTACCCCGCCAGGCGGTCTGGCTTGACCACGCCCAGGGACACCGCCGTCATGAGCAGGCCGATGCTCAGGATGACTGCCGCGGACAAGACCGGCGCGAGACGGAAGAAGGGATGCTGGCGGCTCGCGTCGCTTTCCGGGAGCAGGCGCTTGGCAAACAGAACCAGCAGGCCAATGCCGGTCAGCACCGCCGCCAAGCCCGCGCTGAAAGCAACCAGGAGCAGCAAGCCTAACCCGACCCGCTGAAAATACACCGCGCTCAGCAGGAGCACGAGCGCGGATGGGCACGGCACCAGTCCGCCGCTGGCGCCCAGGGCCAGAAGCGAATGGAGCGTGACCTCGCCCTCGGGCACATGCGTGTGTCCGCCGGGACCGTGCACATGATCGTGATCGTGCCTGTGCGCGTGCGGTACGCCCTCCGCGTGCGCCCGTTCGTGCCGCCGCCATTCCAGGTACCGGCGCAAGCGGGTCACCAGCAGGGACGCCCCGATCCACACAATCGTGAATCCGGCAATGCCCCCGAGAATCGGGCTGAGCTTTTCCGGCGCGACGAATTCGGCCAGATAGAGCGTGACAAATCCGAGGGCGAACACGCTGGCGGTGTGGGTAAAGGTGGTCATCGCCCCCAGCAGGACCGCGTGCCTCCAGGTGCCGCGGGCGCCCACCAGGTAGGCGGCTACCAGGGTCTTGCCGTGGCCCGGCGAGAGGGCGTGGACCGCGCCCAGGCCGAATGCGGCGGCCAGCGCGAGGGCGATCACGCCGGCCGTCAGGTCCGTCCGGCGCAAGATCTGCGACAGATACGTGCTGCCGGCCGCAGCGGGGGAGGCCGCTTCCACCAGGTCCTGGGCCCAGGCGGAGCAGCACAAGCCCGCCGCCACAAGCGCAATCGATAAGCGCGTTAGAATCATTCCAGTGATTCATACGGATTGTACGACGGAAGCAGTCTTATGCGGCGGGTAATCACCGCCGCCGACGTGCCCGCCGGCGGCGAGTGGATCGTCGAGCGCGACGCGCTGTGGACGCCGGTGGCACGCGACATGGCCCGGGAGCGCGGCATTCGCCTGGTGGAAGTTGCCCCCGGCGAAGCTCCTCCCGCCCCGCCGGAGAGCACGGTATGCCTGGGCGCGGATCACGGCGGTTTCGCTCTCAAGGAGCGGTTGAAGCCGTTGCTGGCCGAAGCCGCTCTGGCGTGCCTCGATATTGGCGTCTTTGACACCCAACCCGCTGACTACCCGGACCTTGCCGCGCAGGTCGCCGAGGCGGTGGCCGCGGGCAAGGCGGCCTGGGGGATCATGGTGGATGGCGCGGGCATCGGCTCGGCGATCACCGCCAACAAGGTGCCGGGTGTGCGCGCCGCCCTATGCTACGATAAGGCGTCCGCCCGCCACAGCCGCGAACACAATCACGCCAATGTGTTGACGCTGGGCGCCCGGCTGCTCACCGCGTCGCAAGCCGAAGAAGTGGTGCGGACGTGGCTGGCCACGCCGTTTGCCGGAGGACGGCATCAGGCCCGGGTGAAGCGGATCATGGAAGTGGAACGCAAATACCTCCGGCCCGTGTCCGAGGTGGGGGAGTGACGCCCGGCGAACTGGATCAACTGGTAGCGCAGATCGGCGAGGAACTGTTGGCGCGCCTGCCGGCGGCCGCTGCGGAGAAAGGAGAAGGGCTCAACGTTCCCCACCTGGTGTGCCCCGGTTGCGTGCAGCGCTGCCCCCAGACGTGCGCGGCCAAGACGCGGGAGATTGTCGCGGCCGGCGCCGACCGCGTCTCGGCCAGCGACCGCCTGACGCGCGTCGCGGGCGACCTGGCAGCCCTCATCGACCACACGCTGCTCAAGCCCGAAACCACCGCCGGCGACATCCGCCGTGTTTGCGGCGAAGCCCGCCAGTACCGCTTCGCCAGCGTCTGCGTCAACCCGTACTGGGTGCCGCTCGCGGCCGCCGAATTGCGGGGCAGCGGCGTCAGGACCTGCACCGTCACGGGCTTTCCCTTGGGCGCGACGTCGACCCCGGCCAAACTGGCGGAGACGGAAACGGCGCTGCGCGCCGGCGCCGAAGAAATCGACATGGTGCTCAACATCGGCGCGCTGCGTTCGGGCGAGGCGGATTTGGTGAAGGCCGACATAGAAGCCGTCTGCCGCCTGGCGCATGGCGCGGGCGCGGCCGTCAAGGTGATCCTGGAGACGGCGCTGCTCGACGATGCGCAGAAGATCCTGGCGTGCGCGCTGGCAAAATTGGCGGGCGCGGATTTTGTGAAGACCTCGACCGGCTTTGGACCGCATGGCGCCACCGTGCACGACGTGGCCCTGATGCGGCGGGTGGTGGGTGGCGAGATGGGGGTGAAAGCGGCCGGCGGCATCCGCACCCTGGCGGATTTGCAGGCCATGACGGCGGCGGGCGCGACCCGCATCGGCGCCAGCGCCAGCGTCCGCATCCTCGAGGAGAGCGCGCAGCCGGCGCGCGCGTGACGGGCATGGGGACTCCCCGCAAATCGCCGGTCCGGTTCCGCGAGCGCTCCGAACTGCTCGACTTTCTGCTCGAGGTGGTGGGCGTCACCTCGGAAACGCTGGACCTCGACCGCCTGTTGGCGAGCGTGGGGCAGATCATCAAACGGGTGATCGACTGCGAATTTCTGGCGATTCTCCTGTACAGCGAGCGCCAGCAGGCGCTCCGCATCCGCTACGCCATTGGCCACCGGCCCGAGATCATCGAGCACCTGGTGGTGAAACTGGGCGAGGGAATCACCGGCGCCGCGGCCATGCTGCGCGAACCCGTGTTGGTGGGCGATGTCCGGAACGATCCCCGTTATCTGAAAGCCGTCGATGCGGTCCGCACGGAGTTAGCCGTACCGATGTTGGCGCGCCAGAAACTGGTGGGCGTCCTGGACGTGCAATCCACGCGGCTGAACGCCTACACCGAGTATGACCGCGCCCTGCTGCGCCTGATCGCCTCGCGCGTCGCCTTCGCGGTGGAAAACGCCCGCTTGTACCGGCGGTTGGAACGCACCAACCGGACGCTCAGCACGTTCGCGGAAATCGCCGGAGAACTGGCGTCGATTCTGGATCTGGATACGCTGCTCAGCCGCATGTCGACCCTGATCCGCCGCGTGGTGCAATACGACGCCTTCAGCATCTTCCTGCTGGACGAAGAACGGCAGATCCTGCGGCACCGCTTCAGCATCCGCCACGATCAGCGGGTGGACATTGAGAGTCTTTCGCTGGATCAGGGCATCACCGGCGCGGCGGCGCGGTCCCGGGAACCGGTCCGGGTCGACGACACCCAGGAGGACTCCCGCTACATCGCCTCGCATCCGGGCGTGCGCTCGGAAGTGGCGGTGCCGCTGGTGCTGCGCGACCGGCTGATCGGAGTGCTTGACCTCGAGAGCGACAATCTCGCCTACTTCACCGACGCGCACGTGCGGGCATTGTCGACGCTGGCCCCGCAGATCGCCGCGGCGATCGAGAACGCGCGCCTGTACGGGGAAGTGGCGATCCGGCAGAAACGGATCGAGGGTGACCTGGAGGCCGCCCGGAAACTGATGGCGGCGCTGCTGCCGCACACTCCGCCGCCCATGCTGGGGCTGGAGGTGGCAGCGCGGCTGGTTCCGGCGCGGGTGATCAGCGGCGACCTGTACGACTTCTTCGAGCACTCGGAGAACCAGACGCTCATCACCTTCGGCGACGTCAGCGGAAAAGGCGTCGCGGCGGCGCTCTACGGGACCCTGGTGGGCGGACTGCTGCGCCTGCTGGCTCCCCGCCGGCGCGCTCCGGGCCTGCTGCTCCACGCCCTGAACGAAGCGCTGATCGAACGCCGCGTCGAGGCCCGCTACGTGGCTCTGCTGGCGTTGCTTTGGGACCCGGAAAAGAGCGAGTTCCGCATCGCCAACGGCGGCGCGCTGCCGCCCATTGTGGTCCGGGACGGGGCGGCGCGGACCCTGCACGTCACGGGCGTGCCGCTGGGTCTGCTGGGGGGACGCGAGTACGACGAGATTCACTTTACCGCCCAGCCCGGCGACTTGATGGTGCTGTACTCGGACGGCATCACCGATGTGAGCAACGAGCGCGACGAAGACTACGGGCGCGAACGGCTGGCGGAGTTGCTGCCCCGCCTGGCGTCGCTGCCGGCCAGCGCCGTAGTGGAGGAGGTCCACGCCGACCTGGCGCGGTTTGGCGGCAGTTCCGTGGACGATGACCAAACGCTGCTGGTGATCCGGGTGCTATGACGGGGGACGGCGGCTGATGTTTCGGAAAGTTTTGGTCGCCAATCGGGGCGAAATCGCGGTGCGCGTGATCCGCGCGCTTAAGGAACTGGGCATCCCGGCGGTGGCGGTGTATTCGGAAGTGGACCGCACCGCGCTGCACGTTCGTATGGCCGGCGAGGCGGCGCTGCTCGGTCCGGCGCCGGCGGCGGAAAGTTACTTGCGGATCGACCGCATTCTGGACGCCGCGCGGCGGCATAGGGCCGACGCCGTTCACCCCGGCTACGGCTTCCTGAGCGAGAACGCGGCATTTGCCGCCGCCTGCCGCGACGCGGGTCTGGTCTTCATCGGCCCTTCCGCCGAGTCGATTCGGGTGATGGGCTCGAAAACCGAGGCCCGGCGGTTGGCGCGCGCCGCGGGCGTGCCGGTGGTGCCCGGCACGGAACACGGGGTGGCGGACGTGGCCGAGGCGCGCCGGGTGGCCGACGCCTGCGGCTACCCCGTCATGCTGAAGGCCGCCGCCGGCGGCGGCGGCAAGGGCATGCGCCGCGTCGATGCGCCCGAACAACTGGAAGCCGCGCTGCGCGACGCCTCCAGCGAAGCCGAGCGCGCCTTCGGCGATGGGTCCGTCTATATCGAGAAACTGATCGTGCGGCCGCGCCACATCGAGGTGCAGGTGTTCGGCGACCACCACGGCAACCTGATCCACTTGGGCGAGCGCGAGTGTTCGTTGCAGCGCCGCCATCAGAAGGTGGTGGAAGAATGCCCCTCGCCCCTGGTTGCCGCTTATCCGGACCTGCGGCGCCGCTTGGGAGAAGCCGCCATCCGCGCGGCGCGCGCCGCCGGCTATTTCAACGCCGGCACCGTCGAGTTCCTGGTCGACGAAGACCGGAATTTCTACTTCCTCGAGATGAACACGCGGTTGCAGGTGGAGCACCCCGTCACCGAACTGGTCACCGGACTCGACCTGGTGCACTGGCAGTTGCGGGTCGCGGCGGGCGAACCGCTGCCTCTTGGCCAGGAGGACATCACATGGCGCGGCGCGGCCCTCGAGTGCCGCATCTACGCCGAAGATCCCGATAACGGTTTCTTCCCCTCGCCCGGGCTCATTCAGTACCTTAGCCGCCCCGCCGGACCGGGCGTCCGGCTGGACAGCGGCGTCTACGAAGGTTTCACCGTTCCGGTCGAATACGATCCCCTGCTGGCGAAATTAGCGGTCTGGGCGGCGGACCGCCCGCGGGCAATCGCGCGCATGATCCGCGCCCTGGAGGAATATTCGATCGCGGGCATCAAGACGAACACCGGCTTCTTCCGCCAGATTCTGGAGGACCCCGAGTTCCGCGCCGGCCGCCTGCACACGGGCTTGATCGACGAGTTTTTCCTCCGCCGTCCGGACCAGGAGGACGGCGCCGCGCCGGAGTGGGAGGCGATTGCCGCCCTGATCGGCGCGCTGCACCGCAGCCGCAACGGCGGTGCGCGGGCCCCCGCACCGCCCGCCCCGAGCCGGTGGCGCAGCGAAGGAAGGGAACGGCTACTCCGATGAAGTGCACGGTTTCCCTCAACGGGCGGAGCGTTCCGCTCGCCTGGTCCGAGCGCGATGGCAGGATCGAGTTCCATTTCGGCGAGGACGCCCCCGTGCGGAGCGCTTCGGTCGAGCGCGTCGAGCCCGGTTTGTACTCGGTGCTGCTGGACGGCCAGAGCATCGAAGCTCGCGTCGAGGAAACGCTCGACGGACTGGTGGTGATCATCGCGGGACGCCGCTTCGCCGTCGGCCTCGAGGATCCGCGCGCCTGGTCTCCCGGAGGAAGCCGCCGCCACGCCGAAGGCCGCCATGACCTGAAGGCGCCGATGCCCGGCAAAGTGGTGCGCGTGCTGGTGAACGAAGGCGACCAGGTAAACGCCGGTCAAGGCATCGCGGTGGTGGAGGCGATGAAGATGCAGAACGAATTGAAAACGCCGAAAGCGGGCCGCGTCGCCGCGCTTTCCGCCCGGCCGGGCGCCAGCGTCAACGCGGGGGAGATTCTGGCTACCATTGAGTGAGGCGATGGGCGAATCCGCGTGTCCTCTTTGCGGCGGAACCGGCTGGAAGATTGTCGAACGTGACGAACTGTCCGGCGCGGAGCGGTGTCCCTGCCAGTTCGCCGGCCGGGCCCAGCGGCTCGAAGAAAAGGCTGGCATTCCGGAACTGTATCGCGGCGCGTCCTTCGAGAACTTCAAACTGCCGGACACCAACCCCGTGGCCCGCACCGGCCTGGCCAACGTGATGCTGACCGTGCGGGCCTTTGTGCGCGAGTATCCCAACGAAAAACGTCCGGGGCTGCTGCTGATCGGCGAGCCCGGCACCGGCAAGACCCACCTGGCGGTCGCCGCTCTGCGCAAGCTCATCGAGCGCGGTTTCGAAGGGTACTTCTTCGACTATCAGACCCTGCTCGAACGCATCCGCGCCGGCTACGATGAGGCCTCCCACTCGAGCGCCCGCGAGGCGTATAACTTCGCCCTGGAAACCGACTTGTTGTTGCTGGACGACCTGGGGGCGCACCGCGTCACCGACTGGGTGGAGGACACCGTCACCGCGATCATCACCCACCGCTGCAACCAGCGGAAGGCCTTGATCGCCACGACCAACCTGTTCGACCCCGATGCCGAAACCGCGGCGGAGAGCGGACCCGGCAAACTTTATTCGCGCACGACGCTCGCCGAGCGTATCGGCGCGCGGGCCCGTTCGCGTCTATTTGAAATGTGCCGGGTTGTCCGTATGCCGCTGGTGGAAGATTTTCGGGTGCGCCAGAGCGCCCGCTTTTGATGCATGGCGGGCCCTTGGGGAAGCTTGGGCGGTGGCTGCTGTGCTTGGTGGCCATTCCCGTTGCCGCGTTCGCGCTGGGGGGCGAACCCGGCGTCATCCAGGCGGTAGAGTTCCCCTTCGGCCGGTTCCCGCGCGCGCTGTGGGAGCGCGAACTGGTGTGGCTCAAGAACATCGGCATCCGCCAGATCGCGTTCTCGATGCCTCCCTCCCCCCGGACCGGCGATCCCCGGCACGATGTGGCGGCGTTTCTGGATCTGCTCCAAACCCTTGACTTGCAGGCCTGGATCCGTGCGGCCCCCGGGCAAGCCGCCCCGCTGCTGGAGCGGTACTCGGCCGCCCGGGGTGGACCGGTGGCGATTTGGGAAGGGGGACCGGATTCCTTGCGTCCTCCCCCACACGTCGCGGTGATCTCCGCCCTGGATCCCGAGGCGTTGTCCAAGATCCATCGCGCACTCGCTCAGCCCGGCATGGCGCTGTTGTGGACCGGCGTCGAAGACGCGTTTGAACCCGCGCTCCAGGCGGGCGCGGTTTCGGTGGAGGGCGTGGAAGCCGCCGGCGCCCGCCTGCTGCGCCGGCACAGTTCGCTGGTCCGGCAATGGGGCCGCTTTTTCTCGAGCGCGCCCGAGCGGCGTTATCTGCCGGGGAGGCCCGGCCCGCTCCAGATCTTGAGCCGCGAAGGTTGGTCGTTGCTGCGGGTGGATCGCGCGTCTTCCCGAACGGGCGCGGGGGAACTGCGCGCGTTCGATGTGACGGCAGGCAAGTACCTGAAGCTGCCTGCTGTCCCTTTGCCCGCGGGCGACTCGCTGTGGCTGCCGGTGCATTGGCCGCTGACCGCTCCCGGGCTGTGCGAGGATTCCCGGGTTTTCCACCCCAAGGACCGGATCGTCTATGCGACTGCGGAACTGCACGCCGTCGAGTGGGAAAACGGCATTCTCGCCTTTGAGTTCTACGCTCCGGTGGACGGGGAAATCGTCTTGCAGCTTGCCGCCAAGCCCGCCGGCCCTTACCTGGCGGCGGGAAGGCCGGTCGACTTCGATTGGGACGCCGCGCAGTCCGCGGTGCGCCTGCCGGTCCCCGCGGGCAAAGCGCCGGCGTATCGCGTGCGAGTGGGTCTGGCTTTGCGCGCGCCGGAGCAGACGGCCTTCTTCACCCCGCCGCCGCGGCTGCTCCTGGGACGGGCCAACCGGCTGGCCGTGACCGCCTCTTCGCCCGAACTCGCGGCGAACCTCCGCCTCGCCGCGCCGGCAGGTTGGACGGTTGCGCCGGCGGGCATCCGCGGCCAAGTGGCCGAGTTCGACGTCACGCCGCCGGAGCGGGCGCGGCACGGGGAGTTTGTGTGGCTGATCCTGGAGCATGGGGAGACGCATCTGGGCCACGCCCGCGTGCAGACGCTCGAGCCCGCTCGTCTGCGGGTCGCCGATGCCTTGACGTGGCACTCCGGAGACCGCCGCCTGCCGCTCGATCCTCCCGTCGTGTTGTACGAACCTCGCGCCGGCCGCCGCGTCTCGCTGCTGTTGCGGAATCACCAGGCGGAGATCGCCAACTTCACGGTGCGGGCGGAAGCCGAAGGCATAGAGGTGGATCCGCCCGAGCAGGCGGCGCCGGTGGGCCCCGGCGTCGAGCGGGAGGTCCCTGTCCGCCTGAGCGGCGGCGGGGCGGGCCCGCATCGCGTGCGCATCCGCGTGCGCGGCGCGGCGGAGCTGGACCGGGAACTGCTCGCCGTGCCCCTACGCCGCGGGCAGACGATCGCCTACCGGGCCGACTTCGACGGGGACGGAACGCCCGATGCGGCGGTCGAAAACGGCCAGGTGCGCGCGGTGTTTTCCGGGGCCGACGGGCGCTGGCTGGAACTGATTTGGAAGGACACCGACGCCAGCCTGCTCGCCGAAGCCGGGCAACTCACCTCGTTGCACGCCCCCGGTGTGGACCTCCAGGCGGCAGGGCCCGAGTCCGTCATCTACTTCCGCAGCGGAACCGGCCGGCGCACGGTTCGTTTGTCCGCGGACGGCTGTCTGAGCATCGAGGAGGACCAGCCGTGGCGGCTGCCAAGCTTCTCCCCGTTACCGGCCGGCTTAGAGCTGGAGGTGGGCCGGCCTGTTCCCGCGCGGGTGGATTTCACCTTGCGGTTGCAGGCTACATCCCCGGAAGCGGGACTGATAAAATGAGCCCGGAGTTCGTGCCATGAACCGAAGATATTTTCTGGCGGCCTCGGCGGCGGCAGGCGCGCAGCTTGCGCCGCGGATCGCCAGCGCCAATGACACCGTGCGCGTGGCGGTGGTGGGCATTCGCGGGCAGGGAAACGCGCACATCAAGGCGTATTCCGCCATGCCCAACGTGGAGATCGCCGCGTTATGCGACGTGGATGAAAGCGTCCTGGCAAGCCGTCTGACCCAGGTCGTCTCTTCCGGCAAGCCGCGCCCGGCGGCGTACACCGACGTGCGCAAGCTGCTGGAAGACAAATCCATCGACGCCATCTCCATCGCCACCCCGAATCAGTGGCATGCGCTGATGGGCATCTGGGCCTGCCAGGCGGGTAAGGATGTCTACGTGGAGAAGCCCTGCTCCCATAACATCTACGAAGGCGCGCAGTTGGTGAAGGCGGCGCGCAAGTACAACCGCATCGTGCAGCACGGCACCAACAGCCGCTCGACCGTGGGCATGCGGGAGGCGATGGAAAAGCTCCGCGAAGGCGTGATCGGCGACGTGTACATGTCGCGGGGTCTCTGTTTCAAATGGCGCGACACCATCGGCCGGACGCCGGAAGAAGCGCCGCCGCCGGGCGTGCATTACGATCTGTGGCTGGGTCCCGCGCCCAAGCGCCCCTTCAGCCGGAACCGTTTTCACTACAACTGGCACTGGCACTGGGATTACGGCAACGGCGACATCGGCAACCAGGGCATCCACGAGATGGACATCTGCCGGTGGGGCCTGGGCGTGAAGTATCCCACCCGGGTGTCGTCGATGGGCGGGCATTTCATGTTCGACGACGACCAGGAGACGCCGAATACGCAAATCGCGACGTTCGAGTTCAACGAGCGCGGGCGGAAACAGATCCTGGTGTTCGAGGTGCGGCATTGGATCAGCAATCACGAGGCCGGCATCGGCGAGCGCAGCGACGGCAAGCGGGGCGGCAACACCGTGGGCAACATCTTCTATGGCTCCAAGGGATATATGGCCATTGACGGATACGCCTCTTACAAAACCTTCCTTGGACGGGAGCAGGAGCCTGGTCCGGCCCGCAGCGAAGGCGGCAGCAATTGGGCGAACTTTATCGCCGCCGTGCGCAGCCGCAAGGTTTCCGACTTGAACGCCGACATCGAAGAAGGGCATCTTTCCTGTGTGTTGATGCACCTGGCAAACATTTCTTACCGGCTGGGCCGCTCGCTGAACTTTGACGCGGCCACCATGTCGGTGTCCGGCGACAGCGAGGCCAACAGGATGTTCACCCGCCCGTATCGCGAAGGCTTCGTGGTGCCGAAGAACGTGTGAAGCCACGGTCCGCTCGTGGGGGCGGGCCGCGCGCGCGGAGGTTGCGGTATGAGGAAGAAGTGGTTTTGGGGGATCGCCGCGCTGGCGGCGCTCGGCTTGTTCGTGTCGTACACGCGGTGGGGCCAGGAACTGGAGTTTATTGCCGGCGGCGCCTTGATCAACGCCGGCTACCGCCTTCAGGACCGCCTGAGCGCGTACGATTTTGAACACGCGGAAGCGACGCCGGAGCAGGTGTACGAGGAGTTCCTGCATCAGAACCGCCTCGCGGCCGCCGTGCGCGGCGTGTTCCCGCGAACCGTGCGCCACCCCGTGGTGGCAATGGTCGCCTGCATGGACGCGCGCCTGGACACCAACGAGATCGCGGGAGACACACGGCACTACTACTACATCCTGCGCCTGGCGGGGTCGGTGATGTCGCCGAAGGAAGAAGAGATGCTCGAGCTCGCCGTCAATCAAGGCGTCAAGGTAGTGATCTTCACCACCCACTCGGATTGCGCCGCGGAAAAAACCGCCGCCGATCCGGCGGGCCGGGAGCGCTTCCCCAACCTGGTCAAAGCCGTCGACGAACGCGCGATGCGCTTTCAGGAGTTCCTCGACCGGCCCTTGATCCGCGAGCGGACCGGACAGGGCAAGCTGCTGGTGAAGTGGCTGGACCTCGACACCGATACCGAGCGCGTGGAACCCCACCACGAGCGGGCCCGCCGCTAGCCGCGCCCGCACCCATGAAAACTACTCGTAAACCGTTATACATCTCGTTGTAACTGACGTTCCTTAGCATGGGAGCTTTGCTGAAGAACCCATGCTATTTAAATGTTTTGCAGTTTTTCTCGCCTGGTGCCTGTTGCCCGCTTCCAGCCTTGCCCAGTCGACGCTCGGGGTGGTCCTGGGCACCGTCAAAGATTCTTCGGGAGCCGTGGTGAAGGACGCCGTGGTACGGCTCACCAACGCCGGAGAGAATACCTCTCGCGAAGCGCTTTCGGACGCGAACGGGAACTACGAATTCCAGAATGTAAAACCTGGGACCTACATCGTCTCCGCCACGGCGCAGGGCTTTCGCCCCTTCACGGCTACAGGCATTCCGTTGGAAGCCCGCCGGACCGTGCGCGTCGATGTCACCCTTCAGGTCGGCGATCTGACGCAGGCGGTGGAGGTGAACGCCACGGCGGGCGTGATCGCGACTGACTCACCTATCATCACCTCCACGCTGAATGTGGAGAAAGTCATCTCCTTGCCCGCGAACGTCCGCGCCGGGGGATCGACCAGCCCTTATAATCTCATCGCCACCCTGCCGGGCGTCCAGCCGGACAACGGCAACGGGTTTGGCATTCAGGGCGGCATTCCCGCGCAGTCGGATTCCTCGGTAGACGGGATTTCCATCACGAACGCGGCTGGCAATAGCCCGCTGCGCTCGCTGTTCCCCTCGGTCGAGTCCATCGCGGAGATCAAGGTGCAGGGCGTGGGGAACACCGCGGAATACGGCACGCCCGGCGACATCACCACCATCTCAAAATCCGGCACGAACTCCTACCACGGCGCGCTGTTCTGGTATCACCAGAATCGCGCGCTCGACGCCCGATCGTTCGGGCAGACGCGGCTGCCCGCTAAGATCGGAAATACGTTTGGCGGCACGCTGGGCGGACCCGTATTGTTGCCGAAGCTGTATACCGGCCGGGACCGAACATTCTTCCTCTTCACGTGGGAGTCCTTCCGCTTTCCCCGGCAATCGACGATACAAAACTCGGTGCCGACAGCGAGGATGAAAGCCGGCGACTTCAACCAGGAAGGCGTGGCGATCCGCGATCCGTTCACCGGGCAGCCTTTCGCCGGCAACCTGTTGCCCGCCAGCCGGGTCAGCGCGGCCGCCCGCGCGATTCTGCCCTTCTATCCGGACCCGAACGTAGGCGCCGGAGACCGCTTCGTCGCGGCGAACTTCATCGAAAACCGCTCCTCCACCATCGAGTCGGATCAATTCGACGTGCGCGTCGATCATCAGTTCTCCCAGCGTCACTCGATTTTTAGCCGGTATTCGCGGAAGACCAATCCTTCCTTGTCGCCCAACAATTTGCTGCTGCCCACCGATACCGTGCAGGAAGGTTACCACTCGGGAGTGATTTCCTACACCTGGACTCTACGCTCGAACCTGTTGAACGAGTTTCGCGGCGGCGTTAACTATAGTTTCAATCAACGCGACTTCCCCTTCGACGGGCGAGGTTTTTTACGTTCGCTCAACTTGCGCGACATTCCGCCCGACCCGATTTACAACGGAATTCCCGCCTTTCAGGTGGACCGCATCACCAGCTTCGCCAAGAGCCGCCCGGGTTTTGGCCGCTCCTGGAACACGCAATTCATCGACAACATGACGTGGATCCGGGGACGCCACACGTTCAAGTGGGGGGTCGACATCCGGCGCCTCCGCGGGGAATCCAATATCAGCTTTATCACGGGGGATTCCTACGGCGAGTTCGCGTTCAACGGAAATTTCACCGGCCATCCCTGGGGCGATTTTCTGTTAGGCGCGCCCATTCAGTCGGCCATCGCCGACCTGCGCATCGACAATGACGGCCGCGCCGTCCACTATAAGGCTTACTTCCAGGATTCGTTCCGCGCCTCGCCCAAATTGACGATCGATTACGGCGTGCGTTGGGAATTTCACCCGGGCTATTACGACGCCGGCTTGAACATTGCGAATTTCGACCGGCGGATTCCGCGAACCGGCCGCGTGATCATTCCCTCGGACCCCAAGGCGCCGTCGTTTATCGGGCCGGGCGTGCTGGCCACCATCAACGCCTGTCCCGGGCCCACCATCAATGGCGTGGGTTGCACGCCGATTGTGACCGCCAAGGAGGTGGGCCTGCCGGAAGGACTCCGCGAGAATTACTGGACACAGTTCCTGCCGCGGCTGGGCTTGGCCTACCGGTTGAACGACAAAACCACGCTGCGCGCGTCCGGCGGACTCTACAACATGATCATCATGGGGTCGGTGTTCTACTCGCTCACGAGCACCGTGCAGTCGGACGTACGGTCGTTCACCAACGTCGGTCCCGATGGCCGCCCGATCTTTTTGCTGCCGGACACGCGCACTCCCGGGACTGGCGTGCGCGCCGGCTCGGTGGGCACGTTCGAGTTCCGTACCGCCAATCAGATCGATTTCCGCCCGCCCCAGATGCTGCAATGGAGCCTGTCGGTGGACCGCCAACTGGCGCGGAGCGCCGGCCTGCGGCTGTCGTACATTGGCAACAAATCGACCCACATGCCGTGGGCGCCGGACCTCAACCAGCCGCAGCTTTCGACCCAGTTCTTCACCCAGCGGCCCCTGACCGACCGCCCGTTTCCCCATTGGGGCCTGATCTACTCCCGCGACGCGGGCGCCAACTCGATCTACAACTCGCTCCAGGCGGAGTTGAACCGGCGTTTCGCGCAGGGACTCTCGTTCAACTTCGCCTATACGCTCGCCAAACACCTGGGCGACAACGCCGGACCGAATCCGAACAGTTGGGCGGGCGAGACCGGCGGCGGGCGCGTAACCAACTCGCTCGACCGCCGCGCCGACCGCGGCGATGTATATGCCACCCGGCGGCACCGCGCCCTCACCACGCTGGTCTACGACCTGCCATTCGGCCGCGGCCGTTCGTTCCTGAGCAACGCCAACCGCCTCGCCGATGCGGTGCTCGGCGGCTGGAGTATTTCCTCGATTCTCACCCTGCAAACCGGACCGTACCTAACGCCGGTCTTCACCGGCGGCGATCCCTCCGGCACCAACGCGCCGCGGCGCGGGTCGCAACGCCCCGACCGCCTCGGCGCCGCCACCGGCGCCGTCGACAATCCCACGGCCGACCGTTGGCTGGACCGGTCCGCATTCGTCTGCCCGGGACGAGAACCCGGGGCGCTCCAGTTCAACTGCTCGGTGGGCGTGGTGCCGGGCCGGGATCCCGCGCCCATCGCCCGCTTCGGCAACTCGGGCGTCGGGATCGTGCTCGGTCCCGGCACCGTCGGCTGGAACCTCGGCATGGGCAAACGCTTCGCGGTGGTCGAGCGCTTCTCGCTGCGGCTGGAGGGCTCGTTCACCAATGTCCCGAATCGTGTGAACCTGGCCGATCCGAACCTGAACATCGCCGACAGCAACTTCGGCCGGATCACCAGCGCCCGCGGCGGCGAAGTGTTCGGTGGCGGCCGGACCGGCCAAGTGTCGATCCGGATGGAGTTCTGACTACCCCTGTCCGAAGCGTGCGGGCTCTGCCCAAGGCTCTCCCGCGGAATCACGCATCAGGGTCGATTTGAATTTTCAGTCTCGCCGGCAGCGGCGCGGGGTCGATCTCAGCGGCCTCGGTCCGCTGCCGGACTGCTTCGGCGGCCGCAAAGCCGGCCACCTGGCCGGTCGTCATCCAGACCGGCTCCATGCGCAGCACCGACATCGCCACGTGCGTGCATGACAGCGCGACCGGGACCAGCAGATTATCGATGCGCTGGGGCGTCATCGCGCCGTAGGGTACCTGCCCGGGTTGCGCCGGACCGAACGCCTTGCGGGGGTACCATAACACTCCTTCCATGTACCCCTCCACCGCGAACCGCCGGTCGTGACAAGGGTGAATGTCGAACGAGTGCTCCCCGATGGCGATGGCCTGCGGAACGCGCGGCGTGCGGCCGGTGCGGGAATCGCGCAGGAAGTTGTGCTGCGTCACCAGCGCGCGCCCTTCGATGCGGCGGCCCTGCCGCACGTAAATCTGCCAGGGCCAATGGCCGGAATCGGCGAACTCCCCGCGGTGCAGCCCCAGCGGAGCCACATGCGCCCGGACGTGCGCGGGTACGCGCGGATCGTGTTGCAGAAACCAGATCATGCCCGCGGCGTGATCGATGTGAAACTGTGCAAGCCGTTGCCGGTGCGCCCGGCCGGCTTCCGGCCACGTCCAACTGGCGCCGGGGATGTTGAGGCTGGTGCGCGCCTCGATGCTTCCGTTCTTCTGAAATTTCCGCCGCGGCAGCCGCGTACCCCAGCCCCATTGCTTCTCGCGGCCCGCCGCGAAATCGTCCAGCAGCGGAAGGAAATCCGGCAGGTGCTCCTCGTAGGCCGCCGGCTTTTCGATGGGAACCCGCCCAGCCGGATCGTCGGTAAAGATCGAGCGGGCGCAGAAGGCCTGGATGGCCGGAGACGGCTCGCCGGTGTCCGGCGTGAGAATCTGCCGGCCGGTTCGCCAGTTCATGTAATGGATGCCGGCGAACGGTTCGCCGTGCTCCTCCCGGCCCTCCCGGCCGACCCGGTACGGCACTTTCGCCGCGGCCGCCAGGTCGCCCTCGTAGGTGCCGTCGATGAACGTCCGCGCCTGGATCTGGTGGCGCATTCCTCCCGGCGCTTCCAGTTCCGCGGATAGCACCTTGCGCCCCTCGACGGCCGCGCTCAACAGGTGGCATCCCGGCATCCAGCGCAGCAACTCGCGCTCGGCGTACACCAGTTGCTGGAAGACCAGTTCCGCGACGGACGGCTCATAAAACCAACCGTCCCGGGTCAGCTTGAGTTCTTCGGGCTGTCCGGCAAGCTCTTTTAGGTAGTGGTCCCGCACCCTGGCGATGAACTCGGCCACCAGTCCGCCGAACAGTTGCGTGCGGACCGCGTCCGTGGTGGATAACCCGCTGGCCGCCATCCCGCCCAAATGCTTCTGGGGGCAGGCGAGGATCACGCGCAGACCCTGCCGCGCGGCTTCGACGGCGGCGGCGACGCCTCCCGGCGTGGAACCGTACACCAGCACATCCACGCTCGACTTTTCCGCCGCGCTTGCCGGTTGCGCGCCGGCCGCGGCGGCCGCCGCCATGAATTCCCGCCGTCGCATAAGGAAGTTCTCCGCTGGATTCGTTCCCGGTTAGTGTACTTGGCCAGCGTCCGCGAAGGAAGCCGCCCCGGCAGAGCGCCGGATCACGCTCCGGCAGCTTCCGCCAGCCGGAAGGGCTGCCGTTTCCAATAGGTAAGGGAACGCCAGGCCCACTCGAGCGGACCGAACCGGAAATACCGGAGCCACAGGGGACTCACGATCAGTTGCAGCACCCAGATGGCGGCCACGACGTAGTACAGTTCGTAGCGCTGCAACCTGCCGTACAGTCCAAAACCGTAGCCCGTAAAGAGGAACGCGCAAATGACGGATTGCAGGATGTAGTTGCTGAAGGCCATCTGGCCGATCGCGCCCAGCCGCGACAGCAGCCCGCCCAGCCAGCCTCGCTGGCAGAAGATCATTACCATGCCCAGGTGCCCCAGCGCGATCGACAACCGCCCGATGTCGTAGGTCGCGTTCGCGAAGGCGTGCAAGGAAGGGTCAAAGTTGGAGCGGATGATCAACCAGGCCGTATAGCTGTTCACCGGAATGCCGATGCCGTAGCCGATCAGCGCCATGCCGAGGTACTGCCCGAGCGGCCGTTCCGCGCCCAGCACCCGCAACTTCATCAGCCCCATGCCAATGAACATCATGCTCCAGATATCCCAGAAGAAGGGGTGGTAGAACGGTTTGCCGTGGAAGAAGAACACCACGCGGGCGCGAGCCTGCAACACGCTCGGCACGCTGCCGCGCCACTCTTCAGCGTCCTTGGCCAGCTCTTCCGGGGAAGGGCGGTTAAACTTCCGCCATTCCTCGAACTCTTTCCGGGCCTCCTCTTGCTCGGGGGTGAGCTTATCTCCGCGCGCGGCGGCCTGCTCGGCGGCGCGTCCCTGCGCGATCGTTTCCCGGGTGTGGAAGCCGAGGCCGATGTAGGCCAGCGCGCTGAACAACACGATCGCGCCGCCGATGCGCAACAACCTCCGCGCGGGCAGCTTGCGGAAAGGGTAGAGGATCAAGGCGCAAAGGGCGTACGGATACAGAATGTCGCCGAACCAGAGCAGGTAGGCGTGCGCCACGCCAAACAGCAGCAGCCAGAGCGTGCGCCGGTAGTAGATGTCGGCGCCGCCGCCACGCGCCTCGAGCCGGGACGTCAGCAAAATCACGCCCGCGCCAAACACCATCGAAAACAGGCAACGCATCTTGCCTTCCGCCAGCACGTGGAGGACAGCCCACACCGCCAGGTTCAGGCCGGTCGCCCCGCCGGTGACCGTGGGGTCCGTGTACGCCGCCCCATGCATCCCGAACGGCACGATGTTCATGAGCAGGATGCCCAGGAGGGCGAAGCCGCGCAGCGTATCCAGCGCGGTGATGCGCTCGGCGCGGGAGGTCGGCGCGGCGGCGGGCGCTTCGGCGGCCGCGGTCGCGCCGAAGGCGTCTGAAGACGTGCTGACTTCCACGGGGCCCTCCGGCTTTCAAAGCGAACGGGAAGAGTATAGCGTGTCCGGATCGCGCGCCGCCGGGTTTTCGCCGTGACGTGGGCCGAATGCCTCAGGCCCAGCGAATCAGGTCCGGACAGGGCCGGGTGAGCGGATCGTCGAAGTGGTTGGGGCTGACGCGCAGGGCATACCCCAGCCGCCCGGTCTGCATGGGCACCAGGTCCTTGGCGAACACGTAGACCGTGCCGTGCTGCTCGACGGCGGGCAGCACCGTGGTTTCAGTATCTTCCAGAAAGCCGTGGGGGCCCACGCGCCCCATCACCACTTCCACCCGGACATCCTGCGGCGTCAGGCCCGCCAGGTCGACCGCGGCGCGGACGTTGACGCTGCGGCCGCTGGTCACCGGCACGATGGGAGCGGGGCTGGCTTCCACGAAGCGGACGCGATCCCAGTGCTCCATCACCTGTGCGCTCCAGCGGGCGCGGTCGCGCGCGCGGCGGTAATCGTCCGCCGACACCTGTTGCTGCGCCAGGTGAGCCGGTTCGTAAAGTTGCGCGTCGTACTCGCGCACCATCCGGCGGCAATCAAACCGGGGACTGATCGAGATCAGGGACTGCTTGACCCGCTGCATCCACTCCCTGCCCGCGCCGCGGTCCCGCCGCTCGTAGTATGCCGGAATGATCTCGTTCTCCAGCAGCGAATAAATGGAACTGGAGTCCAGCGCATCCTGGCCTTCGCTGTAGTCGCTGCGGGTGCCGATGGCCCAAGCCCCGGAACCCTCAAACGCCTCGTCGAACCAGCCGTCGAGAATGGACAGGTTCAGCACGCCGTTGATGGCCGCCTTCATGCCACTGGTGCCGCAGGCTTCTTCCCCGCGGCGCGGCGTGTTGAGCCACACGTCGACGCCCTGCACCATCTCGCGCGCGACCTTCATGTCGTAGTCTTCGACGAACACCAGGTGATGCCACAATTCCGGATCCCGGGAAAGCTGCACGATGTCACGGATGTATTGCTTGCCCTCCTGGTCTTTGGGGTGCGCCTTGCCGGAAATGATCACCTGCATCGGGAAGTCGCGGTTCTTGAGCAGCTTTTTCAGCCGCTCGACGTCGCGAAACAACAGGGTCGCCCGCTTGTAGGTGGCGAATCGCCGGGCAAAGCCGACGGTGAGCGCGTTGGGATCGAGCACTTCGCCGGCGCGCTTGATCTCGGAAGAGGACGCGTTCCGGCGGCGGGCGGCCTCCACCTGCCGTTCCCGGATGAAGTTGATCAGCCGCCGCTTCCGGCGCCGGTGCACCTCCCACAGTTCCTCGTCGGGGATCTCGCGGATGAGTTCCCACATCTGCGGATCGTCCCACCGCTCGCGCCAATCCGGCTGCAAGTACTGGTCGTACAGTTCGGCCAGGTCGCGATTCAGCCACCCTGGGAGGTGTACGCCGTTGGTGACCGAGGTGATGGGCGTCTCCCAGTCGGGGAGATCGGGCCACAGATTGGACCACATCCGCTGCGACACCGTCCGGTGCAACCGGCTGACGGCGTTGCGGTAGGAGGAGGTTTTCAGAGCCAGGATAGCCATCGAGAAAGGTTCGGAAGCGTCGCGGGGGTCGCGCCGCCCCAGCGACATCAATTGATCGAACCCCACGCCGGTTTCGCGGCAATAGTCCTGGAAGTAGAAATACATCATGCCGGGATCGAACAGGTCGATGCCGGCAGGGACCGGCGTGTGCGTGGTGAACACGTTGTTGGCCCGGCACGCCTCCAGCGCCTCGGCAAAGGTCAGGTTCCGCAATTCCATCAACAGGCGGATCCGCTCGAGCGCCAGGAACGCGGAATGGCCTTCGTTCATGTGATAGACGGTCGGTTCCAAACCAAGCGCCTGAAGCGCTCGCAATCCGCCAATGCCCAGCACGATCTCCTGCCGGATCCGCGTATCCGCGTCGCCGCCGTACAACTGATCGGTGATGATCCGGTCCTGGGGCAGCACGTTGTCCGGAATATTCGTGTCGAGCATGTAGAGGTTGACCCGGCCCACCTCCATCTTCCAGACCCGTATCCAGACCCGTCCGCTCGGCAGGGAGACCGATACTTTCAGATCGCGGCCGTTCTCGTCCCGCACCGGCCGGACCGGGAGGGAAAAGAAATCGTTGAGCGGATTATGTTCCTGCTGCAAGCCGTCCGAGTTCAGAAACTGGCGGAAATAGCCGCGCTGGTAGAGCAGCCCCACCCCAACCAGCGGGATATTGCAGTCGCTCGACGACTTCAGGTGGTCCCCCGACAGAACCCCCAACCCGCCGGAGTAGATCGGCAGGCAGTCGGCGAGCCCGTACTCGGCCGACAGGTACGCGACCAACTTGCCCGAGGTGGGCGCGGCCGTGCGCACGTGGGCGTCGTAACGCTCGCAGGCGTGGTTATAGATCGCCAGATAACGGGGATCGGAGGCGGCACGGTCCAGGGTTTCCTGCGAAACCCGGCCAAGCAGCGCAACCGGATTGTAGCCTACCTCATTCCAGAGGCCAGGATCCAGGCGCCGGAACGCGGCCCGCAAGATCGGTTCCCAGGTCCACAAAAGGTTGTACGCCAACTCCGACAGCCTGGAGATGGCGGCCGGCAAAGCCGGCTGGATCATAAATTCCCGAATGGGATGGATTTGGAACGCCATTCACTAATCTTGAGATGCGTTTGGGGTGATCTCAGTCGCAACTTGGCGAGACAAGAGCTGTGGAGGACCGGCAGGCATAGCTCATCGGTTCAAACTAGAAAGTATAGCAGCCGCTGGCATGGATCCGAGAAGAACAGGCCGCGCCGGCCGGCGGCGGGCGCCGGACGCCCGCACCTCAGGCCGACATTTCCGTGAGAACCTCAGGGGGCTGTCCGCACCAAATGGTTAGTGAACACGATCACGAGCCCCGCCCAAACCAATCTACCCGCCGAAGAAGAACTGGACTGGCTGGCGTTGCGGATGACGCCCGGCCTGGGGGCCAGGCAATTCGGAAGGCTGATCGAACGATTCCGCACCCCGCGCGGCGTACTGCGGGCCACGGCGAAGGATCTGGAGGCATGCGGGCTGGCGGGCGGCCTCGCGCGCAGCATCACCAGCGGATGCGGCTATGATGAGGCGGTCGAACAGCAACGGGCCTGCCGCCGGGAGGGCGTCTTCGTAATCCCGATGACCGACCCCCGGTACCCCGATCTTTTGGGCGAGATCTACGACCCGCCGCCGGTACTGTTCGCGCGGGGCCGGACCGAACTGCTGCGCGAGGACGCCGTCTCGATGGTCGGGACGCGGCGGCCGACGGCCTACGGTACGGCCGTCGCAGAGCGGATCAGCGCCGATCTGGCGGCCGCCGGGCTGGTGATCGTCAGCGGCATGGCGCGCGGCATCGACACGGCGGCCCACCAGGGAGCGCTCCAGGCGCGAGGGGCAACCATCGCCGTCCTGGGTTGCGGCGTCGACGTTGTCTATCCTACTGAAAACAGGAAATTAGCCGACCGGATTGCACGGGAAGGATTGCTGGTTTCCGAGTTTCCGATGGGGACACCGGGCTACCCGCAGAATTTCCCGGTGCGCAACCGCATCGTCAGCGGACTGAGCCTGGGCGTCATTGTCGTCGAGGGAGCGCAGTACAGCGGCTCGGGTATCACCGCCCGTCTGGCGATGGAACAGGCGCGCGAGGTTTTCGCCGTGCCTGGCAACATTACTTCCCGGGCCAGTTGGGGACCAAACCTGCTGATCAAGCAGGGGGCCCGGCTGATCCAGGAATGGAACGACGTCATCGAGCACCTCCCGGCCGAGGTCCGCCGGCGGCTCGCGGAGCGATGCCGCACGCGGCTGGATGAGGAAAACGGGCAACCCAGCCTTCCGATGGAGGGTCCGCCAGCGGAGACGCCCCAGGGAGAGTTAGCCCGCTGGGTGCTGGAGCGGCTCCCCTTCGACCAGCCTCGGCACCTCGATGACTTATTGGAAACATTGGACTTCGGCTCGCCCTCGGAACTGGTCGCCACCCTCTTCGAACTGGAGATGATGGGCCTGGTCCGGCAAATGCCTGGCAAGAACTTCATCAAAGTGTGGTAAAGATGGCTATTGTGGTTCGCTGTGGGTCCTGCCGCGCGATGCCGCCGTAACGAAAGCGAAATCTGGTATCTTCTGTGTCCAAAGCTCTGGTCATCGTGGAGTCGCCGGCGAAGGCGAAGACGATCAATAAGTACTTAGGCAAGCAGTACGTAGTCAAGGCTTCTTTGGGCCATGTCATGGACCTGCCCAAGCGGGACCTTGCGGTAGACATCGCCAACGGCTTCCGGCCGCAGTACGAGGTGATCGAGGGCAAGAAGAAGCTCATCCAGGAACTGAGGGAGGCCGCCCGCAAGGCGGAGCTGGTCTATCTGGCCGCCGACCCGGATCGCGAGGGCGAGGCGATCTGCTACCACTTGCAGGAGGTTCTCTCCGAGGGAAAACGGAATCAGAACCGGCCGGCCATCTTCCGAGTCCGGTTCAACGAGATCACCCCGGCCGCAATTCAGAAAGCCTTCGACAAGCCGATGCCGGTGGATGTGCATCTGGTGGATGCGCAGCAGGCGCGGCGGGTGCTGGACCGGCTGGTTGGCTACAAGATCTCCCCGCTGCTTTGGGACAAGGTCCGGCGGGGACTGTCTGCGGGGCGAGTCCAGACGGTCGCGCTCCGGCTGATCGTCGACCGCGAGCGGGAGATCCAGGCGTTTCAGCGCCAAGAGTACTGGACGCTGGACGCGGATCTGCTGGCGAAGAAACCGCCGGTGTTGAAGGCCCGGCTCGCCAGGATCGGCGAGGCGAACGCGGAAATTCCCGACCAGGCGGCCGCGGACCGGCTGCTCCAGGACCTCGAAGGTGCTGTTTTCCAGGTCGCTTCGGTCGCTACCCGCGAGAAGCGCCGCCACCCGGTGGCGCCGTTTATCACCTCCACGCTCCAGCAGGAGGCCGCCCGCAAACTTCGGTTCAGCGTCAAGCGAACCATGGGTCTGGCGCAGCGTCTCTACGAGGGCGTCGAGATCGGCAAAGAGGGCTTGACCGGCCTGATCACCTACATGCGGACGGATTCCACCCGGGTTTCCGACGAGGCGCTGGCGGAAGTGCGGCAGTTCATTGCCGGCCAACGGTACGGCCCCGCTTACCTGCCGGAGCGCCCCAACACGTTCAAGTCCAAAAAGGGCGCGCAAGACGCCCACGAGGCCATTCGCCCTACTTCCGTGTTCCATACGCCGGAGGAAATGGCAAAGTACCTGGCCGAGGACGAACTCAAGCTTTACCGGCTGATCTGGATGCGCTTCGTGGCCTCGCAAATGACCCCCGCCGTGTTCGACCAGACGACCATCGAGGTGGGCGCCACCGGACGCAGTGGCATCGCGTATCTGTTCCGCACCACCGGGTCGGTGCCGAAATTCGACGGTTTTCTGAAGGTGTACGAGGAGGGGAAGGATCAGAAAGACGAAGACGACGAGGAGCTGAAGCACAAACTTCCTGCCGTGGAACCGGGCGAAATTCTGCGCTGCAAAGCGCTCCTCCCCGAGCAGCACTTTACTGAGCCGCCGCCCCGGTTCACCGAGGCGACTTTAGTTAAGGAACTCGAAGCCGACGGCGTGGGCCGCCCGTCGACGTACGCGGCCATCCTGTCCACCATCCAGGAGCGGGAGTACGTCACCAAGGAGGGCGGCAGGTTCAAACCCACCGAACTCGGCATGGTGGTTACCGATCTGCTGATCGAGAGCTTCGACGACATTTTCGACGTCAAGTACACGGCGCGGATGGAGGAAGAGCTCGACGAGATCGAGGAAGGCAAACGCGACTGGCGGGAAGCCATGGCGGAGTTCTACGAGAAGTTCGAAAAGGACCTCGAGCACGCCGCCGCCAACATGACCGACATCAAGCGGATGGAAAAGCCCACCGACCTGCTGTGCGAACGGTGCGGCAAGCCGCTGGTGATCAAGTGGGGAAAGCACGGCAGCTTCATCGCCTGCACCGGGTATCCCGAGTGCACCTACACGCGCGAAATCTCCCAGTCGGTGAACGGCGCCGGCGAGCTGGCCGAAGAGGGCGAAGAGTACTGCGAAAACTGCGGCCGCCCGATGGTTCTCAAAAAGGGCCGTTTCGGGCAGTTTTACGCCTGCTCCGGTTATCCCGACTGCAAGACCACCCGGCCGATCGGCCAGCAGCAGCGCAAACCCGACACCCCGCTGGCCGAGCCGTGTCCGCAGTGCGGCAGCAACCTGGTGATGCGCTACGGACGCTTCGGCGAATTCACCGCGTGCAGCAATTACCCCAAGTGCAAATACGTCAAGCAGAAGACGATCGGCGTGGCGTGCCCGGAGTGCTCGCAGGGCGAGGTGGTGGAGCGGCGCTCCAAGCGCGGCAAGACGTTTTACGGCTGCAACCGCTATCCTGACTGCAATTTCGTCGCCTGGGGCAAACCGGTGCCCGAATCCTGCCCCGCCTGCGGCGCCGCCTACCTGATCGAGAAGTTCCTCAAGTCCGGCCACTTCTGGCAGTGCCCGAATAAAGAGTGCAAGTACAAGCGGGAAGCGCCGGTGGCCGCCGAAGTGGCGTCCTGAGCCCGGCGATCCGGCTTCAGGCCGAAGTCTGCGCCCGCCAGCGTTGCAGCAGTCCCCGCAGGTTCTGTTCCGCCGTCACAAAGTTCGGGTTGCCGGAGAGATTGTTCTTCTCCCGGGGATCGTTGGCCAGATCGTACAGTTCGTTGGGTCCGGCCTCTTCATTGCGCGCGACCAGCTTGAACCGGCGGTCGCGGACCATCTCCGTGTTCCGGTAATGTCCGTAGACCGATCCCCGCCAGGGTGGCGCGCCCTTGGGAAAGGGCCGGTTGAGCGCCAGCGGCAGGTAACTGCGGCCGGGCAGTTTGCGGCCGGCGGGCGGGTCGATGCCGGTGAGTTCGCAAATCGTCGGCAGGAAGTCCATGAAGCTGATCAGTTCCGGCCGGGTGATTTCCGGGGGAGTGCGGCCCAGCCAGTTCCAGATCATCGGCACCTGCATCACCTCTTCGTACATATTGATGGGGTGCGAGGCCAAGCCTTTGCTCCACAATCCATGCCGGCCCAGCAGGTAGCCGTTGTCGCCGGTAAAGATGACCACCGTGTTCTCCCGCAGCTTCTTTTGCGTCAGCTTGTGCAACAGGGCGGGAATCTGGTCGTCCAGCGCCGTGACCGAGGCGGCGCACCGCCGGAGGTTGCCGACGATGTCTTTCAGCATTTCCTTTTCCCGGAGCGCGTTCGGCGCGGGCGGTTCCCAGCCGACGGTGTCGAACGAAGTCTTCTCGTAGAGCTTGTAATACCGCTCGGGGTGGCCTTCGTACGGAGTGTGCGGATTCAGGTAACTGGCCACCAGAAAGAACGGCTGGCCAGGTTGCTGCTGGTCGAGAAACTCCAGCGCGCGGTCGGTCAGGCGTTCGGTCAGATACCCTTTCTCCTGCACGGTGCGGCCGTTGAAGCTCGCCTCGGGATCCTGGTAGGTGCGGCCGTTGATGGTGTACCAGTAGCGGTAGCCGCGCTGCGGCGTCGCGTCAGCGCCCAGGTGCCACTTGCCGACGTAGCCGCACTGATAGCCCCGCTCCGCCAGCAGATCGGAAATCATGACCTCCTGCTGGAACGACGGTGGCGGCTCCTTCTGGCCCTGCGGCGGATCGGCGATAGGATGGGCGGTGAGGAAATCATGAATGCCGTGCTGGCGCGGCAGACGCCCGGTGAACAGCGTGGCGCGGCTGGCCGAGCAGACCGGAGTGGCCACGTAACTGTTGAGAAACCGCACGCCCGCCCGCGACAGCAAATCGATATTGGGCGTACGGATTTCCTTGTTGCCGTAGCAGCCGAGCATCCAGGCCGCCAGGTCATCGGCCAGGATCAGCACGATATTCGGGCGTTCGGTTTCGGCGGCACGGCCGCGAGTGAGCACCGCCGGCGCGGCGGCGGCCAGGAGTTGACGGCGGGAAAGACTCATAGGCTTTCTTCATGGTAAGGCAGGGGCGGCCGCGCCACCTTAGCCGAGCGCCAGCGTGTCCCGCGTCGCCCGTTGCCAGGCGTCCAGCCGTTTCCGCAGCGCCGCGATCTCCGCTTGCGGCGGATTGCGGTAGTACCGGTTATCGAGTTCCAGCGGGTCCTCGGCAGTGCGGAAGAACAGGTGATGGTCTCGATCGAACAGGGCCAGCTTGTCGCCCTCGGGAGAAACCACGCAGCGCGCGTGCGGACCGCCGGACGGGGTGAACCACTCGATGAACACGTGGTCCTCGGCGAGGCGGCCGCCCTCGAGGTAAGGCGCCCAGTTCTGGCCGGGCAGATGCTCGGGCGGCTTCCGGCCCAGCAGGTGGAGCAGCGTTGGCGTCAGATCAATCGAACTGGAAGGCCGGTCGATCACGATCTGCCCGCGGTGCAGGAACGGGGCGCGAATCAGCAGCGGAACCCGGGCCGCTTCCTCGTAGAACACGCCCTTGCCGATCAGCGAGTGGCTGCCCATCATCTCGCCGTGGTCGCTCGTGAAGACCACAATGGTGTTGTCCGCCTGGCCGGAGGCCTCCAGCGCCCACAGGATCCGGCCGACGGCCTGGTCGACCTGCGTGCACAGTCCCGCGTAGTTGCGGTTCAGCCGTTGCCAGCCGGCGCGGGTCTTGAGGTCATGCCCTTCGAAGCCCTGCTCCCGGTAGCGCGCGCGGATCTTGCGGTAATGCTCGGGCTCGTGATCCACCTGGTCGCCCGGGTAATTGCGCGGTACGGGCGCTTCCTCTTCCGAGTGCAGATCGTTTAAGGGCCCGAAAAACGGCATGTGCGGCTCGAGGAAGTTGACATGGAGCAGCCACGGATCGCGCCGGTTTTCCAGGATGAACCGCGCGGCGTGGCGGGCCAGAAACTCGGGCTTGCAGTGCTCGAGCGGCAGGCGTACGGCGAAATCGCGCGTGAACACATTCGCTTTCGTCCCGTCGGGCTGGTGTCCCTGGCGCAGCAGGTAATCGTGGTACGCGCTGCGGCGCGCGCGGTCGCGCCCCGGGGAGAAGTAGCGCTGATAGCCGTCCTCGATCGCCACCCATTCCTGGAAGCCGTGCTGCGCGAAAATCTCGTCCCCGAGGTGCCATTTGCCCATGTACGCGGTGCGGTAGGCGGCGTCGGCCAGCAGTTCCGGGTGGGTGGGCGTCTCGGGCGGCAGCGGGATGTTATTCGCCACGCACCCGTGCTGATGCGGATAGAGACCGGTCAGGATCGATCCGCGGGACGGCGTACACACCGGCTGCGTGACATAATTCCGGCGAAATACGATGCTCTCGCGGGCGAGCTGATTGAGCGCCGGCATCCGGAACCGCGAGTTTCCGCTCACCGCCAGCGTATCGTGACGCTGCTCGTCGGTCCAGAGGAAGAGCAGGTTTGGTTTGTCCCGCAAAGGGCGCCGCGCCCCGCGCAGCACCGCGGGCGCGGCCGCCGCCGTGGCGAACAGTTGCCGTCTCGACAGCATAAACAAATACTCCTTGTGTTCCCGGACTCCACCGCGCTGTTGCCGCCAACGGCTCAGTAGCCACAGCGCGCGCAGCGGCGCGACTCCCACATCGGACGGCCCTCCGCGTCGCGCAGCGTCAGGCTTTCGTTGCCTCGCTTCAGCGTGTACGCCACCAGCACCTCGGCTCCGCCGCGCCGGACACGCTCGCCCGCCACGTCGATCACATCTCCCGGGCGCAGCCGGAAGCCGCATAACTCGAAATACGATATCGGCGCGATCTGCACCGTCAGTTTCCGGTCGTTCTCCAGGCGGAGGACCGCCGTCACGCCTACCTGGCGGCAGGCGGGACACGCGGTTTCTTCCACTTCGATGACCGTACCCCGAATCGAAGGTCCCGGCGGGTTGATGCGCGCGGCAAAGGCGGCGCCGGCGAGCAGGAGCGCCGCGCATCCGAAAGCGCGCCGCATGCGGGGGCACATCGCCAGAACTGCCATCAGCGACTCCTCTGTTCACAACCCTAGCACCGGAGACGGCAAGAGGAAAGCCGCGCGAGAAGCGACACGGCTACCGGGCCAGGTCTTCGAAGCGGAGGATGAGTTCGATGATGGCGTCGCCGCCGGGTGGCTGAATCCGCACCGCAGTGCCGCCATAGCTCTCGATGAGGGAGCGAATCTCCTCCCATCCCGCCATCCGGAGCTCATGCCCATTGCCGTAACCTTGGAATTCCAGAGAGAGATAGCGCGTGTCGCCGCCCGCGTCCCGGGGGGTGACCGCAAGCTGGGCCTGGGCGCGGGAGCAGGTGTGGGCGCAGAGGGCAAGCTGGACCAGGGCAAGACGCAGCGGTTCGAAGTCGCCGGCCAGCAGCGCGGTTTCGGGGCGCAGCGCCGCCAACCAGCGTTCGGTTGCGGGAGTCAGCGTCATGCCCGCGTCCAGCAAAGGCGGTATGAGCAACGGCAGCGGCGCGCGGCCCTCGCCAGGCGGGCCCGCCGTCTCGCGCAGCGCGCGGGCGAGCACTCCCGCAAACTCGGCTTCGTGGAGGCGCGTGACCAAGTATGCGACTTCCCCATCCTGGCCGAACTGCGGGAAGAGGACGAAGTCCAACCAGCGGACGCAACCGGCGGCGGGCCGGGCGATGCTTCCGAACGCGGCGGTCTTGCCATCCCTGGCCCGGCACAGCGCTTCCGCCAGCGGGCGAGACGCGGAAGGGAGCGCGAACAGCTCATCCCAGGCCAGCGGAAGCCGGTCCCCTGGGGCCAGCCCGAACGCTTCGCCCGCCGCTTCCGATACGAACCACACAGCACGGTCGGGACCGAAGAGCAGAAGCGGTTCTTGGGGATCGCACAGCAGACGTTCCCCGACCTCCCGCGCGAGGGCGAGTTCCGGCGCCGTGGTCATGGTTCCTCCCTCTGCTGCTGCGCAGCGACGAAACTGTCGATCTTGCGGAGCAGGGCCAGGGGCGAAGGACTGGAGTTCAGCGGAAACACCGCAAAACTGGCGCCCACCGAGAGCACGACTTTTCGGACCCCTACATCGAACTCATGTTCCAGGCGGGCGGAACTGATCCGCTGGCATTCGCGCCGGACCATATCCAAGGATTCCTGCCGCAGCAGCAGTGCCAAAAAGGACGGGCCGGTCCACCGGAACAACTGGTCCGCCGCGCCCAACTGCTGTGCAACCATCCGGGCATACAGCTTCAACATTTTTTCGCCCACCAGGGGCCCAAAACGGACATTGAATAGCCGGATACGCTGCAAATGAAACACGACGGCATACCCCGCTGTGGCTTGGGAGATCATCTCCGTCAGCGCCTCTTCGCCGGCGATGCGGCTGGGCAAGCCCGTCACGGGATCCACGGCCAGGGTGCGGGCCAAGTCGATCCTTTCGTGGGTGCGCGTCACCTCGGCCTTCAGCAGGCTGATCTGCCGCTCGGCCTCCTCGCGCTGGGTGGCGGACTCCTTCCGCAGAGATTCCAGACAATCGGAAAGCCGCGCCCGGATCACTCGAATGTCGTCCAGCCCGCTGGTCTGCTCGATCTCGTGTTCAATGCTCTGCAAGCGGCCGACGGTGGTTTGGCTGGCGCGGCTCAGGTCGGTGATGGTCGCCGTCAGCATGCCCAGCATGGATTGCATTTCGGCCGACTGAGCGCGGACAAACCGGCCCGCGCGCACTAGGTAATCCTGCAACAAGCGGCACGTCGACCCCGTCACCACTGGCAACTGGTCCAACGGCACGCCCGCGTTCAATTGCCCCTCCAGGGCCAGCAAGTCCTTCTGGAATTGGGCCAGATCCGCCGGGTCGCCCGGGACTGCGTGCTGCCGGAGGGTAGCGAGCACCGCCACGCTGAAGCGCTTCCAGGCTTCCGCCAGTTGTTCGGCCGAATTATCCAGGTACTTCCGAATCGAGAGAATGGCCTCCTCCTCGCCCGGACGAACCACCGGCGATGTGCATCCGGATCTCCTCTCTTGTTCAGATCGGCCGAAACACAGCAAACGTGACCCGCGCCTGTCCCGGCCACCGCGGTCAGCGACCGGCGCCAACTTCCGCCAGCGCTTCCCCCTCGCGGCGGCGCCCGATCTCGAACTGTCCGGCTGCGCCTGCCGCGCGGTAACGCTCGCGCGCCCGCGGATACCACTCCTCCACCTCGCTTGCGGGAAGAGGCTGCCCCAGCGCGTTGCGCACGTTCACCAGCCGGACCCGGCGGGGCACCAGTGCGCTTACCAGGTCATCCAGGTCGTACGCCCGCAGCACCCCCGGCAGCACCACGTCAAACACCTGCCGGTGCAGCGGCGCTTGCGCCAGGGCGCGGTAGGAGAGCAGCGTCTCCTCCAGGTATACTTCCCGCAACCTCGGCTCCAGCACCGCGGCGTGGAGCAGCGCGATCCCCAGGCCGCCCTTGCCCACGCCGGCGATTCCACCCTCCAGACCCACCGCTGTCATCACCGCCAACGCCCGCCGGATCTCCGTGATCCGGACGCCGGTCAGCGTGCGTCCCGTCATCAGCGCCAACCAGATGGTTTTGTCCTGCGGAAACCAGGTGGCCGAGTAACTGTCCCGCCGGGTGGCCGTCTCGCCCGCGCCCGCCAGATCGACGGCCAGCACGGGATGGCCCCGCTGCGCCAGCGCGGCGGCGTCCGGCGAGTCCTTGCCCGCCGCATCCAGATAAAGGACCGGCGGCCGCCGGCGCTGCCGGGGGTGATACAGGAGCGCCGGAACCGGGAGACCGGGCTCCCCTTCGAAGATCAGCTTTTCCACCCGGGATTCGCCGGCCTCCACCTGCCCCGCGCGGCGCAGGCGCAACTCGCCGGCAGGCGGCCGCGCGCGGGTGACCTCCGGAATCCGCGCCGCCAACTCGCCGGGCGCCGGCCGCGGAATCGCGGCCAGACGCCGCCGCTCGAGCTCGCTGGCCGTCTCGCCTCCCAGCGACGTCGATACCTGGCCGGTGGGCGTCACTTGCAAGTCCTCGTCGAGCTCGATCCGGTGCGGCGGTTCCGGCGCCGGGCCCGGCGGCTCGCCTTTCAGCCACCGCCGGAAAAACGCGTAGATGGCGGCGCGGGTGTCCGCCCGCATGCCGTGCCCTCCCGGCCCGGTAAACCAACCCAGGCGATTGGCGGCGCCCAACAGGGCGTACGCCTGACGGCCCTCCTCGTAGGTTCGCCGCGCCCCCGCCAAGGGAAAGAAATCTTCCGTGGTGGAGCAGATCAGGTAAGGCTTCGGCGCAAACGCCCAGACGAAATCGGCGTGGTCAAAGCCTGCCTGCAACTGGTCCGGGAACTGCTGCTCGGCATCCTGCGGCCCGGTCCCCTTAAGCTGTTCTTCCCAGGAGGACATGTAGCAGGCGGGCGCCGCCGCCTGCACCCGCTCGTCCAGCGCCGCGACGTACGCCGTCAGGGTGCCGCCTCCTGAGCACCCCGCGACTGCCAGCTTCCGGGGGTCCACCTCCGGCAACGACGCCAGCACATCGAGCCCGCGGATGGCGTCCCACACCATCAGGCGCGCCAGGCTCTCGCCCCCTAGCAGCGCCTGGATCCCCACCATCTGGTGCTCCACCGTGGTGGAACCTACTTTGGAATCGCGCAGGTGTTCATCGTAGAAGATGCGCCGCTCGCCCTGCCCCAGCGGATCGTACGTCAGCACGGCGAATCCGTAATGCGCCAACCCGATCGACAGGCTCTGATACAGTTCTCGCGCCTTGGCGGTCAGGCTGTGGCCGGTGGGCTGCAGGACCGCCGGGTACGGCGGCCGCCCGGTTTGCGGGAGATACAAGTTCGCCGTGACGAAGAAGCCCGGCTGGCTCTCGAACGCGATCTTGTCCACGCGGTACGTCCCGCGGTCAATTTGCCCGCGGCGCTGGAGGCGGAGCGGCGTGCGCTCCTCGGGAAGCCCGCCCATCAGCCGGCGCAGGGTGTCCCGCGCCCACCGCCCGCGCGCCTCGGCTTCCGCTGGGCTGCCGATGCGGCCGATCGCCGTTCTTCTGGCCGCCAATTGCTCGGCGGCCAGACGCTCGAAATACGCATAGACCAGCGAGGAAGGCGGCGGCGCCGGATCCAACACGCGCAGATCCGCCCCCGCCGCCACGCCGGCCGTCAACAGGAAAATCCAGCCGCGCACCGCCATGCACACGCTCCTTGCGGTCCCGGCGAGTCGAGCCAGACGAGACGCGCCGTCCTCCGGCGCGGCCTACGCCGGGTCCAGTCCGTAACTATCCTCCCGGAAAAGGCCGCCTTGTGTTTCCCGCATTTCGCGGCAGAGGTCGTCCTCGCTGTCCGGGAGCGCGGCAAGTTCGCTTTCGATCCGGTCGATCCAGGAAACTTCCCGGCGCGGCAGTTGCAGGCGTCCCGCCGCGATGCCTTCCCGCAGCACCGCCACCGCTTCCTTTCCCGCGGCGACAGTGCGCCGGTAGGGGCCGCGCTCGGCGACGATCGCCTGCGCGATCCGGACCACGGCGGCGGGCGAAAGGATGGCCGCCTGGGGGCTCAGCCACTCGTCGGAGGCCGTTAGCCAGTCGCGCAGCAGGCGCGCCTGCCCCTGCGCGGCCGCCGTATTCATCAGCCGGCAGTCGTAGGCGAGCAACTCGGCAAACGCCTCCGGGGCGCTGCCCGACAACAGCCGGATGTTCTGCACGGATTCGTTGCTCCAAAGGTCGCACATGGCCGCGGCGATGTTCCCGAGCGGGCTGAAATGCGCGCACGTGGCGGATTTGCCCTCCATGGCGATCGGCCGGCCGGTGATCGCCTTCAGGTACACTCCCTCATACGCGCAATCCTTTGAGGGGCCTCGCGCTCCGTGCTCGAAGGCCGTCAGGCTGCGCACGGGGCTCATCGCCCGCACCACCGCGGCGAACACTTCGGGCAGCATCTTCTGGTGCGCCAGTTGCATCGCCGTATTGGCGAAGCCGCAGGCCGTATCGCCGCCCGGCGCCACCCGGCCGGCGGCCTCGCAAATCGCGGTGATGTGGTCCCACAGCCACGCCATGTCGCGCGGCGCCAGCACCCCCAGCGCGAAAACCACCGCCCGGAGATCCCCGTACATCAAACCGTAGTCGTGCACCTCCTTGCCGCCCACCGATTCGATCGACAGGATATCGGCGCCCGCCGCGGCGCAAAGCGTGAACGACTGCCGCAGCCGTTCCCAAGCCGGGCCGGAACGCAGCTCGGGCGGTTTGGCCTGGTCGCGAATATCGGTCGGCGTAACGCGCAGCGCCGAGGGCAGACCATGCTGCTCGTGCGCTTCCCGCAGATGGCGGTGCAGCAAGGCGGTCACCTGCGCGCCCCACTCCGGCGCTTCCGTCATGGCGGGCAACAGTTCGAACTCCAGCACCAGTCCCGGAGTGCGCATCGCCAGCGCGCGGCGAATGACGCTGCGGGCAATGTCCTCGTAGTGCTCGATGACTTGATCCCAGTTCTGCGCGTTGACCTCGAGCGCGGGCAGCGTGAAGTTGACCTCCGGAAAGACGAGGCCGCCGCCGATCCGCAGGCCAAAGCCGCACTCCACCGGATAGGGAGCGACGCCGAAGATCAGATCGGCGGGGTCGGGAACCGCGAGTCGAGTGTAATGAGCCGGCATGGTGTCTCCCGCGAGCCGTTCACACGGCAATGATATGCAAACCTGCCGGCGAAGTCGACCGGGCGGCGCACGTGGCGCGGAGCGCGCCGCCCGGCCCCTGTGTGTTTACCGCCGCAGGTGCACGGCGACGTCGCCGGTCAGGGCATTCACCGGCAGGGTGACGACGCCCGCGCTGTCGGCGGTGATCGTCTGCGTGCCGGCGGGCGATCCGGTAACGGTGTTCCACCACTGGACCTGATAGGTGGCGAGCGGCACGCCCATGGCGACCGTGACCACGCCGGAGACCGCGGGGATGGCGGCGCCGTCGACCACCGCGCGCCAGGTGTGCCGGCGATGGTCGATCCAGAGGTGCGCGCGGCCGGCGGCGAGATCCTTCTGGCCGAACACGCGCAAGTCCGGATGAGACGCGGCGGCGGCCGCGTCCACGTAACGGCCGTTGGCGAGCGGCACGTCGGCCATAAACCGGTTCCAGTTGCCGAACAGCGGGTGCAACCGCTTGGCGAACAGGTTGTCCGTGTACCAATACAGCGGGTAGACGCCGCCGTGGCCGGTGCGGGCCCAAAGGATCTTGTGGAGCCAGACGCCGGCCTGGTCGCGGGCCAATCCCGGATCTTCGCCGTCGGTTCCCGCCGGCCCGGAGATGCCCATTTCGCCCCAGGTGACCGGTTTGCCGAAACGCGCGTTCCAGGCCGCCAGATCGTGCTCGCGGAAGTAGCGCGCCGAATCGTTGGCCATTTCGTCCGGCGGCGGCGTGGACAGGAAGCTGTGCCGCGCGTAGGCGTGGAAGTCGGCGTAGGAGATGGCGGCGCTTTCGGGCGCTTTCCAAGCGGCCTCGGCGAGCGTGGCCCAAGTCGACGTGGATGCCAGGTGCGGGTTGCCGTCGGCGGCGGCAAACTCCGCCAACGCCGCGGCCAGCCGGAAGTGGTTGCCCGGGCCGGGAGCGGCCTCATTGACCAGCTCCCAGGAGTGGATGGAGCGCCAAGCGCCGTAGCGAGCCGACAGGTGCCGCCAATAGTATTCATGCAGACGGCGGGTGGGCGTGCCGGGGGCGCCATCGAAGTGCGATCCCCGCGGATCGGGAATGCCTTCCGGTCCGAGGTGATTCAGCAGCCACTCCTGCTTTTCGCTGATGACGACCTTGAGAAACAGTCCGCGGCGCGCGGCCTCGGCGACGACCCAGTCGATCGCCGCGCCCCGCCGGGGATCGTAGAAAGCGTGGGAGTTGAACTTCGGGGTCCGGAGCAGATTGGGCCCCGTCGCGCCGCCCGGCAGCGCCTCGCCGAGCGCGATCTCGTCGATGTAGCCCGCGCCGCCGGTGGCGTTCTCCAGAATCAGCGCCAGGTTGGGGGCGAAGTCGGAGGTGGCGGTGAACACGCCCTCGGCCACGTGCCAGGGGGTAGTGCCGCGGACATGGGGCACCAGCGCGGGGAAACCGCCGGTCTGGCCCGGTTCCGGCCAGCCGGTGAACTTCACCGTCAGGCCATACGGCATCCCGGCCTGCCGCGGGCCCGTGATCCCGTCGGCGCGCCACCGCACGCGGATCCGGTACGTGCGGCCGGGAACCAGCGGAACCTGCCCGGTAAGCGAGCCCTGGAACATCAGCGGGTTGGCCGCATCCAGGCGCAGCGCGGCGAAGCCGTCGCCGTAAGCCCGGTCTAACGACAAGCCGGTGGCGGGTACGGTGCCCTCATATGGCAAAGTGCGCGACATCCACCCTTGCCATGCCGAGCCCCATAAGTGACCCGCAATCCACCAGCGCAACAACTGCTGATTGCCTTGACCGATAGCCTCGAATTGATCGGCGACGTCGTAGGAATTTCCCTCGGGCGAGCCGCCGATGCCGTGCCCCGCGCCCAGGAAGACGGATCCATCGGCGTAGGCGAAGTAGCGCGTATCGCTGGCGGCCACGCGGATGGGCCCCTTCACCCCCGCGGGAGGCCCGCCGACGGAAAACGTCCGTTCGGCGGATTGCGCGGTTCCCTTCGCCTCACGCACCTCGATGCGATACCGCCACGTACCGGTTTCGGGTGGCGCAAAGCGCACCACCCAGGTTGCGGCGCCCGCCGGGTACATCCATTCCTGGTTCTGCTTTCGCTGCCGCTCATAGGGTTGCCACAGGAAGGCAGGCCGCCGGTAGGTAGTCTGCCAATTGTTATTGGTGAACACGGCGTCCACCGTTATGCCGTCCACCCATTCGAGGCCGCGAGGCGGCTGCGGATCGTACGGCAGATGCGGATGGCTCGCCGCCGAATTGGCCACCGAGAAGGTGATCTCGCGGGGCTCCCACCGGTAGGCTGGGCCGGCGGGCTCGGTGATGTTGGTGATGGCGAGCGCTCCGGCGGGAACGTAGCGCACCACGCGTTCCACGGTGTGCATCCGCCCTTGCGCATCGGAAGCCTGCGCCAGAATCCGGTTGCGGCCCGGTTGCAGCCGGACCGAACCGGCCCAATTGACGGTTCCGGAAGCGGGAGCGGCGAAACCGCGGTCGGTACTGAGAAACACGCTCGAGGCGTTGGCCGCCGTACCGCTGACGGTCAACAGATCCGTCGAACTCTGCCCGGCAGGAGCGGGAAAATCGACCAGCGGGTGGCCCGCGGCGGTGAGCGTCCAGGTCAGTTCGCGCTCGACGACGTTGCCGCGGTCGTCGGCGGCGCGCACCCGCGCCCGATAGGTTCCCGGCGTATGGACTTCGCGCGACCCGTTCGCCGTTTGCGCCCGTACGCCGTCGCCAAAGTCCCACTCAATCC